>OLSQ01003471.1_pt1 | contig 10367 bp, 7 predicted proteins | sample 1672561 | NCBI WGS metagenome assembly OLSQ01 (sample SAMEA3136699, study PRJEB25190) | human gut metagenome | biome: human gut; feature: human-associated habitat; material: faeces | place: Austria | collected 2013 | reverse complement strand
GGGGGCAGGGTGTTCCTCATGAACCGCCCGGAAGGGGGGCTTCTGGTCAGGATGCTGTTCCCGCTCTAGTTCCGTCGAAAGGGCCGTATGGACGCGGGGACTGGACCGCCGCATCCGCCTTTCCGCTCGTCCTTTTGCGGATCTTCGGCCTCCCGCCTTCCGGGTGAAACGATTCCGTCTGAAGCTTTCCGTCAAAGACATTAAAACTCAACGCCGCATAGCTTACCCGAACCTCAACCGCGCCTTTTCCGTATCGCATACAACCTCCGATTGTATCGGGGTAGGCACCATCTCCTCTCTGTTTTTCAACGCATACGGATACCCTTTTCCGCGATCATCGCCGCCGGCCTCGACGCCCCCCTTTCGAGCGTCCTCCAGCCGAAAAAGGGCAAGGTAACCGCACCGACATCCCCGTCCCAACGCTTTGGGAAAGCCGGGAATCAGCGATCCCTTTGCCGCCGGAACCACCGAAGTGAGGTGCTACGGGCTATTCATGCCCATCAGGAAAGACGGCAAAGCGATCGGCATCTGCTTTGCCTTCCCCCTTTTCCATGCCCAGCGAACGCCTTAATCGGCTAACCGCAAGGACAATTCCCGTTGCCCGACAGCACCGAGAGCGGAGTCCCCATCAGAAACTCCGCAGTCTACAGCACACGGTTGAAAAACAAACGCTCCACCCCCGTCATCGGTTGTGGCCGCTCATGTCTCCACCCTACGAAGCACTCAGGGGCGGAGACGGGCCAGTTCCTCGCGCAAACGCCCGTTCTCCTGCAACAGCCTGCAATTTTCCGCATAGAGCTGACGGTTTTCGGTGGAAAGCTCCCGCCGCTCGGCGCGTTCCTCTTCCAGCTCCTTCAACAACAACGGGCACTGGCGACAACCGCATCCTGAAGCGAGATGCTCCTTTGATTGCTCGCGCATCGCGCCGCGACCGAACAGCAGCCAGCCAGGGGATACATCAAAAACGGTGCATACGTTGATGATAAACTCCAAATCTGGCATATTGGCACCACGTTCGTACCTCCCAAGCGTGGTGAGCGGCGTCCGCAGACGTGTGGCAAATTCGCTCTGTGTCATGGCGCCCCGTACGGCCTTCAGCCGTTCCTGCAATGATTCCATAGGCAGCGTGCATCCAAAGCCCGCAGCCCCTCTGCTTTTCTCCGGCAGGGCGCACCATCGGATCGTCGTTGCCGAATCCGGCCGGGAAATTCCATTTTTGATTGACAATAATCCAAAAATGGTTAATAAAGGGCGTGGGCGGTTGAGAAATGATGTGACAACAGAACTCTACCGAACCCCTACCAAATGATCAACGTACCACAAGGAGTGTGGCCGAACTGGACCCTCTCTTCTCCGCCTCAACAGTCTCCCCGACAGCGTCTGTACCCCTTCCGGGCAAGCGCGGCATGTTGTGCCTCCAGGTGTGTCGGCAATACATGAATATATATACAACCTATTCTGTATTTGCTCTTTAGCGCGGAGCATGTTAATTCCTGTCTGTCATGAAGAGACACATCTGTAAGGACGTTCAATGACAAGGCAAGTTCAGAATCCGTTGACTTGCGCCTCTCCTTCGGACGAGGTTTCTGAGGTTGCAGCCTCCTCTCAACAGCGGGATACAACCCTGCAAAGGACCGCATCTTCACTTAACCTCTATAAGATCATTGGGGATAGATCATCCGAAATCGTCTGGGAACAGGCATCCGCGCCGAATGCAGACTGTATTTTTTCCGGTGATTCCCGCTTTGCCTGCGCCAACAAGTGCCTCACCGTCGAAGAAGCTTACGAAACGGTTCATCCCGACGATCAGCCGCTGCTCCGTTCCGACATTGATTCGCTCCATTCCGGAGAGCAAGACTCTTTTTCGCGCCGTATCCGCGCCCTTGGCTGCGACGGGAGCTGGATTCCCGTGGATGTCTGCGCCCGCAGCCTGCGCGACAGCAACAGGAAGCCCCTTTACCTTATCGGCGGCTTTAAGGACATCTCCAACCTTCCTCCCGTCTCCTCCGCTCTTGCATCATCCCGCGATCCCCTCATATCCGACATTATCTGGGAGCGTTTCGTTTCCGGGGACGGCTTCGCCATTTCCGACGGTGTGGAACGGCTCCTCGGCCATCCGCGCCACCATTTCAGGAGCGTGGAGGACCTTGTCTGCCTGCTTCACCCCAGTGATCTTGCCATCGTCCACGAACGCATGGAAGCCGTGAGCGGCCTGACCGGATGCGACTGCCTCTCCGTCCGGATGCGCCATAATGACGGCACATGGCGGCAAGTCGAGGTCCGGGTGGTCGTCTTGCGCGGCCGGGCCGGTGAAGACAGGATCATCGGCGCACTCAAGGACATCACCCCCAAGGCCGTGCGGGATCTCCCGTCGCTCCAGCCCGCGCAGATTTCATCCTTGACGGGGTTGTACACGCTCGAAGCCGGGCAAGCCATTATTGAAAAAAACCTTCTCACAGGCCTCAACCTGCAGGCTCTCATCCTCGTGGATTTCCGCAACCTCGACGAGATCGAGCAGCGTCACGGCAATCGCTGGAAGAACCTTTTTCTCCAGCACGCCGGAGTTGGCCACCAGATGGAAAGCGGAGGTGGCCCACACCAGGGCGGTGACCTTCTTTTCCTCCAGGAAATCCATGAGGAGGGTGGGGAAGAGGAAATCCTTCTTGGGAATGATGTGGGTGGTGGCCCCGCATTTCAGCGTCAGATAGATGTCCTTTACGGACAGGTCAAAGTAGAAGGGGGCCTGATTGCCCATCACGTCCTGGTGGGTAAACTGACAGGCGTCGGCCATCCACTCGGTGAAGTCAATGACGCTGCGGTGGGCGATGACGATCCCCTTGGGGGTGCCGGTGGAGCCGGAGGTGAAAATAGCGTACACCGGGTCGATGTCCAGCACGGTCCCGGCACCGAAGACGGCGTGGCGGACGCGGGTACCGGGCGCGAAGCCCTGCGCCGCGGCCGCATCGTCCAGAAAACGGCTGGAAAAGCCGATGTATTCCCGCGCCTGACGGATGAGGTCCTCGCGCGGGGTCTTCGTAAATGTGAGAAGATCGTCGCGGATGTCCAGCAGGAACCGCGAGGGATACCGGGGGCTCCCGTCCAGATTCCGCCCCTCGGCCTCGGACAGGTACAGCCCCTTCTGCGCGCGCGTCATGGCGACGAAGCACAGCCGCCGCTCCTCCTCCATGCCCGGCATGGTCCGGGTCTTTTTCGAGGGGAAGATGCCCTCGTTCATCGCGCACAGGAACACGTGCGGAAATTCCAGGCCCTTCGCGCTGTGGACGGTCATGAGCCGGACCTGGTCGCGCGGGTCGTCGAGATCCGCGCTCGTGAACATCGCCACGTGCGCCAGATAGTGCTCGAGCGTACATTCCTCGCCGCAGGTCGTTTCATACGCGTAGATCGACTGCTTGAGCTCCGCCAGATTGTCGAGCCGGATCTGGCTGCCCTCCGTGCGGAGCATGGCCTCATACCCGCTCTCGTTGAGCACGGCCGCCAGCAGCTCCGAGACCGGCATCTGGTCATAGACGCCGGTAAAGCGCTCGATCAGCGAGACGAACTTCCCCGCCTTCGTCCCGCGCAGCAGCTCCCCGTCGAGATTTTTCCGCAGCGCGTCATAGAGCGAGCATCCGTTCTGCGCGGCGTAATCCTTCAAAAACGTCATGCGGCGCTCGCCGAGATTGCGCTTGGGCACGTTGGCGATGCGCAAAAACGACAGATCGTCGCGGCAGGCGATCATGCGCAGGTAGCTCAGCGCGTCCTTGATCTCCGCGCGGGCAAAAAACTGCACGCCGCTGTAGATCGTGTAGGGGATCTTCTCTTTGAGCAGGACCTCCTCGACGCCGCGCGTGATATAGTGCGCGCGGTACAAAACGGCCATATCGCGGTAGCGGACGCCCGCGGCGTGCAGCTCCTGCATTTTTCCTGCGAGCCAACGGGCCTCCTGCTCGCTGTTCGCCGCGTGGTGGCACAGAACGCCCTCGCCGGCCGGCAGCATGGGCAGCAGCTCTTTTTTGATCCGGTCCTGATTCTTTTCGATCAGGCTGTTGCAGACCGCGAGGATCTGCGGGGTCGAGCGGTAGTTCTCCATCATCAGGATGGTCTTCGTCGTGGGATAGACCTTGTCGAAGTCCAGCAAAAACCGCACATCCGCCCCACGCCAGGTATAGATCGTCTGGTCCGGGTCGCCGACGATGAAGAGGTTTTTGTGGTGATCGCAGAGGACCTGCATGAGCTCATACTGCGGCGGGTCGATGTCCTGGAATTCGTCGATCATGATGTATTCCAGACGCTTCTGCCATTTGAGGCGGATATCCTCATGCGTGCGGAAAATGTGCAGAGAGAATTCGATCAGGTCGTTGTAGTCGAGCGCGAAGCACTTCTTTTCCTGATACAGATAGCCGTAGAAGATGATATCCTTCGCGCTTTCGGCTTTGTCGTATTTCTCCTTGAGGGTATCGAGCGGCAGGGTGATCATGTCCTCGTAATAGTCCGGCCGCTCCTTGAGCTTCAGCATCTCGATCATGTCGCGCGCATGGGAGAAGGTCATGTCGCGCAGCGTCAGCCCACGCTCGTCGTAGATGATCTGGAGCATGGCGTCGATGTCGCTGTTGTCGAGCACCAGAAAGCTCTTGGGATAGCCCACAGCGTGGCTGTCCTCCTGCAGGATGGAGACGCAGAAGCCGTGGAAGGTGTTGATATAGCCGGTGTCGTTGTCGCCGGTCAGATTGTGGATGCGCTGGCGCATCTCGTTCGCGGCCTTGTTGGTAAAGGTCACGCACAGCAGATTTCCCGGCAGAATGCCGAGCTCCGTCACCAGATACGCGAACCTGCGCGTCAGCGCCCGCGTCTTGCCGGAGCCCGCGCCCGCGATCACGCGCACGAAGCCCTCGGTCGTCGTGACCGCCTCCCGCTGCGCCGCGTTCAGCCCTTCGAGCAGATCCATATCCGCACCTCCTGTCCGTCCGCCCTTGGAATACGAACAAAATTTCTAAAATATCGTATCATATCCGCCCCCGGCTGTCAATGCGCAGTTCCGGGCGCGGCACATTCAGACTTTTTCTTGCATTTTTATGCACCGGCTGGTATGATGAACGTATGAAAAAGAGAGTTGCGTATTACGTCAGCCGGAAGAATCCACTGATCTGGCTGGCTGCACTGGTCATGCTGGCTTCGGCAGCGCTCCGCATCGCAAATGTCTGTGGGAAAGGCGCAGACGCAAGGACGGTGTGGCTTCTGGTCGTGCTGCCGGTCACAGCCTGCGTGTTCTATGTGCTGAATATTCTTTGTAACGGAAAGGACCGGTTCTACCGCTCGTCCGTCCCCGTCTTCCTGCTTGCCATCTACTATGGCATCAAGGTCACGCTCGTCTCGCCCTATCTGTGGCTGACGTTCGTGTTCTGGATCGCGTATCTGGCCATCGCCGCGTTCTACGCCGTGACGGTCTCCGGCCATGTCAAGAGCACGATCCCGCTGCTGCTTCTGCTGCTGGCGGCCTTCGCCGTGCTGGCCGCGATGCACGAGAAGGAATTTTCCCGCGGAAACTGGGACCAGCTGCGGACGATCCTGCCGGACCTTCTGTTCCTGCTCGGCGGCATTCTGACGCTGCTCAGCATGAAGATGTATCTTGACAGCGCCTACCATCCCACCTGGGGCGACCGGTCCGACGGCCGCAAGCTCCGCTCGCTCGACCCGATGGCGGTCGTCGCCAACTACATTATGCCCACGCGGGTCGGCTCGTCCAACTTCATCCGCGAGTCGGTGGAAATCTCGGCCATGGAGCGCTATATCCGCGAAAAGCGCAAGCAGGGCTTTACGAACCTCGGCGTGACGCACGTATTCCTGGCCGCCTACGTCCAGTGCGTGGCGAAATACCCGGCGCTCAACCGCTTCCTCTCCGGCCAGCAGGTCTATTCGCGCGACGATGATATCCAGTTCTGCATGGTCGTCAAGACCTCGATGGATACCTCCGCGCCGGAGTCGATCACCAAGCTCCATCTGAAGCCCACCGACACGATCGAGGATATCTATGAGAAGCTCAACAAGGGCATCTCGGAGATCCAGGGCCAGGCCATCGGCGGCAGCGACTTTGACAAGACCGCCAAGGCGCTGTCGTACATCCCGGGCGTGCTGTTCAAGTTCGCCATCTGGCTGCTGAAGACGATCGATTACTTCGGCTTCCTGCCGAAGTTCCTGCTGGAGGTCAGCCCGTTCCACGCGTCGATTTTCTTTACCTCCATGGGCTCGCTCGGCATCCCGCCGATCGTCCATCATCTGTATGACTTCGGCAATATGCCCGTGTTCGTCGCCTTCGGCTGCAAGTACCACAAAAACGAGGTCCTGGACGACGGGACCGTCGTGCGCCGCAAGTACATCGACTACACGGTCAACACCGACGAGCGCATCTGCGACGGCTTCTACTACGCCACCACGCTCAAGCATCTCAAGCGTCTGCTCTCTCACCCCGAGCAGCTGGACAAGCCCGCGCCCGTCGTCAACCACGACGTGGACTGAGCTTCCGGAATGCCGAAAATTCAGCCGCCCGTCAGAGCCTCTCTGGCGGGCGGCGTTTTCCGCGGTCCCCAGCTTTAGCCGGGGTGATTTTCTATTCTTTACAAATTGTTTCCGCAAGTTCACATAATCACCAGAAAGTCTGCACTTTGCCGGACGAAACGGACAAAATAAGTTCAAAATAAGCGAAAGTGTCCATTGACGAACGGAAGCAAATCCGCTATGATGGTGACGCTGGGATAGCGATACGCGTTTTCCCAGGGTGGATATAAAAACTGGAAATGTGCCCGGCAGCGAGGGATTTTCGTGCTGGGCAAGCCATTTTTCCGCAGGAATACTTTGTGTATTTCAAGGGAAAATGGCGCAGCACAGCGCGAAAAGACCCGCTGTCCGGGTGCATTGACGGGTTTCGGATTCACTCAAAAGGAGGAGTTATGAAAAAGCTTTCTATCGTGCTGGCCGCGATGCTGGTGCTTGCGCTGCTGTGCAGCTGCGCAAAGCCCGCCCCGGAGGCGCCTGCGCAGGCAGACCCGGAACCGGAGGCGCCCGCCGCCGTACACGTCACGACCTTTCCCGCAGAAATTCTTTCCGCTGCCGATGATATGCTGATGGTCGACCCCACGGACGCGGACTCCACGTTCGGCGCGGCTTCGTCCGTAGCGGTCCGGCTGGCGGACGGTCTCGTCCCCGTGGGCGCTGACGGCTGGCCCATCGCCGTGTCGGAGCTGACGCCGGAGCTGCAGGTGGATATCACCTATCTCGGTGACATCGCCGCGAGCGACCCGCCCGAGGTCCTGGCCGTCGCGATCCGCGTCATCCCCACCGATCAGCCCACAACCGAACCCGACACGACCACGCCCGTGCAGCCCGCCGAGCCGGAGCCGGAGGAACCTGTCTATGAGCCGTTCGCCACCGTCGAGCTGCCCGCGCAGGATCCCGTCCCGGCGGAGATTCCCTATGACGGCGTGACGCTCTACGGCTTCCCGGCCGTGCGGACCGAGATCGTCCGCAGCGGCGAGGCCGATCTGGACACCGACGGCGCTATGGAGACCGTCCAGCTGCTGCGCATCTGGGATCAGTATGACCAGCAGTCGTTCATCCTGCGCATCCAGAAGGGCGCCGAGGTCTTCGACACCGGCATGGACGAAGGCGAGCTCTCCTACCCGCCCAGCTTCAACGCGCGCATCTGGCTGGCCGATCTGGACGCGGATGCCTGCCCGGAGATCTACTTCTGCGGCGATATGGCCAGCGACGATTATGTGCTCAACGTCTGGTCGTGCAAGTCCGGCACGCCGGAGCTGATCCCGTTTGAAGACCAGCTGTTCCTCGAGGCCTCGATCCTGAGCATTTCCGAGGGCAGTCTGCAGCTCGAGAGCACGCAGGACGTGCTCGGCTCGTATGAGGCGGTCCGCGCCTATGTGCTGCATGACGGCGTTCTGGTCCCGCTGGGCGACGCATGGCAGATCGTCCCGGCCAATACGAGCTATTCCCGCCTGTCTCTGGTCCGGGATCTGCCGGTCACGCTGGACGACGGCACCGAGTCCACCTTCGGCCCCGGCACGATCCTGCAGGTCACGGGCACCGACGGCAAGAGCTTCGTGGACGTCATCACCGAGGACGGCGTCACCGGCCGCATCGCCATCACGCAGCCCGCGGGCGATTGGCAGTGGTATATCAACGGCGAACCGGAGCTGGAATATTTCGAGCTCGTCCCCTACGCCGGATAAGCCTCTTGCAGGTTTCCGGATTATCCGGTATAATGAAAAAGGGCGCTGCAGCTTCCCGCAGCGCCCTTTTGATATCACTGGTATCAGTCAGTGGTTTGTGTTGGTTGATCGGTTGGTTGTGTAAAAAGGCTGATCGTCTGCCATCGCATCCGCCCTTCCGGTTTAAATTTGATACTTTAGTATCATTTTGTATCTATTATACACTATTTTGTAACCATTTCAAGGCGTCAGATCTGAAGAATTTATAAACTTTCTGTGAGGGACCATGATGGGAGAACATAAAAACTGGTTTGCCCGCAACAAGGGCTTTGTTTTCGGCTTCGCGGTGGCGGTGGCCATTCTGAATATCGTGATCTTCGTGCTCATGCCGCAGCAGACACCCATCCGCATCGACGAGACCGTAACGGAATACGTCTGCGGGGATGAGAGCTTTGCGGCCGAGCACACGATCCAGCTGACCGGGACGCTGACCAGGAGCATGCTCGCCAAGCCGCTCTTCCTCGGTACGCTCCGCATCTCCGGCGTGGACGCGCTGGCCGAGCCCGTCACGCTCCGTCTGGAACGGCAGGACGGACGCTGGACGGGGAACTTCAACGACGCTTACGGCCAGCCGCTCGTCTGGACGCAATATGGCGTATTGTCCATCGACGCGGACAAGGATCTCGGCGAGCTTCTCATCCGGCTCACGCCGGACGAGGCACAGCAGCACTTCCTCGCGCCCGGCGCGGCATCCCGCCCGGCTGCGATGACGCGGCTGTACACGTATTATCCGTCATATCGCACAAAATAAGCGATATAAATTTGTGCGTTTCGTTCATTACCGCCCTTGATTTTTCCGCGTCCAACGCTTATACTGCAGCTGTAATCGAAAGTCAAAGAAAAAATTGCATGGGAGGCAATCATTATGAAGCTCAAGAACATCAAAGAAGTCGAAGAATTCCGCAAGGTCATCCACACCTGCACCGGCGACGTGTACCTCAAGAGCCAGGACGGCGACGTCTTCAACCTCAAGAGCGCACTGAGCGAGTACATCGCTCTTGGCCAGCTGCTGAGTGAGCAGGGCGACAACCTCGAGCTCTTTGCCGACAAGCGCGAAGACGAGGCGAAGCTCATCTCCTTCCTCGCCGAGCTCGACAAGGAAAACGGCGAAGCGTAATTCCCCTTTCCTCCATAGAAAAGCCCCTGTTCCTTCCGGAACAGGGGCGATTTTTTTGCGCTTACAGCGCGCCGGGATGGCGCGGGATGTACGTGCCGATGGGGCCGGCCTTCATCTCGCCGTGGTCGACGGCGAGCGTGCCGCGCAGATAGACCTGCGCGATGGAGCCCTTCGTCCGCCAGCCCTCGTAGGGGGTGTAGCCGGCGGCGGAAAGCTGCGTTCCGGCCGTGATGGTCTTGTCGGCTGCGGGGTCGTAGACGACCAGATCCGCGTCGCTGCCGGGGGCGATCACGCCCTTGCGCGGGTACGCGCCGTAGAGGCGGGCGGGATTTTCCGACAGCAGGGCGCACATCTGCTCCTTCGTGATGCGGCCCGCGGCCACGCCCGCGGTATAGAGCAGCTCACCGCGCGTCTCCACACCGGGCAGGCCGCCGGGGATCTTCGTGAAGTCTCCCCTGCCGGCGTCCTTCTGCTGCAGGGTGAAGCTGCAGTGGTCGGTGGAGACGGTCTGGATGGTGCCGTTGGCCAGCGCCTTCCAGAGGACCTCCTGGTCCTCCTTTTTCCGCATGGGCGGCGCGCAGATGTAGCGCGCGGCGGCGGAATAGTCCTCCTGATAATACACGCTGTCGTCGAGCAGCAGATAGTGCGGGCAGGTCTCGACGTAGACCTGCTGACCGCGGGCGCGGGCGCGCATGACCTCGAGCAGGGCCTCCTTCGTGCTCAGGTGGACGATCACGATGGGCACGCCTGCGACCTCGGTGATGCGCAGCAGGTGCGCGACGGCTTCGGCCTCCAGCGGGTTCGGGCGGCACTCGGGGTGGGACGACGGGGCGGTCTGCCCCGCGGCCTTGTGCGCGGCGATGAGCGCGTCGATGACGCCCGCGTTCTCGCAGTGGACGCCCGCGATGCCGCCGTATTTTTTCAGCTCCTGCAGCGCGCAGAACATGTCCTGATCGCCGATCATCATGGCGGGG
>OLSQ01003464.1_pt1 | contig 10385 bp, 12 predicted proteins | sample 1672561 | NCBI WGS metagenome assembly OLSQ01 (sample SAMEA3136699, study PRJEB25190) | human gut metagenome | biome: human gut; feature: human-associated habitat; material: faeces | place: Austria | collected 2013 | reverse complement strand
ATTGTAATTATCATTATTTTTTGATATATTTATAATGAAAGGAGTAGATTATGATAACAAGTTTAATATTAGGAGGATCTATATTTATATTGCTTTTGGTTATAGCATTATATGTGGTTTATGTTATTGGACTTTGGAAATTGTTTAAAAAGGCTGGAAAGCAAGGATGGGAAGCTATTATTCCGTTTTATAATACATATGTACTTGTAGAAATATCTGGACTTAATTGGTGGTATTTCCTTATTGCTATATCTGGCACTATTCTTGGTATGTTAAAAATTAATGGTCTTGATTATGTTGCTAATATTGCAACCTTAGTAACTAGATTCTTTATCTTCTGGAATATAGGAAAGAAAATGAAACAAAATCATGTACCAATTGCTATTTTAGGAACATTATTTTCTCCAATTATTGCAATGGTACTAGGTTTATCTAACAACTATCAATTCGATAATACTGTTTCTGTTAGTCCTAATGGCCCTTTTGGTTCTGAGAATACAAACAACGAAAAGTATTGTTTAGGATGTGGAGTTAAATTAAAACCTGATGCTAAGTTTTGTGAAAATTGTGGAAAAAAAGTCGATTAGAATTTCTAATCGATTTTTTATTTATATTCTGCTGTTTTACTAAATGCTAATATTGGAAGACATACAATACTAAAGAATACTGTTGCTACTCCAAAGCCTGTAGACTTTCCAAATTTATGTGCTAACTCAATGTATATTTTAAATAATGCATATATGTTAGCAAATGGTATAAAGAATAGTACTATATACCATAATGGTAATTCTGTGATTTCTAATAGTACTATCATATTGTATATTGGTACTATAGAAGCCCATCCTGGTTTACCAGCTTTTTTGAAGATTTTCCACAAACTAACTATTATTAGTATAGAAGCTAGACTTCCTCCTATTAATGGAAATGTTCCTATTGATGATGTTGTGGATACTCCTGCTGAATAATCATATAAATCATAGTCGTACATAAATTCATTTTCCTCCTTACTTTATGTTCAATTTAAGTATATCATAATAGCAATATTAGAGCAAGAAAAAAAGAAACATTTCTGTTTCTAATTTTATGCATTCATTTGTTTTGCAACTTCGTCAGCAAAGTTTTCTTCTCTTTTTTCCATACCTTCGCCAACTTCGTATCTTACGAAAGATAATACTTTCATATTTTTGCTTTCTACATATTTAGATACTTTCATTTTGTTTTCTTTTACAAAGCCTTGATCTAATAAACATACTTCTTCATAGAATTTATTTAATCTTCCATTTACAATCATAGGTAATTTATTAGCATCTAGTCCTTCATTCTCTGCTTGTTCAGTTAAGATTTCTCTTTCTTTTTCTACTCTTTCAGTAGGTACTGAATCTTTATCTAAATATAGTGGTCTCATAGCCGCTATTTGCATAGCAACATCTTTTGCTACTTCTTCATCAGTTCCTTCTAAAACTGCTAATGTAACAATTTTTCCACCCATATGTGAATAAGTGCCAAATACTTGATTATCTTCTTTTTCTACTAGTTCAAATCTTCTAAATGATAATTTTTCTCCAATAGTAGCAGTTTTGTCAATAATAATATTTTCAATAGTATTACTTTCTACTTCTAATTTCATTACTTCTTCAACTGTTTTTACATTACTACTTAAAATTGCAGTAGCAATTAAATCTACTAATCCAGTAAATTCTGGATTTTTAGCAACAAAGTCTGTTTCTGAATTTACTTCAACAATAACAGCTTTATTTCCTTCTACTTTAGCCTTAGCTAATCCTTCAGCAGCAATTCTTGTTTGCTTTTTAGCAGCTTTAGAAATTCCTTTTTCTCTAAGCCAAGTAATTGCTTCTTCCATATTACCATTTGTTTCAGTAAGAGCTTTTTTACAATCTAGCATTCCTGCTCCTGTTGCTTCTCTTAACTCTTTTACCATATTTGCAGTAATCATAGTATTCCTCCTTATTTTAAATTTTCAATTAATTCTTCTTTTTTCATTTTTGAATAGCCTTTGATTTCTTTTTTCTTAGCTAAATCTCTAAGTTCTGCTACTGTTAAGATATTTAAATCTAATTCTGGCTTTTCTTCTTTGATTTCTTCTTTTTCAGTAACTTCTTTTTTATCTTTTTTAGCAAAAGTTTTTTCTTTAGCAGGCTTTTTATCATCTTCACTTACATAATCAATAATAGTTCCACCATTTGCTTCAATAATAGCATTTGTTAATGAACCAAGTACTACTTTGATACTTCTTACAGCATCATCATTTCCTGGAAGTACATAATCTACATCGTCTGGATCACAGTTAGTGTCAATTAGACCAAATACTGGAATACCTAATTTTTTAGCTTCTCTTATTGCATTATATTCTTTAGTTGAATCTACAATAATGATTGCTTGTGGTAATTTAGTCATTTCTCTAATACCACATAAGTTTTTATTTAATTTTTCGTATTCTTTCTTAAGTCCTACTACTTCTTTCTTAGGTAATCTATCAAATGTACCATCTTTTTCCATTTTTTCGATTTCTTCTAGACGATTTACTCTTCTTCTGATAGTTTTGAAGTTTGTTAATGTTCCTCCTAACCATCTTTCAGTCATGTAATACATGTTACTTCTTTCTGCTTCTTCTTTACATACTTCTTGGGCTTGTTTTTTAGTTCCTACATATAGAACTTTACCTCCTTCTGCTGCTATTTTATTTAATGCTTCATATGCTTCTTCCATTTTAGCAACAGTTTTTTGTAAGTCAATGATATAAATATCATCTCTAGAGTTATAAATATACTCTTTCATTTTAGGATTCCATCTTTTAGTTTGATGACCAAAGTGAACTCCTGCTTCTAACAAATAGCTCATAGATACTACTGTCATATTAAACACTCTCCTTTCGTTTTGCTTCCAAATATCTCTTTTTTAATATCCACCTATTAGGCACTGGGATTATTAAATCAATATTTGTGTATATTTTTTGAAAAGCCATTTATATAGTACCATATTATGCTAAATAAGTAAATATTTTTCATGAATTTTATAACAAAAGTGCTATGACAGAGACCTTAGGCTCTGTCATTCCCTGAAAGACTTATTTTATATAAGGCTGAAAGGGTAAAGAAAAAGAGATAACTCTCTACTTCTTTAATATAAATGATTTTAATATAATATTATTATTGCCATCTTTTGTATATGATATTATACCATCACTAGTTTCTTTATCTAGAATATCTGCTAGTCTAGTACTATAAGTAACTTTAACACTTGCTATATATTCTCCTTTCTTATATTCTACTTTATCACTAGTAATCATTGATACATATACACCATTACTACCAGGATGTCTATTATCAAAGTAAACATAATCTTTATCATACTTAGTATTACCCATTTTGCCTTTAGTTATTTTAAAATCTTCTCCTAGTAATTCTTTATAGTATTTATTAAATATCTTGTAATCTAAATATGCTAAAGTAAAATCACTAGTAGGAGTATCTTCTACTACAGACTGGTCTCCTGCTGATAAAACTGTAAAACTATCTATATTATCTTGATAACTTAATATATATTCCATAACAAATAATTGTCTATTTTCATATTTTTCTAGGTAATTATAATTATATTTAGGACTATATTTACCATTATCATCTTGACTATCAATACCTTCTTTTACTATTAACCAACCAAGAGGAGAACCTATTTTAGATAAATGATTGTTGATATCTTTTAGTTCTTTTTCTTCATCTATTTCTATTTTATTATCTTCTTTTATTAATATTTTATCTGTTACTATGTAACCCGCTACTAAGAGGCATATTATGCCTATTATTATACAAAAAATATTTAACTTTTTCATTTTTATCACCTACTATAAGTATAACATATAATTAAAAAAAATTAACCTAAATTTGGTTAATTTTATTATTTTATTTTTCTTGCTTCTAAATAGAATCTCTTATCATAACTATGTCCCATAGAGAATGTTTTTCTAGGTAAGGCACCATCTAATATTACAGTTCTAAATAATTCTTCTTTAGGCATTGCTTCAAATAGAATGGCTACATTATTTTCTTCTTTGCCCATACCTCTAGTTGTTTCATCGCCATGAATATAATCTAGTTTTCCTTCATGATCTTTTAGGTATTCATCTAAGAACATTTGAATGGAACCTACTGCTATATTAGATTTGGGATTACTAATATATAATTTTTTATCAAAATCTTTTGTTACCAATTCAAAGTATTCCCCTTTTCCTTCTTCATTGATATCATAATATTTATTTAATTCTTCAATTAAGTTATTTACATCTGTATTAAATATTACTCTATGTATTGGTTCAAATTCTAAAGCTTCACTATGCAAGTTTACTATTTCTACTAAGGCATATCTAGCTGGATTATTTAAATATTCTTCTTTGCTCATAGTTTTCTTTAAGTTTTCATAATTTGCTTTAGCGGTTGCTAATGAATGATTTCCATCTCCCATTGCAAATAGTAGTATTCCTTTATCTTTAACATTATATTTCTTTTCAAAGTAATCTTTATCCATAAGGCCTTCTAATCCTTTTTCAATATCTTTAATTACTTCATCAGATAAGTTATAGCCTTTAATGTGACCTCCATTTTCCATTAGGTCAAAGTCGTAAACGATATCTTTAGTTGTTACTTTGTTTTTTAAACTTTCGATAATGTTTTTCTTTTCATCATCTATTAAAATCATTATATGTGGTAATTCTAAGGGAGCATTTTCTCTTACTTTTAGTCTTGGTGGTATTCTTTCAATTACGGTTTTTTCAGTTGCTCTTATTAGTGTTTGAGAACCTTTTTCATAAGAATAGTCTTCTAAGTCAACCATTCCCATTAATCCTTCTCTTACTTTACCATCACTTTGTTTTCTTTCTAGATAAATCATGGTATTTGGATATTCTTGGAAGACATTTTCTTTTAAATAGTCTTCCATTGTTAAATTTATCTTTTTGATTCTTTCTTCAACATTTTCTTCTTCTAAATATAATTCTGGTAAGATTAGATTTAGAGTTGATGGTGAAGAACCTACTATACTCTCTACTTCTTTCCAATATTCTGGTTCACTTGTATATTGGTCACAAGCTACTACTGACCATTTGGTCATGTCTACATCTTTTGGTAATAAGATGTTTGCTCTTTTAAATGGTAACATTTCTGCACTCTCCTTTTCTTTAATTATATATTAGCAGATATTTTATTTATTGTAAATATTTATTTGTTATTTAAGATGTCTTTTATTATTTCTCTTTCATCTAAATGTTCTCTTACACCATTTATTTCACGATATGTCTCATGACCTTTTCCTAACAAAAGAATTATGTCTCCTTCTTTTGCATTATCAATAGCATATTTTATAGCATCCTTACGACTTGGTATTTTTATGTATTTTCCGGATGTTTTCTTTAAGCCTATTTCGATATCATTCATGATATCATTTATATCTTCATATCTAGAATTATCTTCAGTTACTATGGTAAAGTCTGCTAGTCTTCCGGATATTTCGCCCATGTCATAGCGACGCTCTTTACTTCTATTTCCACCACAGCCAAATAAACTTACTATTCTTTTTGGATTATACGCTCTCATAGTCTCTAGTATACTTTGCATTGATACTCCATTATGGGCGTAATCTATTATAACACTATATTTACTAGATACTGGTACTATTTCTACTCTTCCTTTTACTGCTACTTTTGATAGGGCTTTTTTAATATTTTCTACTTTGCACCCTATTAGATATGTTGTTAAAATAGCACTAGAAGCATTATAGGCTGAGAATTCTCCTGGTGTATTTACTAGAAAAGTATCTTCTATGATTCCTTTAGTATTTAGTTCTAGTCCTATAAAATGTTCTTTTCTTAATAATTTGATATTATCTATTAAAAGATTAGCTTCTTTATTTTTACCAAAGGTATGTATATCACAAGTACTATTTTTTATCATATCTTCATAGTGGATATCATCAATGTTTAGTATACCATGTTTGCATTTTTGGAATAATAGGCTTTTACTATAAATATAGTCTTCCATATTCTCGTGTTCTCCTTCACCAATATGGTCTTTAGTTAAGTTAGTAAATACTCCATAATCAAAGGAAAGGCCCTCTACTCTTCCTACTTTTAAAGCTTGAGATGATACTTCCATAATGGCATATTCTACTTTATCATCTACCATTTCTTTTAGATATTTTTGTATATCATAACTTTCAGGAGTTGTATTTACGGTATCGTAATGAGTGTTTCCGATAAATACTCCCATTGTACCTATAACTCCAGTCTTATGACCATCTTCTTCAAGAATATTCTTAATCATCCATGATGTTGTTGTTTTACCTTTGGTTCCTGTTATTCCTATCATAGTTAATTTACTAGCAGGATTATCAAAATAGTTTATGGCTAATAATGATAAATTCTTTCTAGTATTTGGTAATTTTACTACAGTTACATCTTCAGGTACTTCAACAGCTTTTTCGATAATGATTGCTGTTGCTCCTTTTTCAATAGCAGACTCAATATAATCATGACCATCTACTTGAGTTCCTGATAAGCATATAAAGGCTGAACCATTAGTTACTTTTCTGGAATCATAGTATAATCCTGATACTTCGGTATCTAGACTTCCTTTTATTAATTTATAATCAATGTTATTTAATATTTTTTCTAATATCATTGTTTCACCTCTCTAATTTATTATATTACTTTTTGGAATTTTTTTAAAGTCTTTTATTCCACAGTTAAATAAGAAATCCACAAAAAAAGAAAGTTTTCACTTTCTTTAATAATTATATTTATGCAGCATTTGTACTAATCTTTAAATCAAAATTAATATTTCCACCTGATGCATTATTTTCACAGTCAACATCTTGTCCTTCAACCCACATATAGATTCTTACTTTAGTAATGCCTTTATTTAAAGTCATTAATTCTATATTAGCAGGAAATGCAGCAGTACTTGTCTTACCAGGTGTTACTGTTGTAAACTTATCCTCATGTTTCTCTTGAGTAGCTTCACCAAGTAAAATATCTTCAGCCTTAGTAATTGCACCCTTAATGCCAGCATAAGGTACTAATGCTCCATTTGCAGCAGTAGTAGTAATACCATATACGTCTTTGGCATTAGCTACACCAGCATCAGTATGAACATCAAAGTTAGGTTCCCAAACTGTTACAGTAGAAGCTGCTCCAGCATTCAAAGCTTGAATAGTATTTAAAGCAGAACCATCAGCAGTTTCTCCAAGTTTAACAAAGGCAATTCTAGATGCATTCTTAATACCATTATCCTTCTCATCAGCACTAGTTACACCAGAACCAGCTTGTAAATATATAGGTGTTGCAGCATTAACTTTGAAGAATAAATCAAAGGCAATAAACTTAGCAGTATCAGTATCTCCTTCAGTTCTAACAGCATTATCAATCTCTGTTGTTTTAGTAGCAGTAATAATATATTCACCATTATTAGCCACTGTTTCAGAAGTTTCAACTACACCATAATACATAGGTAAATATCCATTATCATCAGGAACCGCTATTGTAGAAACAGGTTCTAATGCTTCTGGTATTTGGTTAACAGCAGTTTTATAATTACCAGGATGTGCACCAACTAAATCAGCTTTTTGAACTATTGATTTCCATTTTGTTCCGTCAGCAGATATTTGAATACCATTTTTAGCTTCGATATTTACTTTTAATGTTTCTACTGAAACGTTCTTGTTAGATGTAAACCATGCGTAGGTTGATGTAGCAAGCATTGTTCCAGTTCCTAACATTAGAAGTAGTAATATCAACAATCTGTATTTTCTTCTTTTTTGTCTTTCTTTTCTTAATTTTTCTTTTTCTTCTTTAGTAAGAACTTTTTCTTCCATTTTATCACTCCTTTTTATTAAGAATTTGAGAGTACTTCTCTCCTACTATTACTATTTCAGTATATCATACTTCCTTTTTATTTGCAATAGATATTTCGACATTTTTCGCATAACTTTTTTGAAGCCTTATTTACTAAGTGTTTTCATCTATTATTTGTTTTGATTCTATACATATTGTTACTCCTTCAATGATATCTTGATATTCAAAACTATCATATTCTTTAGGAAAAGTAACTACTAAATGATAGATATTTTCTTCATCTTTATCAAAACCAAAGGTTTGTTTAGCGGTTTCTAAAGTTCTAAAATAGGCTCCATCTTCCCCTGTCTTTTCGATTGTATCTTTAGTTATAATATTAGTACTAGTACCCTTGTTATAATCTTCATTCATATATAATTTATATGATAATGGTAAATTGGTCGTAGTAATTATTTTTAAAGTATACTCTAATTTGGTTTCTAATCTATTCTTACCATCATTATTAGCTACTTTAAAATCATATACATATGGTGTATCTGATGGTACTAATTCATCTAGTTTTACTTCTTTTTCATAGTAGTCAGTATTTAATATATATAAAGCAGTTTCTATTCTAGAATCAGAATCTGTTTTAGAAAATAGTTTAGAGTAGGCTATTGGTATTAATGTTAATACTACGGCGAGTAATATTATAGCTATTGTTAATTTATTAGATTTTAATAATTTTCTTCTATCAAACATATACTTCACCTACTTTTTATATATACAATCTGGATCTTCAAACTTATCATCTAAAGATACTACTTTTTTTCTTTTATCTTTAGGTATATAAGATATACTTAGACTTATTAATATTAATGTTACTACTATTGACACTATTACTTTAGGAGTAGTAAATACTTCTCTTAATACTCCACCTTTTGGTATTCTAAGTATTACTTTACCTATTACTTTTGATTTATTTATTCTAACATCATCACTATTATTAGAATCTCCTTTAGTAGTAAGAGTATTACCTTCTATTTTTATTACTCTATGGGTAATAAAATCTTTACCATCTATGTAAGTTATTATATCATTCTTGCTAATATTAGAAGTTTTCTTTACTACTATTAAATCTTTAACATTTAGTGTTGGTTCCATACTTCCACTTACTATTTCAAAGATACTAACTCCTAATACATTTGAATATTCTTTATTTAATACTTTTAGTGATATAAAATTATATAATGAAAAAAAAATTAAAACAGTGATTATAAATACTAAGATATCAATAAATACTTGAAATATTTTATTTATATACTTTAACATTTATATCACCGCTTTATTATTCATTTTGATATTCTACTACTGGTTCTCCTAGATACTGAATAACTGAAACAGATACAGGTATACTAATAAAATTATCTTTTGTTAAGCCAATCTTACTATCTTCTTCATTATTTTCTTCAACATTATTCCATTTTATATATACTCTTATTGTATTTGTTACTTTATTTTTTATTTCTTCTAGAGTTATTACTTTACTATAAGTATTTTCTCCTGTTCTAATTAAATTACCACTAGTGGTTTCTTCTATTCTATCTATAGCAAAACTACCATTTACTTTAGTAAAATCAAAGGTAACGCTATATAATATTGATGTATCAGTATCAGTAGGATCTATTAATATATCAAAATATCCTTCTGTACCTGGTGCCATCTTACCATTTTTTACACTATCAGAACCTACTATATTAACAGAATTTACTACAAAGTTTTCTCCACTTTTTATATCTGTTCCATTAATTAATACATTCCATTTTGCTATATTTGTATTTGTATTCATTATATTTTTACTTTCAAATAGTCCATATGTATCTCTTATTATATATATTGTTATAAATACTAAGATTACTGATACTACTACTAAAATATTTTTATTCTTCATCTTTCTCTTCTTTGATTTCTTTTATTTCTTCTTTTATTTCTTCTTTTTGTTCTTCTTTGATTTCTTCTTTTTGTTCTACTACTTCTTTTTTATCTTTTTTAGATTTCTTTTTTGGTTCTTCATCTTCATCATCATATTTTGATTCTTTTAATTCTTTTATTACAACATATATTTCATAAATAAATAATATTAATATTGGGAATATTATCATAAATAAGAAACCAAATCTTGATTCTAATATTCCTAGTATAGTGCCTAACTTACTATATGTTTTACTTGTTCTAGCGGTACCTATTACATATTCACTAGATACTGCATGATCACCATCTACAACAAATGTTGATTCTTCTTTGGTTATTGTTTCTTTTTCTAATACTGTTCCTAAGTTAACTGATACTGTTTGTTTATAATTGTCATAGAAGAATATTTTATCTCCTACTTTTATATCTTTATTAGCATCTTTATTTACTATTACTAAATCACCTTTTTGAAAATCTGGTTTTAATTCTTCATCTCTTACTATTATAAGTGATTTATTATTTAATTCTGTTATATTATACTTATTATAATTTAATAAAAATATGAATTATCGGA
>OLSQ01003453.1_pt1 | contig 10400 bp, 6 predicted proteins | sample 1672561 | NCBI WGS metagenome assembly OLSQ01 (sample SAMEA3136699, study PRJEB25190) | human gut metagenome | biome: human gut; feature: human-associated habitat; material: faeces | place: Austria | collected 2013 | reverse complement strand
ATCTCCGGATTATCGCGGAAGTTGTACTTCATCTTTTCAAGCTCTATGCGGTTGTCCGCAATAAGCTCGATGTGCATTATCTCCTCATGCTGCTCGATTATAGACGCCGTCAGCGTATATCTTCCATCGTCCCGCGGCTCGGAGGTGCACTTGATATCGGAGCCGCGTTTTTTAAAGGACAGCAGCCGCAGCGCACTTTTAAGGCTCTTATCGCGTATAAGTCCGAGCAGATTTCCCTCGAGCGAATCGGAGACATGCTTACCCTGCTCGGTTATCTCGTACAGATCGCCGTTTTCTCCCTTTATTTCGCGAACATTTCCGGAATCGAGAAGTTCGCCGAAGCATTCGACAAAATCAAAATAACCTACCACACCGTCCTGAATGACGATATCGTTCAGATTTTCAAACTCAAGAGGATACCCGACATTTCGCATAAGGTACAAGATAAATATTTTTATATCGTTTTTATCCTTAAGTGCCGCCTGCATTTTAAACCTCCGTCAAAGCTCGATATCAGCCGCAGCGATCGCGCGGCGGCATTATCCGAAAAATACGGTAAAAAATCGGCCGCCGCAGAGTAAAGGCGCGACGACCGATTGAATTCTATCCTCGGATATCAGTCCTTCACAGGCTCGACATACTTTTTCCAATCGAGCTTGTCAAAGATCCTGTAACCCCAATATGACGTAAACTTTCCACTGTGAGAAAGCTCCTTGCTCATGATGTAGTAGTCCTGATGAACATAGAGCGGCATTACCGGCATATCCTTCGCAAGCAGCTGCTCAGCCTCAAGCAGGATCTTCGCGCGCACGCCGTGATCGGTCTCTGCAAAGGCGCGGTCGATGATTGCGTTGTACTCGTCGCTGTTGTAGCCGGTGATGTGCGGAACGCTGTCAAAGTTACCGGTCTTTGCTGCCTCGGCAAGGTCAAGCGCGGAGCCCGAATAATCCTTTGCAAAGGGTGCCAAGCATCGGTGGAAAGAGTCTGCCAATCTATTGCGATAACATCAAAGTCTCCGCTCTCGTATGCCTCGTTAAAGCGGTCGCGATAAAGCGCATAATCGTTCTCGATATAGCACTTTGTGCCGAGAGACTTGACCTTTACGTTAAATCCGAGGCTGTTCCACTGCTCTGCGCAGTACTCGGCGACAGCCTGATCGGTCTCGTTGTCGCGGGTAAGAATAGTAAAGGTCTTTGTCTTAGCGCCCTTAACAAGCGACTTTGCCTGCTCGAGATCGTAGGTAATGAGATTGCCGTTCGTGTCTCTGAAATCTTTTCCGTCGACCTTAGCCGCGCCCGAGGGGACAAAGCCCTCTGCGGGCTTGCCGAAGGTCACGATATCGGCAATAGCCTGACGGTCGATAGCCATGGAGAGTCCGAGACGGACATCGGGATTGTCAAAGGGAGCATGCTTTGTATTAAAGAAATAGGTATGCGTGCTGAAGGTATCCTGAGTCTTAGCCTTATTCTTGTACTCCGCACGTGCCGAGAGCGGAAGCTCGCTCATGTAGAGCACCTCGCCGTTATTATACTTCTCGAGCTGCTCCTCTGCGCTGAGGGTCCAGTCGGTGGTAAGGCGGTATGCAGTCACATACTTGTCGATAGCGTCTTTCTCGATATCGCGGTAATAATAAATATTGCGCTCGAGGATAAGTGCCTTGTCCTCACCGGTCAGAGTGTTGTACTCCGGACGGAAGGTACGGACGGTGAACGGTCCGTTCGTTACGAGGATAGTAGTATTGGTAGACCAGTCATTTGCCTTGCTTACAATATCCTCGCGGAGAGGATAGAGAGCTGGACTTGCGCAGACAGTAAGAAACTCCTCGGGGTCTATATTATGGGAGAAGGTCACCTGAATAACATTGGTATCTGCGGAGCAGACACCGAGATCGTCGATGGAAACGTCTCCGGACTTGACCTCCTTGGCGTTCTTGAGGTCCATCAGCAGCGCACCTGCCTCGCTCTGGAATTCGGGATCCATGATGCGCTTCCAAGCATATACAAAATCGTCTGCGGTAACATTTCTCGCGTCAGACCACTGGGTCGTCTTGATGGTCAGCTCGAGAACATACTCGCCGCTCTCTTCATCGGCGGTGTACTTCCAGCTGTCGAGAAGAGCCTTCTCGGTCTTGCCGCTTGTGCTGATCTCGGTAAGACCTTCGTATATAAGTCCGATAACCTTGAGTGCGTTCTCGTCGGTCAGTGATACCGCAGGGTCAAAGCTGGATATCGGTGAGGAAATGTAAACCGGAATGACCGCCCCGTTTCCTTTTTCCCCGCAGGCGCTGAGCGCACAGACAGAGATAATCATTACCGCACAGAGCAGTAAAGATACGATTTTCTTCATGATTTAGGGTCCTCCTGAAATTATGCTTCTGTCTTTCTGTACATTATCACACAAAAGCAGATAGCGGCAATTATGCATTTTCCTTATTATATCATCAATTTGCATTTTGCGCAACGGTAATTTTCAGATATTTGTAAACTTTTTTACACCTGCCTCTCAAAAAAAGCTGTGCAAGACGCGGCGTTCCGCACCGTTCTTCGTCTTTTACGGCGGCATACGAAATTTATCCGCATATAATACCCCGCACTACTGACGCCGAGCCGTGCTCCCATCGCTGACAGAGTACGGATTTTACCGTGCTCGGAGAATATTTTGCTCTCGGTGAATAAAGCCTCGGCAAGACGTCGACAATCATGTATCAAGGGGGGCGCGGGTCCTCGCGGACGGCATCCATGACTCAGACAGCTCGAAAAAAACAAATATTGCTATGTGTCGCAGTACTTCTCGTCACTGCGCAATCGCCCCTTGCAAAAATACATGTCAGAACAGACGGAAACGGAGGCAATTTCGATGAAAAGCAAAGACGTCGGCAGAATACTGCCGGAGACCGATCTCGCCTATGAATGTCTCAGCTCCGATGGGCGCGGAGGTAAGGCGGACCGCGACGGGATAGAATGCAGCGAACGGCAGGAGAGCGGCATAACCGTAACGCGCCTGTGGGTCAAGAACGCTGCGGGTGCCGAGAAGATAGGCAAGCCGGCGGGGCACTATCTGACCGCTGATATAGGACAGCTATGGCACGAGGGAAGCAGAGCAAGAGAAAACGCGCGGTCGGTCGTTGCAACGCTCATCCGCGAGACGATATATGCCGCGGCGGGTGAGAGCGTACTGAAGAGCGGCTGTATTCTGCTCGCGGGGCTCGGCAACCGCGCCGTTACCGCAGACGCACTCGGACCGCGCTGCGTGGACGCTGCAACGGTTACGCGCCATATCAAAAGTCAGGATCCCGCACTCTTTAAGCGGCTCGGAAGTGCCGAGCTTGCCGCCCTCGCACCGGGAGTTGTCGGTCAGACCGGAATAGAGACCGCAGAGTTCGTCAAGGGTGCGTGTCAGGGTGTAGGCGCAGCGCTCGTTATAGCGATAGACGCGCTCGCAGCGCGCAGTACCGAGCGGCTCGGGACGACCGTTCAAATATGCGATACCGGTATCTCTCCGGGCTCCGGCATCGGCAACCGCCGCGCGGAGATAAGCAGCGCCACGCTCGGCGCTCCGGTAATAGCGATAGGTGTTCCGACCGTCGTCTCAGCGGCTACGCTTGTTCTCGACACCCTCGAGCAGGCAGGCACCGATAGTCTGACTCCGGAGCTTGAGTCGGCATTGCGCGGCAAGCGGGACTTTTATGTTTCGCTGCGCGAGAGCGACGAGGCTGTGACCGTACTTGCCTCCCTCATCTCGGGGGCACTGTCCGATGTTCTCGGTACGGGCTTCATTTAATATTCGGCTTCTCACACGGCGGCTCGCGAAAGAATATTATCACGGCGGTCGGAATAAGCATACTACGGGGTGAACCCATGATGCGCAAAGCACGCGCGACGAAAGAATAAATACCTTTTTGTCGCGACAGGAGGGTAAAAATGCAGAAGGACACGATAATATATATCGGCGCGCCCGACATAACGACCCGCAGCAGAGCTCACGCCGGCAGCGGAATACGCACGGCACTCGGCGCGCTCGTAATAGCCTCGGTGCTTGTCAGCGGTATTGCTCAGGCGCTGAACGTCTCTCCGATATCCTCCTACCGCTCGTCCGGTCTGCCGCACATATCGGCGCTTCCCGAGCCGGAGGCGGGCGACGGCAGCGACATAGGCATGCAGGGAGCGGTATGGGACGGCACCGAGGATGAGCCGGAGGTTCCAGCCGGAGACCGCTCCATAATCGCCTGTGACCTGTCGCGCGGAAGCGGAGGCGCGGTGATTGTAGACAACGGAACATCGTACGAGGTAAGCACCGATGAATACGCCGCACTTGCTTCGCTCGGTCTCGGAGACGATACCGAGCACGAGGTCACGCTGCGCGAGGACGGTGATGAAACACTGTACATTTCCGACGGCAAGGAGCCGCAGGCAATAATATATCACACGCACGGGACGGAATGCTACAGCGAGACGGGCATCAGCTGCTCGGATGCGGATATGCGTTTCCGCACGACCGACACCGAGCGGAATATGATAGCAGTCGGCAGAAGTGCGGCGCTCGAGCTCGCGCGGCGCGGGATTTCGACGGTGCACTGCACGATAATGCATGACCGCGAATCATATACAGAGTCGTACCATAATTCGTATAACACCCTCGTCCGCCTGACCGAGAAATACCCCTCCGTCCGTTGTACTATCGACATGCATCGCGATGCCGTGCTGTACGGAGACGGTTCGGTAGCCAGACCGATAACCGAGACCGAACTCGGCACGGCGGCACAGCTGATGCTCGTTATCGGCACCGATGAGATGGGCGCGGCGCACCCGAATTGGCGGGATAATTTTGCCGTCGGCGCGGCGATTTCGGCAATACTCGGCGGCAGCTACCCCGCTCTGATGCGCCCTATCAGTCTGCGCGGAGCGGCATACAATCAGAGCTTTACTCGCGCATCGCTGCTTGTAGAGGTCGGTTCGTGCGGCAACACGGTAGGAGACGCAAAAACGAGCGCGGTTTTGTTCGCACGTGCGCTCGCCGTGCTGCTGAAAACGCAATAAGGAATATCGCGCGCACACATTGAACGTGCCGCTCCTGCGCGGTCAAGCAGATCCCGAGGGGTCATATACAGTGCGACTGCAGCCGTGCCGCTTACATCTGAGCAATATATCATAATAACGCAATTAACGGCATATCTATCAGGTAACAGCTCGTCGTAAGTTGCACAGATATCGCATAAATCACCGTACAGCTCATCCAAAAAAGCAATCGACAGCACACAAAAAAACACGGCAAAAAAACACGGCGGCACCGCCATCGGAGCACAATACTCCGACACGATGCCGCCGTTCATTTTGCTGTTCGGCAGTACTTATTGTTATAACGATACCCGAAAAGCGCCCGGCTTACTTTGCCGATGTGATCTTCTCTATTGCGCGATTGATATTTTCAAGCGCCGCCTTATAGCCCTCGAGCTTCTTGCGCTCGCCCTCAACTACCGCTGCGGGTGCCTTGGAGATAAAGCCCTCATTGGCGAGCTTACCGCCGATGCGCGCGATCTCGCCCTCGGTCTTTTTGCGCTCGCCCTCAAGGCGTGCAAGCTCCTTCTCGAGGTCAATGACCTCTGAGAGCGGGATGTAAACGGTAGCGGTATCGCTGACGATCTGAACGGCATCAGCTCCGTCATAGCCGTCGACCACCTTCATCTCAGATGCGGAAGCGAGCTTAACAAAGAAGCTGTCGCAGCTGCCAAACGTCTCGGGGTCGCTCGTTACAACGTAGACGCTCGCCTTTCTTGACGGCGGTACGTTCATCTCGGCACGGCGGTTGCGTATCGCACGGATGCAGGAGATAACATTCTCGAGCTTTTCCGCATCGCCGTCGAACACAAGGCTTTCGTCGTACTCGGGATAGCGGGAGATCATAATGCTCTCGCCCTCATGCGGCAGACTCTGCCATATCTCCTCCGTAATGAAGGGCATGAACGGATGAAGCAACTTGAGCGTCTCGGAGAGAACATATGCGATAACATTCTGCGCGACCGCGTCGCCTGCGGAGAGTCGGGGCTTGACAAGCTCGATATACCAGTCACAGAAGATATCCCATACAAAGTCGTATATCTTTCCGAGCGCAACGCCGAGCTCGTAGCTGTCGATATTCTCGCGTACGGCTGCGGTAAGGTGCTCGAAGCGGGTGAGAATCCACTTATCCTCGAGCGCAAGCTCACCTGCCGCGGGGAGCCGCACCTCGTCTATCGTAAGGTTCATGAGCACGAAGCGCGCTGCGTTCCACAGCTTGTTTGCAAAGTTTCTCGCAGCCTCGATCTTTTCGTCCGAGAAGCGCTTATCGTTTCCGGGAGAGTTGCCTGTCGTGAGCGCAAAGCGGAGGGCATCCGCGCCGTACTTCTCGACGATCTCGAGCGGGTCGATACCGTTGCCGAGCGACTTTGACATCTTTCTGCCCTGCGCGTCGCGTACAAGTCCGTGAATAAATACATGCGGGAAAGGTATCTGCTTTGCACGGTCGCCGGGGAATATCTCGCTCATGTTTTCCAGTCCCATAAATATCATCTTTGATACCCAGAAGGTAATGATATCATATGCGGTAACGAGTACCGAGGTCGGATAGAAATAGTCGAGGTCTGCGGTGCTGTTCGGCCAGCCGAGCGTTGAAAACGGCCAGAGCGCGGAGGAGAACCATGTATCGAGAACGTCCTCATCCTGATGCATATGCGTGCCGCCGCACTTCGGGCAGATGGTAACATCCTGCTCCGCAACGGTTATCTCGCCGCAGTCGTCGCAATAGTATGCGGGAATTCTGTGACCCCACCAGAGCTGACGCGAGATGCACCAGTCGTGGATATTCTCCATCCAGTTGAGATACAGCTTTGCAAAGCGCTCGGGGATATAATCGACGGTTCCGTTCCTTACCACCTCGATAGCGGGCTCTGCGAGCGGCTTCATCTTAACGAACCACTGACGGGATGCTGTCGGCTCGAGAACGGTGCCGCAGCGGTAGCAGTGACCCACCTCGTGCGTGCACTTCTCGATGCGGATAAGCGCGCCGCATGCCTCAAGGTCGGCAACTATCACCTTGCGCGCCTCGTAGCGATCCATACCCGCGTACTTTCCGCACTCCGCGTTCATCTTAGCATCGGGCGTAAACACCTCTATCATGGGCAGGTCGTGACGCAGCGCGACCTCGAAGTCGTTCGGGTCGTGGCAGGGGGTTATCTTAACGCAGCCGGTACCGAATTCGGGCTTTGCATGCTCGTCGGCAACGACGGGTATCTCTCTGCCTACAAGCGGCAGAACGAGCATCTTGCCGATGTACTTTTTATATCTTTCGTCCTCTGGGTTGACGGCAACGGCGGTATCACCGAGCATCGTTTCGGGACGGGTGGTAGCGACGATGAGATACTCATCGCTGTCCTTGAATTTATACTTGATGTGCCAAAATGCGCCCTCAAGCTCCTTATGCTCGACCTCTGCATCGCTTATCGCGGTAGCGCAGCTCGGGCACCAGTTGATGATGCGGTAGCCGCGGTAGATTAGCCCCTTGTTATAGAGGTTAACGAAGGTCTTGCGAACGGCTGCAGAGAGATTCTCGTCCATGGTGAAGCACTCTCTCGACCAGTCGCAGGAGGAGCCCATCTTCTTCAGCTGCCTGATGATACGGTCACCGTACTTCTCTTTCCATGCCCATACGAGCTTGAGAAATTCATCTCTGCCGATGTCGTGACGCGAAAGCCCCTTTTCCTCGCGCAGCATCTGCTCGACCTTTATCTGCGTCGCAATGCCCGCATGGTCGGTGCCCGGTATCCACATGGTGTTGTAGCCCTGCATACGCTTTGTACGGATAAGGATATCCTGGAGCGTGTTGTTCAGCGCATGACCCATATGGAGCTGACCGGTAACATTAGGCGGCGGGATTACGATATTGAAGGGCTCGGCGGAGCGATCCTCGCTCGGCTTAAAATAACCGTGCTCCTCCCAAAAGGCGTACCATTTGTCCTCAAAAGAGGACGGTGAATAGGTCTTTTCAAGTTCCTTTTTCATATTTTAACCGTTGCTCTCATACGGAGAGCATCCTTTCTTCGGAATAGGTATGAATATATGCTGCTTAGCTGCTCACATGCAGACCGAAGGGTCAAGCCCCATTATCTCGCATGCGTTCCGCGCGGTTATATCGCGCACCTCCGCTTCGGGCAGCTCCTTTATGGCTGCGACGGCGCGTGCGGTCAGCCCGACATAACCGGGGTAGTTCATCTCCCCACGGTGCGGATGCGGCGCGAGGTAAGGACTGTCGGTCTCGACGAGTATCCGCTCTATCGGAACACTGCGCACCACCTCTGCCATCCTCGTGGCATTCTTGAAGGTTATAACGCCGGAAAACGAGATGTACCAGCCCATATTCACAAGCTGTCTCGCCATCTCCGCACTGCCGCTGAAGCTGTGCAGTATGCCTCGCACACCCTTGTGCTTTTGCAGCATATCGAGACAATCGCCGTGTGCGTCGCGGTCGTGTATCTGAACCGGGATATCGAGCTCGCGTGCAAGGCAGAGCTGCATATCGAACCAGCGCTGCTGCGCCTCGCGTGGGATATCCCAGTGATAATCGAGTCCTATCTCGCCGAGCAGGCGAACGCGGTCGCTTCGGAGCAGCTCGGTGAGCGCTTCAAGCTCCGCAGACTCGTCCGTACCCTCGGGCGGAAGCTCCTCGGGATGGATGCCCGCCGCAGCATAGACATGCTCGTGCGAGAGTGCGAAATCAAGCTCGCGGCGGGACGACTGTACCGTCGTTCCCGCAGTCAGTACGCAGCCGACGCCGTCCTCGCCGAACGCACGGGCAAGGTACTCCTCACGCAGCGTGCCGTAGTGCTCGGACGGTGCGTCGAACTTTGCGTCGCCTAAATGCGCATGTGTATCAAACAGCTTCACGGTCTTATCTTACGCGCTCCCCAAGCGGTGTTTCGGGGTCGAGGAATACAACGCGTACCGTCTCCTCGCCGGAGGCGAGTATCATGCCGTTGCTCTCGACTCCGCAGAGCTTTGCGGGGCGGAGATTTGCGACGATTATGACCTTCTTGCCGACGAGCTGCTCGGGCGTGTAGAACTTCGCTATACCCGAAACGACCTGACGCTTTTCGTAGCCGAGATCGAGCTGCAGACAGAGAAGCTTTTTAGCCTTCGGTACGGGCTCTGCGGACAGAACCTGTGCCGTACGCAGCTCGACAGCCGAGAAATCGTCGATGCCGATAAGAGCACAGCCCTCGGGCGCAGCCTGCTTTTTGACTGCGTCGCCGGATGCATCCGCCGTGGTCTTATCCTCTGCCGCCTTCTTTGCCGCAGCGGCGGCAGCTGCACGCTCAGCCTCTGCCTGAAGCTCTGCGGTAAGCGCCTTCTCATCAATACGCGCGAACAGCACCTCGGATGGAGCGAGCGTATCGCCCGCCCTGAGCGCACCGAACTCAACGGTCTGTTCATCGGTCGCGAGCTGCGCAAGAATGCGCTTGCTCGTATCGGGCATAAACGGTGCGAGCAGCACCGCGCCTATACGGATAGTCTCAAGGAGATTGTAGAGTACCGTTCCGAGACGCTCGCGGCGGCTCTCGTCCTTTGCTAGCACCCACGGGGTAGTCTCATCTATATACTTATTTGCGCGGCGGAAGAGTCCGAAAACGGTCTCCGATGCATCCGCTACATGATAGCTGTCCATCTGCTCGCGCGAGAGGGAAACGGCGTCGCGCACGGCAGCGCGCAGCTCGTCGTCTATCGGCTCTGCCGCGCTCGGAGACTGAATGACACCGCCGAAATACTTACCCGTCATGTCAACGGTACGCTTTACAAGGTTGCCGAGATTGTTTGCCAAGTCGGAATTGTATCTTTCGATAACGGTTTCGTAAGTTATGGAACCGTCTGCCGCAAACGGGGTCTCGGAAAGAACATAGTGTCTTACCGCGTCAACGCCGAACGCATGAACAAGGTCGTCAGCATATATAACGTTGCCCTTTGATTTGGACATCTTGTCCTCCCCGAACAGGAGCCACGGGTGTCCGAACACTTTTTTCGGGAGCGGCAAGTCGAGCGCCATAAGGAAGATGGGCCAGTAAATTGTATGGAATCGGAGAATGTCCTTGCCGATGACGTGCAAGTCCGCGGGCCAGTATTTGCCGAAGTTTTCACCCTGTTTGTCAACATCGTAACCCAGCGCCGTGATATAGTTCGTCAACGCGTCAAGCCAAACGTAAATAACGTGCTTTTCGTCAAACGGAACGGGTATGCCCCACTTAAAGGAGCTGCGCGAAATGCAAAGGTCGGAAAGCCCCGGCTTTAAAAAGTTGTTTATCATCTCGTTTTTGCGGGATTCGGGCTTTATAAAATCGGGGTTCTGTTCGTAATATTCAAGTAGCCGATCCTGATATT
>OLSQ01003447.1_pt1 | contig 10410 bp, 5 predicted proteins | sample 1672561 | NCBI WGS metagenome assembly OLSQ01 (sample SAMEA3136699, study PRJEB25190) | human gut metagenome | biome: human gut; feature: human-associated habitat; material: faeces | place: Austria | collected 2013 | reverse complement strand
GCCCGGTACAGCGGCAGGAACGCGCGGTACAGGTCGGTGAACTCGAACAGGCCGGGAAGGTGATAGAAGGCGACAGCGTTTTTCGGTGAGACAGACGAAGCGTTTGTGTTCATCATAGCACCTCACTCTCCATAGATGCGCGCTGATGTGCTTCTCTCTCCGACAGGATCATGAGCATGATGATCAATCGGTTTGCCCTCATAAAGCCATCGCACCTTTCGTGTTACCTGATTCAGATTATAGATTCTCGCCGGATTGATGTCAACAACCTGCGTCGGGCTCTGGAAGTAACGAGCCGTACAACAAAGAGGAAGGGACGATGAAAAGAACGCATTCCTGCATCCATCTTGACACGGAGGATACAGTGGTAGACTGCGCCCTTGATGCATGAAGCACATGCGTGTATAATGAATCTATACCAAAGGGAGAGCGGGTGAGCGGCTTGATAATGCGTTATGAAAGCATATGCCGGGAGAATGAGGTTTGGACGCTGCCGGGAACTCCTTTTTCTGTTTTGCTTCTTTGCGATCATGCCTCTGAACAGGAGGATATTGGAAGACAATGCGAAACGCTGATTCGGGCGGGATGCGCATTCTTTGCAGCGGTGGGCAAGCACCATTTGCAGTGGCATTTGGCGTTCGACGAAGCCAATCTTCGGCATTCGCCTGATTTGGAGGATGAAAAAGCCATCACGACAGTCTCCCACGAGGCATTGGATTTGGATTCGGTTGAGGAATGGGTCCTGACGAGTGAGCATCCTCTTGCGGACATCGATCAGGGCATCCTTCTTTACGAGAATAAAAGCCAGCTTGAAATAGTGGAAGGTTTCCTGCATCGGGCATTTCAGCAGGCCGGTGATGGAATCCATGATAACCAGCCCGGGACATAAGTTTTGCTGCGGAGGTGCTCCCATGACGAATCATCCTGCCGAACCCAGCAAAACCGCCCGTCTGCAAATCGTCCGTTCCGCCATGTTTGGCCACGCGATTGCCGACGCGATGGGTGTGCCCGTCGAGTTTTCAGACCGCAGCGATCGCAGGCGCGACCCGGTCACCGGATACCGCGGCTATGGCGCGCACGATGTGCCGGCGGGCACCTGGTCGGACGATACCAGCATGGCGTTGGCGACGCTCGACAGTCTGGCGCATGGCCTTGACTACACGGACATGATGGAGCGCTTCTGCGACTGGAAGCACCACGCCGCCTACACGGCGACGGGCGTGGTGTTCGACATGGGCATCACTACGAGCAAGGCGCTGACGCAGTATAAGAACGGCGTGCCCGCGCTTTCCTGCGGCTTGAGCGGTGAGTACGACAACGGCAACGGCTCGCTGATGCGGATCATTCCCGCGGCGCTGTACTGCAAATACGCTGCCGCTGATCTGCCCTTGGATCGGCAGTTTGCGATCATCCACGACGTTTCCGCGCTGACGCACAGCCATCCCCGCTCGCAGATGGGCTGCGGCATCTACGCGCTGATTCTGATGGAGCTTTGCGACGGCAGGGGCATTGCAGGCATTCAAGCGGGTATCGACCAGGCGAAGCGGGTTTATGAAGCGAACCCGGCGTTCTCTCGGGAGATGGACAGCTATGTGCGGATTCTGAATTACCCTTCTATCATGGACTTTGCCCGGACACCGGAGGACGAAATCAGGAGCGGCGGCTATGTGGTTTCCACGCTGGAAGCCGCACTGTGGTGCGTGCTGAATACGGACAATTACCGGGACTGCGTGCTGAAGGCCGTCAATCTGGGCGACGACACCGACACCGTTGCGGCGGTGGCGGGCCGTCAGCTCATGGAGCTTTTCGAGTCGCGCGGCATACCGTGGATCGTCATTGGCCGTGGCAACGGCATGGAGGGGATTCCCGACGGCTGGCTTGCCGGGCTGCGAAAGGCAGAGGACATCGAAGCGCTGTGCAAGGTGTTTGTGGATTCGCTGAATACCGTGCATGGAGCTTCGGATGAATCGCCGAAGAACGAAGAATCGTTCGGAACGGCGGATGGACTGGGCGGCATGGAGCCTCTGCCCGCGGAGCATGTGAGCTTCATGCTGGACTCCCCCATTACGGTAAAGGACATGGAGAGATTCCGCAGCGGTCACGCAGATGCTGACGCAGGCTTCCGGTGGCAAGCCGGTTCGGAGGGAGAGCTGTATGTTTTCCGTGGGCTTCGCTGCGTCTATCGCATGATCATCCATCCCGAAACAGATCGTCATCGCGTATACTTCTATATCCATGACGGGCTTGAAAATCTCGGAGATGCACTCAGGAATATGCCTCCCCGCGAGACACTGACGCAGCTCCTGACCCAATGGACGGGGCACGAGGACGTACTGAAAGCCGTCGATCTGCACTGTCACATCGTTCCGTGCGTCGATGACGGCGCGGGAAACGTGGCGATGGCGCTGCAGATGCTTCACATGGAAGCCGATCAGGGCGTCCGGCATATCGCTTGCACGTCGCACAGCTTTGATGGGCGTCACGTTGGATACAGGCAGAGCCTGAAGCTGCTTCAGCAGGAATGGGCGAAGCAGGGATGCGGGCTCACGCTATATCCCGGATGCGAAATCTACTGCCCGATGGAGACGCCCGAATCGGTTTTGCAAAAGGTGCAAAGCAAGGATTACGCGCTGCTCGGCAATTCCGGATACATGCTGCTGGAATTCGACCCGGTCAGCAGAAGCCGGTATATTCTGGATTTCGTCCGGAGGATTCTTGACCTGGCTGCCGCTTCGGATACCAAGGCGAAGCACGTTGTCCTTGCGCATGTGGAGCGTTATGAGAATCTTGCGGATGACGAAGCGGCGCTGAACACGCTGCTTGCGTGGGGGTGCCGCATCCAGATCAACGCGTTCAGTCTGGTGGAAGAACAGACAGCTTCCATCAAAGCGTTTACGCGCAGGCTGCTTGTTGAGAGGACGGTGTCCTTCCTCGGTTCGGATGCGCACCGCACGGATCATCGTCCGCCGTGCGTGAAGAACGGCATCCGATATGTCTACGACCACTGCGACGTCGATTACGCCAACGCGGTCTGCTACGAAAACGCGAAGCAGCTGATCACCGGCGCGTTGGATTGAGAAAGGAGCGTTCATCATGGCGAAGCTCAAGGGGTTTGATTACAAGAAAGCCGAGGCCGATCTGGACGGCGTCGGCGCGCGTCACCCGGACGAAATCTACTCCTATCATTCCGAGAAGGCCGTCCGCGGCTACATGAAGGAGCATGGGCTGAACCCCGACAAATACTACAAGCCGGACGGGAAGAACACTCCGTCCGGCTCAAAGGAAAACGACAGCGGCGGCTGCTATCTCACGACCGCGTGCGTTGCGGCACGGGGACTGCCGGATACCTGCGCCGAGCTTCAGACGTTTCGCGCCTTCCGCGACGGTGTTCTGGCCCGCCGACCCGGCGGACGGGAGGAGATTGTGCGGTACTACCAGATCGCGCCCGGCATTGTGGCGGCGATCAATCAGCGGAAGGACGCCGCGAAAATCTGGAACCGCGTGTATGACGAACTGGTGGAGCCGTGCGTGCGGATGATTCACGAGGGGAAGGACGAGGAGGCGTACCGGCTGTATAAGGCGTATACGCTCTCGCTTTCCGACGAAATTCTTATGTGATCCGGATGTAATTGAAGTGTGATTTTTGGCAATAGAGGTGTGCGAACTCACATTTTTTTGTTGCGAATTCTTAGTATATACGGTATACTTGTATTTGTAAACGAGCTGTATCAAAAGGGTTATAGTGAGGGTTATCTGTATGGAGATCAGTTACAAGCGTCTCTGGAAAATGCTGATTGATAAAGATCTCAAGAAGAAAGATCTTTCAACAGTTGCTGGGATAAGCCAATCATCTGTGGCGAAAATGAGTCGCGGTGAACCGGTAAACATGGAGATCATTCTGCGGATATGCACAGCATTTAATTGTGATATTGGCGATATTTGCGAGGCTGTACCAGCAAAGCCTGTTGATTAAAAGATAAGCACTGGAGGACACCAGCAATGGCAGAATTTGCTCCCGGTATGCGTGTGCTCATCCGTGATGAAGAATGGATGATCCGCAAGTGCGACCTGAATAGTTACAATACTTACACACTGCAATGTGTCGGTGTATCTCCTTTGGTGCGGGATAAGACTGCCTATTTCCTGAGCGATTTGGAAAAGATCGCAGTGATTGATCCTGCAAAAACCACACTGGTTCCAGATAGCTCTACTCGCTTTACCCGTTCTCGTCTATTCCTGGAGAGCTTGTGGCGGCAGAAGATACCGACAGATGCAAAGCTGCACGTCGGGCATCATGCGGTCATGGATGTAATGCCCTATCAGCTGGAGCCTGCTGCAATGAGCCTCTCCCGTCCCCGACAGCGTATCCTGATGGCGGATGGTGTTGGCCTTGGCAAAACTCTGGAGGCTGGTATCCTGATCAGCGAGCTGATCGCCCGCGGAAAGGGCCGTCGTATTCTGGTTGTGACTGTCAAGAGCATGATGGCGCAATTCCAGAAGGAAATGTGGGAGCGCTTTTCCATTCCGTTGATCAGCCTGGATTCCGCGAAGATTCAGCGCATTCGCCGGGATCTGCCGAGCAACCATAATCCGTTCCACTACTATGACAAGACCATTGTATCCATCGATACAATCAAGCGGGACAACGAATATCGTGTGCATCTGGAGAATGCCCGGTGGGATATTATTGTCATTGATGAAGCGCATAATGTTGCCAAGCGCGGCAAAAGCAGTTCAAAGCGCGCTCATCTGGCGGATCTGCTCTCCGGCCGGAGTGACACGCTGATTATGCTGTCCGCCACCCCTCACGACGGCAATGCCCGTTCCTTTGCTTCTCTTATGAACATGCTGGACCCAACCGCCATCCCCGACCCGGACAACTATACCCAGCAGGATATCAAGGACAACGGCGACGACATTAAGGGTCTGTTTGTCCGTCGTTTCAAGAAAGATATTCAGGATCAGGCGGAGGGCGGCTTCAAGGAGCGGCATATCGGCGAGGTGCCCTGCACGGCTACCGCAAAAGAGGAAGCTGCGCTCGACGCATTCCTGACCTATGAATCCATGCTGCCGAAGACAGAAAACGGCAGATTGCGCGATTTGACCTTCAAAAAGGCGATGTTCTCCAGTCCTGCCGCCTGTCTGAAATCTGTACAGGGGCGTATGAGCCGCCTTGAAAAGGAAGCCTCTGAAGACGCGATGAAAGAGCGCCGTGCTCTTTCTGTGCTGGAGCAGGCGCTTAAAGCAATCGAGCCGCAGGACTTCTCCAGGTATCAGGAGCTGCTGAAGCTGCTGCGAGATCCTGCTTATGCGTGGAATGATCGAGCTGCAGATGACAGGCTGGTCATCTTCACCGAGCGTATCGAAACCATGCGTTGGCTGGCTGAGCATCTTCAGCAGGATCTCCGTCTTCCTACCAACGCCATTGAGACACTGCACGGCGGCATGAGCGATATTGAGCAGCAGAAGATCGTCGAGGGATTTGGACGGGACGAAGCACCTGTCCGTATCCTTGTCGCAAGCGATGTTGCCTCTGAAGGCATTAACCTGCACTACCTCAGCCATCGGATGATCCACTTTGACATTCCTTGGTCGCTGATGGTTTTTCAACAGCGGAATGGCCGCGTGGATCGGTATGGCCAAAAGGTGTCGCCGGATATCCGCTATATGGTTACCCGCTCCACCAATGAGGATATCCGGGGGGATATGCGAATTCTCCAAGTGCTGATCCGCAAAGAAGCGGAGGCCAACAAGAACATCGGCGATGTTGGCGCACTGATGAACCTGTATGATCAGGATGCGGAAGAGCAGCTGACCTACCATGCCATGGAAGAAAGCAACGCCGAAGAATTCGAAGAAAAACTGACCCTGTCGGAGGATGCTTCCCTCGAGGATCTGTTTGCTGATCTATGGGGCGATGACACCTCCGCATCGTCAGCGCCTGCCCAGGCAAAAGCCACTATGCCGGAAACCACAGAAGACCGCACCCTGATGTCCGACAAGGACTTTCTGGAGGGGACTGTCCGCCTGCTGGCAGAAACGCATCCTTACAAGGTTCTGCCGCTGCATGACGCGGACGGGCTGGAGATTCGCTGGACGCAGGATATGCAGCGCAGGTTCCGCAATGTGCTTCCTCCGGAAGCGACACCGGCAGTCGATGAATGGCTGATGGTATCCTCTGACAAGGACTTCGTAGCTAGGCAAAATCGACGCAGCCTGCAAAACGCGCTGGAAGAGGACAGCTGGCCCAAGGTACACTACCTGTGGCGTCAGCATCCGATCATGCAGTGGGCCGGCGACAAGGCCAGCCAGTTCTTTGGGCGGCAGGAAGCGCCGCTGGTAGGCATCCCCACTTTTGAAAAGGGCGAGGTCATCTTCTGCATGGCTTGCAGCATCCCCAACAGACGATCTGCGCCGCTGGTGGATGAATGGTTCGGGCTCCGCTTTGTGAACGGACGCTTTGACCGGAAGCTCAGCATGGAAGAGCTCCTGGCCAAAACGCAGTTTGATCGCAGCGACCGGCCCAATGCAGGAACGCTCACGGAGGAAGACGCCAAGTCTGTCTCCGCACTGCGCGCAGAGGCTGTCGCCCAGGCAAAGCGCGTGATGGCGGAGGCTGCGCAGGCTTACAAGCATGGGCCGTATGAAAAGATCTATCCGGAGCTGGAAAAGCTGGAGAAACTGAAGGCGCGGCATGAAGCCCACCTAGAGGCAAAGTACGAGCAGCTTACCTTCTTCGGAAAGCAAAAGCAGAAGGACGCTGAACAGCGCCACATTGATCAGATATTCGATACTTTCTTTGAATGGGTTCGAGAAAGCATGGACATTGAAGCTGACCATCCCTACATCCGCATCGCAGCCGCTTTCATGGGGGTGAATGCATGAGCATGGATCTGACCGGCATCCAGAACCGGAACGAATACTATACCAACCACTATTTTGCCTCCATTTTTGAGGAGAATGCGGCGGATACAATCCGCACATGGCGCGAGGCTGCCCATGGCACTGAGCTTCGGACGCCCTGGGCCTTGCTGCGCGATTCGGGCAAGCATTATTTCCTGACAAGAGGCAGGCAGGAGCGCCGGCGCGGCGAAACAGCTTATGCCGAGGCCGTCACCGAGATTGCACGGGATCTGCTGACCTCGCTGGGCTATGACGTACTTTCCGCGAAACCGGAGCTGGAAGAAATCCCGAATGCCGGCAAGGTTCCTGTGGCGCTGGAGATCAGCAAGGAGAACGGTGCTCCCCTGCTTTGGACGATCCTGACATCGCCTGCTGACAGTGCCGATCTGGTCATCTCCAATGACGATGAAACCGATGCCTCCGACATCCTGAGCTATGTGCCCATGGCTGCTGATTTACGGCCTGACTGCGTGACGCCCTTCACCGGGGAGCAGCTTCTCCGTCAGCCGATGGAGGAGCTGCTGGGGCGCCTGTTGTACGACCTGGATGAAAGCCCCCGCTGGATTGTGCTCATCAGTGGAAACCAGATTGCCCTGATCGACCGGAACAAGTGGAATGAGAAGCGTTTCCTTGTTTTTGATCTGGATATGATCTTTGGCCGCAATGAGGAAAGTACCCTGCAAGCCATGGCTGTTCTGCTGCATCGGGACTCCCTTTGCCCGAAGGATGGCGGGAGCCTGCTGGACGTACTGGACGACAACAGTCACAAGCATGCTACCGAAGTATCCGGCAATCTGAAATTCGCCCTGCGGCAGTGTATCGAGATCCTCGGCAACGAGGTTGTCCATGATATGAAGGAGCGGCAGCATGTAGCCGTTTTTGGGCGAGCACTGGCGGAAGACCTGACCCTGCAGTGCCTGCGGTATATGTACCGCATCCTTTTCATGCTTTTCATCGAGGCCAAGCCGGAACTGGGCTATGCGCCGATGAAAGCGCAAACCTACGAATCCGGTTATTCCTTCGAGAGCCTGCGGGAGATTTGTGAACAGGCCCAGGGCGATGGCGAAATCAACGAGGATGGCAACTTCCTGAAGGAAAGCCTCGACAAGCTGTTTGGCCTGGTCTATTCCGGCTTCCCGACCAGGATTGAGGCTCCTGCGGACAGAGAATCCCTGCAGGGCGTGTTTGCCATTGAGCCGCTCAAGGCACACATCTTCGACCCGGAGCGCACTGCCCTGATTGAAAAGGCCCATCTGCGCAACGGAAAGCTGCTGCAGATCATCAATCTGATGAGTCTTTCCAAAGGAGGAAAGGGACAGCGCCGGGGCCGTATCAGCTACAGCAATCTGGGCGTCAACCAGCTTGGCGCGGTGTATGAAGCGCTGCTCTCCTACCGCGGCTTCTTTGCGGAGGAGGATCTGTACGAGGTCAAGCGGGCCGGGGACAAGGTAAACGATCTGGACGTCGGCTACTTCATCCCCCTGCGCGATCTGGATCAGTATGCCGAGGACGAGCGCGTTCGCAACGAGGATGGCACCCTGCGTGTCCACCCCAAGGGCAAATTCATATACCGTCTGGCAGGCCGTGAACGGGAGAAATCCGCCTCCTACTACACCCCGGAGGTGCTGACCCGCTGTCTGGTGAAATATGCCCTGAAGGAGCTGCTGGAGGGCAAGAGCGCCGATGACATTCTGGCGCTGACCATCTGCGAGCCTGCCATGGGCAGCGCGGCCTTCCTGAACGAGGCGGTCAGCCAGTTGGCTGAAGCCTATCTGGAGCACAAGCAGAAGGAAACCGGCGTCAGCATTCCTCACGACCAGCGTCAGCAGGAGCTGCAGAAGGTCAAGATGCTGATTGCCGACCGCAACGTATACGGCATCGACCTGAACCCCACCGCCGTGGAGCTGGCAGAGGTTTCCCTGTGGCTGAACACCATCTATCAGGGCGGCTATGTGCCCTGGTTCCGCACGCAGATCGTGAACGGCAACAGCCTGATCGGCGCGCGGCGGCAGTGCTATACGCTTTCTCAGGCGCAGGCAGAGGGACCGGGCGCCTGGTACAACAGTGCCCCGGAGCGGGTGGCGCCCGGAACGAACCGCAGTCTCCGCCGGCAGCAGGTGTATCACTTCCTGCTGGGCGATCCCGGCATGTGTGCCTACACCGACAAAGTGATCAAAGGTCTGGAGCCGGAGAAGATTGCCGCCATCAAGAAATGGAACAAGGCGTTCACCCGCCCGCTGAACGACAGCGAGGCGGACGATGTGCTGCGCCTGTGCAACCAGATCGACGCCCTGTGGGACGCGCACACCCAGCTTCGCGCCGAGATCAAGGAGAAGACCACCGATCCCCTGTCCGTATGGGGACAGCCGCAGGACGAGAAGCACCGGCCCACCACCATCCGGGACAAGGACCGCATCTATGAAAGCCTGTACCTGAGCAAGGGCGGCAGCAACGCTAGCCCGTATGCCCGGCTGAAGGCGGTCATGGACTACTGGTGCGCCCTGTGGTTCTGGCCCATCGACAAGGCGGATGAGCTGCCCAGCCGCATGGAGTTCCTGTGGGACGTGAACATGCTGCTGGGCGTGGATGTCGTGGACACCAGCGGCCGCAAGGGCCAGCTCTCCATGTTTGACGACCTCGAGCTCGACCCCTATGCCCGGGAGCTTTCCGACCGCTACGGCAAGTACGGCGCGGTGAATCTGGATCAGCTCCGGGCGGATTTCCTGCGCCTGCGCATCGCCAATGAGGTGGCGCAGCAGCAGCACTTCTTCCATTGGGAGCTGGAGTTTGCGGATGTGTTTGCGGAGCGGGGCGGGTTTGATCTGGTGGTGGGAAATCCGCCGTGGATCAAGCTCACATGGAATGAAGAGGCAGTTCTTGGCGATAGAGAACCGCGTTTAGCAGTTAAAAAATATACTGCTGCTCAAACCACCAAAATTCGGGAAGAATTGATGCAGGATGCTGATACTCATGCTCTTTATTTCTCCGAATATGAAGGCATGACTGGACAACAAGCATTTCTAAATGCAGTGTGTAATTACTCCATTCTAAAGGGGCAACAAACCAATTTGTTCAAGTGCTTTTTGCCTCAAGCATGGATGTTTGGTAACAGTACATGTTCATCTGCGTTTATACATCCTGATGGGGTATATGATGATCCCAAAGGTGGCATTCTCAGGGCGCATCTGTATCCACGTTTACGATATAAGTTTACTTATGTAAATGAGCTTAAACTCTTTCAGGACATCAAAGACTATATCTCTTTCAGCCTGAATGTTTACAACAACAAATCTACACGAAGTTTTGATATGATTTGCAGTCTCTATACACCAGAGACAATTGAACAATGCTATGATAGAACTATCAAGGGGCCTGTGCCAGGTATTAAAGATGATAACGGGAACTGGAATGTCCATGGCCATCCCGATCGCGTGATACGAGTTGGAGAACGTGAGCTAAGGCTATTTGCCAAGCTGTTTGATGGCAGCGACGAATGGAAAATGGCTC
>OLSQ01003441.1_pt1 | contig 10416 bp, 9 predicted proteins | sample 1672561 | NCBI WGS metagenome assembly OLSQ01 (sample SAMEA3136699, study PRJEB25190) | human gut metagenome | biome: human gut; feature: human-associated habitat; material: faeces | place: Austria | collected 2013 | reverse complement strand
AACGCCATCAAGGAGGCTGCCGCTGCCGCCCTGACCGCGGCCGGCCTGAACCCCGACGACTACAAGACCGCTGTGGACAACACCGCCGAGCCCGCTGAGGACTCCACGGTGGACGCCGATGTGGTCATCGTGGGCGCGGGCGGCGCCGGCATGACTGCCGCCATTACCGCTGCCAACGAGGGCAAGAGCGTTGTCATTCTGGAGAGCCAGGCCATGGTGGGCGGCAACTCTGTCCGCGCTACCGGCGGCATGAACGCAGGCAAGACGGTCTATCAGGACGAGAACGAGTTCGGCGAGTCCGCAGGTGTCGAGAAGACCCTGAAGACCGCTGCTGAAAAGTACGCTGACAATGAGACCATCACCGCTCTGGCTGCTACCGTGGCCGAGCAGTGGGCTGCTTATCAGGCCAACCCCACCGGCTACTTCGACTCTGTGGAGCTGATGGAGCTGGATACCATGATCGGCGGCAAGGGCATCAACGATCCCGCTCTGGTGGAGACTCTCTGCGAGAACAGTGCCGATGCCATCGACTGGCTGGATGAGAACGGCATCACCCTGCACAGCGTTTCCAGCTTTGGCGGCGCTTCTGTCAAGCGCATCCATCGCCCTGTGAACGCAGAGGGCAAGACCCTCCCTGTGGGCTCTTACATGATCCCCCTGCTGCAGGAGAACTGCGAAAAGGCCGGTGTTCAGATCCTGCTGAACACCACCGCCAACGAGATCCTGACCGATGCCAACGGCGCAGCCTGCGGCGTTAAGGCCACCGGCGCTTCCGGTGAGACCGTCACCGTCAACGCCAAAGCCGTGGTCCTGACTTCCGGCGGTTTCGGTGCCAACCTGGACATGGTCGTGAAGTACAAGCCTGAGCTCAAGGGCTTTATGACCACCAACGCTCCCGGCATCCTGGGCCAGGGCATTGAGATGGCAACGGCCATCGGTGCCGGTACCGTGGATATGGACCAGATCCAGATCCACCCCACTGTGGAGGCGAACACCGCTGCCCTGATCACCGAGGGCCTGCGCGGCGATGGCGCGATCCTGGTCAACGCTGACGGCAAGCGCTTCATTGACGAAGTGGGCACCCGTGACGTGGTTTCCGCTGCGGAGATCGCACAGCCGGGCAGCTACAGCTGGCTGGTGGTGGATCAGGCCATGGCCGATGCTTCCAGCGTCATCCAGGGCTACATCAAGAAAGGCTATACCGCGGAGGGCGCTACCTACGAGGAACTGGCCAAGGCCATTGGCGTGGACGAGGCGACCTTTGCCGAGACCATGAACAACTGGAACCAGTGCGTGGCCGATAAGGCCGACGCCGAGTTTGGCCGTACCAGCTTTGCAAACCCGCTGGATACCGCTCCCTACTATGCCATCAAGGTCACTGCCGGTGTCCACCACACCATGGGCGGCCTGACCATCAACACCAACACGGAAGTGCTGGATACCAATGGCAACGTGATCCCCGGCCTGTTTGCAGCAGGTGAGATCACCGGCGGCGTCCACGGTGCAAACCGTCTGGGCGGCAACGCTGTGGCCGACTTTACCGTCTTTGGCCGCATTGCAGGCCAGGCTGCCAGCGATTACGCTGCATGAAACGCCTGACCCGGCTGCAGAAAAATCTGCTCTTTGCGGCAGTGCTCCTGCTGGCTGCAGTGGTGCTTTTCTGGGCACTGCGGGGCCGCAAACAGGGGGAAGCGCTGGTGGCGGTAGCCGATTTCGGCGACGGCATTACCGAGACCATCCCGCTGGACAAAGATTACGATTATCTGTACGATGTGGGCGATTACGTTGTGCATTTACAGGTAAAAGACGGTGCCATCGCCTTTCAGGACAGCCAGTGCCCGGACCATGTCTGTGAGCAATTCGGCTGGCTGAGCCAGAAAGACGCCTGGGCCGCCTGCGTCCCCGCAGGGGTATATGTCAAGCTCTATGCGGCGGATGACGCTGCGGTGAAGTGAGCAGAAAACGCGGTAAGTAAATCGAAAAAGAGGCTGTTCCACTGGAAATTTTCCGTGGAGCGGCCTCTTTTTGCGTGCTGAAAAACGGTAAAAGGGCCCGTACCAATGCCGGTACGGGCCCTTTTGCAGGGGAGAAACAGAGGTTATTTTACATATTTGCCGCTGCAGATGTTTTTGCAGCAGGCGCTGACGGGGAACCAGCAGCAGTCGCGGCAGATATCCGCCAGCATCTCCGGGGTAGCCTTGGCATCCATGGCCCGAATGAGGTCCTGATAGACATAATCCTTTTCTTCCAGGCCAAAGTATTCCACGGTCTTGCGGTCGTACCGCTTTACCTTTTCCTGGGTGTCGCACAGGTCTTCGCCCAGCTTGTTGGGGCAGCAGGAGCAAAGCGTGTCGGTGGAGAACGTGAGGTGGATCCGCGTCCCGGGAACCTCCCGCAGTTGGTGGACCACGTCGTTCATGTGCTCCACAAAGGCGTCGTCGTAGCCGTGGCCGGAGTAGCCCTGGGTGCAGAGTAGATGGTGCGGGCGGAGTACAATCATGCCTTGAGCCCCGGAATCCGTTTCCGAATGTTCAGGCCGATGGCGCAGGCCAGCACAGCCTTGATGATGGCGGTGGGGATAAACGGCAGCACGCAGGCGGAAATAGCCACGGCCACGGTGCTGTGGGCCACGATAACGAACAGGATCACACCGACGATGTAGTTGACCACGGTGCCCACGACAACGGCCAGAGGGAACGCGCCCTTAAAGGCATTGCGGTGCTCCACGCCAAGGCCGATGATATAGGCCATGAGGGGGAACGAGATGAGGAAACCGCCCGTGGGGCCGACGAATTTGTCAATACCGCCGGAGAAGCTGGCCAGCACGGGCACGCCCACGGCACCCAGGATCAGGTACACGAGGCTTGCCATGGCGGAGAGCTTGGAGCCCAGCACCACAGCGGCCAGGGTGATGGCGAACGTCTGCATGGTCATGGGGACGCCCAGGGGCATCGGGATGGAGATCTGGGCCATCACGGCGATGACGGCGGCGAACAATCCGGTGTAGCAGATATCGCGGACCGAAAATTTCGAGCTTTGGGTGTTTTTGGCAGCTGCCTGACTCATAAAAAATCCTCCTCTATTTGCGGCCCGCTGTTTTGGACGGGCCGAGAACATCGCATAAAAACTGCGCTTTGCCCCGTATTAAACCAGAAATTCCCGGGTGCGTCAACTTTGAAATATGCAGCAGGTTTACAATTTGGAAAAATCCGCCTGCCAGGCCGGGTTTCGGGCAGGCGGCAGCGGTGCCCCGGGGGCAAAAACCGGGAGAAACTGCCGGAATATTTGTCAAAGATGCGTGAAATGAAATTTGGACGCTTGTTTAATTTCCCGAAATGCGATACACTACCTTATAACAGACACTTCTGCGGGAGGGGGATCTTGCCCCCCGCGCCGCACAGCGAGGAGGAAAAGCATGATCTGGAAAAAGAAGAACGCGGCCATGCAGGGGAACGACCCCTCGGCAGCGGCTGCAAACGATAAGACCGCCGGGAAGCTTGCCGGGGCCAAAGCATTTGCCCGGAAGAACTGGAAATGGCTGGTCCCGGCGGCGGTGGTCGTCCTTGCAGGAGGGGTGTTCCTGCTCAAGCCCGCCAACGACAAGCAGGCCAATGTGGACACCAGCTATGTGGAAACGGCGCCTGAGGAGCGGGATGTCTCCAACTCCCTCAGCGGCACCGGCACCCTGAACCCGGCCAATACGTACACCGTGAAATCTCTGGTGGACGGCAAAGTGCTCACCGCTGATTTTGAAGAGGGCGACACCGTGGAAGAGGGCACGATCCTCTACACCATCGACAGCTCCGACGCTTCCACCAACCTGGAAAAAGCGGAGATCGCCCTCCAGCAGGCCCAGCGCAGCTACGATAAGACGGTAGACCGCCAGTACGTCCGTGCTGAGGTGGCGGGTACTGTCAGCAGCCTGAAAGTGGCCAAGGGCGATGAAGTGACCAGCGGCCAGGAAGTGGCCGTCATCCGGGATAACTCCAAGATGATGCTCAGCCTGCTCTTCCCGGCGGCCGACGCCGCCAACTTCTCGGTGGGGCAGAGCGCGCAGGTGGTGCTGGACGGCACCTTTGAGACGCTGGACGGCACCATTACCGCTGTGACTGGCACCGATGAACTGAGCACTGGCAACCTGCTCACCCGTACGGTGACCATCGCGGTGCGGAACGCGGGCGGCCTGACCACGGCCCAGGCAGCCACGGCCAGCATCAATGGCGTCAGCTCCATTGCCTCCGCCACCTTTGCCTATCAGGCAGAGCGTACCCTGACGGCTCCCTCTTCCGGCACCGTCTCCGCCATCAATGTGCAGGAGGGCAGCGCGGTGGAAAAGGACGCCATCCTCATTGAGCTGGCGGGTGATGACCTGACCGAATCCGTCCAGTCTGCTTCGGAGACCCTGCGCAGTGCCGAGATCTCGATGCAGAATATGCAGGACACGATGGCCAACTACACCATCACGGCCCCCATCAGCGGTACCGTGATCGAAAAAGACGTCAAGCAGGGCGACGCACTGACCTCCGGCACCAGCCTCTGTGTGCTGTATGACCTGAGCTACCTGGAAATGAGCATCAATGTGGATGAGCTGGAGATCGGCTCCCTTTCCGTGGGCCAGAAAGTGCAGATCACGGCGGATGCGGTGGCCGATAAGAACTATGTGGGCACCGTGACCCGTGTCTCGATGAAAGGCAACTCTTCCGGCGGCACCACGACTTACCCCGTGACCATCCGCATCGACTCCATCGACGGCCTCCGCCCGGGCATGAACGCCAACGCGGAGATCGTGGTGGCCGAGTCCACCAGCGCCCTCTGCGTGCCCAACGCGGCCATCGTCCGCGGCGGCTATGTGCTGGTGACCAAGGATTCGCCCAGCGCGGCCAATGCGGACCCGGAGATGGAAGCTCCGGACGGTTATGTCTATGTGGACGTGAAGACGGGCGTCAGCGACGACGATTACACCGAGATCCTCGACGGCATCACGGCGGAAGACACGATTGCTTACGATCCCAACTCGGTGAGCGACAGCTACTATGATGACGGAAGCGGTTTCTATGATGACGGAAGCGGTTTCTATGATGACGGAAGCAGTTCCTTTTGATGAGGAGGGCTGAACATGAGCGCTCTGATCGAATTTGATGAAGTGTGCAAATACTACCAGATGGGTGACACGACCGTCAAGGCGGCTGACCATATCTCCATGAAGATCGAAAAAGGGGAGTTTGTAGCCATTGTCGGCCAGTCCGGCTCGGGCAAGTCCACCTGTATGAATATCATCGGCTGCCTGGATGTGCCCACCCAGGGCACCTACCTGCTCAATGGCCGGGACGTGGGCAAGATGAACCGGAACGAGCTGGCTGCCATCCGCAACGAGATGCTGGGCTTTATCTTCCAGCAGTACAACCTGCTGCCCAAGCTCAACCTGATGGAAAACGTGGAGGTGCCGTTGGTGTACGCGGGCGTCTCCCGCGCGGAGCGGCACAAGCGTGCCAAAGAGGTGCTGGAAAAGGTGGGCCTGGGCGATAAGCTCAAAAACAAGCCCAACCAGCTTTCCGGCGGCCAGCAGCAGCGCGTGTCCATCGCCCGGGCTCTGGTGCGCAACCCGCCCCTCATCCTGGCGGACGAGCCCACCGGCGCGCTGGACAGCCACACCGGCCGCGAGGTGCTGGGAATGCTGCAGGAGCTCCACAATGAGGGCCACACCGTGGTCCTCATCACCCACGACAATTCCATTGCCGTGCAGGCGGAACGCATCATCCGGCTGGAAGATGGGCGTGTCGTCTACGACGGCGACTCCCACGCCCCGGAGGCGGTCGTTCAACCCACCCTGCTGCCGGAGCAGGAATCCCAGACCGAGGAGGCACAGGCATGATCATTGAAACTTTCCGGCAGGCCATCCAGAACGTCTGGAGCAACAAGCTCCGCACGTTCCTGACCATGCTGGGCATCATCATCGGCGTCATGGCGGTCATCGTCATCGTGGGCCTGGGCAACGGCATGACCAAGAGTATGCGGGACAGCTTTTCGGCCATGGGCACCAACACCCTGTCTGTCAGCATCTGGGGCTACGGTTCCCGCACCGCCTCGGTGGATGACGTGTATGACATCGTGAAGAAAAACCCCGACCTGTTGGAGTCCATCTCCCCGCAGATCGATTTCAGCAGCAACACGCCCAAGGTGGGCACCACCACCTACCGTTACACCAACCTGTACGGCGTGGACGAAGACTATACCGAGATGAAAAACTACACCCTGGCCAAGGGCCGCAACCTGCAGTACATGGACATGAAAGACGACAAGCAGGTCTGCGTCATCGGCGATTACATCAACCGCACCGCCTTTGGCGGCAACGGTATGGGCAAGACCATCAAGCTTGGCCCCTACAAATTCCGCATCGTGGGTGTGCTGAACGCCAAGATCAGCGATCCCACCATGCAGCAGGGCAATGACGATGACTGCATCTACCTGCCCTATACCACCGCCATGCGTCTGTCGCAGAAAAGCACCGCGGATTCGTACATCTGCATCATGGTGGACGAGAATCAGGCCAACGAGGCCAAGGCTGCCATGGAAAACGGACTGTATAATCTCTTTAAAAGTGACAATGCGTATTACGTTTACTCGGCCAGTGAGTGGCTGGAAGAGATGAACAAGATGATCAACATGGTCATCGTTATCCTCACGGGCATTGCCAGCATCTCGCTACTGGTGGGTGGCATCGGCATCATGAACATCATGCTGGTGTCGGTCACGGAGCGGACGAAAGAGATCGGCATCCGCAAGGCCATGGGCGCCAAGGAGCGGGTCATCCTGGCCCAGTTCGTCACCGAGGCCGCTACCACTTCCGCTCTGGGCGGCGCTCTGGGCATCGTGCTGGGGTATATCGTCAGCATGGCTGCCAACCGGGTGCTGCCCATGTTCACCGACGGCATGGATATCACGGTGAGCCCCTCGTTCGACTCCATCGTGGTGGCGTTCGGCATTTCGGCGGGCATCGGCGTGCTGTTCGGCTACCTGCCGGCCAAGCGTGCCGCCAAGCTCAACCCCATCGACGCCCTGCGGTATGATTAAAAGGAGAAGATAAGCCATGAAAAAACGAATCCTTGCATTGCTGCTGGCGGTGTGCATTGCAGCCTCCATGCTGGTGCTCCCGGCTTCGGCGGCTGCCACCAACAACACCGCGGTCCAGATGGCCATTACCCTGGGGGCCATGGATACCGACCAGACCGGGGCCCTGAACGCCGTGGTCACCCGTGGTGCCTTTGCCCGGATGCTTACCTCGTTCTCCACATTCCGGGAGAGCGTGGGTGCACAGGGCACGGTGGGCACCCTCTATACCGACGTGCCCGGCACTTCGCCCTGGGCCCCCTACATCCGCATTGCGGTGCAGCAGGGCTGGCTGAACGGCTACACGGACGGCAGCTACCGCCCGGACAACGCTGTCACGCTGGAGGAGGCCTGCACGGCGGTCCTCAAGCTGATGGGCTATAAGATGACCGAGCTGAACGGCGCGTTCCCCAACGCGCAGCTCAACAAGGCCAGCGAGATCGGCCTGCGCACCGGACTGGACCGCAAGCAGGGCGAAGCCATGAACTATGAGGACGCCGCGGTCCTGCTCTACAACGCCCTCACGGCCAACACGGCTTCGGGCGGCGCTTACGGCACCACCCTGGGCTTTACCGTTTCCAACGGCCAGGTGGATGCCTCCACTGTCCTGCTCAGCAGTCTGCAGGGCCCCTTTATCTACGGCGAAGGGGCACAGGTACCCTTTACCCCGGTGACAGTCTACCGCAACGATAAAGTTTCCCCCTCGGGCGAGCTGAACCAGTACGACGTGTACTATTACAGCGAGAGCCTGCGCACGATCTGGGTCTACACCCGCCGCGCGGCCGGCCGCATCACGGCAGTGTCTCCCTCGGCCAGCGCGCCCACCTCGGTCACCGTGGCGGGCAGTACCTACACGCTGGGCAGCACGGCGGTGGCCTCGCAGGTGTCCTCCCTCAACGGCGGCGGTGTGGGCCAGGTGGTCACCCTGCTGCTGGGCATGAACAATGAGGTGGCCGGCATCGTCACCGGTGAAGAGGCCGACAGCGTCTTCTATGGCGTTGTCCAGTCCGCCTCCCGCAACCTGATTGAAGAGGACAACGGGGCCGATGTGCTCCAGAAAGTCTCGGTGATGTGCACGGACGGTATCGTCCGGAGCGTCAACGTGGACAAAAGCCTCAATTTTCCCACCGGTTGGCTGGTAGAAATCAGCGTGGACGGTGCCAACGGAGAGAACGTGAAAAAAATCAGCAGCCGGTCCGTCAGCGGCACCGTGAACGCGGACGCCACCACTCTGGGCGACGCTGCCCTGGCCGACGATGTGGAAATTATGGATACAACGTCAGGAGGTGCGGCTGGGGCGATTCGTCCCAGCCGCCTATCGGGGGTAACGCTCTCGGGCTCTGACGTCCGCTACTACACCACCAATGAAAACGGCCAGATCGACCGCCTCATCCTCAACGATGTCACGGGCGATCTGTGGAACTACGGCGTGTTGGACGATGTGAAGAATCTGGCCGCCAACTACAGCAGCATCAAAACGCTGGTGACCACCGATTCTTCGGGCAACACGACCACCAAGACCACCGTGGATGAGGTGAAAAATCTGCTGGTGCCCACCACGAGCGAGATTTTGTGGGGCGTCATCAGCGGCGATATCCTCAGCACGGCATGGAATCGCCTGACGGGCAACACCGCGGGCCTGCTGGGCATTGGCTTCCGGCAGATCGGTGCCATTACCGGGGCTCCGCTGAGCAACATCTTCAACTTCATCGGCGGCGGTGCCAACTACATCTGCTATATCAATGGCCAGCAGGCCAGCCTGACCACCTCCATCAAGTACCCGGTGCTGGCGGGCGGTATTGCCGTCAGCCAGGAGGCGTCTGGTTCGGTCAAATCCATGATGCAGCTCATGCCCATGAAGATCGATAAGGTGGGCGCTGCCTCCGTCCTCTCGGGCGATAAGCGCTATGAGATGGCCGACGACACGCAGGTCTACCTGTGGTACAAGGGCCAGTATTACGCCACCAAGCTGGCATACGTCAACTCGGATGATTACTACCTGACCGGCTGGTACGATAACTTTGGCTGCGCAGCAGGCAAGCGCGTGCGGGTGATCGTGGCAGTCAAAAAGGACTGATGGACTACTATGACCCCCGGCGCAGGGCGCTGCGGGCGGTACGGCAGCTGCTCTACCCGCGTGAGTGCCCCTTCTGCGGCCGGGTGCTGGGAGATGTACGGGATTGCCCGGACTGTGCAGAGCAGCTGGAAGCGCTGCGCCGCAAGCCGGGTATCCGGCTGGACCCGGCGCAGCACTATATCAGCAATCTGGCCGGTGCAGCTGCGCCCTACCGCTACAGCGGCTGTGTGCGGCGCGGCATCCTGAACACAAAGTATCAGGGCAAGCCGTGGCGGGCTGTGGAGATGGGCAACCGTCTGGTGCAGCTGGCCTTTGGCGGAGAACTGACCGTACAGTACGGCGAGCTGCTCCCGCAGCCGGTGCCGGCGAGGCTGCCGCCGCCGAGAAGACGTCGTTCGATGTCATCCTGAAAAACGCAGGTCAGTCGAAACTCCAGGTGATCAAGGTCGTTAAGGAGATCGCAGGTCTGTCGCTGGGCGATGCCAAGGCGCTGGTCGACGGTGCTCCCAAGGCCGTTAAGGAGGGTGTCTCCAAGGAGGAGGCTGAGTCGATCAAGGGCCAGCTCGAGGAGGCAGGTGCTGAAGTTGAAGTCAAGTAGTTTCGTCACTACTTTCGTAGTTTCAGACAACTCAGGTGTAGAGTTTACCCCCAAAGTAAGCTCTATGCCTTTTCTCGTCTAAGAAAAGGGAGTGCCGTCGGAGCTGTGCCCTTTTCTTGGATTTTGGAATGCTCTGAGGGTATAATGTGTTTACGCTGAGAGCATTGCCGCAGGTTATGGAGACCTGTCGGAAAGGAAGGTACCCGATTGAAAGAACAAACTTCAACTTAATTTGGATTTACCGATGTCCACAAATACAACACAACAAAGAATTAGCTTCTCGACAGTGAAAAACCGGGTTCCCTATCCGGATCTGCTCGAGGTACAGCTGAAATCATTCCGAGATTTTTTCCAGATGGACACCACGGCCGAGAATCGCAAGAACGAGGGCCTCTACAAGGTGTTTCAGGAGAATTTCCCAATTACGGATACCAGAAACAATTTCGTTCTCGAGTTTATCGACTACTACGTTGATCCGCCCCGTTACTCGATTGAGGAGTGCTTGGAGCGCGGTCTGACGTACAGCGTGCCCTTGAAGGCCAAGTTGAAGCTCTATTGCACCGATACGGAGCACGAAGATTTCGGTGTCGTCGTTCAGGACGTCTATTTCGGTACGATTCCCTATATGACCGAA
>OLSQ01003438.1_pt1 | contig 10424 bp, 10 predicted proteins | sample 1672561 | NCBI WGS metagenome assembly OLSQ01 (sample SAMEA3136699, study PRJEB25190) | human gut metagenome | biome: human gut; feature: human-associated habitat; material: faeces | place: Austria | collected 2013 | reverse complement strand
GGGGGGTTTTTATGACCTGCCCGCCGCTAAGGTCCAAGCCGGGGAGGTGAAGCGCCACACCCGCGACTATCAGGACGCCTATGGCCGGGCATACCGCTGTCTGAAGGCGGCTCGGCAGGTGGAATTGGATACGGTCGCCGAGGCCAGCCGCGTCTTTGACCGCCAGCGGGCGGTCCGGCGGTTTTCCGGGATCATGGCCAGGGAGCTGCGGGGCCGAGGTAGCGGCACGGGAAGGATCACCCGCCGCTTTTTGGGGAGCCTGACCTACCGGGGGCCGGTCTGGCGGTTTGACAGCGTGGAGGCCCTGTGCCCCAAGGTCTATGAGCTGGAGGACAGCTATGAGCAGGCGGGGCCGCTGCTGGCGGCGCTGTGTGGGGAGGCCACTCGCCGGGACTATGACGTGACCGCCTGTCCATCCACAGAGGAGCCGGGGCGGCTGGAACACCTGCTGATCCCGGAGCTGGGCGTGGCCTTCGTCACCTCCAAGCCAGGGATGGTGTATCCGGGAAAGCCCTACCGCCGGGTGCGGCTGGACGCCCTGAGCCACCCGGAGAACAAGGCCCGTCTGCGGTTCCGCGCCCGGATGACTGGGGTGCTCCGGGAGGAGGCGATCGCCGCACTGCAAGAGGCCAAGGCAGCCCACGATCTGCTGGAGGGCGTCTACAACCCCTATGTGGATTTTGAGGGCGTCCGGGCGCAGGCTGCGCTGGAGGCGGGGCGCTTACTGAGTTGGATGAAGTGAAAAAACCGTGCTGTTTTATAAACAGCACGGTTTTTTACTTAATATTGTTCGGTTTTCAGTTCAGGAAGTCCTTCAGCTTTTTGCTGCGGGAGGGATGGCGCGTCGTCGGGGCATGCTGCGTATCACTCGTTTTCACCTGCGGTGAAAATTCGTTCGCTTCGCTGCCCCTCCTCTTCCCACGCAACCCGTTTCACTGGGCTTGCGCGGGAGCCCTAAAGCTGCGCCAACGGTATCGGCAGCCCAGCGGGACTGTTAGTTCAGGAAGTCCTTCAGCTTTTTGCTGCGGGAGGGATGGCGCAGCTTTCTCAGGGCCTTGGCCTCGATCTGGCGGATACGCTCGCGGGTCACGTTGAACTCCTTGCCCACTTCCTCCAGCGTCCGGGTGCGGCCGTCCTCAATGCCAAAGCGCAGCTTCAGCACCTTTTCCTCACGGGGAGTCAGAGTGGACAGCACATCCATCAGCTGCTCCTTCAGCAGGGTGAAGGACGCGGCCTCGCTGGGCTCGCTGGCGCCCTCGTCGGGGATGAAGTCACCCAAGTGAGAATCCTCCTCCTCACCGATGGGGGTTTCCAGAGACACAGGCTCCTGAGCGATCTTCAGGATCTCCCGGACCTTGTCCACAGGCATATTCATCTCCTTGGCGATCTCGTTGGGGCTGGGATCGTGGCCAAGCTCCTGCAAAAGCTGACGGGAGACGCGGATGACCTTGTTGATGGTCTCCACCATGTGAACGGGGATCCGGATGGTACGGGCCTGATCCGCGATGGCGCGGGTGATGGCCTGCCGGATCCACCAGGTTGCGTAGGTGGAGAACTTGTAGCCCTTGGTATAATCGAACTTTTCAACGGCCTTGATGAGGCCCAGATTGCCCTCCTGAATCAGGTCCAGGAACAGCATACCGCGGCCCACATACCGCTTGGCAATGGAAACCACCAGACGGAGGTTCGCCTCTGCCAGCTTCTGCTTGGCGCTTTCACCCTTCTTAAAGGCCTTGCGAAGCTCAGCCTCTTCCTCCGGAGTGACGGCGGGTGTTTCACCGGCCTCACGCTGCTCCTGCAGCTCGTCCAGACGGGCCTTGGCCTCCGCGCCTGCGGCCATGGCCTGTGCCAGCACGATCTCTTCATCGGGGTTCAGCAGGGGGACCTTGCCGATCTCCTTGAGGTACATACGGACAGGATCGTCGATGGAGAAGTTGCTGACCAAAGAGTTGGGGTCCACCAGCTCCTCTTCCTCCACGTCGGCGATCTCCTCGGCGGCAGGCTCATCGTCGGGCAGCTCGGGGAGGAGGTCCTCCTCCGTGCCGATGTCGATGTTCAGCGCTTCCAGAGAATCGTAAAGCTGATCCATCTGATCGCTTTCCAGATTCAGATCGTCCACGGCTTCCATCAGCTCGCCGGAGTCCAGCTTGCCTTTCTTCTTGCCGCGGGCCAGCAGCTCCCGCAGCTTTTCCTGCCCCATCAGCCAGCTGGCGGCGGGGAGGGCAGCGACCTGCTTATCGTCCAGACGGACGATGCCGGCCTTTTTGGCCTCTTCATCCGTCATGATATGGTCTGCTTCAGGACGGGCGGCCTTTGCGGCCTTACCGGAACGGCTGCTCTTTCCCGGCATCGGGATTTCATCCGGAATATCCATGCTGTCGGCAGCGGCCAGCAGAGCGTCGGCCTGCGCCTCCAGACTATCAGGGCTCAAATCACGTTTAGACATGTTGCTTTCCTCTCTTTTTGTTCTTGAATTTTTCCACAGCGGCCAGCAGAGGATCATCCTGTGCCGTTCGCTTATCCGCTTCACTGTTGATCACATTTATGTAATCCGTCAAAGCCTGCTGCGCGTGCTGTGCGGATACAGGCTCCTGACAGACGGCGGTGAGACAATCGATCTCCTCCCGGGAAAATTCCTCTCCCAGAGATGAGATCATGGGCCGGCTTCCGGCGGCATGGACCTCCCACAGCCGTTGGTAAGCCCGGCTCAATAGGGGGGAGGAGAACCGCTCCGGCGGGATGGGGATAGTGTCGGAAAACAGGGTGTCATCCGTCAGCAAAAGACGGAGAATGCCTTTTTCCGCTTCTGCGGAGCGCATATTTTCAAAGCGCAGGGATCGCTCCTTGGGCTGCAAGGCCATTGCCGGATTCAGATCCTTCCGCAGCTCCGCCCGCTTTTCCCGCGCGATCCGGCGCTTGAAGGACCGTTGAACCTCCAGCTTCATGGCCTCCGCCGTGATCCCGGCGGCCTCGGCGGCCCGCCCGGTATAGATCTCCCGCTCCACGGCACCGGGGAGGGAGGCCAGCAGCTCACTGACCTCTCCGCAGTAGGCGATGCGGGCTTCGTCATCCTTGAGATCATATTTTCCGGCGATCTGAGCCATGCGGAATTCCACGCCGTTCTCGCTGCCGTTGAGCAGACGCTCGAAGGCGTCCGGTCCTTGAAGCTTGATGAAATCGTCGGCGTCCTGCTTGATGTATTCACCGTCCACCAGACGGCGGGGAAGCTGAAGCACCTTGACGCTGAACTCGGAGCCGTTCAGGATCTGCAAGGCCCGCTCCGTGGCGATCTTGCCGGCGTTATCGTTGTCATAGCAGAGGACCAATTCCTTGGTGAAACGGCTGAGAAGCCGGGTCTGCTCCACCGTCAGCGCCGTTCCCATGGAGGCCACGGCATTGTCGAAGCCCGCCTGATGCAGCGTGACGATGTCCAGGTTGCCCTCGCAGAGAATGATGTTGGGGCGCTTGGACTTCTTTGCCAGATTCAAACCGTACAGCACCCGGCGCTTGGAGTATACCGGCGTTTCTGAAGAGTTCATGTATTTTGGCTCGGACTTGTCCAGCACCCGGCTGCCAAAGGCCACCACGTCGCCCCGGGTGTCGATCACCGGCAGCATGAGCCGGTTGCGGAATTTATCATAAAGGCCGCCATTTTTGTTCTGGACCACCAACCCGGCGTCCAGCAGTTCGGACTTGGTGTAGCCCTTTTTGGTCATGGCGGTGAGCAGTACGTCCCAGGCGTCCAACGAGGCGCCCATGCCGAATCTGACGGCGGTGGATTTTTTGATCTGCCGTCGGTCCAGATAGTCCTGAACGGCCCGACCCTCCGGCTGCTGAAGAAGCTGGTAGTAAAATCTGGCGGCATCCCGGTTCAGATCCAGCAGACGCTGCCGCCTGCGTCCGGCTTCCCGGTCGCCTTCCTCCTCCGGGACCTCCATCCCGGCCCGCTTGGCCAGAAACCGGACAGCATCCGGGAAGGGGAGGTTTTCAATGTCCATGATGAAGTTGACAACGCCGCCGCCCTTTTTGCAGCCGAAGCAGTAATAGATCTGCTTGTCCGGCGAGACGGAGAAGGAGCCGGTCTTTTCACTGTGGAAGGGGCACAGGCCAAACAGGTTGCTGCCCTTGCGGGTCAGCTGTACGTAACTGCCTACCACGTCCACAATATCACTGCGGGCGGTCAGCTCGTCCATAAAGCTCTGGGGAAATGCCACGGCCGGTCCTCCTTTCACGAATTAAATGGTCACGTTAAGTTATACCCCGCAAAAGGCGAATTTCCTCTTTTTTTAAAATAAAAATTTAATTTTTTTATCCGTGTGCCTTTACATGGGGAAAATCCGGCTGTAAAATAAAGAAAAATGGAAAAACAGACGAATATGGGGGGAAAATATGCCGATCCAGGTATGGCTGGCCAGAATGGAACGGTCGCTGACGGAACAGGAATACGGAGATATGATGGCCCTTCTGCCGGACGCGCGGCGGGAGCGGCTGGAAAAATTGCCGAAGGAAAAGCACCAGGAGGTGCTGTGCGCCTATCTTCTGCTGCGGATGGCGCTGTGGGAGCAGCGCGGCTGGCGGGATCTTCCCCGGATCGAGGTCGATGAACTGGGAAAACCCTTTTTCCCGGACCATCCGGATACCCATTTCAGCCTCAGCCACACGGCTGGGGCCGCAGCCGCCGCTTTAGCGGATATGCCGGTTGGGGTGGACATCGAGCGCGTCCGCCCCGTGAGCGTCCGGGCCATGGAGCGGATCGCCGGCGTTCGGACAGAGGCGGCCTTCTTTCGGAGCTGGGTCCGGCGGGAGGCCCGTGTCAAGCGCACCGGCAGCGGGATCGTGACCATGATGCGGACGGAAGCGCCGCTGAACCGGGGGGAGTTCTACTACGAGGTGGATGCCTTTCATGGCTACGCGGCGGGTGTTGCTGCCGGACAGCCGGAGCCGCCGCAGCCGGTGCACCGTCTGATGCTGGACCAGCTCCTTTGACAGCTTGACTTTTGATGTGTATTCGATATAATAAATAAGGTTAAACACAATCAAACGCGGGATCGTTTCAGACAGGAAAATGAGGAGGCAATCACGATGACATATCCCATCGAAGTGGCAGGCTTGAAGAGAGAACTGCCCATCTGCAAGGTAACGGATGACCTGTATATCGGCGCATTTATCTGCTTTGGTGACGCAGAGCTGACTGTGGCCTGCGCACGGGAGCTTTTGAAGCTGGTGCCCGCCGACAGCTATGATTATATCTTTACTGCTGAGGCCAAGAGCATCCCGCTGATCCATGAGATGGCCCGCCAGTCCGGCGCTGCCAAGTATTTTATCGCCCGCAAGGGTGCCAAGGCCTATATGCCGGACCCCATCCATGTGGAGGACCACTCCATCACCACCGCCGGTACGCAGAAGCTGTTTCTGGGCCGGGACGATGCGGACCTGATCCGGGGCAAGCGCATCCTGATCATGGATGACGTGATCTCTACCGGCGGCTCTCTGAAGGCTATGGAGGCCCTGGTGCAGGAGGCTGGCGGCGTAGTCACCGGCAAGGTTGCCGTACTGGCCGAGGGTGACGCAGCGGACCGCACGGACATCAAGTTCCTGAAAAAGCTGCCGCTGTTCAATGCGGACGGCACCGTGAAGGACTGATACAGATTGAAAAGAACCAGCATGGAGCATCGCTCCATGCTGGTTCTTTGTGCGTCAACGGGTCAGGAACAGTCCCAAAACGGCGGAGAGCAGGATCACCTTGGGGATGCTGACCTTAAATTTCAGCAGCAGGACCGTGGCGGCCACGCCAATCAGAGCCGCACCGTAACTGATGCTGCCTGCGGCGTTCGTGTAGTTGGTCGCGGTCAGCGAGCAGACCACCGCTATGATCAGCCCCAGACAGGCGGGGCGGATACCGTACATCACTTTTTTCATGAAATCGGATTCCCGGAATTTTTCAACCATGACGGCGGCAGCCGCGCAGATCAGCAGGGTGGGGGACAGGACCCCCAGACTGGCGGAGACAGCCCCGGCCAGTCCCGCCACACGGGTTCCAGCAAAGGTGGCGCAGTTCAGCCCCAGCGGGCCGGGCGTCATTTCCGCAATGGCAACAATGTCGCTGACCTCGGAAAGGGTCATCCAGCCGTGGGACAGCATTTCACTGTTGATGAGGGGGACCATACTCAGTCCGCCGAAGCTGGTAAAGCCGATCTTGCAGAAGGACCAGAACAGTTCAAGGAGGATCATGAGCGGCCTCCCTTCCGGCAATGCCAGACGGACAGCAGCCAGCCTAAAAATCCGCTGATGAGTACGATGAGGATGCAGCTCAGTCCGCCGAACAGGTACAGGGCGAAGGCCAGAAAAAGAAAGACATACCCTGCCCGGTCTGTCAACGCCGCCTTCCGCAGCTTCAAGGCCGCAGAAGCCACAACAGGCGCTACGGCGGCCCGGACGCCGGTCATGGCCCGGCTGACATACAGGTTATCCTTTACCTGAGTATAGCACCAGGTCACGACCGTCAGAACAATGAGCGAGGGCAGGGAGATCCCCAGCAGACAGGCAAGGGCGCCGGGAAAGCCCGCCACATGGTAGCCGAACAGATAGGACACATTGCCGATCATCAGTCCCGGCAGACTGCGGCCCACGCTGGTGATGTCCAGCAGGTCCTCGTCGGTGATCCAGCCTTTTTTCTGCACATATTCCTGCTGGATCTGGGCTACGATGGACCAGCCGCCGCCAAAGGTGTAAAAGCCAATTTTAAAAAAATACAAAAACAGTTCCAATGCCCGGCTGCATTGGGAAGGGGACCGCTGCGCCTCAGATTCCACGGATATGCCTCCTCAATGGCTTTTCTTAAAGGTGAGATACCCCTCCAAGATCAGAGAGGCCGCCACAGCGTCCACTACCTTCTTCCGCTGTTTGGCGTTCTTGCCGCTGTTGAAGAGGATGTTGTGGGCGTCGATGGTGGTGCGGCGCTCATCCCAGAGGACCACCGGCAGGGCCGTGGCCTCCTCCAGCAGCACCTTCATGGCCTTTGCCTTCTCGGAGCGGGGTCCCAGAGTGCCGTCCATGTTCACGGGATGGCCCAGGACCAGTTCCTCCGCGCCGTGTTCCTTGGCTAAAAGTGTTACCTGTTCCACCACGACCTCCTGCCGACGGCTGTTGATCACGGTGGTGAACCCGGCCAGCAGGCCAGTGGGGTCAGAAATGGCGATGCCGGTATGGGCGTCACCGTAGTCGATTGCCATAATGCGCATAGCGTAACTCCTTATGATAGGGGGATGAATTGTTCATCCACAGGATAGGACTGAGTGTCCGAATAGTGCCACCACTCGGCGGAATAGGGGCGGAATCCCGCAGCCGTCATGGCGCTTTCCAACAGGCGGGCGTTTGCGGCGGCAGTATCTCCGACGTCACTGTAATCCCGGTCTGCCAGAGCGGTGAAATCGTCAAAGTCTGTGGGCATGTCCACGGGCTGACCGTCAGTGGTGACCAGCGTCACGTCAACGGTGTTTCCCCGACTGTGCGAGGAAAAGCCCTTTTCCGGGTTTGCCACATAAGCGGGATCCGGACAGATCTCCCAGAGCCGGAACTGCGCGGAAGCAGGGCGGAAGGCGTCCCAGATCAGCAGGGAACAGCCGCTTTCCGCAACGGTTTCCTGCACCGCCGCCAGCTTCTGCACCGTACCGTACCGCAGGTAGGCGTCTGAAAAATCATAGATGGCCTGTCCGGTGAAGTTGTTGTCGGCGGCGTAGCGCAGGTCTGTGTATATATCAGGGATCCAGTCCGCCACACGGACAAAGTCCTCCGGTGCGGGGATCGACTCTGTTACCTCGGCAGGCTCGGAGCCTTCCTCCGGTTCCGCCTTGGCGCCGTCTCCTGACGCGGCGGGCGCGGGGAGCGGGTCAGCCGGTGCTTCCAGAGACGGTTCCGGCGTTGACGGCATGGGAGATTCCTGAAAAGCGCCGCAGCCAACAAGCCAGCATAGGAGAGACAAACTGAGGGGCAGCCAATGCCGATGCACCTGCTTCACCGCCCTTTCACACATTTTTTACATGGTATCATACCGCCCCTGCGGATGCAAGCCGGAATCTTACAGAAATTATCGAACATCTGTTTTTCTTGTTGCGGTTTGGCGGCAAGTTTGCTATACTATTTTTAATTGAGAAGAAAAGAGGGACACTGTGCGGATCTTAGGCATCGACCCCGGCTACGCCACCATCGGCTTCGGGCTGATCGAAGGGGAGCGGGCACAATACAGAATGGTGACCTATGGGGCCATCACCACCCCGGCGGGCCTGCCTCTGTCCAAACGGCTCTACCAGATCGACCGGGACATGGAGGAGCTTATCGGCCAGCTGAAGCCGGATGTGATCTCCGTGGAGGAGCTGTTCTTCAACACGAATATCACCACCGGCATCGCCGTGGCCCATGGCCGGGGAGTGCTGCTGTGCGCCGCGGAGCGGTGCGGCATCCCGCTGTTTGAGTACACGCCGGGGCAGGTGAAGATGGCCGTCACCGGCTACGGCAAGGCGGAGAAGCGGCAGGTCATGGATATGACCAAGCGGCTGCTGAAATTGGCGAAAACACCCCGGCCCGATGACGCCGCCGATGCGCTGGCGCTGGCGTTATGCCACGCAAGGAGTTCTACTTCACGGCTCCCGCAGATCAAGCCGGAGAAGGAAACTGTATAAGGAGAAAACCGTATGTTTTACTATCTGGACGGCACCGTGGCGGAGATCCTGCCGGGGCTGGCCGTCATCGACTGCGGCGGCGTGGGATACGCCTGCATGACCACCAATAACACCCTCTCCCAGCTGAAAAAGGGGGAAAAGAAGAAGCTCTACACCTACCTGAACGTGGGAGAGAGCATCTTTGATCTCTACGGCTTTGCCACCCAGAACGAGCTGAACAGCTTCAAGCTGCTGCTGGGGGTATCCGGCGTGGGACCCAAGGCGGCGCTGGCCATCCTCTCCGCCAACACGCCGGAGGGTCTGGCCATGGCCATCGTCACGGAGGACGCCAAGTCCCTGACGGCGGCCCAGGGCATCGGCAAAAAGATCGCCCAGCGGATCATTTTGGAATTGAAGGACAAAATGGCGAAGGAGACCGCCTCCGGACTGGATTTCTCCGGCGGAAAGGGCGCGGCGGCCCCCGCTGTGTTTACCAGCAAGGCCACCGAGGCTGCTGCGGCGCTGGCGGTGCTGGGCTATTCCACGCAAGAGGTGCAGATGGCCCTCAAGGGCGTGGATGTGGAGAATCTGCCGTTGGAGGAGATCATCCGCCAGGGCCTGAAGAAAATGGTGAAGTGATAGGGAAGTGAAGCTGTGAGCATCGACTTTGGAAATGATATTTACGAGGAGCCCATCGTGGCCAAGACCTTCTTGGCGGAGGACGCTCAGGAATCCTCTCTGCGGCCCAAGACCCTGGCGGAGTACATCGGTCAGGAAAAGGCCAAGGAGAATCTGAGTATCTTCATTCAGGCCGCCCGGAAGCGGCAGGAATCTTTGGACCATGTTCTGCTCCACGGCCCGCCGGGACTGGGCAAGACGACTCTTGCCGGCATTATTGCCAATGAAATGGGCGTTCATATGAAAGTAACCTCCGGTCCTGCAATCGAGAAACCTGGGGAAATGGCAGCAATTTTGAACAATCTTCAGGAAGGGGACATTCTTTTTGTAGATGAGATCCACCGTTTTAATAAGAGCCAGCAGGATTATCTGTTACCGTTCGTGGAGGATGGAACCCTGATCCTGATCGGCGCCACCACGGAAAATCCTTATTTTGAGGTGAATGGGGCGCTTCTTTCTCGTTCCCGCATTTTTGAGTTAAAGGCCCTGGAAAAAGAGGATATCCTGGAGCTGCTTCACCGGGCTGTGACCGATGTGGAAAAGGGCATGGGAAGTTATCGGGCAGTTCTGGATGAGGATGCGGCTGATTTTCTGGCAGATGTGGCCAATGGGGACGCCAGGGCGGCGTTAAATGCCCTGGAACTGGGTGTTCTGACTACGCCAAGAGCTGAGGACGGCAAGATCCATATCGATCTGGAGGTGGCCCAGGAGTGTATCCAGAAGCGGGCAGTCCGCTATGCTAAGGACGGCGATAATCACTATGATACCATTTCGGCTTTTATTAAAAGCATGCGGGGGTCTGATCCGGACGCAGCGGTTTACTATCTGGGCCGGATGCTCTACGCAGGAGAAGATATCAAATTTATTGCCAGAAGAATCATGATCCACGCGGCAGAGGATGTAGGCATGGCAGATCCCCAGGCATTAAATGTAGCAGTCAGCGCTGCTCAGGCAGTGGAGCGGATCGGTATGCCGGAAGCGCGGATCATACTGGCTGAGGCAGTGATCTATATAGCCTCAGCACCGAAGAGCAATTCCGTGATATCGGCCATTGACCAGGCTATGGAGGCAGTCCGCACAGAGAAGACC
>OLSQ01003437.1_pt1 | contig 10425 bp, 10 predicted proteins | sample 1672561 | NCBI WGS metagenome assembly OLSQ01 (sample SAMEA3136699, study PRJEB25190) | human gut metagenome | biome: human gut; feature: human-associated habitat; material: faeces | place: Austria | collected 2013 | reverse complement strand
GTCGTTTGTTCCGGCAGCCAGCCAGTTATACAGACAGGCCAGATCGCTGACCGTCTCCTCGCCGTCACCGTTCAGGTCAAACCGTTTCGATGCGCTGCCCACACGAATCGTAGCTTGGTCGCCTTTTGTTACCTGCCACTCTCCGTCCACATAGGTAAGGCGGATGTGGGGCTGCACCTCCAGAATGGGACGGTAGACCATTTTTCTGTCCGCTTCCACATCCCGGGTCTGCTCCAGAAATCGATTTCGATATAGTGGTGCGGCGCCGTTGTCCAGCCAGATACTGTACTCCCAGCATGTCAGATCATCAGAGGAAGTCACCTCGGCTTGAGAAGCGCCCTCCGTGTCCTTGTTCTTTCTCAAGAATGTCCCCGGTTGGAGTTTACATGAGTAAAAATCCCGAATGTGAAGCTCGTCCGCCAGAAAATTCACCGCCCGCTCCACCATCACGATCTCCTCATCTGTAGGCGCGGCAGGCTGGTCACAAGAAGCCCGGATGGTAAGCGGCAGTATCTCTTCAGAAATACCATCCACAGCCCACGCCCCTGTGCCCTCGTTCCGCACCAGAGTGATCTGCGTGCGGTCGCTCTGGCCCGGCGCGAAAATGTGCTGCTGACCGCTGCTCTCGCAGAACTGCTTTACGAACGCGGCGTGATACACCGTCACCCGGCAGGTGTTGTCACCGGAAAACTGGACTTCATAGCTATCAGGGCCGAGGTCTTGCAGCCGGAATGACTGACTGTCGTGGTCGTGACCGGCTGCGCACTGTACCGCCACATTCCCTACCAATGGATCCAGTTCCTCCAGCGCAGGCAGCGTGGGACGGTCACAGGTGAAATGAAACTCCACATAGTTTTTTCCGTTTACCTTCCACGTCTTATCCATCTTGTCATAGCGCACTTCGATCCCTTTTTCCTTATCCTCATCCACCAGCGTGTGATTTCCGCCGCAGGCAACGTTCAGCTGCGCGAGATACCTGTCTGCTTCAAAGCTGACGACACGATAAGTATTGCCATACCGCCAGTAGGCGGTGGTACCGCGGTCACAGTACACTGCTTCATGGCGGCTTCCCTCCGCCGGAACAAAGCGCACCGGTTTATCATCCAGCATTGAAATGCACTGATCGGAGGTAATGTCAGGAACTTCCTCTACATAGAAGGTGATGGGCAGTGTCACCGGCTGATCGGGCACCCACTTTCCCTTCTCATCGCTCCAAGTCAGGTAAAGCAGCAGCGTTTCCGTTCCATCCTTCATGAGGTGATTATTATCGGGAACGTCCTTGAGATAAAAGTTCTTGTAATATTGTCTGGGATTGATCCACAGCGTACATTTGTCGCCGCTGTTGCTGAATTGCCAGGCCACGCAGACGGCTTCCATACCGTATACTCTATCGTGGTCGTGACTCTCGTCATCCAGACAGACAATTTTCACAATATCTTGCCCTTCAAAACCCTCGATCGTCTCCTCTGTGGGTCTGCCCTCAGGCGGAGCGGCCCACACTGTGGCGGGCAGCAGTCCCAGCGCCAGCACTGCGCACAGCAGCCACGCGGCGATCCTCTTTCTCCTCATAGTGACCTCTCTTTCTTTCACAAGCCTTCTTTCTGTCTTCACGTGGACGAAAAGCGTGGATTTCCTCCACGCTTTTCGTTCCTTTTGTTCAGTATAGCAAGATTTTGTGAGAGATGTCAAGCTGAGCTTTTGGAAGATTCCTCCAATTTTTATCAGGTATGCTCCTGTCTTTCCCGGCGGGACAGGAACGCCGTCAACACCCGGAAAACCGTGGACACCAGCAGGATACCCACCGCCAGCGAACCGGCGATGCCCGCCGTTTCCAGACCTTTGCGCAGGGCGTCGAGCATCTCGCCCTGTAGGCCCAAGCTCATGGTGTAGTACACCCCGGCGCCCGGCAGCAGCGGGAAAATCGCGAGGACCAGATACGGCGTCACGGGGCAGCGGCGCACACGGGCCATCACCTCGGCATACAGCGCGGCAAACAGGGTGGCGTACAGGTTCATGGTGTACACGTCCAGCCCCAGCGCCTGGCACAGCAGATAGATCATCCATGTGGCCGTTCCGCCCAGCACGCACAGCACCATCCAGCGGCCATGGATATTGAACAGGATGGAGAAGCCGTAGCACCCCACGAACACCGCCAGCGCCTGCGCCCACGCGGGCCACACCAGCGACGCCGACTCCACCACCGCGCCGATGCCGTAGATGGGCGCCGTCACCCGCCATGCCGCCGCCGTGCCCAGCGCGATGGCGAAGGCCGACAGAAACACCTGCACGATGCGCACCACGCCGGAGTTGGTGTCGCCGTAGATGATATCCCGCATGGAGTTGGTGATGAGCAGCCCCGGCACCAGGATCATCAGCGCGCCGATGATGGCCGCGTCCGGGTTATCCAGCCAGCCCAGCCCCGCCGCCACATAGGCCGGCACCGCCATCAGGAACGAGGCAAGAATGGTGCTGAAGAAAGGATTGGCCTCGAAGCGATCCAGAAAGCGGTTCACAAAGCCGATGATCATGCCCATCAGCCCTGCCCACAGGCAGTCCCGTAGGGAGCCGCCGAACACCAGCGCGAAGCCAAGCCCTCCCAGAAAGCTGCCCAGATACGCCACGGCGGGGCGGTACACCCGGCACCGGGCCATGGTCTGCCGCAGCCACTCCGAGGCCTCCTCCACCGTTGGCTTCTCCCGGCAGATGCGGCGGCTGAGAGCGTTCAGCTGCTCCAGCGCCTCCAGATCGTTACCGTGGTAGCCGATACGCTTCATAATGGTCAGGGGTTTGCCGTTGGTGGCCTCGAAGCTGACGGTCAGGCTGTTGGGGATGGCGAACACCTCGCACTCCACGCCGTAAGTCCGCAGGATACGGCGCACGGTGTCCTCCACCCGGAAGGTCTCGGCGCCCGCCAGCGCCAGCTGGCAGCCCAGCCGCGCCGCCAGATCCGCCAGAAGATAGTAGTCCATCATATATGTCACCTCGATAGGAGAAATAGGGTTCAAAAATCCGCGTCACATTATAGGCGGGACGGAGGAAAATGTCAACCACCTTGTATCTTGACAGCCGCCGGGAATCCGGTACAATAAGAATAACTACAGAAACAGGAGGGCTATCCCATGACCTATGATTTTACCACGCTGCCGGATCGCTGGGACACCGGCGCGGAGAAATATGAGCTGATGAAGAAGCGCTGCCCCGATGTGCCCCGGGGAACCGTGCCCTTTTCCGTGGCGGACATGGACTTTCTGCCGCCGCCGGAGCTGAGCGAGGGCGTGCAGGACTTTATGCGGGGCCGGGTGTTCGGCTATACCCGCACGCCGCGGGAGTACATCGCCGCCTTTCAGAGGTGGATGCAGCGCCGCCACGGCGTGGACATTCCCGCGGCGTGGGTGGTGGACGCCGACAGCGTACTGGGCGCCATGCACCGGATGATCCGGGCCTTTACCAGGCCGGGAGACGGCATCGTGGTGCTGACCCCTGCCTAGCCCCCGTTTCTGGACGCGCCGGAGCCGCTGAACCGCCGCCGGCTGGACTGTCCTATGGTGCTGGGGGACGACCGCCGCTACACCATCGACTTCGCTCTGCTGGAGGACTTGTGCCGCCGGGCGGACACCACTATGCTGATCTTCTGCAACCCCCACAATCCGGTGGGTCGGGTGTGGAGCCGACAGGAGCTGGAGCAGGTGGCGGATATCTGCCTGCGGCACGGCGTGTTCCTCATCGCCGACGAGATCCACGCCGACCTGATCCTGCCGGGCCACAGCTTCGTGTCCATGGCGTCGCTGGAGGAAAAGTACCTGCGCAACTGCGCCGTGTCCACCTCCTGCACCAAGACCTTCAACATCGCCGCCATCAAGGGCGCGGCGGTGGTGATGGCGGACGAGGAGCGCCGCCGGGTCTACCGCGCCCAGCGGGAGGACTCCGGTCGGGACATTCTGTCCTACGCCGCCTGCATCGCCGTGTGGGAGCGGTGCGAGGGCTGGCTGGATGAGCTGCTGACGGTGCTGGACGGCAACTTCCGCCTGCTGTCGGACTTCTGCCGCGACCATCTGCCGGAGGTAGGCGTGACGCCGTTGGAGGCCACATATCTGCCGTGGCTGGACTTCCGCTTTCTGGGGATGGAGCCCGGGGAGCAGGAGCGCTTTATGGGAGAAAAGGCCCGCTGCTTCTTCACCGAGGGGTATCACTTCGGCGCGGAGGGTGCAGGGTTCGAGCGGTGGAGCATCGCCTGTCCCCGCCACGTGCTGGAGGAGGGCCTTGTCCGCATGGAGCGGGCCATCCGCAGCCGCTGACTGCGCGGGAAAGGAGCGGACATGAAGCATACCCGTGAACTGAATCTGGAGCTGGGCTGGCCCACGGTGGATCAGGCGCTGCGGCGGCTGGACGCGGAGCTGGAGGCGGCGCGGAAGATGAACACGCCGCTGATGAAGCTGATCCACGGCTACGGCTCCTCCGGTAAGGGCGGACGCATCCGCACCGCCAGCCGCCGCTATCTGGAGGAGGCCGCCGCGCAGGGGCGGATCGCCGCCTATCTGCCGGGGGAACGATTCTCCATCTTTGACGAGACGGCCCGGCGAGCCTTGCAGCAATACCCCCATCTGCGGCAGGATCGGGACTTGGACGGTGAAAACCGCGGCGTCACCTTCGTGTTCCTGCGCAAGCTGGGATAGTGGAAAAATCACCCCGTGACCGAGGTCACGGGGTGTTTTGTTGTCGAAAATCCTGTCATTGCGAGCCAGTGCTCACACTGGTGTGGCAATCCGTTTCTGGCCCCCTTGTGTAAAGGGGGCTGTCACCGAAGGTGACCGGGGGATTGTCCCCGTACATAGACAACCCCTCCGTCAAAAATCAAAGATTTTTGACACCTCCCCTTACACAGGGGAGGCTTTGGTTACGGATTCCCACGCCAGTGACATCGGCCACTGGCTCGGAATGACAGAAACGGGCTTCTTATGTCCGCAGGTATGCAACCACTCACCCGCCGTTCTTTTGCAGCACCGCTACCGCGCAGGGGATACGGCCACGGCACAGGGTGTAGCGGGCATCCGTATACCCGGCGGCGGCGAAGAACCGGCGGTACGTCTCCGGCGTGAACTCCCGCTTGAAGTCCGCGCCCGCCTTGCCGATGGCGCCGGAAACGCTGTTGGTGGTTCCCCTGTCCGTCCGGTTCATATAGGTGGGGATGATGAGCCTGCCGCCCGGCTTGCAGACCCGGTCAAGCTCCGCCAGCGCCCGGTACGGCTCATCCAGCAGGTGGATGACGTTGGCGGCCACCACCGCGTCGAAGCTGCCGTCCGGATAGTCCAGCTTCGTGATATCCGCCTGTGCGAACCGCACATTGCCGTATTTTTTCAGCTTTTTCTCCGCCCGCTTCAGCATGTTGGCGGAGAAATCCGTCGCCGTCAGGCTCTTGCACCGGGGCGCTATCACCCCGGTCAGCAGTCCCGTGCCGCAGGCGCACTCCAGCACCGTGTCGGCGGGCCGGATCAGCGCCGCCACCGTTTCGCACAGCGTGCGGTTGGCCTTCCGGTTGATGACGTTGGCGAAAACGTCGTACACGCAGGCTACCTTGTCCCAGAACATACGCGCCCTCCTGTCAGCGGACGAACAGCAGCATGATGCCGGACAGCACCGCCGCCATGACCGCCATGCCCACGGTGCCGAACAACCACTTGACCTTCCTGTTCTGCGCCGTGATGTAGGGCTTCAGATCCTCCGTGCCGGGGATCGTCCACGCGTTGGTGTGTCCCACCCAGAGGTCGTCCACCAGAAAGCGGTCGATCAGGTTCATGACGGACAGGATCACCAGCAGCTGCCAGAAGGGCGTCAGGAAGCCCCGCGCGCCGTTGACGGCGTAGACGCACACCAGCACCAGCAGCAGGCCAAGGCCGAGACCCTCTACTATCACTTTTCCGATCATGCTGATTCTTCCTCCCCTTTCTGGACGTCGAAAAATGTTTGCGGTTACAGTTAGCATATTCTAACCGCAGTATAACAGAGAACGGCGAAAATGTCAATTCGCAGAACAGCGCTCTATAGACTGGCAAAAAAGCGGAGGTGCAGCGCACCTCCGCTTTTATAGAACGCGATATTCGGCGGTTTCCGTTTACCGCAGGCCGGCCGCCTGCATGACGGCTTCTACCGCCGCCACAGGCTCGCTGCCCCATGTGATCTCGGTGGTCTCGCATCCGGCGCTGTCCAGCAGGTCGCGGGCCTGATCCGTCAGCAGCTTCTGATAGGCGTCGTCCACCAGCTCCAGCTTTTGTAGGAACTCCGTCAGGCCGTCGTTTTTAGAGGCCAGCCACGTGGACGTGGCGTCGCCGATCTCGTCCGCGCCAAGGCCGGTGTCCGTGCCCCAGTTCAGCAGGCTGACCGCCGCCTGCACCGCCGACAGAGAGGAGCCGGAGACGCCCACCATCACGCTTGTGTCGATCTCGTCCAGAACGGGCAGCGTCAGGACAGGCAGCACATCCGCCGGAGCGTCGGCTGCGTCGGAGGTGGAGCAGGTCACGCCGTCGGCGCTGATGGTGACATACAGCTTCTCCTGCACCGCATCATAGAGGAACGTGCCCTCGGCCAGCAGCGTATCGTCCGCCGCCGTCGCGCCTACGGTAAAGACGACGGAGCAGTTGTCCTTCTTGGAGATCTCTACGATATCCTCGCCGGTGTAGATCCACTCCCCAGCCTTCAGGGGCGAGCCGTCGGCGTTTTCGCACACCTTGGAAAAGCTGCCGCCATGAATGTAAAGGGACGCCACGTCGTCCCGCTCCAGCTTCACATACACGCCGTTCCCGGTCTCCGCCGTAGCGTCTGTGGCGGAGGGGGTGTTGTCCTTGGCTTCGGTCAGTTTGGTGCAGCCCGTCATCAGGGCGGCCGCCAGCAATACGGCGGTCAGCAGTGTCAAAGTTCTTTTCATCGGTTTCATGATGTCTCCTTTTCGTTGTTTTCGGTTTATTTTTCCCGGCGGAGCCGCTTCAGGCTGTCCAGCACCGACGGCGTATTGGCGGCGATGCGGCCCAGCGTGGAGCAGCCCTCCCGCTGCGCACAGTCGGCGCAGGTGTCCAGCTTCTTCTCCCGGGCGCAGTTGTGTACCGGGCAGAGCTTGTCGCAGAAGGGCGTTTTCGGTCCCTCCACGCGGCAGCCGGTGCAGTGTATCATCTCCGGCGTGATGGGAACGCCGTTGAGCTCCGTCCACAGGGCGGCGGTTTTCTCCCGCAGGGCGCTGTCGTTCGTGACGGTGGCGATCCGGGCGTCGCACGCTTCGCAGTCCAGTCCGCAGCAGCCGATCAGTTGATTCATGGGGTTTCCCTCCTTTTTTCTATTGCTTTATTCCAAACCCGCCTGCCGCATGACCTCCTGAAGCGTCATGACGGCGCAGCCCTTACTTTCATAGTAGGCAAGTAGCTCCGGCAGCTTCTTTTTGTCGTAGCTGGTGATGCAGTCCGACAGCACATGGACGGCATAGCCGCTTTTCCTCATGTTGAAGCAGGTGGATTTGATGCAGGCCGCGGCGTCGGCACCGGCAAGGTAACAATGGGTAATGCCGTGCTCCTGAAGAAAGGCGGCGAAGGACTCGTTGGTCAGGGCGCTGCTCTTTGCCTTTGTAAACATGTGGCCGGATACCACCTTCAGCTCCGGCACCAGCTCCGCGCCCCGTGTGCCGGGCTTGAATGTCCTCGTCCCCGCAGACAGGTTGTTGTGCTGGATATAAATGACCCACAACTCCTTTTCGACGGCCCAGTCGATGGCGGCGTTGACGTTTTCGATGATCTCCCGGTAGTGCTTCGTGATATCGTTTTGCAGGTCGATCACCACCAGCGCGCTGTTTTTCATGTTGGCTACCTCCTTGATTCCCTTTCGCAGTCTTTCTGAAATAGAAACGCGGCACGGGCCGGTTTTGTGGCATGCGCCGCGTCTCATTTTGTACAAAAGTAGATTTTATAATATATATCATTCAATATGCATCACAGATTATACTTCAAGGCACGGCGTTTGTCAATACCGGCGAACGCAAGAACCCCCTCGTGACCTTGCGGTCACGAGGGGGAATAAAACGCGGAAATTATTTGTAGTATCCGGGATTCTGATAGCCGCTTCCGCTGGGCTCACTCTCGATCATGGTCAGGATGGCGTCGCGGCAGCCCCGCACCATCACGTCCTGCTCCTCAGGCGCACGGTTGACCATCTGGTTGGTGGGGCTGGTATAGAACCACAGCCCCTCGTCAGCGGCAAGGCCTACGCCCTCGCTGTCGGTAATGGCGTCTGGGGCCAGACCCAGCACGTCCCGAATCTCATCGCGGGAGTAGAACACCCACTTGGCCTCCGGCATGGTGTTTTCCCACTTGCAGGCGCTGATATCGCCGTCCTCGGACTTGCCGGGGCTGTACACCTCAATGGTATAGGCGTGGATATTGTAGCGGCCATAGGCGTAGTCGATCAGCTCCGCGGCGGTGGGGTAATCCTCGTTGGAGCTCATGCTGTAGAAGCCCCGGCCGGTGTAATCCTGGAAAACCTGTGCCATCTTGGCGGCGGTCTCCTTCATGAAGGGGATCTCGGCATCGTCGGGATTGTTGGCGTCATAGGCGCGGTAGCACCATGGGTAAAGCACGGACTGAATGCCGGTGTGCAGCGAGACAAGGGCGTCGATCTCGTGCTCGTATAGGAATTGCTGGAGCGCCTTGATCTCCGGCTCGGTGGCAGGCGCCGTACCGGCTGTGGTCCAGTTCACGTTGCCCACCTGCTGGCCGTCCTTCGTCTCAATGTCATAGCGGTTCCACTGGTAGTCGAAGGTGCGGTTCATGTCGATGCCGCTCGTGCGGGGATCGTCGCCCAGAATGCCGTTTTCGTCCCAGTCGGGGCTTTCCATGCCGAACACGGGCAGGTCTCTGGAGGGCGTGTCATCGGCCGTTCCGCGATAGAGCGTGGCGATGAAGCCGTCGCCGTCAATGTCGGTGTAGGGGTCGCTGTAGGGGATGTTGTCCCCGTTGGCGTCTCTGGGCCGCAGGTTGGGGCGGTTGTTGATGACGAAGGACTGCTCGTAGCCATCGGGGTTGATGACCGGGATCACATAGATGATGTAGTTATCCAGCAGTCCCTTGACATAATCGTCGCCGGAGCACAGCGCCAGCCACCACGCCGTATACATGGCGGAGGAAGCGCTCTCCCGCTCGCCGCCGTGGATGTTGGCGAATACGCCGATGCCCGTCTTTTCCCCGGCGGGGATTGCCTTATTGGTCAGCTCCATGCACCAGAGATCGCGCTCCTGCCACGAGGTGCCGATGGAGTACAGGTTGGTAATGTCCGGATACGTCTCGGCCAGCCGGGCCAGCTGCCCCTCCAGCTCGGCGAAGGTGTAGCGGTAGTTCCAGTCAATGTCCAGCCCCTCCGGGATCTCGCTGGGCGCGTCGGGCCGGGCGTCCATGGACAGCAGTTCCGCCTTCTTGCCGCCGGCGGAGCCGCTTCCGCCGCAGGCGGTAAGTCCCAGCACCAGAAGCAGGGCAAGGCAGAGGCACAGAAGCCGCTTTGCACGTGTTTTCATATTCGTTCTCCTTTCTGTTATGCTCGAAAGCCAAATGGTACGACAGCCGCGTTGTCCGTTTCATTTCGCTTTAGCTCGCTACCGTGTTATCACGCTAATATACTACACAATTTTCCTGTTTCTGGCAATAGCCAATTGTCATAAAATTCCGTGCCGCCCGCTTGCGGGCTATTGTGTAGGGTGACGGGGCGGGCATGAAAACCCTCCCGGAACACAGGTGTTTCGGGAGGGTTGAGAGCGGTACTCCTAATAAGAATGCGCTTCGCTTTGTGCGTCTGGGGTCTGATATCAAGACGGTGGCAGGGAAAAGGGCGGAGAATGACCGACCAGGAGATTCAGCAGGAGGAGCATGCTGCCTCGCGGGTCACATAATCGACGGGCATAAAAAAACCTCGTAACCGGCATGATTACGAGGTTTTCATCTGGAGGTGACACCCGGATTTGAATCGCCGCGGGGCGATTTTGCGTTGTGTTGACTGATGCCGGGAAGTGTTGGAAATACAGGACTTGCGGGGAATCATGCTGTTAAATGCTGCCGGGCTGTATTATTGTATTCTGATGTTATAAGGCTAAAAATATGGCTAAATTTTGTGGCCGCGCGGAATGTACCTGTGCCTTTAGCTTAGGAAATGCGGTGGGCAGTCGACCTCATCCTTACCAAAAAGCTGTGGATGCTTTTATGGTGTACCCATTCATATCAAGGAAGAACCTTCAATCCCTTAATATCTTTTCCTCAGAATATTGATTTGGTTGATAATTTCTGCGTCATAATATATCACGTTGCGACGCCAGCCACATTTGTTTTCGATGTAGTCAGTCATACCCACTACATCAATGTTGTAGTTTCTCGCATTTTCAGTGTTTCTATCAATGGTTGTTATACT
>OLSQ01003436.1_pt1 | contig 10426 bp, 9 predicted proteins | sample 1672561 | NCBI WGS metagenome assembly OLSQ01 (sample SAMEA3136699, study PRJEB25190) | human gut metagenome | biome: human gut; feature: human-associated habitat; material: faeces | place: Austria | collected 2013 | reverse complement strand
AACCGAGGTACACGCCCTCGGTTTTTATCAATTTGCAAGCAAATTGTATTTCATGCGCGCTGCCGCGCGGAAGCTGAAATACTGCTTTCGTGTTATGAAATTTTTACTCTTTTTTCGGGCGCGGGGTGATGCTGCAAATGCGGTGCCAGAGGGGCGTCACGCGGCAGATAATGTAGACGATGAGCGCACCGGCGAGGTTGAGGATGAGGTCGTCGATGTCGCACGAGCCGGTGCCCGTGTAGACCTGCGCGACCTCGACCGCCGTGATGGCGAGCGTCAGCGTCGCGGTGAAGAAGAAGATGCTGCGCTGCCAGCGGAATACGGCGGGCAGGAACACGCCCATCGGCGCGAACGCGATGAGGTTTCCGGCGAGGTTGAGAATGACCAGCCGCAGCGAGATATTCCCGTAGCCGTAGGCCAGCAGGTAGTTCTTGATGGTGCGCAGCGGTTCAAGGTTGATCGCCTCGAGCGTTGCGTGCGTCGTAAAGCCGCGGCCGAAGGCGTTGTCGAAGAACAGCACATTTGCGAGCACCCACATATAATAATAGAGCAGCAGCTGCATATACAGCCGTCTGCGGCGCTGCCGCTGCGCCTCCGGGATGCCGCAGAACAGCGCAATGCGCAGCAGGACCGCAAACGCCGCCGCGAACGCGAATTTCTTTTCCGGACCGACAACGAGGTTCGGCGCAAGCTCGTAGAACAGGTTGAAGCACAGCAGCGCCGCCGTGAGCAGCGTCGCTGCGCCGCGAAGTAAGGTTTTCAAAAGGACAGTCTCTCCTTTTGCTGTCAGAGATTTTCTGCCTCGCGCAGCCACAGCGCGGAGACTGCGTCAGACGGCATTCTCCAGTCGCCGCGCGGCGAGAGCGTGACCGTGCCGACCTTGGGGCCGTCGGGCAGGCAGGAGCGCTTGAACTGCTGCGTGAAGAAGCGGCGCACGAAGGTCGTCAGCCATTTTTTGATGGTCGCGTCATCGTACACGCCGGCGAAGGTTATCCTCGCGGCGCGGTAGATCTTGCGCGGCGGATAGCCGAAGCGCAGCATGTAGTACAGGAAAAAGTCGTGCAGCTCGTAGGGGCCGACCAGATCCTCGGTCTTCTGGCTGATCTCGCCGTCCTTGGGGGGCAGCAGCTCGGGCGAGACTGGCGTGTCGAGCACGTCGCGCAGCACATCGGACAGCTCGCCCTGCACGCGGTCAGCCTCATAGGCGACGAGATAGCGCACGAGCGTCTTGGGGATCGAGCCGTTGACGCCGTACATGCTCATGTGGTCGCCGTTGTAGGTCGCCCAGCCGAGCGCAAGCTCGGAGAGGTCGCCCGTGCCGACGACCATGCCGCCGGTCTTGTTGGCAAGGTTCATCAGAACGAGGGTGCGCATGCGCGCCTGACCGTTCTCGAAGGTGACGGACAGGTCATCCTTAGACTGGCCGATGTCCTCAAAATGCTGGTCGACAGCCGCCTTGATGTCCACGGTCTTGAGCGTCACGCCGTAGGCCTCCGCCAGTTTCTCGGCGTTGCCCTTGGTGCGCGCGGTCGTGCCGAAGCACGGCATCGTGACCGCGAGGATGCCCTTGCGGTCGAGCGAGAGCATATCAAATGCGTGGACGAGGACGATGAGGGCGAGGGTGGAGTCCAGACCGCCCGACAGGCCGACGACCGCCGTTTTTGCGTGCGTGTGGCGCAGACGGGTCGCCAGACCGGTCGCCTGAAGCGTCAGGATCTCCTCGCAGCGCTCGTCGCGCAGCGCCTTGTTTGCCGGAACGAACGGGGTTCGCGGGAACGTGCGGTCAGCAAGGTCGTTCTCTGCCGGCGCGAGCGAGAACGAGAATACACCGCCCTCGACCGCTTCAAAGGTATTCATGCGCTGACGCTCGTGCGCGAGGCGCTGAAGGTCAATGTCGGCGTAGATGATGCCCTGCTCGAACATGCGGCTCTCCGCGAGCATGGCGCCGTTCTCGGCAATGAGGTCGTGACCGGCGAAGACAAGGTCCTGCGTGGACTCGCCGAAGCCGGCGTCCGCATACAGGTAGGCGCACAGCAGGCGGCCGGACTGCTGACGAACGAGGTCGCGGCGGTAGCCCGCCTTGCCGATGATCTCATCCGACGCGGACAGGTTGACGAAAATATGCGCGCCCATCTGCGCCAATGTAGTAGACGGCGGATTCGGCACCCACAGATCCTCGCAAATTTCTACGCCGAAGGTGAACAGCGGCTGCTCGTCGCACTGAAAAATGGTATCGGTGACGAGCGGAACCCAGCACGGCTCGCCGTCCGCGGCCTTGATCAGCACGTTTTCCATACCGCTGAGCGTGTCGGCAGAGACAAAATGGCGCTGCTCGTAGAACTCCGAGTAGTTCGGAATGTACGTTTTCGGGACGAACGCCAGTACATCGCCTGCATTCACGACAGCTGCGACGTTGTACAGCTTGCCCTTGACGCGCAGCGGCAGACCGACGACGATGACGGCGGCAATCTCTTCGCTTTCGCGGCGGACGGTTTCGAGCGCCTTCAGCGCGCCCTCGAGCAGCGTTTCCTGCAAAAACAGGTCGCCGCAGGTGTAGCCGGTCAGGCACAGCTCGGGGAAGGTGATGAGCTTCGCGCCCTTTGCGGCGGCCTGCTTCGCCTGCTTCACGATCTCCGCAGCGTTATATTCGCAGTCCGCAACGTGAAGATCGGGCGTCGCGGCGGCGATTTTGATAAATCCATCTCGCATATTCGGATTTCCTCCAGATGTTCAGATAGTATCAGTATACCCTTTTTTGCTCTGTGATGCAAGAGACTGTCGCGAAACTAACGCGCTGCCAGCGCAAAGATGGATATTACCGACAAAAAAATCCTCCATCTTTCGATGGAGGATAAAGCGTTTTTCGACAGTTACAGCGTGGGCAGATCCTTGCGCCATGCGCCGGTCTTGTAGAAGAACACGGACAGACCCGAGCCGAGGAACCAGCCGATCGGCCAGCTCATCCAGATGCCGTGCTCGTTGCCGATGACGTAGAACAGGGCGATGGACAGGACAACGCGCAGGATAAGGTCGGAGAACGTCGTTATCATGAACGGACGCATCGCGCCTGCGCCGCGCAGCACGCTGTCGCAGACGAATTTGATGCAGACGACGACGTAGAACGGCACGACGGTGAACAGATAGCCGCGGGCGACATCAACAACCCCCGATGCACTGCCGGCAGGCAGGAACAGGCTGATGATACGGTTTGCGAGCGGCAGATAGATCATCATGAACACGATGCCGAGACCGACCGAGAACGTTCCGCCGGCCTTGAGGCCGGGGCCGACACGGTCGAGCTTGCGCGCGCCGATGTTCTGTGCGACGTAGCTCGACAGACCGGACGCAAACGACATGCAGCAGGTCAGCGCAAACATATTGATGCGGTTTGCGACCGAGAAACCGGCGATGACGGTCGGGCCGCACAGGTTGACGTAATACTGAATGATGAGATTGCCGACCGAGACGAAGCTCTGCTGCGCGATGGAGGGGATGGCGTAGTTGGTCAGACGGCGCAGCATTTCAGGTGCGAACAGGATGAAATGATGGCCGGTGTCAAAGGTGCGCACGCGGCGCATGAGCAGGAAGAAGGCGAACACGCCCGATGCGCCCTGCGCGATAAAGGTCGCCCATGCAACGCCTGCAACGCCCCAGTGCAGCAGGGCAACGAATACGACGTCGAGGATGACGTTGCCGACCGAGGACAGGATGAGCAGGAACAGCGGCGTCCGGCTGTCGCCCATGGCGTTGAAAATGCCGGTGCACACGTTGTAGATGAACAGGAACAGCAGACCGAACACATAGACGCGCAGATAGAGCGAGGCGTCCGCGAAAATATCCGCCGAGGTATTGAGCGCACTCATCAGACCGTTGGTGCAGACCGCGCCGAACAGCGTCAGCAGCAGCGAGACGACGGTCGTGGTGATCAGGGCGGTCGAGATCGCGGTCTTCATGCGCAGGTAGCGCTTCGCGCCGAACAGCTGCGAGACGAGGACGGAGGTGCCGATGTTGATGCCTGTCGCAACAGCAACGAACAGCTGCGTGATCGGATAACTTGCGCCGACGGCGGCGAGCGCAAGCTCACCGGCCTGTGCCGACTCCGCAAAACGGCCGACGATCATGGAGTCCGCCATCTGGTACAGCTGCTGGAATGCAACGCTCAGCAGGAGCGGCATGGAGAACCAGAACAGCTTTTTCGATGGACTGCCTTCGGTCAAATCAGTGATCAAAATGGGATGCCTTCTTTCGCTTTTTCAGACAACAGGCTCCCTCCTGTGACAGGAGAGAGCCGTTTGGGTTTGTTGTGCAGCCAAAAGCCGCAGACTTTTTTAGTTCGCCGCCTTTTTGTGCTTGGCGGAGATGACGAAGATGGTGAGCGCGAGCAGGACCAGACCGACAATGAGAGCGATCACGCCGCTGCCGGTGACGCCGCCGACAAGGAAGCCGACGAAGCTCATCGCCGCAACGAGCAGCGCATAGGGAAGCTGCGTGGAAACGTGGTCGATGTGGTGGCACTGTGCGCCTGCGGACGCCAGGATCGTGGTGTCCGAGATCGGAGAGATGTGGTCGCCGCAGACCGCGCCGGACAGGCAGGCCGCAACGGTCATGACGAGCATGGTGGTCGCGCTGTCGCCGAATACCGCGACGGCGATCGGGATAAGGATGCCGAACGTGCCCCAGCTCGTGCCGGTCGCGAACGCGAGACCGAGCGCGATGAGGAAGAAGATCGCCGGCATCAGCATGGAGATAACCGAGTCCGCGCTGACGATAGAGGAAACGAAGCCGCCGATGTTGAGGTAGTCAGCCGAGCATACGCCGGACAGCGTCCACGCGAGCGTCAGGATCAGGATGGCCGGCACCATGGACTTGAAGCCCTCGGTGAACGCCTCGCAGAACTGACCGAAGGACAGGACCTTGCGCGGAATGTACAGCAGGAAGGTGAATATGAGCGTGAAGAACGAGCCGAGGACCAGAGCGGTCGAGGACGAGCAGTCCGCGAAAGCGTCGATGATGTTCGCGCCCTCGAGAATGCCGCCGGTGTACAGCATCGCGCCGATGCACAGCACGATCAGCACCGCGATCGGGAGGATAAGGTCGTAGACCTTGCCTGCGCCGCCGACAACGTAGTTCTCCTCGAGCTGAGACAGGTCGTCGTCCTTGTGCTCGCGCTCATACTTGCCCATAGCGGAAAAATCGAAATCCGCCGCCATCAGCCAGATGAGGAACAGCAGCGTCAGAATGGCGTACAGGTTCATCGGGATGGTCTTCATGAACAGCGAGAAGCCGTCCATCGTGCTCGACTCAGGCAGGGAGGAGCCGACCGCCGCCGCCCACGAGGAGATCGGGGCGATGATGCAGACCGGAGCCGCCGTTGCGTCGATGATGTAGGCGAGCTTTGCGCGCGTGATGCTGTATTTGTCGGTGACAGGACGCATGACCGTGCCAACGGTCAGACAGTTGAAATAGTCGTCGACAAAGATGAAGATGCCGAGAAAGGACGTTGCGAAGGAGGCGCCGCGGCGAGACTTGATAGTCTTGACCGCCCATTCGCCGTAGGCGCGCGACGCGCCCGATTTTGTGACGAGCGACACCAGAATGCCGAGCAGCACCAGAAAGATGCAGATGTTGATGTTGTCGCCGAGTTTGCCGCCCATGATCTCGAAGGTCGTTTCGACCGCATGGAGCGGATTGAAGCCGGTATACAGCAGTGCGCCTGCCAGAATACCGATCAGCAGTGAGGAGTAGACCTCTTTGGTGATGAGCGCCAGCGCGATCGCGATGATCGGAGGCAGAAGCGTCCATACAGTTGCCGTGATATCCATATTTATTTTCCCCCAGTTATGCAGGATTGGATTTTTGAGCCTGCAATTATATACTATTTTATCTGGTATTCGCTGGCTTGACAAGACCCCGATGCAGTTTTTCTTGATAAAATGATAAATTTGTGCAAAAGGGCAAGAAATGCCGCGTCAAAGCGAAAAAAAGACCGCATTTTTGCGGTCTTTTTACAGGGCGCAGATGGGCTTTATGCGAGCGCGGGAGCGGTCTCCTCGACCTGCTCGTAAACGATGCTGATGATGGAGAGCACGACGGTTGCAGTCGCGCGGCAGATATGCACCAGATCGTCGTCAATGCCGTGATGGCGGCCCGCAGCGCAGTAAGCGTCGTGCATATCGGTGATGCGGTTCAGCAGAGCATCCACGCTCGTCGGCGGGATGATCGGGCTGACCCACTGCTCGAACTTCGCCTCGGTCATGCGGCGGCGGATCACGAACGCGACACGCTTTTCGTAGACATAGTGCGCGAACAGGTTGTGCGTATAGATGTCATCGTTGTGCGGATAGGTAAAGAAATCGGTCATGTAGTGGCAGATCTCGCCGAGATCGACCGACAGCTCGCGGCCGTTCGTGGGAGCGATCGTGTACTTTTCCGCAAAAGCGCGGATTTTATCCATTACTTCGTCCATCATGATCGACGGATTGTGGCGCTTGGTAAGGTAGGTGCCGGTGAGGTCGGGCTTCAAATTACCGTAGACGAAGCCGCTCGGGTCAAAGGTTACGCCGCAAGTCTGCTCGACATAATCCATAAGCAGATTTGCGACACGAATATGAGATACGGAATCCATCAACAATCCTCCAGACGGAACGGTTCCTAAGGCGAACGCCTTAACAAATTCTTAACGCGAAGTGCGTGTACAGACTTGAACTTTACAACAGGAACAGTATAGCATAAAAAAGCTATTCTGTCCCGATTTTTCTGAAATTGTAACACAAAAAACACAAAAGATTCACAATTTACACGAATCACACAAACGAAAACGTTTTCGTTTGGTTATCTTGCACGGAAGGATTCGCTGCGGAACTTGACCTTGCCCTCGAGCGCCTGCCGCAGGCGCTGACACATCGCGTCGCGGTCGCGGTTGAGCGTGCCGGCGAGGTTGACGTAGTTGGAGGCGTGGTTTGCGCGGAAAATGCTGCCCTCGGAGTCGATATGCTCGAGAAGGATGAGCGTTTCGTGCGCGATCTCGATCGGGTTCATCAGATAGAAGCGGCCTTCCTGCCAGTCGCGCATGAGCGGCGTCGGCAGCTCGAACAGCAGCGTCAGCAGGCCGATGTACTCCGGCTTCATGCGGGAGAGCGCCTCGGCGGTCTTGACGGCGTGCTCCTCGGAGAGCTCGAGCGAGCCGAGACCGGCGATGCAGGTGACAGACAGCTTCATGCCGGCCTCCTTGACCATCAGACCGGCGTGGACGATCTCGTCGGCGGTCTCGCCCTTGTTGACGCGGCGCAGCACCTCATCCGAGCCGGATTCCAGACCCAGATAGATCATCTCGAGGCCGAGCTCGTGCAGCAGGTTAAGATCCTCCTGCTTTTTGCACAGGATGGACGCCGGGGAGCCGTAGCTCGTGACGCGCTCGCACTCGGGGAACAGCTTTTTGATATAGCGCAGGATCTCCGCCATATGCTCGGGGCGGCACATCAGCGCGTCGCCGTCGGCAAGGAAAATGCGGTCGACGCGGCGGTACATGCGGCGCGCCTCGTCGAAATCCGCCTTGACGTCCTCGAGCTTGCGCACGCGGAAACGCTTTTCCTTGTACATATCGCAGAACGTGCATTTATTGTGGCTGCATCCGATCGTGACCTGAACGATCAGGCTGTACGCCTCGGAAGGCGGACGGAATACGCGGCCCTCATATTCAAACATAGTGTTTCCTCCTGAAATAAAACGGGCAGAGCGTCCTCTGCCCGTCTGCGTTTATGTCTCAGTCCTCGAGACCGGCGGTTTCCGGCTCGTCGTCATCTTCGTCCGTTTCCTCGTCGCCGTCCACGATTTCGATTTCGATGTCCGGCTTGCCGTCAGATTCCTCCTCCGGCGGCTCTGCCGGTGTTTCGGCGGCTGCGGCGTCGTTCTTCGCCGCGGCATAGGTCTCAGGCGCCGGGCATTCCTCCGCGCAGGCGCAGGAAGCACAGTCGGACTCGCTGCGCATCATTTCCTCCAGCTCGTCCATGGCCTTGAGCTCGGCCTCATGATAAACCTCTTCTTCACGCTTCTTCTGAAGCAAAACCAGAGCAGCCGTTGCACCAGCGGCACAGGCCAGACTGGTCAGCAGCAGACCCGCTTTCAGCTTGGTAGAATTTTTCACGGTATCCACTTCCTCTCAAAGGTGATGCGGCGCGGCGTCGCGCAGCGCGCGAAAAACGTTCACAGCCGCCCTGTTATTATATCCGAATGGTATATATATTTAATTTACCATATCGTGCGGTGAAAGTCAATCACTCGAAAAGAGGAACGCGAGGAAAGTTCTGTCACAAAAGCGCCGAAAAGCAAAAGGGACGGCCGAAGCCGTCCCCGAAAAACGTGTTTACTTTGCCTTTACTGCGCCGTCCTTGATGAGGTCCCAGTTCTTTTTGAGGTAATCATAGCCGGAGTAGATGGTGACGAGCGTTACCACCCAGCCGACGATGGTCAGGATGAGGTCGGCGCCATCCGTGCGAATAGCAAAAATCGTGCTGAAGGAGGTGTTAGGCTGGCTTGCCAGCGCGCCGAAAATGATATAGTGCAGGTAAATGACGATGATGCCGCCGATCTGCACGCAGGTCTTGACCTTGCCGGTCCAGGTCGCCGCCATGACAACGCCCTTGTTGGCCGCGACGACGCGCAGCGAGGTGATGATCAGCTCGCGCGCGAGAATGACGCATACCATCCAGCCGGCCATGGCCTTCTGCTCCACGAACAGGATGAGCGCGGATGCGACGAGCAGCTTATCCGCAAGCGGATCGACGAACTTGCCGAAATCCGTCACCTGATTGTACTTTCGGGCGACGTAGCCGTCCAGAAAGTCGGTAAACGACGCAACGCAGAACAGCACGAGCGCGATGACCGTGCTGGTCGGGAACACGACGAGATACCGGAGCTCGTCGATGATCAGCATGGGCTGCGCCGCGAAATAGATGAAAAACGGGATCATCGCGATGCGGGTGAGCGTGATCTTGTTAGCGGTAGTCATATGTTATGCCTCCTTCTGGCGGACGCCGAGCAGATCGGGACCAAGGCTCTCGGTGATGAGAACGGAAACGAATTCACCTTCGCCGGGCTCGGTGTCCATCGCGTCGAAGTAAACGTGGCCGTCTACCTCGACCGAGTCCGCATAGGTGCGGCCGTACCACAGCTGCTGCTCATCGTCGAAGCCCTCGACGAGCACCTGCATGACCTCGCCGTGACGCGAGGTATTGTAGTCGTCGAGTACGCCGGACTGAAGCTCCTCGACGATGAGACGGCGGTTCTGCTTGGTCTCGGCGTCGATCTGGTCGGGCATTTCGGCGGCCTCCGTGCCCTCCTCGGGCGAATACTCGAATACGCCGACGCGCTCGATGGCGGCATTCTGGAGGAACTCGCACAGCTCAGCGAATTCATCATCGGTCTCGCCGGGCAGGCCGACGATCAGGCTCGTGCGCAGCACGAGACCCGGGATGCGGCGGCGCATATCCTCGATGAGCTTTGTGAACTCCGCGCCGTCGCCCGGACGGTGCATCGCGCGCAGGATGCGCTTAGAAACGTGCTGGAGCGGAATATCGAGGTATTTTACGATCTTCGGCTCCTCAGCGATGACGTCGATGAGCTCGTCGGTGATCTGGTCGGGGTAGAGGTAGTGCAGACGGATCCATGTGAAATCCAGCTTGCACAGCTCGCGCAGCAGCTCGGGCAGCAGGCGCTTGTGCTCCGGCAGATCCATGCCGTACTTGGTGATGTCCTGCGCGATGACGATGAGCTCCTTGACGCCTGCATCGCTCAGCGCACGCGCCTCCTCGAGCAGAGACGCCATCTCGCGGCTGCGGTAGCGTCCGCGCAGCTTGGGGATGATGCAGTAGGCGCAGGTGTTCGAGCAGCCCTCCGCGATCTTGAGATAAGCGTATGCGTCGCCCGTCGTCACGATGCGGCTCTGTCCGAGCTCGACCTCTTCCTTGTCGTCGAAACCCGAGAACTTCTCGCCTCTGAGCACCGCCGCGACCGCCTCCGCGATCCGATGTATTGATCCCACACCGAGGACCGCATCGACCTCGGGCATCGACTCGAGTAATTCGCCGCGGTACCTCTCCGCAAGACATCCCGTAACGACTATGCCGCGCAGAGAGCGGTTCTCCTTCAGCCACGCGATATCGAGGATGTTGTCTATCGCCTCGGTCTTTGCGCTCTCGATAAACGCGCAGGTGTTTATTATAACGACATCCGCTTCGGTCTCGTCAGCGGTAATGCTGTATCCCGCTTCGTTAAGCCGATAAAGCATTACCTCGGTATCAACGAGGTTCTTCGAGCATCCGAGAGACACGAAGCCGACCTTTATATTTCCGTTTTCCAAAAGATTACCTTTCCGCAAATGATCTCAGAAATTTTCGCCGTAAACAGCGCTCATTGCTTTCTTTATCTC
>OLSQ01003435.1_pt1 | contig 10428 bp, 10 predicted proteins | sample 1672561 | NCBI WGS metagenome assembly OLSQ01 (sample SAMEA3136699, study PRJEB25190) | human gut metagenome | biome: human gut; feature: human-associated habitat; material: faeces | place: Austria | collected 2013 | reverse complement strand
AGTATGAGCGTGACGAGCGCCCCATTGACCCCACCTGCGGCTGCCCGGCCTGCCGCAACTATTCCCGCGCCTATATTCGCCACCTGTTCAAGGCGGAGGAGCTGCTGGGAATGCGTCTGGCAGTCATGCATAACCTGTGGTTCTACAACCATCTGATGGAGCGGATCCGCGATGAACTGGACGCTGGCACGTTTACGGCTTTCCACGACCGCTATGTCAAGCTGCTTGATACAAGAATTTGAGCAATTCCCCTTGCAACGGGGCGAATAAACGTATATAATATTCTTATATGAATTTGAGAGGAGATTTTTCCCGATGAATTTTCTGACCACTACCACCGAAAGCTATATCAGCCTCTTCTTCACGCTGGCGCTGATGCTCGTCCTGCTGTATTTCATGATCTATCGTCCCCAGAAGAAGCAGGAGAAGAAAGACGCCGCCATGCGTGCTGCTCTGGAAATTGGCGATCAGGTCACTACCATCGGCGGCATTGTCGGCCGCGTGGTTGCCATCAAGGACGACACGTTCGTTCTGGAGACTGGCGCTGACCGTGTGAAGATCCGCTTCATCAAGAATGCCATCAGCTCTGTCGAGAAGCTGAACATGGACAACGCTGCTTCCTCCAAGAAGTAATTTTTCAGCCTGCAAGAATTTTTTACGCGCCTTTCTGCATACAGTAAGTGCAGGGAGGCGCGTTTTTATGTCTGGCAATGGTAATTCTCCGGCAAAATTCCCGGCGGGCCGGGCGCTGGTCTCATTTGGCGCAGGCTGCTGTGTCACCGGGGCCTGTATGGCGGGCCTCGCCGCATTGATGGCACAGCAGGGCCTTTCGCAGGATGCGGCCTGGCCCATGGCAACCTGTGCGGTCAGTGCGGGCAGCCTGTTCAGCGGCTGGCTGATGGCTTTCTGGCAGAAAAGCCGCGGGCTGCTCTGTGGGGTAGTACAGGGGGCTCTATTCGTTTTTCTGCTGCTTTGCTTCGGTCTGCTTTCCGGCAGTCCTTTGCAGGAAATGCAGCTGGTCCGGTTCGGGGTCACGCTGCTGTTCGGCTGCATCGGCGGCGTCCTCGGGATGCTGCGCTCGGAGCGGAAACGCAGAGTCTGAGCTTTTCCTGAAAATCGGGTGCATCGCTTCGGTGCACCTGCTTTTATCTTTCAAAGGAGGGACAGCCCTTATGTGGGTTTATCAGGAACCTGAAATACAACCAATCGAAAAAGGCCCCATAACACCGCCTCCATCACTGCCACCCGTTCCGGAACAAGAACCGCTGCCCGCTATCGTCCAAAGCACACCGGAAACAACGGTTCCACACATTCCAGAAACAGAAGTGCTTTCCAGAACGGCTCCCGCGTCCCACAGAGAGCGTTCTGCACCTCATCAGGGATGCGTGCTTCTTGCGGGTTCTTATCTCTCGGGAGCCTTTACAGCGGGAATTCTGCAGGCGCTTCTGGATACAGCAGAGATGGACATGCTTTCCTATTACCTGCGCTGTTGGCGCGGCCTGTTTGCTGTCCAGAGCGCTTCACAGATTGCACAGCTGTTCGGCACCGAACTGCTTACGATTTTGGGAGTCCTCTGCGTTCTGTTGCTGTTGGGTTTATCCGCCATCGGGCCTGTGCCCATCTATCTTTTTACCATGCTGTATGGCGCTGGAGCAGGGCTATTGACATTCCAGCTGTTTTCCGGCATACCACTTCCGCAGGCGTTGTTCTTTCTTTTTATTTCCGGCATCCCGGCGGCACTGGCTGCAGGTGCGCTTTGCTGGTTTGGCTCCTGCGCGCTGGAAGTCAGCGGAAGACTCCATGCTTTTTCTCTTGGGCGGGGGAGGAGCCCCTCTGCCCATGCCCAGCTGCTATTGGGACAATTTGCACTGACCGCCGCAGCGATGCTTCCGCTCTGCGGAGCCGCTACCTGTCTTGCTTATTTGGGCAGTCAGCTGGCCGCATTTCCGTAACGGTTCCTTGCGGGCACCGGCGCAATGTGGTATGATAAATGCAAAGGATCTCGAATGAAATCACAGGAGTTTTCTTATGAAAGAACCGAAATTGAAAACGGTATATGTCTGTTCCAACTGCGGGGAGACAAGCCCCCGCTGGATGGGGCGCTGCCCCAGCTGCGGCAGCTGGAATACCATGAACGAAGATGTGGTTGCCGAAACACCCAAAGCCGGGCTTTCCGGCGGAAAAAGCGCCGCACCTGCCCGGCAGGAGGGTGTCACCTCGCTGACGGCAAAGCGGCTGGCGGATATCAGCACAACGGAAGAGAAAAGCCGTATCCTGACCGGCATTTCAGAGCTTGATCGGGTGCTGGGCGGCGGTATCGTACTGGGCGGCGTGGTTCTGCTGAGTGGTGAGCCGGGTGTCGGCAAGTCCACCATGCTGCTGCAGCTCTGCGGTGCCATCTCCAACCAGCACACCGTGCTGTATATTACCGGCGAGGAATCCGTGCGCCAAGTCAAACTGCGGGCAGCCCGCCTGAAAGTACCCCAGGAAAATATTTATCTCGCCGCAGAAAACGACGTGGATGAGATCTGCGGCCTGATCGAGAAAGAAAAGCCGGAATTGGTCGTCATCGACTCCATTCAAACCATGCGTTGCATGGATATCTCTTCTTCTTCCGGCACGGTCAGCCAGGTAAAAGAGAGTGCCGCCCGGCTGCTGGCGGTGGCCAAAAAGCAGGAGATTCCCATGTTCATCGTTGGCCACGTCAACAAGGACGGTGCCATTGCAGGCCCTAAAGTCATGGAGCACATTGTGGATACCGTGCTCTACTTTGAGGGGGACAAGATGCTCCCGTACCGTATCCTGCGGGCAGCCAAAAACCGTTATGGCTCTACCAATGAGCTCGGCATGTTTGATATGACCGGGCAGGGGCTGGAAGAGATCGAAAACCCCTCGCAGATGCTGCTGGAGGGCCGTCCGCTGGGCGTTTCCGGCAACTGTGTAGCATGTACCATGGAGGGCAGCCGCCCCATCCTGAGCGAGATTCAAGCCCTTGCCACCAAAACAAATTTTCCGGCTCCGCGCCGTGCCTGCAGCGGCTACGACTATAACCGCATGAATCTGCTGATCGCCGTGCTGGAAAAACGTGCCGGGTATTTCTTCGGCAATCTGGACGTTTATATCAACATCGTAGGCGGCATTGCTCTGCGGGACACTGCCTGCGACCTGGCTGTCTGTCTAAGCATGGTATCGTCTCTGCTGGACTGCCCGGTCAGTGATAAGCTGATTGCCATGGGGGAAGTCGGACTCGGCGGTGAGGTTCGCAGTGTTCCCAATCTCGAGCAGCGTCTGCGGGAAGCGGAACGCATCGGTTTTGAGCGGGCTGTCATCCCAAAGCACAGTCTGGCTCACCTGAACGCCGCTGATTATCCCGGCATGAAACTGGTTGGTGCCGCTTATATCTCGGATGCCATCCATGCACTGAAATCTGACCGCTTATAAAAGAGGAAGCCAATGTCCATTTATCTGAACGAAAAGAACCCCGAAAAGCACAAACCTTTCGATGATGCCTCGCAGGATATCGTGGAGTATGTGCGGTATCTGGAAGTCATTGCAGGCAAAAGCCCCCATACGGCATTCAATTATTATTGTGATCTGCGCAATTTCAGCCGCTTTATGAAGCGCCGCCGCGCACTTGTCCCGGAAGACGCTGAGATCAAAGAAATTGACCCAAAGGGGTTGGATACCACTTTCTGGGACAGCGTGACCAAAGAAGATATTTACGAATATCTGTATTTTTTAAACCGGGAATGCGGAAACAAAAAGTCTTCTACCGCCCGGCGGCTGGCCAGTCTGCACGGCTTCTATGATTACCTTGTCAATCAGGTCAACAAGATCACACAGGACCCCACAGCAGCCATCCGCCCCCCAAAACAGGATAAAGTTTTGCCCAAATATCTGACAGCAGAACAGTCCATGGATCTGTTGGAAAGCACCCAGACCCAGAGCGATTTCCCGGAGCGGGATTACTGCATGACTGTTCTATTTTTGAACTGCGGAATGCGTCTGGCCGAGCTTGTCGGGATGGATCTGGATGACATTGATCTGGAACAACGTCAGATCCGGCTTTTCGGCAAGGGCCATAAAGAGCGGATGGTCTACTTGAATGATGCCTGCATTGAGGCCTTGCAGCTCTATTTAAACAAGCGCAATACAATGGAGGGCCTGAGCCCCAAAGAACGTGCCGTGTTCATCACCCGGCGGCGCAAAGAACGCATCTCCAACCGCAGGGTAGAGCAGCTCATCACCGGAGCCATGAAAGCGGCCGGACTCAAGGGCTTTTCCACCCATAAATTGCGCCATACTGCTGCCACACTGATGTATCAGACCGGGAATGTGGATATTCTGACCCTCAAGCAGCTTTTAGGCCATAGCAGTGTTGGCACTACTCAAATTTACACGCATCTACAAGAATTTCAGGTGCGTGCCGCCATTGAGCAGAATCCGCTCGGCAATGTGGAGCCGAAAAAGAAAACGTTGGATACAACAGAAGCAAAAACAGGGGAGAACAGGGAAACTTTGCCTCCAGAAGAAGACTCTGCAGAGATGCCCTCCGGCCCAATGGAAGCCTTTGACGGAGCCGCGCAGGATGGTTTCCGAGTGGATGTTTCCGGGATGCTGGATAAACCGGAGAATGACTGAACCCATGGTCCAACACCAGCAAAGACCATGTTAGCGGGTTTACCAGGACGGCTTGAAAAATAAGCGGTTTCCAAAGCAGCAAACTCAAATCCGGCAATCATGTGTCCGTAATAAGTTGTAAATGATTGCAGCATTAAAGTTAAGATACAAGTATTTAATACTTGTATTAAACAGACGAAAAGCGTTCCAACGGAAAGCCACTGCAAACCGATGGAACGCTTTTTGATTTAGCTGCAATATAAGAATCAAAAGCAAACACGAACAGCAGCCAGAGAAAATAAAACCAGATAAAAATAAACGCATGAAACAGGTGTAAAACACAACAACACGCAAATGCACACCAAGCAGACTGAACTGGCGAAAACTGGACGCCGGAGCCTGAAAGGCCCAAAACCCGGAAAAGAGGCATTTTTCACTCCCCTAATTTTCATATAACGTGCATTATACGAAACTTTATCAAACAAAAATAGGGCACTCCTCTCTCTTCTTCTGTATCTCAGCTTCAAAAGTCTGGCTGTAATAAATTCAATACAGCATATTCCGTTTTGCAATAATAAAAAATCCCACGACAATTTTGCAGTACAGCAATTTGTCCTGGGACTCATGTTTGGTTTTATTTATCCGTTGTGCCGGGTTTCAAATGCTTCCGGTAAAGGCTCTGTATCAAAATAGGCACAGATGGCTTCATAGTAGGCCCATGCAGTTTTCTTGCAGCCTGTTTCACTGCCAAACTGCGCCACGTCTTCCTCGCTGGTCACAAAGCACTGTTCTGCCAAGACGGCCGGACAATCAACATCTTCCAGCAATGTAAAGCTCCGTTCTTCCCGTACCTCGGTGTGGTTCGATTCCACCAGCTGTTTCGTCTCGCCCTGATAATAAATGTACCGGATGCCGCCATGGCCGCGCAGCGTTGCTCCCGCCTGCTGCATTTTTTCGGCCAGCTGTCTGGCAAAGTAATAGCTTTCTTTGTGCCAGGTTCTTCCAGGAACAGACGGATAGCACTCAAATCCGGAAGCAGTCGAACCCTCCGGCGCAGAGTTTCCATGAATGGATAACATCAGGTCTGGATTTTGCGCATGGATGGCCGCAGCCCGTTCGCTGGGCTTGGCTGTTACATCGTAGCTTTCACGGGATATCAGCGGAATATAGTTTGAGTCCGCTTCCAGCCATGCCAGCAGATCCTGCGCTGTTTGAGCTGTCATTTCGCTTTCGGTCATAATGCCCTGTGCGCCCGGGTCTGATCCTCCATGGCCCGCATCTACAGCGATCCGGTACGGCGGGTCACCAACCACTGGGCGGAAGTCTTCTTCCTCCCCTGCCTCACGGTTCCGTTTTGGGCCTGCCAGTGCTGCTTTCCAGAGGAAAAACGCCGCGCTGAAACAGAGCAGACAAACCAGAAGCGAAACGATCGTCCCAATGGAAAGGCCCTTGCGGTTCTTCTTCCGCCTGCGCAGAGCGGCATGTTTTGAACGTCCTGCCATCGCCGGTCACTTGAGCTCTACTACAGTCACACCGCTTTCACCCTCGCCATAGCGGCCCAGGCGGAAGCTCTTGACCATCCGGTTGCCGCGCAGGTGCTTGTGGATGGCTGTGCGCAGCGCGCCGGTACCGTTGCCATGGATCAGATAAACAACGGTCTGGCCGTTCAGAATCGCGCGGTCGATGAACGAATCCACTTCCGGCAGCGCTTCGTCCACGGTAAGGCCCAGCAGATTGCATTCCATTTTTGCGGTGCGCTGTACCCGCTCGACCCGGCCATTGGGGTGGTTGGCATCGCCCGTCAGGCGTGAGTAACGCTGCTGAGCTTTGGTCATGGGCTTTGCCTCCTTGACCAATTTTTCCGGCTGCTTCAGACCCTTGAGCGGCACTTTCGTTTTAATGATACCGGCACGGACCAGCACATCGCTGTTCTTGTCCGGCAGCGCCAGCACAGTTGCCAGCTGATTCAGCTCTGCAATGCAGACCTCCTGCCCTACCTTGACCTCTTTCAGCGGCACAAACTCCTTGACAGGATTGTGCACCACCTCAGAACCGACCAGCAGCTTTTCCGATTCTTTTTTAGCGATTTCCCGGGCACGCTGGGCTTTCTGCTGGGTGCTCATCCGCTCATCTTTCTGAATCTGGCGCAGCTCGTCGGTCAGGGCGTAGGCTTTGCTTTCCACGTCCTGTGCCAGTCTGCGGGCTTTGGCACGGGCTGCTTCCAGCTCGTTTTCGCCCTGCTGGATCAGCTCATCGCGTTTTTTGCGGGCGGCGTCCAGCTGGTGGGCAGCCTCATTTTTCAGCTCCTCCACCTCATTCTGGCTTTCTTTGAGCTGGAGCTTCAAATCGTCCAGCTGGCCCAGAACGGCATCCAGACGCTTATCCTCCGCCGAAAGATGCTGCTGTGCAGCTTCAATGACCCGCTCCGGGATGCCAAGCTTTTCACTGATGAGGAACGCGTTGGATTTGCCCGGCACGCCAACGCTCAGTTTATAGGTGGGGCGCAGCGTTTCCAGATCAAACTCGCAGCTTGCATTGACAACGCCTTTCGTCTCCAGCGCAAAGACCTTGAGCTCTGCATAGTGGGTGGTAGCCATCAGGAGCACACCACGGCGGCGCAGCTCTTCAATGATGGCCACTGCCAACGCGGCTCCCTCGGCCGGGTCTGTACCGGCACCCAGCTCATCCAACAGGACCAGCGTGTGAGGCATGGCCAGCTCCAGAATGCCGGTGATTTTTTTCATGTGGCCAGAGAATGTGGAAAGGCTCTGCTCAATGCTCTGCTCATCGCCAATGTCCACAAGGAACTCATCAAAAACACAGACCTCGCTCCGCTCATCAGCCGGGATAAGGAAGCCGCACTGCGCCATGGCACACAAAAGGCCTGCTGTTTTCAGCGTGACCGTCTTACCGCCCGTATTGGGGCCGGTAATGATGAGCGAATCATACTCCTTGCCCAGCGCAATGTCCACCGGGACACATTTTTTCGGGTCAATGAGCGGGTGCCGCGCCCGGACAAGGGAGAATGACGTATCCGTACGGACAGCCGGTTTAAAGGCTTTCATATCCAGCGCCAGGCGGGCCTTTGCCAGCAGAACGTCAATGTCTAACATTGCCTGATAGCTGTACTGGAACTGCGGCTCAATGGCCGCCACCTGGGCCGTAAAGGCCACCAGAATGCGCTCGATTTCCTGTGCTTCCTGGGCACGGTACTGCAAAATGCGGGCGTTGGCTTCCACGACTGCCTGCGGCTCCACAAAGACAGTTGCACCCGTGGACGAAACATCGTGGATAACGCCGCTGACCTCGCCGCGGTACTCGCTCTTGACCGGGACAACGTAGCGGCCATTGCGCATGGAAACCACGCTCTCCTGCAGGTATTTAGAAGTATCCATGTTGCGGACCATGCTTTCCAGCCGGTCACGGATGCTGTTTTCGGTTGCACGGATCTTCTTGCGTAGCTCGTTCAAGGTGCGGGAAGCCGTATCCGCCATCGCATCCGGAGCCAGAATGGCACTGGAGATCTGCTGTTCCAGGCCTGGTTCCGGGGCCAGCGCATAGAACAGGTCATCGGTCGGCAGTGCGTCATGGTCCGAGGAGCCGTACCAGCTGCTCAGATTCTGGAAATTACGCAGTGCACCTGCCACCATCAGCAGTTCGCCCATGGAGAGCACGCCGCCCTTGACCGCACGCGTGGTCAGCTGGCTGACACCCTCTACCCCACCAAACCGGGGCGAACCGTTTTTGATGAGCAGGGTGTTGATCGCATCCGTCTGCTCCAATGCATAGCGAACCTCATCCGGGTCACACTGGGGCTCCAGTTCCAGCATTTTTTCCCGGGCTTCCTTGCACACACAGCCCTCCGCCGCCCGTGCAATGATCTTGTCAAGCTCCAGTGTTTTTAAATAGCTTGTTTCCATAGTAGATTCCTTTGTTTATGGTAATACCGATTTTAAAAAGTCGTAACTCTTCAACGGTTTGTCAAGATGGGTCAGGGCATACTGTTCCGCTGCAATGGCAAGCTTTGCAAGGCTCCCGACCGAAATTTTAAATGCAAAAATTTTCTTGTCTTCCACAAGGCAGATATGCCGCAGGGCAAACAATGCCCCGGCATCCAGATTGCAGGTCTTCCCTGCTTTCTGTGCACAGGCGGCACAAAGCAGACAGCCCTCCTGCGGGTCCAGATAAAAGGCCGGGCCGTCGTAAGTGCCGCAGCCCCTGCAATATACCAGCTGCGGCAAAAAGCCGCACTCGCTCATGGTGCGCAGCTCGAACACCGCCTTGATCTGCTCCGGCGGGCACAGCGCGCGGCTGAGCGCATAGAGGCTGTTGAGCCCGAGCTGCAGCACCGGCGGATCGGGATACTCCTCGGCGGAGACGGTCTCAAGGAGCTCTGCAAAATAGCTCCCGAGCGCAAACGCGCCGAGGTCTGCGCGCAGGCCGAGAAACTCCTCGACCGTGGACGCTTCGTTGAGCGTGCGGCGGCCGCGGTTTTCAAAGATCGTCATGTCCGAATAGGTCAGCAGCTGCGTCGCCGCCGTGATGCGGCTGCCCTTGCGCAGCGCGCCGCGCGCGCGGACGGTGACCTTCCCCTCGTGCTGCGTGAGCACAGTGAGGATCTTGTCCGACTCTTTGTAGCGCACCTCGCGCAGCACCAGACCGCGGGTCGTAAGAAACATCGTATGTACCTCATCAGGCGGGGCGGCGGTCGGTGTCGTCCGCCGCAGATGCCTCGCTCGCCGCCGCATTGCGCGCGGCGCAGTAGCAAAGATAGCCGAGCGGATCACCGGTATCCGCAAACAGCTGCCAGAAAAAATCGTCCTGCACAGGAAACCACCTCGCTGCGCATAGTGTCTGCACAGCGGGGTGGAACTATAGCTGGTAATTTCCGCGTCTCACTGGTCGGTGAAACCGAAGTTGCGCAGCTGGGCGGCCGAGTCGCGCCAGTTTTCCTTGACCTTGACCCATGTCTGCAGGTACACCTTCGTGCCCATGAAGCGCTCGATGTCCTGCCGCGCGAGCTCGCCGATCTTTTTGAGCATCGCGCCGTGCTTGCCGATGATGATGCCCTTGTGGCTGTCTTTTTCGCAGTAAATGGTCACATCCATGTCGATGATGCCGTTGTCGCGCTCGGAAAACTTCGTGACCTCGACGGCCGTGCCGTGCGGGATCTCCTTATCGAGGCACAGCAGCAGCTTTTCGCGCACAAGCTCGGCGCAGATCTGCTTTTCGGGCATATCGGAGATCATATCGTCCGGGAACAGCTGCGGTCCGGGCACGGCCAGCGCCGTCAGTTCGTTTAAGAGTGCGTCGAGCCCGTCGCCGTTCTGGGCAGACACCGGCACGATCGCGCGCCACGGCAGCGCCTCGGAATAGGCGGCGATGACGGCCAGCAGCTCCTGCTTTTCGACCGTGTCGATCTTGTTGATGACGAGCACTGCCGGAGCGCCCGTCGACCGGATGCGCTCGATGAGGGCGCGCTCTTGCTCGCCGACGGAGGCGATGGGCTCGACAACGAGCATCACGCCGTCAACGTCCGCCACGCTCTCGCGCACGACCTGCACCATGTAGTCGCCCAGACGGTTGCGCGGCTTGTGAAAACCCGGCGTATCCATGAGGATGAGCTGCGCGTCGCCGCGGTTGACGACGGCGCTGATGCGGTTGCGCGTCGTCTGGGGCTTGTTCGAGACGATGGCGATCTTCTCGCCCAGCAGGGCGTTTGTGAGCGTGGACTTGCCGACGTTCGGCCGTCCGCAGATGGTGATCATAGCGGTCTTCGTTTTGTTCATGATAGGTGATCCTCAACTT
>OLSQ01003434.1_pt1 | contig 10431 bp, 10 predicted proteins | sample 1672561 | NCBI WGS metagenome assembly OLSQ01 (sample SAMEA3136699, study PRJEB25190) | human gut metagenome | biome: human gut; feature: human-associated habitat; material: faeces | place: Austria | collected 2013 | reverse complement strand
TTGCCTAAGACAGCATGGTCCCGTAAGGGTTAAAGGTAATACGCCTGCCGAGGATGTATACACATTTTAGATGTGTTGATTATGTTTAATCAGTCCTTCTGTCTTGCAAAAGATGGAAGGACTTTTAGATTTTACTAATTCCTTTTGGGCAGAAAAGTGTGCTTTATGCATACTTTAAAAATCTAACAGGAGGTAATTATTCATGGCTATTTTAAAGAATGTAGGCCTTAAGACATCTACTATCGATGAGATTAAAGATAACTTTGACGGCGCTCAGGGCGTTGTTGTAGTTAACTACAGCGGTCTTACAGTAGAACAGGATACACAGCTTCGTAAGCAGTTAAGAGAAGCTGGTGTGGTTTATAAGGTTTATAAGAACACTTTAGTAAAGAGAGTTGTTGCTGGAACAGAGTTCGAGCCAATTACTGATGCTCTTGAAGGAACTAATGCTATTGCATTCTGCAAGACAGATGCTACAGCACCTGCAAGAATATTAGCTAACTTTGCTAAGACAGCTAATGCTCTTGAGTTAAAGTGTGGCGTTGTTGAAGGAACATTCTACGATGCAGCAGGTATCGCTACAATCGCTACTATCCCTTCAAGAGAGGAACTTCTTTCAAAGTTACTTGGAAGTATCCAGTCACCTATTACAAACTTTGCTCGTGTTATTAAGCAGATCGCTGAAAAAGACGGAGAAGGGGCTGCAGCTGAGTAAGATCAGTTATCAGTAAATTTAAAATATTAGGAGGAAATTATAATGACAACTCAGGAAATTATTGAAGTTATCAAAGGTTTATCAGTATTAGAATTAAATGATTTAGTAAAAGCTTGTGAAGAAGAATTTGGAGTATCTGCAGCAGCAGGTGTTGTAGTAGCAGCAGCTGGAGCTGAAGGTGGAGCAGAAGAAAAAGACGAATTCGACGTAGAATTAACAGAAGTTGGTGGAGCTAAAGTTAAAGTCATCAAAGCTGTTCGTGAAGTAACAGGATTAGGATTAAAAGAAGCTAAAGAATTAGTTGATGGAGCTCCTAAAGTAATTAAAGAAGGTGCATCTAAAGCAGAAGCTGAAGACATCAAAGCTAAATTAGAAGAACAGGGAGCTAAAGTAACTCTTAAATAATTAAGAGATTTACTCCAGTAGATTTTCTATAAAGTATATGAAACTGTCACATTGGTGGAAACTAGTGTGGCAGTTTTTTTACTTTATATGGATCATAAGAAACTTCGATGGAATCCTCTATGAAATAAAATATTTCTAAGCTTTTATAATCGTATATTTGATGATAGAATAGTAGAGTAAAATCATACGAAAGGAGTATTCGACAATTATGAAATTAGTAATTATTGAACCACTAGGTGTGGAAGAAGAGAAATTAATGGAAATCGCACATAAGGCATTGCCAGATTCTGTCGAGATCGTATCTTACCAGACCAAAGTAACTGACACAGAAAGTCTGATCGAACGTGGAAAGGATGCGGACATTATTATGGTTGCAAACTTGCCATTGAATGCTGAAGTGATCAAAGGCTGCAAAAACCTTAAGATGCTGGCGGTAGCATTTACAGGGATCGATCATATTGCTATGGATGCATGCAAAGAACAGGGAATTACAGTATGCAACTGTGCAGGCTATTCAAATGCTGCGGTTTCAGATCTTGTCTTTGGACTTTTGATCTCACTGTATCGAAATATCATTTCCTGCGATCAGGTAGTCCGAGAAGAAGGAACCAAGGATGGTCTGGTTGGATTTGAACTGGAAGGAAAGAAATTCGGTGTGATCGGAACCGGAGCGATCGGAACCAGAGTTGCGAAGATCGCCCAGGCATTTGGATGTGAAGTTTACGCATATTCAAGAACAGTAAAAGATCTTTCAGGAATTCAATTTGTAGGGTTAGAAGAACTTTTATATAATTGTGATATCATTTCGTTGCATGTACCTTTAAATGAATCAACAAAAGGTTTGATTGGTAAAGATGAAATCGCATTGATGAAACCAGATGCAGTTTTGATCAACACGGCAAGAGGTCCAGTTGTTGATAGTGAAGCATTAGCTGAAGCACTCAATAACGGTAAGATTGCAGGAGCAGCCGTTGATGTCTTTGAGAATGAACCGCCGGTATCAAAAGATCATCCACTCTTACATGCAAAGAATCTGATCGCGACACCACACGTTGCATTTGCAACAAAAGAAGCATTGGTAAAACGTGCGATCATTGATTTTGATAATGTGAAATGTTGGATGGAAGGAAAACCAGTCAATGTAATGAATTAAATTTTATAAATAGTCGAATATACATTAAGAGAAACAAGATAAATGGGGAGAAATAAAGTGAAAAAAGTGATGAAAAAGCTGTGCGTATGTACGCTTTCAGCTGTTATAGGAATGTTATCGATTCAGATCATGCCCGTATCAGCAGCAAGTAAGACTGGCATGGGAAAGATAACGAATAAGATAAACAAAGCAGGATATAATTTATGGGGCGGATACGATTCACCGGAAGAAGTAGCAACATATGATATTGATTTCTATGATTCTGGCATCAATGCAGGTGTTGCTGTTGGCGGAAATATTTCATTAAAATATAACGATTCTTATGATTATGGAAATAATCTGAAATATAACTGGCAGATCGTCAATGGAAATGATCATATTGCGATGGAGGTATCAGCAGATCAGAAGACTGCAAGGATTACAGGAAGATCCATAGGAGATGCAACAGTCCGATTAAATATCGTAACAGATGAAGGAACAGAATATCAAAGTATTGAAACAAAAGAAATGCATATCCAGATTTCCAATCCGAGATTAAAGAATAACAAACTTGCAACGGTTCTTTATAACGAAGGGAAAGTTGAATTAGAAGGCAACTCGACGAATGGACAAGAACGCATTATCTATCGAGCAGATAATAACTATAATTTTTATGTATCGGATGATGGGACATTTTACGGATATGCAAAACAAACCAGAAAGATATACGTATATGTAGATGGAATTTGTCTGGAAGCAACTGTAAAGTGCACAGATCCACAATATAGAGCCAGTTGTATTCTGAAAAAAGGGCAAAAAGTATCTTACAAAGTATCAGGAGCCAGCGGATATACACCAGTTACATATAAAGTTGGAAATACAAAATATGCATCTGTATCATCAAATGGATTAACAAAAGGAAAAAAATACGGAAGGACAACCTTAACGATCAGTGCTGATAATGCGAGTGTATCTTTTAATATTTATATCTTAAAATCCAAAGTATACAAAGGAGTCAGTAAAGCTCAAGCAATCTGTAAGACAAAACCAAGATACAGTCAGGCAAAACGAATGCGGAAAGGTTATGTAGACTGCAGTTCTTTTGTGTGGAAATCTTATAAACCATATGGTGTGAATTTTGGAAGTAAGAGCTATGCACCAACAGCTGCAGATATTGCTAAATGGTGTGGAAAAAAGAAGAAATTATTAAAACTTTCTACATATAACGGAAAATCAGACAGATTACTTCCGGGAGATCTAATTTTTTACCGTAAACGAAGTGGAAAGAATGGAAGATATAAAAATATCGACCATATCGCCATGTATGTTGGAAATGACACGATCGTACATGCAGATGGAAGCAGTGTGTCTTACAGCTATCCATGGTACCGCAAAGTTGCAGCGATCGCCAGACCAGTAAAATAAAAGAAAAATATAAAGATAAAGAAGTACAAAAGGCAGATAACAAGGATACAAAATTCTTGCTATCTGCCTTTTAGGATGGTACAATATTGATGTAACTGAAATGGGAGCTTAAAAGGTGATACCTTAGCTGAGAGGAAACGAGAGTTTCGACCATGGACCTGATACGGATAATGCCGTCGTAGGGATTTGGATGCTATGAATACAAGACGAACTGTAAAGCAGCATCACAGGCTTTTTAAAGTTTGTCTTTTTTTATCTCAACAAGACAGAATGATGATAAAATAAACAAAACCGAATAAGAGTCTCCCAAAATCTTATATTTTGGAGGTTTTCAATCATGAAGTACACAACACAGATGAACGCAGCAAGACAGGGAATTGTAACGAAAGAGATGGAAGCAGTTGCTGCCTATGAAGGAATTGACGTGAAAGACCTTATGGCAGAAGTTGCAGCTGGAACTATTGTCATCCCTGCAAACAAGAACCACAAGTGTTTAAAGCCATTTGGAATCGGGAATTCTTTGAAGACAAAGATCAATGTAAACCTTGGAACATCCAGAGACTGTCTAAACTTAGATGTTGAGATGGAGAAAGTTAATAAAGCCGTAGAGATGGGTGCAGAAGCTATCATGGATCTTTCTTCTTTTGGACATACTCATGTATTTCGTAAGAAACTTGTCGATGAATGTCCAGCAATCCTTGGTACCGTGCCTATTTACGATGCGATTGTTTATTACAATAAAGCATTAAAGGATATCACGTCTCGTGAATGGATCGATGTTTTTAAGATGCATGCAGAAGATGGTGTAGATTTTATGACGATCCATTGTGGAATCAACCGAAACACAGCGGAACGTTTTAAGGCAATGAAACGTAAGATGAACATTGTGTCTCGTGGTGGTTCTCTGATCTTTGCATGGATGGAAGCAACAGGCAATGAGAATCCATTCTTCGAATACTATGATGAAATCCTTGATATCTGTAATGAATATGATGTAACGCTAAGCCTTGGCGATGCATGTCGTCCAGGATGCCTTGCTGATGCAAGTGACATTTCACAGATCGAAGAATTAGTAACATTAGGAGAATTAACAGCACGTGCATGGAAGAAGGATGTACAGGTTATGATCGAAGGACCTGGACATATGCCAATGGATCAGATTCAGGCGAATATGAAGATCCAGCAGACGATCTGTCATGGAGCACCATTTTATGTTCTTGGACCTCTGGTAACAGATATTGCACCTGGATATGACCATATCACATCTGCAATTGGTGGAGCAATCGCTGCAGCTTCTGGAGCAAGCTTCTTATGTTATGTAACACCAGCAGAACATCTGCGTCTTCCAAATGTCGATGATGTGAAAGAAGGAATCATGGCTTCCAAGATTGCAGCACATGCAGCAGATATTGCCAAAGGTGTAAAAGGCGCTATGGATTGGGATAACCAGATGGCAGCTGCGAGACAGAAACTTGACTGGGAGAAACAGTTCGAACTTGCTCTTGATCCTGAAAAGGCAAGAAGATACCGTGCAGAATCAACACCAGAGAGAGAAGATACATGTACAATGTGTGGAAAGATGTGTTCTGTACGTAATATGAATGCCGTCCTTGCCGGAGAAGATGTGGACGTCATCTAAATAGAATTCAGCATCCAGGCTGGGAATCCTGCCATGCAGGATTCATATCTAAGATCTCCGGCAGAGCCAGATACATATCCTTACGTATCTGAATATATATGAAAGAAGGTACTTAATATTATGAGTAATGAAAGAAGTGGATTCTCGAGCCGTTTAGGATTCGTTCTTGCAACGGCTGGGTCTGCCGTAGGTCTTGGAAACATCTGGAGATTTCCATATCTTGCAGCCAAGTATGGCGGAGGAACATTTTTATTAACTTATCTGATCCTTACATTAACATTTGGATTTTCACTGATGATCACAGAAGTTGCCCTTGGAAGAAAGGCAGGAACCAGTGCGATCCGTGCATTTGGACACTTTAGCAAGAAGCATACATTTATCGGATATCTTACAACGATCATTCCGTTTATTATCTTCCCGTACTACTGTGTTATCGGTGGATGGGTTACAAAATATGCACTGATATCGCTTCAGGGAGGGATTCATAATGCCGCCTCTGATACATTCTTTACAGGGTTTATCAGCAAATCAGCAGAACCTATGATCTGTGTTCTTGTTTTCCTGATCGCTACAACAGTGGTTGTTGCAGGAGGAGTCAAAGGCGGAGTAGAACGTGTCAGCACGATCATGATGCCAGTTTTGATCGTCTTGTTGATCGGAGTTTCTTTATTCTGTATCACAAGACCAGGGGCGATGGCTGGAGTTGCATATTATTTAAAACCAAGTTTAAAAGGATTTGGTCCGACAACGATCTTAGCTGCACTTGGACAGTTATTTTATTCGATGTCCCTTGCTATGGGTATTATGATCACATTCGGATCATATATGCCAAAGAAAGCTGACCTTGAGAAATCAGTCACACAGGTTGAGATTTTTGATACAGGGGTTGCTTTCCTTGCGGGACTTATGATCGTACCAGCTGTGTTTGTATTCTCAAACGGAGATTCATCCATGCTTGCAAAAGGTCCATCTTTGATGTTTGTGATGCTTCCAAAAGTATTTAACAGTATGGCTTTTTCAAGTGTTATTGCAGCAGTATTCTTTATTTTAGTGTTACTTGCAGCACTTACCTCTTCCATTTCGCTGCTTGAAACACTCGTAGCAGTTCTGATGGATAAGTTCCATATGAAACGAGGAACTGCATGTATTACAATGTTTATCATTGCTCTGTTACTAGCAGTTCCATCATCTTTAGGATTTGGAGCATGGAGCAATATTACGATTTTAGGATTTGACTTCCTTGATTTCTTTGATTTCATCAGTAACAGTGTATTAATGCCGATCGCAGCATTCTTAACATGTTTATTTGTCGGTTATATCATCAAGCCAAAAGTAATTGTTGATGAAGTTGAAAGCTCTGGGGAATTTAAGAGAAAATCACTATTCCTTATTATGGTTAAGTATATTGCACCAATCTGCATTGTTGCGATCTTAGTATTCTCAGTACTTGAAGGATTAGGATTTATTACAGTTTAATACAGAAGATATAGAAACGCACAGATGACTACTTAACATTTTGTGCGTTTCTGTTTTATTAGGAGGAAAGTATGATTACAGCAGTGATTTTTGATATGGACGGTGTGATCGCTGATTCAGAATATTTTAATGTCAAAGCAAAGCATCTCATCTTAAAACAAGCAGGTATTGAAGTTGACTGGCATTATCATGATAAGTTTTTGGGTACGACACATGAATATATGTGGACAGAGATGAAGAAAGAATTTGAAAGTCTTGATAAAGAAGTTTCATATTATATAGATCAGTGGGTTAAAACCAGAAAAGAGTTGATCAACCAGGAAGGACTAAAGCCGATGCCGGGGGTTGTTGATCTGATCCGTATATTAAAGGAAAAAGGATTTCATCTGGCAGTTGCATCGTCTTCATTGAAAGAAGATATCATGACAAATATGAATACGTTTGGAATTACAGACTGCTTTGAAGCATTTATAAGCGGTTCCGAATGTGAAAACGGAAAGCCGGATCCAGAAATCTTTCAAAAGGCGGCTGAGGCAATTGGACAGAAGGCGGAAAATTGTATCGTGGTCGAAGATTCCGAAGCAGGAGTAAAGGCAGCCAAATCTGCCAAAATGAAATGCATTGGATATGCACCAGAAGGAGCGATCAAACAAGATCTCCATCAGGCAGATACAGTGGTGAAGGAATTTTCAGATAAACTTATAGAATATATTATGGGAAATAAGTAAATAAAAAATAGACAGCGTTCTTATGAAAAAGAGCGCTGTCTATTTTTTTATAAAAACTTTCTCGTAAAAAGAGAAGATAGGACACAATATTCATTCATGCAATATAAACATCTGGACGACGTTCTGTCAACATTGTGTAATAGTCATGCTTCATTTGTTTTGCTATATCATAATCCAGAGATGCATGGATAATTCCATCTTTTTCATCATTGATCGATGCGAGAATCCTTCCTAATGGATCAAGACTTCTAGCAGTTTCTGGAAAGAATGCGTCATAACAGATAAACAAGCCGATACGACCGATCTTTGTATCAAATACTTTAAATTGATCGCCAGGTGTAAAATAATTTTTCTCGGAATCAAATAAATGAACTTTGCGATAAGTTCCAAGAAGAACACCAGTGTCATCAAGGAAAAACTGAGAATTATAAAGGATATCTTCTTCTTTTTTCAGCCATTCCATAGACGATATGAACATGAAATTCCTTAGCTAAAGCATTCATCTTTTTTATGGATGTAGAGTCAATCATGGCAGTTTCAGCCAAATCTTTAAAATTTTCACCACATTGATAACCAGTAACAGCAAGCTCAGGGAAAACGATGAGTTGAGTATCTGGATGAGATTCCATAGCTTTGCGAAGAAGCGTTTCCATATGAGAAAGATTTTCCTCTTTCTGATTCATTTTTGGATAAGTTTGTATACAAACAACATTACATTTCATAATTTTTTCTCGGTCCTTTCTGAATGCTTTGTGATATATGCTCGTTTGGAACCTTGAACCAGCTAAACAATTCTCGAATTGCAAATACACTGATTACTGCAATTCCAACGGCAAACCATACATAGACAATTAGAATAAATAATTTAAATGCTGTAAAACTGATCATAAGAACCTCCTATTCTTTAGAAGCATGGACCAGATGATCTGGTTGATATGCTTTTAATTGTTCAAAATCAAAATGTTCTTTCTCGAATAGAGAGGCGATCATGATAACAACGATCGGAACACAAAGAGAAAATACATTACCTACAAAATAGTTAATATTATCATCAGGAATCATAAAGTAAGCAATGAGTCCACAGATCATACCGATAAAGATAGATGCAACGGCAACTCTTGAGGATACTTTATCCCAGATCAATCCAGCAATAAATGCAGCACATGGGGCGGCAAAAAGTAGTTTGTTGTGTTTTAAAGTGATTCCCACGTTAAGATTTCCTTTCTTAATAAATGCAAAAGGCGCTATAAACATATATCTGTTTACAACGCCTTTGTTTATGATTAGTGTAACATACAAAATCTTTTTATTACAAGATAAGAGTGAAAAGAAGTGAAGAATTTAATGAAAAAGGCAGATGAGAAACATTTTCAGGTGCTTTTTTCATGTATTTAAAAATAGTTATTGACATGATAAATTCTATATGGTAATATAAGAAAATGTCTTAATGTGGGTTTGTCTGCCCACACTCTATGTAAAATTAAGAATAAGATTGTAAGAAAGATATAATAAGATAGAGGGTTTCTTACAGTTGATGTAGTATATAAACCAGGTTTAGATCAAGAGGTGAAAAACGTCCATGGAAAAGAACAGAATACAGCCAATAAAATCAGGTACAGGGATGCGAATCAGCTATGCCAGACAGGATGACGTCCTTGAAGTACCAAATCTGATCGAAATTCAAAAGGATTCCTATGATTGGTTTTTAAGAGAAGGATTAGCAGAGGTATTTGAAGATATCTCCCCAATCGAAGATTACAGCGATCAGTTAAGCTTGGAATTTGTTGACTATCAATTATGTAAAGATGACGTCAAATATTCAATTGAAGAATGTAAAGAAAGAGATGCAACATACGCTGCACCTTTAAAAGTGAAAGTAAGACTTCATAATAAAGAGACTGATGAAATCAAGCAGCATGAGATTTTTATGGGCGATCTTCCTTTAATGACAGCAACAGGAACATTTATCATCAACGGAGCTGAACGTGTTATCGTCAGTCAGTTAGTGCGTTCCCCTGGAATTTATTATGGAATTGCTCATGACAAGATTGGTAAAGAGTTATACTCTTCCACAGTTATTCCAAACCGTGGTGCTTGGCTTGAATATGAAACAGATTCCAATGATGTATTCAATGTACGTGTAGACCGTACAAGAAAAGTGCCTATCACAGTTTTGATCCGTGCATTAGGTATCGGAACAAACGCAGAGATCAAAGAATTATTTGGTGAAGAACCAAAGATCCTTGCAAGTATTGAAAAAGACCCATCTGATAACTATGAAGATGGTCTGTTAGAATTATATAAGAAGATCCGTCCGGGAGAACCATTATCTGTAGATAGTGCGGAAAGCTTGATCAACAGCATGTTCTTCGATCCAAGAAGATATGATCTTGCGAAAGTTGGACGTTACAAATTCAATAAAAAATTAGCATTAAGAAATCGTATCAGTGGATTTATCTTAGCAGAAGATGTTTTAGATCCAACAACTGGAGAAGTATTAGCAGAAGCTGGAACGAATGTGGACATGGAACTTGCAGATAAGATTCAGAACGCAGCCGTAGCAAGTGTTATGATCCAGACAGAAGAAGGTGCTACAAAAATACTTTCCAACATGGAAGTAAATCTTGCTGAATATGTAGATTTCAATCCAGAAGAGATTGGTGTTCATGAAGATGTTTTCTATCCTGTATTAGAGAAGATCTTAGAAGAAGGATATGAAGGAGAAGAATTAAAAGAAGCTCTGAAGAAGAATATTCATGAATTGATTCCAAAACATATTACAAAAGAAGATATCTTAGCATCCATCAACTACAATATCCATTTAGAGTATGGAATTGGACATGATGATGATATCGACCACTTAGGAAACCGTCGTATCCGTGCGGTAGGTGAGCTGCTTCAGAACCAGTAC
>OLSQ01003432.1_pt1 | contig 10435 bp, 16 predicted proteins | sample 1672561 | NCBI WGS metagenome assembly OLSQ01 (sample SAMEA3136699, study PRJEB25190) | human gut metagenome | biome: human gut; feature: human-associated habitat; material: faeces | place: Austria | collected 2013 | reverse complement strand
TACGGATCAGTCCCATACCGGAAGGCATGCAGAGGACATTCCGACTCCTGACAGGTGTCCACGCGGCGCGGCTTGCCTAAACAGCATTCCTGCAAGCAGTAGGCGTAGATCGCCCGCAAGGGCGTTTCAGGGCGGCGCATCACCGCACACCCCAACGGTCAATCTGCTTCTGTAAGTCGCTGCGGCGATTTAAGAGGGAGCAATACTTCGTCGTGCGGGAGGTAAACTTGGGGTGCTGGAGGTCAGTCGCGTGGATGGAGCTGTCCTTTTCCCACCGTTCCCGGTCGGCGGCTTCAGCCTCAGCAGCGGCCTTGGCACGGTAAAACTCCGACTCACTGGGACAGAGGACGTTGATCCACAGGCGCGTACCAATGCCCGGAATAAGCTCCACAATGAACGCGGGATCACCGGAGAAGTCGCCGCCGGTGCCAATAAAGAACGTAGGCTCTCCGCGATGATCCGTCCCCTTGATGGCCCCCAGCTTGGCGCGTTCCGCCTCTTCCTTCCAGCTTTCCCATGTGGAAAACAGCCGCGCATCCACATAGACGCGGATGACAGGGCAGCTATTCAGTCCACGGCGTTCATGGCCTTCCTCAAAGTACGGCTCGTTACCGTCCGTTCCGCCGGCGCTGCGCCATGCACGGAGGGAGTACCCGGTGATAGACTCGCGATACGCATCGCCGCGCCCGAGGGAGATACTCTCCAAAATGTTCATATTTCCTCTCTTTCCGCACCCTCGCAGGGTGCTTTTTTATTCAGCGGAGTTGTTTTTGGGAGTCCCGCTTTTCCTCCTCGGTCATTTTGGCATATCGCCGCGCCCAAAAGTCGATGTTGGCCTGCTTCTTTCGCTCCCGCACTCCGGGGCGCTGAGAATATGCCCTCATGTATGCCCGCTGTGCGGCCTTCGCCTGTTCCTCGCGGGTCAGCTCTGCCATAGCTACACACGCTCCTTTCCTGCAAAAGTAAACCGGCTGACGGGTATAAAAAAGCGCACGAAGTCCCTGCGCATACTCCGCTGGGTTCTGTGGCGTTTGCCTTTTCCCCATTTGGAGCTTACGGCCACCCTGTTATGGCCATGCGCTGTCGGTTTCTTCGCACGTTTCCGCTTCCTGTCCGTCAGCCGGTATTCAGTTGGGCGCCTGTTTATATCCCGCCGACGGCTGCGGTCAAAAGGACTATCGCACAAACAAGCAGTTTGCGGTCGGGAAATGCGGCACATTCCCTTGTTTGCAGTATAGCAGAGTTAAAGCAAAAACACAAGATATAGCGAAAGAAAAGCGTGTATAAACATTATATTGCGGTGATTGATATTTTTTGCATACTTTGACGAAGAAAGGGAGGGGGTATTCACCCTCTCCCTTTTCCGGAATCATCGATTGTCCAACGGAACTACCGCCAGAGTTTTACCAAGTGGAGCCAGTACCTTCAGGATCGTGTCGATCTGCGGGCTGGTGACGCCGGCCTCCATCCTTGCGATCACCGGCTGCTTGACGCCGCTCAATTCCTCCAGACGCTTCTGGCTGATGCCCTGTTCCTGCCGCGCTTTGATAAGTTCGCCAATCAAGGCAACACGCAGATTGCTTTCGGCGATCTCCTCCGGCGTATAAAGCTCCGTCCGTACATCCTCCCAGCTTCTTCCAATGGCCGGATTACTCATAATCAGCACCCCTTTCTAACAGGTCTAAAAGTTCTCGTTTTGCCTTTTCAATCTCCCGTGCCGGAGTTTTCTGCGTTTTCTTGATGAAGTGATGCAAAAGCACATATCCGTCGCCCGTCCATGCAACGAACAAAATGCGGTTTCGCAGCGGGCGCAGCTCCCATATCTCACCATCGAGATGCTTGATATAGGGCTCTCCGGCCTGCGTACCGTACACGCGCAGAATTTCAATATAATCGTTGATCTTATTGGCATTGATACGGCTGTTTTTATCTGTTTTTGCAGTCAGCTCTTTCAGATACTCGAAGACAGGTTCGTTACCGCTGCGGTCACGGTAGAAGAAAATCTTATGTACGGTTATCCTGCCCCCTTTCATCCTCAGTATACGCAAAAGTTATTGCACTGTCAAGTACTTTTGAGTTATCATCACGCAAAGGGAGCGTGCTTTCCTTCATATACTCCCATGTACAAATCGGAACATCTACCCGATGGGGAGAGTTTCGGGGAGGGGGACTTACTTTCTTCAACTCCGTATTGTAAACCACCCCCGCCCTTGCGCTGCGTACACCCTGCATGCTGCATGGAGCACTGGTATGGCTGACCGCGTTCGCCTGGTGTGAGATTAGTCTATGTCGCGCAAGCTGTGCATGATGGCATGACAAAGGGTCGGATTTCAAGCCCGAACCACGCTTATGCCCTTCTCACTGCGCGAATTTCAAATCAAAGCAGTGGGGTGAGGGTGAGCACTGCGGTGGTCTTGCGTGTCATTTTCCGCGCAGTGTGTTGCGTATTTCCTGTGTTATGCGGCTCTTTGCCGAGAGAGTGGGTATTCCTACCTGTGGGCAGAATAAAGAGAGCACCTGCCGTGCAGCGGGTGCTCTCTGCTCGTATTGTGTGCGGTGGGTCACTCTGCTCGGCGATTGATCCTGTCCTTGACCTCGGCGGTGAACTCTTCCAAAGCCTGCATGATGTCCTCGTCGCGCTTGGTCGTGATCCCGTTGTTCAAGCGCTCAAGAAAGGCGTCGCGCTCTGCTGTGGAGAGTGTGCGGGACTGACATATCATCTTCCGCACCGTGTCGATGCAATCATCGATGCGGCGGGACTTCTCTACGCGCTGGGCCTCCTCCAGATAAGCGCCGCAGGGATCGCGGTCGCCTTCAAATTCGCCGCCGGTCATCAAATGGTAAGATGTCAGTGCGTCTCCCAACACATTCACGATAGTCAGAAGCAGATCGCCGATGGCTTCCGCATCGTTCTGCACCCAATGCTGATAGTCCGTGGGGTGCTCGCCCCAGTACTGCGTCCAGAGGTGCAGCAGCATACGCCAGGGGCGTTCAAAGTCGGACATCGTCTCGAAAAGACCTTCGCGGATGGTATGCCGCTCGGCGGCGGTGAGTTCGTAAGCACAGATCATAATTTCCTCCTTGTTTTATCGGTGGGAGGCTGGTACAATGACTGTACCGGCTGCCCTGTGGCGGTTGGTGTTCAAGCTCCTCTGTGTCGTGCTTTGGTCGGCGTAGGCACAGGGGGCTTTTCTATTGCGTCCAGCAGCGTCAGCACCCAGCGGGTAAGCTGGATCGCTCCGGCGATTGTGACAAGGTACAGCATCGGCGGCACCTCCACAGTCGCACTTTTCGCCGGGATCGAGATTTGCTCCGCAGTGGGGGCATGGGCGGTAGAGGCTCATAACGCACCGCCCTTCAGCCACGGTGCAGGCGATACTGTGATAGGGAAAATACCGGCTTCCTTCATTCTGGTCAGAAGCTCCTCCGGCGTTTCGCCGGTGACGTGGCACAGATCGCCGATGCTGAAAAGCTCTTCGCGGTGGAACTCGTGACCCAGCCCCAGCCGGATACCGATCAGCTTGGCACGGTCGTCCAAGCCAGCGTCCTGATCCATTAACTCGCGGATACTCTCCTCTGTAATACCACAGTCCGCGTACCGTTCGGCGAGTAATTTGATTTCGTGGTCGGTTTCTTTCCGTGCTTTCAGCCGCTTGGCACTGCATGCTGGACAGCAGAGCGAAGTCGAATAGATGTCACCGCCATTGCGGATAACCTCAACCAAATCGACCTCAACCTCTGCGCCGCAGTCTCCGCATTGTGTGAATACGTTGCCGTCCTCGCCGTCCTCAATGGCGATTTGACGACCTTGATCCTTGATGTAAAACATTTTTACGTCCTTTCTGCGGCCTTGCATGACCGCTTTCCTGTTTTCCGCCGTGCTGGCGGGGGTTCGCGCTTGCGTTGTTGTGTGGGGGTATGCTTACCCTTGGCGGGGTGCATCCGGCTCCAAATCGCTTGTTGAGGCACCGTTTTTTGCCAAAGAATGGCTTTCGCCGCCTTTCTTGCTGCGGTGAGGGTTTTTCCCGAAGCGGTAGATGTGCAGCGCACAGTCGGTGCATGGGCACAACCGAACTTCAAGCGCGGAGTCACAGCAGCAGTCCAGACATTTCATGCGGATGCTTTTTAACGGCGTAGGCGTAGTCTTCACCTCCCTTCCAATTTTCCGGGCCGGTCGGCTCAAGCAACACTGAACCGCCGGACGGTGCTTGTCTTGGTAAACTGTGCGGCCAGATCGGGCAGCGCCTTTTTCAAGGCAGTGGTGTCAATGCGGCTGCTGGTGACGGGCTTCCATACGGCTTTCCAGTCGCTGCCGGTCAGAACGTCCACGCCGGCGGCGGTCATTTCGGCCTTGATGGCATCCTGAATGGTGTCGATCGCGGCGGTCAGTTCGTCGGCCATGCGGCGCAGCTCCCGCAGCTCGTGGATCTGGGAATCAAGATTTTTGGCAAGCATAGTGTGTACCTCCGTTCATTTTGTTGGGGTTGGGCAGCGTCGGAAATGTATTGCACCCACTGTTTCAGGGCTTTTCGTCCGTATGTCTGCCGCCCGATTATGGCTTGTTTAAGGCCGCCCCTGTTTGCTTTCGGTGATTAAAATATACACCATATTGCTGTGTACGTCTATTGACAATATACACAAACTTTAAGTGTTTGCTGTGTGCACATTATACACTTGACACCTGTGCACATTTGGTGATAAAATAAGGGGTGATAAAGGAGGTGGACAAATGCCTGTCCGTTTTAAAATCGATGTGTTGGCTGAGTTGAAAAAGAAAGGTTTTTCCAGCTACAAAATGCGGCAAGAAAAGCTCATGGGCGAGGCCACAATTCAACAGTTACGCAAAGGTGAGCTTGTCTCTTGGGAAAACATAGGCCGCATTTGTGCTATGCTTGACTGCCAACCAGGGGACATTTTGGAATACGCCGAAAGCTGAATACTTTCCCGCCCTTGACCCCAGCGGTCAGGGGCGGTTTTTTATTCTCTCGAACAGATAGGCATTTCGGCGCGCTTGCCGGACGCGAGCCTCCTCCAGAGACATGGACTCCGCGCCTCTGCCAATATGCCTCAAGTCCTCGCAGCGCACGCCGCTGACGCCGGTGACGGCCTTGACATAGCGCATGACGAGGGCGGAAAGCCATTCCGCAGAGCCGACGGTCCATGCGCCGTCCCGCTCCCTTGTGCCGAAAACACCCTTTTTGCTGGTCGTGCCGAATAACGGCGCGGTATCGGGTAAATCTTGCGGGCGGATGCCGCTGGCGAGATAGAGCCGCACGGCGGATTGTGCGAGTTCCGGGAAAGCCACCCGCCGGACGCTGCCAGATTTGCCGCAGCTGATAAAAATTTGATTATCTGACCAGCGCAGAGCGGCAGGGGTCAGGTGCAGCAGCTCATTGTTGCGCAGGTCGGTGGTCAGCAGGAGAATGACAATAGCATAATTCCGAGGATAGGTGGCGTTCCGGGCGTAGTCGGGGCGGTCAAACGTGTATAACCGCTGAAGCTGCCATTTTCCAAGTTCGGCATATTCTTTCGGCGGTAGATCACTTGGGGAGGGGAGCAGGCGTTTCAGGACTGGGTTGACCTGATACCAGCCGTGTTCGCACGCCCAGGTAAAGAAGGCGCGGAGGCGGACAAGATACTGTTGCCGTGTCCGCTGGGTGAGCCCACGAGCATCAAAGGTCTGCGTCCATAGGAATACGTCTGCGTAGGATGGGACGCTGGAGTTATCCTCCTCGCTGGCGAAGAAGCGGGTAAAATCCTCCACGGTCAGAGCGTAGCCCTTAAGCGTGTTGGGGGAAGCCCCCTGCTCCTCCAGATCGCGCAGCCACGCGGCGCTGGCGGATTCCAGTCGTTCGACGGGAGTCGAATACACATAATCGTTCACAAAAACCTCCTATGATTTGGGGAAGTAACGCTGGTCGCATGATGCTTCAGCAAAAATCTTATTAAAATTTTTCTTGAAGTCGAAAACGGACTGCACTTTTTGGCCCCACCATTCATCGTCCAGAGCGAAACGCATGGCTCCATCCATGATTTCCCACTGAACCTTGTTTTCGTCATGCAGTTCCTGCAATGCTTGTGCCCACTTTTGGAGTTCACATTCCGTGGGCTGCGCGCCTCCGGGAAAATCGACCTGCTTTTCCTTGGCAAAATAATCCGCCAATCCATAGGCGTCGCTGTCGTGAGCATACACGCACTGTCCGCCTAAAAACTTTTTTGACGCGGGGGCGAGGGCGTCTTCTCCACTCTCCCTTCTTTTTCTTTCATCTCCCTCTTGTTCTTCTTCTGTATCGCTCGGTAACAAGTCGTTACCAGTTGTACGAGTCGTATCATCTGGTAAGTTCTTGCCCCATCGTTTTTTCACATTTTCCGCGTTTCGCTTACTCTTGGCTTCAAAGTCCGCAAGGGTTTCGTCTACGCTTTCACGGAAGGAGCAGAAAAGCGCATGCGCGGCACCGTCAAGAGTTTGAACCTCTCCTGTGGAAAAGTAGTGCAAGGCAGCTTTCAGTGCTTGTCCTACTACCGCGTCGTCCGAACCATCGATAAATGCCTTTTGACCAAGATAAATCCGAAACCACGTCGCGTGGCCTGTTTTTCCCACGCCTCATCACCCGCCGATCTGTCCAGTGGCCTCGCGGCGCAGCTTTTCCAGTAGTGCCGGGACGTCCACAAGGTATACCGTCCCCGATCGAATATGCGGGACAGTGCCGTCCTTACAGCCTTTCCGCAAGTAATATTGGCTAAGTCCGGTGCTGCGGCAGGCATCAGGAATCTTCTGATAGGGTGTGGATGCGCTCACTTTTGCTCACTCCTTTCGCTGCGGTGCTCCTTCATCCGCTCAATGGTTCGGAAAATATGTTCCTTCTGCTCACTGGGTAGCTCCCGTCGGAGCTTGCGGGACAGATTTCCCTCATAGATGCCCAGCGCCTCGGCCAGTTCCCAGTGCTTGAAACCGGCCTCAACCAATGCCTGACGAATATCCTTATTTTCCACCAAACTCACCCCCTCCCTTAAAAAGTTTGCTGTCGTTGTTGACATTGTCAATTCTACCACTTATAATAGAACCTACAAACACGTCATAATTCTGTTTACGAAAGCTGGTTTCGTATGAAAAGAACTGAAAATACCATTTCTGATAGGGTACGTAATTTGTACTGCCAAGAAATCGGTCAGCGCATGACTACTGCTCGAAAAGCTCGGGGCCTAACCCGTAAGGATATGGCTCAAGCTATATCGAATCGCAGCAAAACAGGTAGTAAAGAAGACGGCATTTCTGCTGAAGTCATAAAGCAGTGGGAACATGGTATAAACCGCATTCGAGTTGAGTTAATTCCGCTGATTTGTGAGGTCCTCCACGTAGATGCAGGGTATTTGTTTGGCGAGTATCCGCAGTATAGAAGAGACATTGCGGATGGCGTTGTTTCCACTGGTTTGAGTGAGGAAGCTATTGAAAATATTCATAAGGTTTTTCTCTCTGACAAAAATAGAAGCGGCTATCTGCCTGACGCAATGAATCGGCTCATATCCTCACCACTGTTCATGACGGTGATTAGGAACATGGCATATTTTAAGCGCAAGGCGGAAGAGGTATGGGCATTTGCAATACCGGGAAGATACAGCGAATGCTTTTCGCCCCCTGACGCAGAGATGATTGACTTTGAGGAAACTGTCAACAGATTTGACGCTGCGGAATTTGCATTGACAAGAGCCTTTCAAGATTTAGTAGAGAACTGCTACAAGACCTCAAATGTACGATCTGCAATCCCTAAAATCGAGGAAAAGATTGCACAGTATGAAAAGAGGTTTGAAAGAAATATCGAATCTTATTTAGCTAACATTACAGAAGACCAACCGGACGATGATTTGAAAGAAGAACTACGAAGTGCCATGTGGGGGGATGCCGCCAGCTCCAACACTGACACCGACCCACAATAACGCGATACGAAAAAACAAAGCCCCATGCCGAAGCATGGAGCAAGACAGGGGTAAATATATGGACGAGAATAAAAGCGAAATTATCATCTATCAGTCTGAAGATGGCCTGACGCATATTGATGTAAAAATCGACAACGAAACAGTGTGGCTTACTCTCGATCAGATGGCCGCGCTGTTTGATCGTGACAAGTCCACTATCTCCAGGCATATCAAGAACCTCTTTGACGAAGGAGAATTGGAGAGAGAATCAGTTGTTGCAAAATTTGCAACAACTGCAGCAGACGGAAAGACCTACCAAGTCGATTACTACAATCTGGATGTGATTATCTCTGTCGGTTACAGGGTCAAGTCTATTCGGGGCACCCAATTCCGCCGGTGGGCCACGGAGCGCCTGAAGGAATACATGATAAAGGGCTTTGCCATGGACGATGACCGCCTGAAGCAGTTGGGCGGCGGCAATTACTGGAAAGAATTGCTTGACCGCATCCGCGATATTCGGTCGTCCGAAAAAGTCTTGTACCGTCAGGTGCTGGATCTGTACGCCACCAGCGTAGACTATGATCCCAAAAGTCAGGAATCCGTTCTGTTTTTCAAGATCGTGCAGAATAAGCTGCACTATGCAGCCCACGGCCATACCGCTGCGGAGGTCGTATATGACCGTGCAGACGCCACAAAGCCGTTTATGGGGATGAAGTCTTTTCCCGGTGACTTTCCCACGGCGAAAGATATCGGTATCGCCAAGAATTACTTAGACGGCGATGAGTTGAAAATCCTGAATAATCTGGTATCCGGATATTTCGACTTTGCGGAAATACAGGCTATGCGGCGCAATCCCATGCACATGAAGGACTACATCCAACAACTGGACGCGATCCTCTCCTCCACAGGTGAAAAGCTGTTGGACGGCCCTGGACGTGTATCCCACGCACAGGCGATGGAGAAGGCAAAAGCCGAATACAAGAAGTACTTGCAAGATAACCTGTCACCTGTGGAAGAAGCCTATTTGCAGTCGTTGAAAGGTGTACAGAAGAAGGTTACGAGAAAAACGAAGAAAGAGGCGACCTGATATGCCGTCTACCCGGAAAATGACAACCAAATCCGGCAAGGTGTTCTATGAGATCAGCGTCAGCCGTGGTCGTGGTAAATCCCGCCTGACCCGCCGATGGTACGCGCCGGAGGGCTGGAGCAAAAAGGCCATCGAGCGCGAGCTTGCCGCTGTGTCGGCAGAGTTTGAGCGCCAGTGTGATACAGGTGAGGCCATAAGCCGCGCGGAGCAGCATGAGAAGGACGCACGGGAAGCCGCAGAAGCCGCGGCAAAGGCCGCTCAACAGGCGGCGGAAGCGGCCAAGATACTGACCCTGCGTCAGTATGGGGAGCGGGTGTTCATGCCTGCGAAGGCCGTCACAATGAGCGAAAACGGACGCTCCGGCTACCAGAATTGCCTTGACCGGCGAATCTACCCCGCCCTGGGTGATATGAAAATGCCAGAAATCACACCGGCGCAAATCACTGCGCTGCTGCTGGATATTCAGGCGCAGGGCAAGGCGCACGCTACTGTCATCAAAACATACACTATTCTGCACACGCTGTTCAAGATGGCATACCTCGGTGATATGATCGACCGGAACCCCATGGATAAAGTGGAACGCCCGAAACCTCGCAAGGATGAAGTGAAGTCATCAGAGCCGGCGGCGTACACAGCAGAGGAAGTAAAACGGCTACTGGCCACGCTAAAGGATGAACCCTTGAAGTGGCAGGCGTTAATACGACTTCTGATTGATACCGGCATCCGCCGGGGTGAGTGCTGCGCTCTCAAATGGCAAAATGTAAATTTCAAAGCAGGTGAAATTCGGATTGCCGGAAACCTTTGCTATACAGCGGCGAAAGGTGTCTATCTTGACACGCCCAAAAGCGGACGTATTCGCGTTGTCTATGCAAGCGATGACACAATGGCTCTCTTGCGTCAGCTCCGCATAGAGCAGGCAAAGAAAGCGGTGAGCGCTTTTGTGTTCACGAAGGAGGGCAGCCCGGAGCCGATGCACCCGCAAAGCCCCACGCGCTACCTGAAAAAGCTCTCCGAGCGCAGCGATATACCCGATCTGCATCCGCACAAGCTGCGCCATACCTTCGCCAGTATTGCCATTACCAACGGTGCTGATGTAGCCAGCGTTTCAGAGGTGCTGGGACACAGCGATAAGGCGGTCACGCTGAGAATGTATACACATGCAGATCAAGAAAGTATGAAACGGGCCGCCGCGATCACACAGGAAGCAATCAAAAAAGCCGGACAGGGATAACCTCTGTTCGGCTTAGTTTTGTATGTCGGTGTCGGTTTTGTGTCGGTTTTTCTAAAAAATTCGCCTTTCACCGATTTTGTCAAATGTTACAAAAAGTTGCAAAAGCAAAACAAAAACCGCTCGAATCTTACGACTCAAGCGGTAAATGTTGGAGCTGCTGGGCGGATTCGAACCGCCGACCTCATCCTTACCAAGGATGCGCT
>OLSQ01003431.1_pt1 | contig 10438 bp, 9 predicted proteins | sample 1672561 | NCBI WGS metagenome assembly OLSQ01 (sample SAMEA3136699, study PRJEB25190) | human gut metagenome | biome: human gut; feature: human-associated habitat; material: faeces | place: Austria | collected 2013 | reverse complement strand
GATAAATGTGCATCATTTTCTTTTAAATATTCATTTACAATAGTATCTTTTCCAACACCACTTGGTCCAGATATTACAAATAATTTTCCCTTTTTCATAGTTTTCTCCTTTTTTTATGTAAATACATTTTATCAAATAAAAAAATTATTATCAATAAGCAAAAAGAAAAAAAACAACTATTTAGTTGCTTCTTCTTTTTCTACTACATTTTTACCCTTATAAAAACCACATTCTGGACATACTCTGTGTGATCTAATATCTGCACCACAATTTGAGCATTTTACTGTTCCATTAGCTTCAATTTTATAATGAGTTCTTCTCATTCTACCTCTAGTCTTTGAGATTTTTCTAAATGGTACTGCCATTTTCTTACACTCCTCTCTTTACTCACCTAAGAATTCTTTTAATTTCTCGAGTCTTGGATCAATTTCTTTTTCTACAACCTCTTCATCAGTTATAAATCTCCATCCGTCACCATTAATATTTTTAACTTCAATATTAATTTTAGATATTAATAAATGAATTTCATATAATGGCATTAATTCATTTTCAATCTTTTTCTGTAAATCGTTTAATCTTTTTATATAATTATCATAAATAAAACTTTCATAATCTAGTTGCATTCCTTCGTATAACATCTTATTAGAAAAACTAGAATCATTACTTGCATCATTAATAATATTATCTAATTCTTTTTTGTATTCAGAAATATCAAATAATTGATTAATTTTATTAAATATTCCTTCTATATTTTTAACCATTGCATCATATTTTTGATATCCTCTAGTTAAATCAACATCATTAAATTTATTCATCGTTATCCCCCTAACAAATGTGTAATTATTCTAGCATAAAATGACAAAAAAGTCAAATCACTTGTTCGCATTTTGATTGACAAAATCAAGCGAAAATGGTAATATAAAGCACATTAAAGGAGATATTAGATGAATAAATCACAATTATCAAAATTAATGGCATATTTATTGTCAATAAGTATATTAGCAAGTGGATGTGGAAAGAAATCAGAATGTGAAATTCCTACAAGACATGTTCATAAATATACTAAAGGTTTTTCTGATGGTACGACAATTACTAAGTATTTAGACAGTGAATATTTAAATCATTTTGGTTACAACTGGAACGAAGATTATATAGTTATAAACAAAGTTGATGAAAAAATGTATGACAAATTATCAAATTTATTTTTAGGAATAGATAACTGGGAATATTTGTATAATGTTATGGCTAAACAAGAAGATTACTTAATGTTCTATTATGAATATACAACTATTGAAACATATACAACAACTGATGGAGATGGCAATATAACTTATCATACAAGAACTGTTCATCACGATGGTTGGCATTCTAATCCATATGATTCAGATAATACTGGAAAAACAAGATTATATCATCATAGATTTTTTGGCTATCGTTTAGTTTATAAAAATGGTAAACGAAAATTAGAAAAAAGTCCTGCCGTTGATGATATTAGAGAAATAATAAATGAGTATCAGTATTTTCCAGAAGATTGTGTAACTGAAGTATATGAAACATTTAAGTTTAATAAATCAGAATTACCATATTTAACTCCATCAGATTTTGATACATTTAATGGTCCTGATTTATCAAATAAATCAATTGAATTAGAAAATAATAAAGTTAAATCATTAAAACAATAGAGAAACACATTTATCGTGTGTTTTTTCTTTTACTTTAATTTACACTGTCAAATTTCCATGATATAATAGTAACTTGAGAGGGTGATATAAATGGGTTTATTAAAAAAACTTGTTGATACTGAATATAAAGAATTAAAAAGATTTAATAAAATAGCTGATGAAATAGAAGCATTAGACGAAAAATACTCAAAAATGAGTGACGAAGAATTAAAAGGCAAAACTGCTGAATTTAGAGAAAGACTAGCAAAAGGTGAAACTTTAGAAGATATTAAAGTAGAGGCATTTGCAACTGCAAGAGAAGCAGCATATCGTATGATTGGTGAAAAACCATATCGTGTTCAATTAATTGGTGGTTTAGCAATTCATTATGGAAATATTGCTGAAATGAAAACAGGTGAAGGAAAAACCTTAACAACTATTTTACCAGCTTACTTAAACGCATTACCTGGTAAAGGTGTTCATGTTGTAACTGTTAATGAATACTTAAGTGACAGAAACGCTAAATGGATGGGACCTATTTATGATTTCTTAGGAATAACAGTAGGAGTTAACTTAAGAGAACTTACTCCAAGTCAAAAAAGAGATGTTTATAATTGTGATATAACCTATTCAACAAATAATGAAATTGGTTTTGACTACTTAAGAGATAACATGGTAACCAAAAAAGAAGATCGTACACAAAGAGGCTTAAACTACTGTATTATCGATGAAGTCGATTCAATTCTTATTGATGAAGCAAGAACGCCTCTAATTATATCTGGTGGTAAAATGAATTCTGCTAATCTATATATGGATGCAGATCGTGCTGTTAAAAGATTGATTGCCGAAGAAGATTACATTATTGATGAAAAAGCAAAATCTGTTATTTTAACTGAAAAAGGAAGCATTAAAGTTCAAACATACTTTAAACTTGCTAATTTATATGATGCTGAAAATACTGCCTTAGTTCATCACATCAACCAAGCCTTAAAAGCTAACTTTGGTATGAAAAAAGATGTTGACTATGTTGTTGATGATGAAGGAAACGTTGTAATTGTCGACCAATTTACAGGTAGACTTATGCATGGACGTCAATTTAGTGAAGGATTACACCAAGCAATTGAAGCTAAAGAAGGCGTTAAAATAAATGAAGAAACTAAGACTTTAGCAACAATCACATTCCAAAATTTATTTAGAATGTATAATAAAATATCAGGTATGACTGGTACTGCTAAAACAGAAGAAGAAGAATTTAGAGATATTTATAACATGTATGTTATTGAAATACCTACTAACAAACCTTGCATTAGAGAAGATATGGCTGATATGATGTTTGCAACTGAAAAAGGTAAATATGACGCTATTGTTAAATTTATTGAAGAAGTTCATGCAACTGGAGAACCAATTCTAGTTGGTACAATTTCAGTTGAATCAAACGAAAGATTAAGTAAGATGCTTACTAAAGCAAAATTACCTCACGAAGTATTAAATGCTAAGAATCATTTAAGAGAAGCTGAAATAATTGCTAAAGCCGGTGAAAAAGGTGCTATCACAATTGCTACAAATATGGCAGGACGTGGTACCGATATTAAACTAGGCGAAGGTGTTAAAGAATTAGGCGGTTTATGTGTATTAGGTACTGAAAGACACGAATCACGTCGTATCGATAATCAGTTAAGAGGACGTGCTGGTCGTCAAGGAGATCCAGGATATTCACAATTCTTTATCTCATTTGAAGATGAACTAATGAGAAGATTCGGTACTGATAAAATCAAAACAATGATTCAAAGTGTTGGTTATGATGAAACTCAACCAATAAGATCTAAAATGTTCTCAAAGAGTGTTGAAACAGCTCAAAAGAAAGTAGAAGGCAACAACTACGATATGCGTAAAACATTACTAGATTATGACAATATAGTTTCTGAACAAAGAAAAATAATTTATGAAAAGAGAAATGAAATTTTAGATACAGATGATATTCATTCATTAATAATTGAAATATTTAAAGATTATGTTTTTGAATTTGTTGATAGTCACATGGCTCCAGAAGGATACTTAACAGAAAACGATTTAAAAGCAATTGAAAATAACTTTAATACAATATTAAAAAATCAAAAATTAGATTTATCAAATTATAAAGATAAAAAAGAACAAGAAACAATTGATTATGTAACTGAAATTGTTATTAAAGATTATGAAGAAAAAATTAAAGACGTACCTAAAGAAATGTTAGAAGACTTTGAAAGATATATTGCCTTAAGAGTTATTGATGATGCTTGGGTTGAACATATCAATTCAATGGAACATTTAAAAGAAGGAATTGGATTAAGAGGTTATGCTCAAACTAATCCATTACAAGCTTATGCTTTAGAAGGTTATGACATCTTTGATAAGATGCAAGATAATATTGATGCTAACATAGTTAATTTCTTACTAAAATTAAACGTTAATATTAACCGTAAACCAGTTCAAAAAGGTATCGCCAATGATGGCAAAGAAACCTTAAAAAAAGAACCCGCTACTAATAAAAAGAAGAAAATAGGTCGTAACGATTTATGTCCTTGTGGAAGCGGTCTTAAATATAAAAATTGTTGTGGTAAATAAGCCCACTAACCCGCATAAAATAAGGAATTGCGGGTTTTTCTTTTTGCCGAATATAGTCCAAAATAAGGGATAGAGCCATTCTAGAGCCATTTTGATTTGAATATATGGCTACATCAAAATAAACAATATTACGAACAAAAAGATTATGAAAATCTATGTTATAATGATTATAAGGTGATACAAATGGATAAGAAAGAATATATAGTTAATCAATTAAAAAGAACTTTTCATAAAAAATATGAGAATTATTGTATTACAAGAATTATTCATAAGTTAGATAATGAATACATACAATTCATAACTCAACAATTATTCAAAAGACCAGATGGAAAGTTTGCACTTGCAGATTTATATTTTCCACAATTGAATATTTCTGTTGAGATAGATGAACCTCATCATTTAACGCAAAAGGAAGCAGATAAACAAAGAACTTTGGATATAATAAAAGCCGATCAAGAGATAAGGAAAAAATATACGGGAATTGAAGATATTATCTTAGATCCAATAGAAGAATCTAGAATCGAGATAAGAGAAGAATCATCTATAGAAGAAATAAATAATGAAATAGATATAGTTATCAATAAAATTGAATTAAAAATATCTGCTATGGGAGACAAATTTGTCCCATGGAAGAATGTATATGAACCAGCTTCCTATTATATTAAAAAAGGGTTTATAGAAAAAAATGATAATGCTAAATTTAAAACAATTGATGAAATAGGAAAATTGTTTAACATTGAAAAAGTATCTATGGGATATAAGATTCATGGTTATGTACCAATAGTTAATGATTCAGAATATTTTTGGTGTCCACATTTAAAATTAAGTGATGCTGATGTAATAATAAATAATGCTATAAATACAATATCACCAGATGGAAATTACGTGTTTGAATATTTTAAAAAAGATAATGATACTGAGGTAAAAAAGGTGTTAGACGATAATATTAAAAGATATGTTTTTGCTCAATATAAAGATGAAATAGGAAATGAATCGAAAAAATTTATTGGCGTATATTCGTTAGATAAGGACAAAACATTAAAAGAAAATGTTAGAGTCTGGAAAAAAATATCTAATAAGATAGAATTAAAAAAATATTTTAATTAGGATGTTCATAAGACAAAGTTTATTGATAGTATAATAGGACATGCTGTTGGTGATGCTATAGTAGTTCCTACAGAGTTTTGCATTAGAGAATATTTACTTAAGAATCCAGTAAAAGAAATGATTAGGTCTGATAAAACAGGACAACCTGATGGATCTTGGAGCGACAATACATCAATGGAGATAGCATCGATAGATTCATTTATTCAAAATATAGAGTTCAATTACTATGATATAATGCACAAATGGGAAGAATGGATAAATGAAGCAAAGTATACCGCAAATAATGATACATTTGATATTGGGAGAACATGTTTACGGGCAATTCGTAATCACTCATTAGGAACAGAAACATGTGGAAGTGGCAAAAAGTACAAAAACTGTTGTGATAAATAAACTCACAACCCCCGAATAAAATACGGGCAAAACGTATATTGAAGTAGTGTTTTCAAATTGAATAAAAAGCCTATCTAAAAATTATCTAAATTGTAATTTACTATTCAAAAGTTATAATATCAAAAATTAATAACAATAATTTATGATATAATTATTATAAGAGGTGTAAGGATGAAAAAGATTATAACATTAGGAATATGTATGTTAATACTATTACCACTTACTGTAAATGCAACAGGTGGTGGATTAAGAAAGAAATCTATAAAAACTTGTCCAAATGGTGTTACATATGGAATGCACAGAGATGGTCATGGCGGAACTCATTGGCATGTGGCGGTGACAAATGGAAATAATTATTATCCTGATGGAGAAGCAATTCATAGTGATCCATGTCCTGACTATAACAAGAATGAGGGGACTGCTGGATCAACAAATAGTAGCAGTAAATCTTCATCGAACAGTTCCAGAAATGGTGGGACAAATAGCAATTATGGTAATAATTATTCAAACAATAATACACAAAATAACAGCCAAAAAGAAGTGGTTATAGAAAAAAGCAAAGAAAATTCTATAAAAGAAGTATCTATAGATGATGAACAAATAACTGTTTCTGATAATATGAATTATAAAACTGAAAAAAAACATGTTAACATTAAGATAGAACCAAATGATTCAAAAGCGAAAGTTGAATTTGAAAATAAAGAATTATCACTGGGTGAAAATACAATTAATATAGTTGTTACTGCCGAAAATGGAGACAAAAAGAATTATACTTTAACAATTAATAAAACTAAAGGTAAGGGAACAGCTACAATTAAAAAATTTGTATTAGGATCTAGTGAAGTTGAATTTGAAAATAACAAAGCTACCATAACTAAATTAAAGAATGAAACATCACTAGACTATTCATACGAGTTAAGTGATGCAAAGGCAAAACTAAAAATATATTTAAACGAAAAAGAAATTACAAAACTAGAATCATTGAAAGAAAACGACAAGATAAAATTAATGGTTTTAGATGAAAATGATAATGAAAATATATATGAAATAATTATTACTGATTATCCTGCTATTGTTTCTACTATAATAAACATTTTAGCAACTATAATAACAGCAGGCATCTTTTTATCACTGATAGTTATTATATTGATTATTAAGAATAAAAAGAAGAATAAACAAAGTAATAATGTACAACCTGAACAATTAATTGATGATAAAAAAAGAAAATCAGAATAATAAAAACTATGAAACAGAATATGATAGTTACACTAATAAAAAAATTAATGAGTTTAATAGCAAATATGATTTAACAACTATAAATGGAATAATGTCTATGCCTATAACTGAAGCTCAAAAAAATTCTGATGGTGGTGAAAGTGTTGTATATATGCCAGAACAAATAATTAGTAGAAAAGCTACAGAATATAAAAATAATAAAAGCTATGATTTATCAATGGCGTGTTTGAAAAAAGTGAACGAGATATATCCTCATTCTTTCTACGCATATACAAGAGATGACTATGAAAGATTAGTTGATATGATGATTTTAGCAGGTAGATTTGACGATGCAAAAGTAGAAGATAAAAATTTGAATAAATTATATGGGAGAAGGATTTACCAATGCTTTTGGAGAAACAACTTACACAGATTCTACGGGAAACTATGTTGGACAAAGTGTAAATAATGGTCATGGTCAAAAAAATATACAGATGCAAATGAAAATATAACAACAAGCAATACAAATTATGCTGGCGAAGAAACATTTGATGATGGTAAAGCAACTAGTTCTGATTCATTTGGAAATAAATATTATCATTAGTACTTATTAGTAATAAGGAGGTAAAATTATGTCTAATAATTCAAAAATTAAAAAGAAAGCAATCGCTTTAGTTCAAGAGTGGGGAGCAGGTAAAATAAGTATTGGAACCGAATTTAAATTAATGGGAACTGATCGAATACTAAAATTAGTCGAAAGTGAAGGATATCCCTATGGAAAATTAATCTTTAATGATGGAGAAGAATTTAACATTGGAAAATATTTTAATTCTTTCTTTTTACCTAATACATTAGAAAAAACAGAACAAGAGAAAAGTCCAGTTTATAATGAAGAAGTTTGGAATGAACTTACTAAAAACATTGAACAGGATAAAGATAGTTCAATTATAAAAACCTTTGTAAGTGAGCAGGAAAATAAATCATATCATAATATTACAATTTATGATGTTACTGATATAATTGATGATTTTATTAAACATCATACTATGAGTTCGAAAGAAGATTTTACAAAAAAAATTAAAAATTATTTAATTTATAATAACTATCCTTATTTTACAAAAGAAAAATTGTACGAGTTATTTTCTAATTGCGAATTTCATAAAACACTGCAAAAAAATATAGTTAAAGTTATGAAAGATAACAAAAATATTGGATATTTAGTTGCTGAAAAAGATAAATATATATTTGTCCCAAAACAGCATCTTCTAAAAGATGAATACGTTTATGAAAATGATCAATCAATTGGGTTTTTTAACACAGCCGAAAATTATTTAGAAATTGCCTTATCTTCAATTGAAAGATATAAAAAACAATTTGTGCCTATCTATAATACATCACCCAACAAAAGTAAAGAAAGTTATAGTTATCAAGCTGATGCTTCAATAAAAACTTTACTCGCATTTTCCTGCGAATGCTACATGAAATCATTATTAATAAATGAAGGATTTGATTTAGCCAACCTAAAAAGTCATAAATTATCCGTACTTTTTACTTCACTAAGTGATGACCAAATTGCTAAGATTTTCGCATTCATGGAACGAAATGGTTATAATTTAGAAAATAGTATGTATAATCAAAATTACAAAACAAATGATTTAACTGAAAAATTTATGTTAGATTTAGCTATGGTTGATGATGCATTTGTTGATTCGAGATATTCAGCGGAAGATGATAAAAATACCGATTATAATTTCTTATATCAATTTGCTTTAGCACTTAGACATTATTCTAAAAAAGAATATATGACTAGTTCCCCATTTGATGAATCAATAACATCAATTATTAAGAACAGAAAGTAATTAAGTCATTTAATAAATAATAAGATTAAAAAAATACTTAAAGAAAAAACTAAAAAGTAATAACCAAACTCTTTTTAGTTTTTATTTTATCTAAAACATCTTCAATTATTTTTTTATATTCACCATTATATAGTCCATGATTCTCTATTAAACTTTTATAATAATAAACTTTTTCTAGTTCATGTCTTTCATAATAAATATATAATAATTCGCATAAAGAATCGATTAATATGCTAGAATTATTAAAATATTGAATTGCTTTATCTGTATTTTTAACTATCTTATTTTCTAATGAACCAGTCAAATAAAAGTATTTTGCAAGATAATAATAAGCCCAAATATTTCTTTCTTTAATCGAAGAATCCAAAGCCTTATTAAAATAAACAAAGGCATTTTTATAATCCTTCCTATTCAAATAGATAATTCCTAATTCTTTACATCCGTAGCTTTCACCTAACGATGCACTTTTATAAAAATATTCAAAAACCTTTTCATTATCTTTACCTTTATAGTAATTAGCTAGGTTATTAAAAGCATAAGCATAATTCTTACTGGCAGCCTCCTTAAATAACCTAAAAGCCATATCCTCATCTTGTTTAACACCATACCCATTTTGATACATTATTCCCAAAGAATTAATAGCTGCAACACTTCCCAAATTTTTAGCTTTTTCAAAATACTCAAAAGCCTTATCATATTCATAATTTCCTATGAGACCATCTTTGACCATATTACCCATCATCCAATATGCCGAAGGATGATTTTTTAATGCAGCTTTCTCAAAATAATTAAAAGCTTTACCATAATTAGGTTTTCCCTCAAATTCTCCTCTATATTCCTTTTTGCCAAGTTCATAATTAGCGTAAGGATTATCTTGGTTAGCAAGATTAACTAAAGAAAAATCAAAATTACTACCATCATTCATTTCGAGTATTAAAAAATTTTGCAAATCATTAACCGAAATATCTGTATTTTCTAAAATTGTCTCTACCACATTCTTAATTTTTTCATCTACATATAAAGGCTGTTTCTTTTCAAGAACAGCAAACATAATTAAATTAGCAAATAACTCATAATAATTTTCATTTTTATATAATTCTCTAAATAAACAAATATGATCACTATTAACACTCGCATCATTTTTACCAATATTATATAATTTACAACAAATATTTTTTAACTCTCCATTTTGATTAATTACATTGATATCGTTTTCACTATAAATAGCGTCTTCCACAATTGTTAAAATATTACAAATTATTTCTTTAAAAACAGTTTTATCTTTATCAAATTTTTTTCTTAAACTAATATAGATTTGTTTATAATTATCACCAATTTTCCTTGAACCTATACAATAATTATTAACTGTCGAATTATTAACGTAATCAGCACTAAAAATAACACAAAAAATTTCTCCTTGAATAGCCGAAGATTTATTCTTGCTTTCTTCCTTAATAACGTTAATCACATTTCCCAAAGACAAATGACTATAACCATCATTTAATTTAACATATTTTCTTTTCATACCTAAATCATATCACAAAGTGAATAATTTATGAATATGCTTTAAATTTATTGAATATTTATGAATATTAATTA
>OLSQ01003430.1_pt1 | contig 10441 bp, 7 predicted proteins | sample 1672561 | NCBI WGS metagenome assembly OLSQ01 (sample SAMEA3136699, study PRJEB25190) | human gut metagenome | biome: human gut; feature: human-associated habitat; material: faeces | place: Austria | collected 2013 | reverse complement strand
CGTACCCGTATGGACGATGGGCAAGATTACCAATGAGCAGTGCACTCCCGTGATCGAGGCGGTAGGCCGCTTCGGCGTCGAAGAGGGAGTCGGGCAAGTGTCTCTCGCCCCATGCGTCGTAGGCGTCGAGGTAGCTGCGGCGGTGTTCCTCCGAAGAGCGGAGCCAGTCGAGGAGTTCGGCCTGCTCGGCATCGGAGAGACGTTCGCCGTCGAGGTGGCGTGCGATCAGTCGGTCGATATGTCGGTTTTGTGCGTTCATCTATCTTATTCACGGATCGGAGGGCCGAATCCCTACCTTCCCGACCGGAAAAAGATTCCGATCCGTCCGAAACGGGAAGCCGCACCTGCCGCAACTTCCCGCCGTATCGGGAAGACGTCGCTCGTGTGGAAAGCATACGGGGACGTACCGATTCTCTATTTCTTCCGTCGTCCGTAAGTTCGGGGAGGAGGACGAGGATTACCGGCTCGAAATAGCAAGTAAGCAGGGTATTCCGACCATGGGCAGGGCTGGACGTATCGCCGAGATATTCGAGTATCTGGTGAAACTCTCTGCCCCCCCCCTCTTTTTACGTTCTTTATCGACGAGTTTCTGGAATTTTTCTGCGTGAACAAATCGGGTTACGGCGGCATCAGCATTGCGTCGGATTATGAACTTATTCCCATACAGAAAATGAGAAACGAATCACCCCGTGCAAATGCGGCAGGAGCGAAAGCGTGAGAGGAATGCACGATTACTCTTCTTTTTCCGGACAGCCTCGATTGTCCGAAAGGGCTATGAAGAGGCCGTCTGACAAGTTTTAGACGGTATTTTTGCTTATTTGTATTCCATCGTTGATAATAGAATATTTTCCCCGATATTTTGTGTGACCCGATACGATTCGTATATCTGAATGGTGATAAGGAGTAAGCGCAGGCCATGGCAGAGATGATTATAGATATGGCTGTCGTCGATCCCTTCATGTTTGCAGGATAAGAAATACGAAGGGAGGCTAAAAACGGCCTCCCTTCGTATTCTATATCGTTCATTCTCTGGTAAGAACAGGTTTCAGCATGAAGTTGAACACGTAGTCCCGATACGGCATTCTGTATTGCGGGAGCGGCAGGCGCCCCCAACTGTTCACGCATCCCAGTCCGGACTGGGCGCTTTCGATATGGACGTGCGTCCGTCCGTCGGGTACGAGGTCGCCGGGATGGCGGACGTATTCGGACGATCCGTTGTCGAGCTGCGGAATGGCGTAGGGGATTGCCGAAGCTGAGAAGTGACGGTCGGAGCATATCTCGATTCCGAATCCCGAAGCGTCGGTCAGCCGCCACCAACGCATACCTCCGCGTGTCCCCGACTCCTGCGGACTGACGTATTTGGGATGGAACTGATCGGCGACGCGCTGTGCGTAGCGGCCTACGAATGCTGCACTCGACCGGTCGGCGTAGTTCTCCATCGGGCCGCGGCCGTAATATTCCACGGCGTCGAACATGCCCGGGGTTTCGAAGGCCATGCCGAAGCGCATCAGGTCGGCGACGTCCTTGCGCGCGGGGTCGGCGGTCATCGTTTCGCTGACGCGGACCGAACCGTCGGCAGCGATCGAATACGTCAGATTCAGTTTCGCACCGACGTTTGGGAGCGTGTAGTCTGCGATGGCTTTCACTTCGCTGTCGCCGGGCGTAAGGGCGAAGCCTGTGAGCTGCGGTTCGGCTTTGGCCCACATCTGGCTGTCGGGGTATTTCCCGGTCTGGCGCACGCCGAGATCGTTGTCCGTGGCTGCGCGGTAGAAGTTGGGCCGCACGGGACCGGCCAGCAGCTCGACGTTGCGCAGGCGGTAGGAACGGATGAAGCCGCTCTTCGGATCGAACGAGACCGAGAATCCTTCGCCCGAAACGGTTTTGTCCGCCACGCGGAGCGTCCCGGCGGGAGCGGTCGCGGCGAAGCGTGCCGCGGGGTCGTCCCCGCGCAGCGTCAACTGGTCGGCGGCGACTTCATAAAGTGCGTCGAGCAGTCCCTGCCGTTCGCGGAGCTGGTAACGCACCGTGAGCAGCAGTTCGCCGCCCAAGGCATAGACCTGTTCGGGTTTGTAGCCCAGCGTCACGGCGGCGGTGGTCTGCGGAGCCACGTCGAGACGCTCGACCGTGCCGCTCAACACGGGCTGTCCGTCGGAGGTGATCTCCCAGAGCAGGCGGTAGGGCGAAAGGTCTGTGAAGAAATTCTCGTTATAGACGTTCACGACGCCGTTTTTCAGGTCGCGGGGCGTGGTGTGAATCGGCCGGTGCTGGTGCTTCACCTCGTAGGCGTGGGGATGCCACGAGCGGTCGGAGGCCAGCACGCCGTTGCAGCAGAAGGTGCTGTCCGAAGCGTCCGTGTCGTTGTAGTCGCCGCCGTAACGGTAGGTCAGCCGGCCTTCGGGACTGCGCCAGGCAAGGGCCTGGTCGGCGAAGTCCCAGATGAATCCGCCCTGGTATTTGGGTTCGCGGCGGGTCATGTCCCAGTACTCCTTGAATCCGCCCATCGAGTTGCCCATGGCGTGGGCGTATTCGCACTGGATCAGCGGTTTGGCGGGATTCTCGGCGAGGTATTTCTCACACCGCTCGTAGTCCCAGTACATCGGGCAGATAATGTCCGTGTTGCGGCTGCCGGGCGAATAGACGGCCCGTTCGTGGTGAATCGGCCGCGAGGGGTCGTAAGCCTTGATCCAGTCGTAGCAGGCGTCGAAGTTCGGCCCGTCGCCCGCTTCGTTGCCCAGCGACCAGATGATGACCGACGGATGGTTGATGCTGCGCTGCACGTTGCGTTCGTTGCGCTCCAGATGCGCTTTGGCGTAGAGCGGATTCTTGGCCAGCGTCTTTTCGCCGTAACCCATGCCGTGCGACTCGATATTGGCCTCGGCCACGACGTAGAGTCCGTATTGGTCGCAGAGCGAGTACCAGCGGGCGTCGTCGGGGTAGTGGCACGTGCGCACGGCGTTGATGTTGTTCTCCTTCATGATGCGGATGTCCTCCAGCATGCGCCCCTCGGAGACGTAATAGCCGTAGTCGGGGTCCATCTCATGCCGGTTGGCGCCCTTGATCAGCACCGGCCGGCCGTTGACGAGCAGCTGCCCGCCCTCGATCTTCACGTCGCGGAATCCGATCCGGAGCGGAATGACCTCGATCACTTCGCCCGCCGGCGCGCGGAGCGTCGCCGTCAGTCCGTACAGCACGGGCGTCTCGGCGCTCCACAGGGCGACTTTCCCGGCGTCGAGCGTGCAGCGCTCCTCGTCTTTCGTGACGCGCAGCTGCTGCGACGCGACGCTGCGCCCTTGGGCGTCGGTGAGCGCCAGTTCGACGCTGCATCCCCGCGCCTGCCTGGGGAAGAAGGCTTTGACGGCTACCGTTCCCGCGGTGTAGTCGGCCGAAGGCGCGGCGTCGACCTGAATGTCCGTAATTTGCCGTTTGTCGCGCGCGTAGAGGTAGCAGTCGCGGCCCACGCCCGAAAGGCGGAAGAAGTCCTGATCTTCGAGGTATGTGCCGTCGCACCAGCGGAAGACCTGGAACGCGATGAGATTCCGGCCGGGTTTCACGTAGGGCGTCAGGTCGAACTCGGCCTCCAGCTTGCTGTCCTCGCTGTAACCCACATAGCGGCCGTTGACCCAGAGGTAGATGTTCGACGTCACCGAGCCGAAATGCGCGACGATCTGCCTGCCGGCCCATGCCGCGGGGATGTCGACCGTACGGCGGTAGGAACCCACGTGGTTCTGCTCGACGGGAACGTGCGGCGGATCGTTTTTGAACCAGCCCCGCCAGGCGTAACCGACGTTGAGGTAGACCGGATCGCCGTATCCGTTCAGCTCCCAGAGTCCCGGCACGGGCATGTCGTTCCAGCCTTTGTCGTTGTAGCCGACGCGGAAAAAGTCCGTCGGTCGCTGGTCGGCGTCGCGCACCCAGTTGAATTTCCAGTTTCCGTTCAGCGTGACGAACCGCTCCGAGAGGGTCTTGTCGCCCGTTTGTGCGGCTTCCGGCGATTCGTACGCGAACCAGGAGCCATGCATCGGCATTCGGTTCACGGCATTCACGCCGGCGTCCTGCCATTCGTTGCTCTGCGCGCCGGCCGTCAGCGCCGTCGCCGCGGCCAGCCAGCATAAGAGGATTTTCTTCATCGGTTATCTCTGTTTTTAAGGTTTAGGCATAGTCTGCCGAAGCGGTTTCCGCTGTGCCGGATGTCCGGCGCGGTCCGATCGGTTAAATTTCGGAAAAATGTCGGGAAACTCCAAATATGGCGGCTGAAAAAGACGACAGCCGTATTGTTCCGGTGCATTTTTGCCGGGTGACGGTTATTTCCAGTCATGTACCTGGTCCGTTCTCACGCCGCCGCCCGCAGGGCAGTCCTCCTATAAAAAAGCAAGGACGCAGGTACAACCCCTACAGTCGGCCCGTTACAGCCTTATGATGGTAGTTGCCCTTACGCCCAAGCCTGTCCCCCACCCGAACGGGCAGGGACAAGGCTCAAGTTTCAGACAAATATTACACCATCATAAAAACTGCCGTATTTCTACAACAGGTAACGGTTTACTGTAGGTATAAAGGTTTGTCTTAACCTTTGTTTCTATTTTCTATTGCGAAGATAGTCAAATAATCCGACTAACCAAAAAATCCGGCCCCCTTTCGGAGGCCGGACCCACTATAAATAACTATGACAAAAACTTTCGTTTATGCGTTGGCGGTCGCCAGCGGCGAAGCCTGCGTGTAGGTGCGGGCGGCCAGCTCCTTGTCGAGCATGTACAGCCCGAACTTGTTGCCTTCGACGGCCTCGCAGGCGGTGATCATCTCGCGTGCCGACTCCTCCTCCTCGACCTGCTCGTCGACGAACCAGACGAGCATGTTCGACGAAGCGTAATCCTTGTCCTCGGCGGCGATGGCGGCCAGATTGTTGATCATGGCCGTAACCTCCTTCTCATGGACCAGCGTGTCCTGGAACATCTCCAGCGGCGAAGTCCAAGCAGTGCGCACCTCCTCGATCGGGAGCAGCTTCACCTCGGCGTCGCGCGAGAGAATGTAGTTCATAAAGATCCGCGCATGGTCCTGCTCCTCCTGGAACTGTACGTAGAACCAGTTGGCGACACCCTTCAGCCCCTTGGCCTCGGCGTCCATCGACATCGAAAGATAGAGATAGGCCGACCAAAGCTCGGCATTGATCTGCGCGTTCATCGCTTCGTGTAATTTCTTGCTTAACATAACTGTATTGTTTTAAGTTTGCGGTTTATCATCGTTCGTGATACAAATATACAATAGTTTTTCGTGATTTGTATCAAAATAGTCATCAAATTATTTTATATCGAAATGGCGAGACATTATAAAACAAAATAGACGGCGTCCGAATACGTATTCGGGCGCCGTCGGATGGTTTTCAGCGGAATGCGGATCAGTCGTCGATCTCGATCAGGCGGAAGTGAAGGTCGAATTTCAGGTCGAGACCGTTGTCGAGCTTCACCTCCCAGTCGCGCTTGTCGCGGTCGATCGAGACGATCTTGCGGCCTGCGAAGTTCTTGGCGACATAGTCGCGGATCTGCTGCGGAACGATGGCTGCGGGAACCTCGCCGTACTTGCAGTCGACCTCCTTCCACGCTCCGTCCTTGGCGAACTCGACCTTCGAGCCGTTGACGAAGACCACCTTGTAATCCTTGTCGAACAGTTCCTCGTCGACTTTGGCGTAGGAGACCTCGACAGCCTTGAAGTGGGTCTGGACGAACTGTTGCGCAACGGCGGGAAGTTCGCCGACGGTGATGATCCGGTCTTTACCGGCGAAAGCGGGAACCGAAGAGGCCATGACGGCCAGCGAAGCGAGAAGAATCGTGAACTTTTTCATAATCGTAGTGTTTTAATTGAATTTCGTACTGCAAAGTTGCGGCCCGAAACTGAAACGAATCTGAAAAAAGCGGATTTCCTGCATTTTTTTTCACGCCGGAAAATGATGGCTTGGAAACAGCCGTAACCAACTATAATCATTTAGAATAAAGTCGCTGTATATCAGCGACTTTTCTATTTTAACACTTTCCAGTCCGTATTTGGAGATAACGGTTTTTATCCATATTTTTCTATCATATTTCTACCGCGACAGAAATTCACGGTTAGCCCGAATGTCACAGTGACGCATTAGTTGACGTGTGTTGACAATGGTTTACATGTGTAGACAAAAAGGGAAATAAAAAAACAGAGAAAATGATATAGGAAATATGGAAGTAAAGAGAATTTGTCAATGGTGCGGAAAACCATTCATCGCACAGAAAACAACGACCTGTTATTGTAGCCCTCAATGCTCGAAGCGAGGTTACAAACATCGTATCAAGGAGCGCAAAATGGAACTGCGCCATATTCAAGAAATGCAGGAGCTGCGCTCCAGTCTGGAGAAGCAGGAATATTTCACTTTCTCGCAGGCTGCCCGATTGATGGGCGTAAGCCGTCAGTACATTTATAAATTAGTCAAAGAGGATAAACTTAGAGCATCCCGAATTAGCGGAAGAATGGCTTTGGTAAGGCGTGCAGACATAGAGTTAATGCTCAAAAGCAAACCTTACGAACGACTGGTTGCAAAAAACGACTTCAACATCTCCGAGTATTACACCGCCGAAGAGATTGCGGAAAAATATAAAGTCAACGCCAAATGGGTGTGGACTTACACACGGCAACATAAAGTGCCGAAGGTGAGAATACGCCAGTTCAACTATTACAGCAAGAAACATATCGATGCCGCCTTTGCCAAATACGAGGTGGATTCCGACCTTACCGAATGGTACACACCGGAAGAGATTCAGGAGAAGTACGGCATGACACGTGTCGCCATCCGTTCGCAAGTGTATCGGAACAACATTCCCTCCAAGAAAGAGCATGGGCAGATATTCTACTCAAAGCTCCACTTCGACCTCTCGAAGAGTTCCGAACAGGAGAGCAAGGCGGAATACTACACCGTCAAGGAGGCGATGGAGAAATTCAAACTCTCTCGTGATTCAGTTTACGGTATTCTGCAATTCCATCAGATCAACCGTGAGAAGAACGGACGATTCGTCAGATTCCTGAAAGTGGAGTTTGACCGGGTAATGGGTGTCCGCAAATAGTCTAATTTATGGCTATCCGTAAATTATTCAAAAAATTAATCCCTGCTGTAGGTAATCTGCATGATTACATTATAGAGTTTCGCCGACGAATTAATAATAACCATAAAATATAACATTATGCATGAATGCAAGACTGTGACATTAAGGACACGTCCGCTAAAAGGCAGGATGATGTCTTTCTATCTGGATTATTATCCGGGATATCGAGACAAAGAGACAATGAAAGTTATCCGTCATGAATCGCTTGGTATTTATATCTATGCCAATCCGAGAAACAAACGTGAACAGAATTTCAACGAGGTAATGACCGAGAAAGCCGAAGCTATCCGTTGCCGCAGGTTCGAGTCGGTAGTCAATGAACGGTATGACTTCTTTGACAAGTACAAACTCAAGGCAGACTTTCTGGAGTATTATCGCAAGCAGCTCCGTAAGCATGACCAGAAATGGGAGTTTGTCTATCTGCATTTCAATAACTTCGTACATGGCAAATGCACCTTTGAAGAGATTGACATCGACCTCTGTAACAAGTTTCGGGAATATCTGCTGAGTGCCAAGAAGCTAAGGCGTAATGGACGTATCACACGGAACTCCGCATCAGGATATTGGTCTACTTTCAGAGGTTTCCTGAAAATACTCTACCGTAATGGGATGATAAAGACCAATGTCAATGACTTCTTGGAAAAGATAGAGACAGAAGATGTAATGAAAGAGGCCCTGTCTGTTGAGGAACTGTACAAATTGGCCGAGACACCTTGTAAGAAGCCTATTCTGAAAACGGCATCGCTGTTTTCCTGTATGACCAGCTTGCGTATCAGTGATATTCTCTCGCTATGTTGGGAAGACATCGTGGACTATTCTGCCGGTGGGAAATGCGTACACATCATTACGCAGAAGAACAAAGCGGAAGACATCATTCCCATCAGCGAAGAAGCATTGGGATTGATAGGTTATAGTTCTGAAAAGAAAGGTTTGGTATTCAAGGGACTTATGCGTAGTTGGACGCAAATACCGATGAAAGAATGGATTCGTTCTGCCGGAATTACCAAGAACATAACATTTCATTCATACCGGAGAACATTTGCAACGCTACAAGCAGCTGCCGGGACGGACATCCGTACCATACAGAGCATCATGGCGCACAAGAGTATCACCACCACGCAAAGGTATATCAAAGTCGTGGATGCCAACAAACGTGAAGCCAGTAAGAAAATTACCCTGACACGACAAGACTGACAGCTGCTTTGTCCCCGATTTCTGCGGTCAGAGTATGATTTTAGGTGAAAAATCATACTCTGACCGTGATATTTAGCATGATACGTGGTAACTATCAATCTTTTTATTGCAACTATCTGGAATATCGATTATATCTTTAGCGCAAAACGATTCCAAATACTTGCAGACCATGACGAATAAAAAACAAATTCAGACTAAAAAGATAAGTTTTATCCTCGCACTGTCCGTTATCATTTATGCGGCCATAGACACTTATCTTTTCCTTTGCCATGACATCAATATCATGCGCATAACGACTCCTGTCATCCTTGAACTGGTAATAGCTATCATATTGTGCGGACTCCTGCACAAATTTTTCTATAAATGGCTGACAAAAAATCCTATCAACTTCTCTTTTGGCGAGCCATCTACCCCTATTGTAAAATCAGAGAACGCCATAGAATCTATGGATGCTACTGAAACACTGTCTATCGAGCAATCGATGGGTTTGGCTGAACAGGAGTGTCCTCCGTCCCAACAGTCAAATCAAAATACTGTAAACTCTGATTGTCCGCAAGATTCTCATTTGAATAAATATGATTCCATATTGGTGGAACTCAAAAAGAAAGAAATTGAAAGGCAAGCGGAAATTATGGATGCGATTCGGGAATACGTAACCGTCAAGACTGCCCCCTATCTCTCCAAAGAGGATATTGCCACCCTCATTTCCAATATAGAGCATATGGCTTACGGTCAACCTGAGTCATATAAACCGATTCGTTCCAATATAGACAATCCGCTGAGGTCGCCGGGGCTTCGCCATTTGGCATGGAATGTCGGTGAACGCTTGGGAGTGCCCTTAGCGAAAAGAGCCGTTTTTATCAAGAAATCATTTCCATACGAACTCGTAAACGCGACCCTTGAATATCTTAAACTTAATTTACGGGATAATGTCTCAAGCCAGATTCCCATTGATGTACCAGATAAAGGCGACTATCGCTTCCATTTAGATGTAGATAATGATGACTCGCAATAAAAAAAATATGCAGACGAAATAATTAATCCGGTCTGTATTGTTCTGCAAGGTTTCATTGAGTTGGTTCGCAGCATGTTAAACGATTAAAATAGTCATAATATGGAAAAAGACCAACTGACATTCAACGACCTGCCGACTGTGGTAGGCGAACTATGCGACAGAATCGCAAGTATGGAAATCCTGCTTACGGAGAAACTTTCCAAGCAGTACGAAACCAAAGAGAACACGCACGTCCCCATGACCGTACAGGAGGCTTGCAACTATCTTAAAATGCCGTTGTCGACCTTTTATTACAAGGTCAAGAAGGACGATATTCCGGTTATAAAACAAGGAAAGCATCTCTACATCTATCGTGACGAACTGGATAGATGGCTGGAATCTTCCCGGAAGAATCCAGTTCCGCAAAGTTTCGAGGACGAGAATGAGTCCTTGCTCGCCTCCCATCGCCGTAAACCGAACTCTAAAAACTGGTAGCGATGGAAAAGACGGACACTATTATTCTTTCTCCGGAAGAATTGGCCGCTTATATGGCGGAGTCAACAATAAGCGTAACAAGTACATACGAACACTCCCCGGTGATTCTGATGGTGGACGATACTGTTATCGGAACATTGGGAAACTTCAGCGCTTCCATCGGGAAAGCCAAAAGCAAGAAAACTTTCAACGTTTCAGCCATTGTCGCATCGGCATTGAGTGGCAGCACCGTTCTTCATTACCGGTCTATGTTCCCTGAGAATAAGCGGAAGATTCTATATATAGACACAGAGCAGGGGCGGTATCATTGCCAACAGGTATTGAAACGCATCTTACGTTTGGCCGACTTGCCGGAATACAAGAATCCGGATAATCTGATTATGCTGGCTCTGCGCAAGTTTTCCCCTAAACTACGTCTGGCGATAGTCGAACAGGCCATTGGCACAATACCGGATTTGGGATTGGTCATCATAGATGGCATTCGTGATTTCCTTTACGACATCAATTCCTCCAGCGAATCCACCGACATCATCTCCAAATTCATGCAGTGGACGGATGACAGGCAAATCCATATCCATACCGTCTTGCATCAGAACAAGAATGATGAACATGCCCGTGGTCACATCGGCACGGAACTCAA
>OLSQ01003428.1_pt1 | contig 10445 bp, 10 predicted proteins | sample 1672561 | NCBI WGS metagenome assembly OLSQ01 (sample SAMEA3136699, study PRJEB25190) | human gut metagenome | biome: human gut; feature: human-associated habitat; material: faeces | place: Austria | collected 2013 | reverse complement strand
CGCTGGAAAAGGCCATCTTCAACCAGAGCCGCCGCCTTGTGGCCGAGCCCGCCGCCGAGCTGGATCTGATTCTGCCCAGCGATTTGGAATTTGAAGAATAAGCATCGAATAAAAAAGGGACAGCCATTGGCTGTCCCTTTTTGTTAAACAGGTTGGTGTGCCTGTGCGATGCGGCTCGTCATCTCCTGCAGGCCGCTGCGGACGGCAGCGGGGGCGGTGATCTCCACTTTGCCGCCAAAGCCGCAGACCCAGCCGTAAAACTGGTCGCTGACGCAGATGGGCACGGTGAAGTGGAAATGCGTCTCTCCCTCCGGGATGAGGATGGGCGAGGTGCCAAAGCGTTCCCGCATGGCGGGTTCAAGATCGGCGGTGCAGCGCAGGGTGACGGTGTGCTCCGGCCCGCCGTACATGTTGAAATGCTTTTTGAGGTAGCTGGGCAGGTCAAACCCGGCAAACTGCGCCTTGCCCCGGCGGGGAGCGTCCAGCACCAGAACGCCTGCCATTTTGTCCACCCGGTAGTGGCGGATGCCGGCAGGGGATTTCTCATCCTGATAGGCAATGAGGTAGTAGCAGCCGTTTTCCCAGACCATCTGCCAGGGACTGATGGTGCGCGTCTCGGGGCGGCCTACTTTTTTGTAGCGGAACTGTACCATCCGGCCCTTGTTGATGGCCGAGAACAGGGCATCCACGCTGTAAGGAAGCTCCTTGTTGGCGCTCTTGGGGCGGCCATCGACATAGACCTGGCGCTGGAGCTGGCTGCCCTCGTAGTGGGAGGTGAGGCCCTCCAGCTTTTTGATGAGCTTGTCGCTGGTGGATTTGGAGATGACCCGGCTGGACTGCACGGCGTCCACCAGCAGCTTGAGCTCGGCCAGATCAAAGGTGCGGCTGGCCATCCAGTAACCGCCGTGCCGCCCCCGCTTGAGCTGGATATCGTAGCCCAGCGCGTTGAGGGCTTCGATGTCGCTGTAAACGCTCTTGCGCTCACACAAAATGCCCTGCCGGGCCAGCATCTCCACCAGCTGCGGGACGTTGAGCAGATGGTTTTCGTCGGTCTGCTGCTCAAAGATGCGCAGCAGCGCCAAAAGCTTAGATTTCTGTCCTTCCTGCTTAGGCATAGATCCTCCTAACAGAACACAGCAGGGCCCACTCTTTTACAACAGAATAAACCCATGCGGTTTGAGCAAACTTTCCCGGCCTGCCAAGGGCCATCCTCCCTCTGTCGCTTCGCGACATCTCCCCCCGGCCGGGGGAGGTGGCACGCAAGTGCCGAAAGGGGAACGGCTGGCGCCGCGAAGCGGTGACGGAGAGATTTACGGAGCCTTTTTGTCGAACGCGGCGCGGCGCTGGGTGGAAAGGCGGAACATCTCTTCCAGTTTGTCCCGGTCGCTGGCCACCAGCGCGTTCCGCAGCTGGGACAGCGCGGCGTCAAACTGGTCGATCTCCGCGATCAGATTCTCCTTGTTCCAGAGGAAGAGCTCCGCCCACATTTTATCGTTGATCCGGGCAATGCGGGTCAGGTCGCGGAAGGAGTCGCCGGTGTACTCACACAGGGAAGTGTTGTCGTTGGCGCACATCAGGCTGACGGCGATGGCGTGGCAGAGCTGGCTCACATAGCCGATCATCTTGTCGTGCTCCTGCACCGTCAGGGTGCAGATGTGCTTGAAGCCCAGCACCTCCGCCAGCTCTCTGGCCCACTGGACGGCCTCCGGGGTGTTCTTTTCCGTCGGGGTAATGATGAAGTTGGCCGGGGCAAAGTTGACCTCGGCGGCATGCTCCACGCTGGAAGTCTCCCGGCCCGCCATGGGGTGGCTGGCGATGAATTCCACGCCGTCCGGGCACAGGGCCTGGATGGGCTCCACCAGCCCGGTTTTGACGCCCGAGACATCGGTGAAGATGCAGCCGGGTTTGAGCAGGGAGCCGTAAGTTTTGAACCACTCGATCATGGCGGTGGGGTAAAGCGCGAAAATGATGTGGTCAGCGCTTTGCACCAGGTCCTCAAAATCGTGGGTCTTGCCGCTGCGGATATAGCCGTGGTCAAGGGCAAACTGCAAGTGACCCTCGCTGCGGTTGATGCCGTCCACGGTGTAGCCTGCCCGGGTGAGCTCCAGGGCGTACTTGCCGCCCAGCAGGCCCAGGCCTACGATGAGATAGCGTTTGGATTTATCCAGCATAGTGTACCTCCACGCCCAGCGGTTTGAGGGCGTCAAAGAAATGGGGCCAGCTCTTCTGCACGGCTTCGGCCTCGTTGATGGCCAGCGGGATGTCCGCCGCCAGCGCCAGCACCGTCAGGCTCATGACCACCCGGTGGTCGTTGTGGCCGCTGAGGGGGGCCTCCGGGGCATGGAGCTGCGGTTTGCAGCCCTGCACCGTGATCGTACCGCCCTCACTGGAAAGAACGCCGCCGCAGGCCCGCAGCTCGGCCTCCATGGCCGCGATGCGGTCGCTCTCTTTGATGCGGAGCCGCTCGGCGTTCCGGATCACGGTCGTCCCCTCACACAGCAGGCCCAGAACCATCAGCACAGGGCCCAGGTCGGGGCAGTCGGCCAGGTCGATGTCCACGCCGTGGAGCGGGGCCTGCTCGAACACAAGCCCTGCCTCGGTCTGCGTGAACTTTGCCCCGCAGCGGCGCAGGATGTCCAGAATGGCCGCGTCGCCCTGCAGGGTCTCGGCGGCCAGCCCGGTAAGGGTGATGCCGCCCTTGACGGCCCCCAGCACGGCGAGGAACGCTGCCTGGCTGTAATCGCCCTCCACGATGTAATCGCGGGGGTGGTACTGCTGCCCGCCCGGGATGCAGAGGGTGGTGTCGTCCAGCCAATGGCTGGTGACGCCGAATGCCGCCTGCGCGGCCCGGGTCATCTCAATGTAGCTGCGGCTCTCCACCGGCGGGATGAGGTGCAGGGTGCTGTCCCCGGCCAGCAGGGGCAGGGCGAACAGCAGCCCGCTGATGAACTGGCTGGACACATTGCCCGCCAGCGTGTACTCCCCGCTGCGCAGGCTTCCGGCCACGGTCAGCTGCCCGTTTGCCTGCTCGAAATGGAGATTCTGCTCTCGATATAACGCTTCGTATACAGATTGAGGCCGTTCCATCAGCCGCCCGCGGCCCACAAAGGTGATGGACTGCCCGGTAAGGCTTGCCAGAGGAATGAGGAACCGCAGGGTGCTGCCGCTCTCGCAGCAGTCCACCGGGCCGAACACGGGGCGGAAATGCCCCAGTCCCTCCACAAGGACGTCGGCGGGACCGGATTCCACCCGGGCGCAGAGCTGCCCGGCAGCGGCCAGCGTGGCCGAGATATCCTTGCTGAACTCGAGATTTTCAATGTGAGAGGTGCCCTTGGCCAGCGCGGAGCAGAGCACGGCCCGGTGGGCCATGCTCTTGCTGGGAGGTGCGGACACCGTGCCGCCGATGCGGGCGGGGGGAGATATCGTTACAAGCATGGTTTCACCTTTCTGCCCTTGAGCGCAGGGCCCACCACCTTACGGGTGGCGAAGTTGTGACCCGACATGCCAAGGGCTCCCCTGTTAGGAAAGACTCCCCCGGCCGGGGGAGGTGGCACGCAAGTGCCGAAAGGGGAGCGGCTGTCGAGCGAATGCGAGACTGAGAGGTTTTGCAAATCTTAGTCGCGGTACTCTTCCATCTTGAAAGCTTCGTACACGTCGCCCTCTTTGACGTCCGCAAACTTTGCCAGCGTCACGCCGCACTCGTAGCCCTCGGCCACTTCCTTGGCGTCGTCCTTGAAGCGCTTCAGGGACGCGATCTCGTCCTCGGTGATGACGATGCCGTCACGGACCACGCGCACCTTGCTGTCGCGGGTGATCTTGCCGTTGGTCACGCGGCAGCCGGCAACGGTGCCGACGTTGGAGATCTTGTACACCTGACGGACCTGCAGCTCGCCCAGAGAGACCTCGCGGAACTTGGGAGCCAGCATACCCTTCATAGCGTCGGTGACATCGTTGATGGCATCGTAAATGACACGGTACATCCGCATCTCGACCTTGGTAGCGGCGGCCTCTTCCTTGGCCACGTTGTCCGGGCGGACATTGAAGCCAATGATGATGGCGTTGGAGGCATCGGCCAGATCCACATCGGACTTGCTGATGGCACCGACACCGGCGTGGATGACGCGGACGCGGACCTCATCGTTGGAGATCTTTTCGAGGCTCTGCTTGACAGCCTCGGCAGAGCCCTGCACGTCGGCCTTGACGACGATGGCCAGCTCTTTCATATCGTTCTGAGCCATCTGGCTGAACAGGTTATCCAGGGTGACTTTCTGGAACGAGGAGAACTGCTTCTCCTTGGCGTCAGCAATGCGCTGCTCGGCCAGCTCACGGGCCAGGCGCTCGTCCTCAACGGCCTCAAACAGGTCGCCTGCCTCGGGCACAGCAGTCAGGCCGGTGATCTCCACAGGGGTGGAGGGGCCGGCATCGCTCAGCAGCTTGCCCTTATCGCTGCGCATAGTACGCACACGGCCCACAGCGGTACCGGCAATGATGACATCGCCGGAGTGCAGGGTGCCGTTCTGCACCAGGATGGTGGCAATGGGGCCCTGGCCCTTGTCCAGACGAGCCTCGACCACAGCACCCTTGGCGCGGCGGTTGGGGTTGGCCTTGAGCTCCATGACCTCAGCTTCCAGCGCAATGCGCTCCAGCAGGTCGTTGATGCCCATGCCGGTCATGGCAGAAACAGGGATGCAGGCCACGTCGCCGCCCCAGTCCTCGGGGATGAGGCCGTACTTGGTCAGGCCCTCCTTGACGCGCTCGGGGTTGGCCGTGGGCTTATCCATCTTGTTGATGGCCACGATGACCTTGACGTTGGCAGCCTTGGCGTGGTTGATGGACTCAATGGTCTGGGGCATGATGCCGTCGTCGGCAGCCACGACCAGAACCGCGATATCAGTCATGTTGGCACCACGGGCACGCATGGAGGTAAACGCCTCATGGCCCGGGGTATCCAGGAACGTGATCAGGCTGTCGTTGATCTTGACCTGATAAGCACCGATGGCCTGGGTGATGCCGCCGGCCTCGCCCGCGGTGACGTTGGTCTTGCGGATGGCATCCAGGATACTGGTCTTGCCGTGGTCAACGTGGCCCATGACACAGACAACGGGGGGACGCTCCACCAGATCCTCGGCGGAATCCTCCTCCTGGGTGAACAGGCGCTCCTCGATGGTCACATGCACCTCGTGCTCGACCTTTGCGTGGAACTCCTCAGCCAGCAGAGATGCGGTATCGAAATCGATCACATCGTTGATGGCGTGCATCTCGCCCATCTGCATGAACTTGGCAATGACCTTGCCGGCCTGCTGCTTCAGGCGGGCAGCCAGCTCACCGACGGTGATCTCATCGGGGATCATCACCTTCAGCTGTGCGTTGCGGGCCTTTTCCAGCTGGATGCGCTGCAGGCGCTCGAACTCGGTCTCGCGCTTGCCCTTCTGGAACTGCTGGCGCTGGCGCTGGCCGCGCTGGGTGAACTTCTGCTTGTTGCCCTGCGGGGTGGGCTTGCGGCGGTTCTCGGTGTTCTTGGTGGAAGCCAGATCGTCGTAGCGGGCATCAAAGCGGTCCACGTTCACATCCACGGTGCGGGTATCGACCGTCACCTGGCTGTCCTCGCGGCGGACAGAGACGGACTGAGCCGGGGCAGCAGAGGCCTTGGCACCGGTCTCGCGGGCCAGCTCGCTCAGGGAGACAGTCTTCTCCTCGCGCTTCTTGTGCTGCTCGTTCTTCTTCTCGCCGTGCTTATTGTTGTTATTGTTTGCCTTGGGCTGCTCTGCCTTTGCGGCAGGGGCAGCGGGCTTTGCCTCGGGCTTCTTCTCAGCAGCCTTGGGCTCTGCCTTTTTCTCCGCAGGCTTCTCGGCCTTTTTCTCCGCCTTCTTTTCAGGCTGGGCAGGCTGCTTTGCGCTGTTCAGGTACTCGTCCAGGCTGGCAACGCTGTTGTCCTTGCTGAATTTCTCCAGCAGGTAGTTCAGCTCGTTCTCTTCCAGGGTAGAGCTGTTCTTCTTGCCGGTGCTGCCCATGGCAGCCAGCTCATCCAGGACCTTCTTTGCAGAAACATTCAGGTCCTTTGCAAAATCGCTCACTTTATATTTTACGGTCATTCGCTCATATCCTCCTCATTTTTGATTGCTCCGCAGTCCGACAGGCGGTCGAAGCAGAGCTTTGCGAGGTTGCGGTCGGTCACCGCGTAAACAGCCACCGCCTTGCGGCTGATGTCGGCCAGCCGGTCCTGGGTCAGCGGCATGGTGATCACGTCCACCAGGTCGCCCACGGCGTAGTTCAGGCGCTGCACGGTCTTGGCGCTGGCGTCGGATGCGGTCATCACCAGCCAGGCCTTGCCCTTGACGCAGGCTTCCTCCACGGCGTCAAAGCCCATGGTCAGCGCACCGGCCTTGCGGCACAGGCTCACGGCCTGGAACAGGGCTTCTTCCGGGGCCAGCGCAGGTTTTGCGGGGGTGTTATTCTTTTTCGGCATTCCGGGCAGCCTCCTTTGCGGCTTCGGTCAGCTGGGCTTCCAGCGCCTCGTATACTTCGGCGGGAACCGGCTGCTCAAAGCAGCGCTCCAGCGCCTTCTTCTTTTTTGCCTTGGCCAGGCAGGCAGGGTCCGGGCAGAGGTATGCGCCGCGGCCCGGCTTTTTGCCCACCAGATCAATGCTGATCTCTCCGCTGGGTGCACGCACCACACGCACCAGCTCCTTTTTGGGGCGGCTGGTCATGCAGCCGATGCACTGGCGGGCAGGGATCTTTTTCTGTGCCATCCGGTTTCCCTCCTTTGGCCATCTGCGCCGGAATTACTCGGTGTCGGTCTCGGCTTCCTTCTTCGGCTCTTCCTCGCCATAATAGCCGCTCTCGGGGCGGATATCAATGTTGTAGCCGGTCAGGCGGGCGCACAGGCGGGCGTTCTGGCCCTTGTTGCCAATGGCCAGGCTCAGCTGCTGGTCAGGCACGGTCACGCGGCAGGAGCGGGTCTCGCCGGGCAGCAGCTCCACCTTGACCACCTTGGCGGGGCTCAGGGCTGCGGAGATGAACTCGGAGACATCCTCGCTCCACTTGACGATATCGATCTTCTCACCGCCCAGCTTCTCGACCACAGCGGCCACACGGTCGCCGTGGGGGCCGATGCAGGCAGAAACGGGGTTGACGTTGGCATCCTTGCTCCAGACAGCCATCTTGGTGCGGGCACCGGCCTCGCGGCTGATGGCCTTGACCTCAACGGTGCCGTCATAGATCTCGGGCACTTCCAGCTCGAACAGGCGCTTGACCAGGCCCGGGTGGGTGCGGCTGATCATCACGCGGGCACCGCGCTCGCCGCTGACCACGTCCACAACGTAGACCTGCAGGGTCTGGCCCTCGGTGTAGGTCTCGCCGGGCACCTGCTCGTTGCGGGGCAGGATGGCCTCGCCGCCCTTGCCCAGGTCCAGGGCCACAATGCCCTTCTCGTTGTCCACACGGGTAACGGTGGCCTGGATGATATCATGGGCGCGGGACTGGATCTCGCTCAGCTGCTGGCTGCGCTCGGCTTCCCGGATGCCCTGACGGATGACATGCTTTGCGGTCTGTGCGGCAATGCGGCCGAAGTCCTTGGTCTTGAGGGGGGTGACAACGCGGTCGCCGACCTCATAGCTCTTGCGGATCTTCTGGGCCTCGGTGATGCCGATCTCGGCGTGCTCATCGTACCAGTCCTCATCGGCGACAACGTTCTGCACCAGAGCGACGTTGAACTTGCCGCTGTCGGGGTCGATCTCCACCAGAACGTTGTCGTCCTCGACCTCATAGTTCTTCTTGACAGCGATCACGATGGCAGCCTTGATCTTCTCGATCAGGTACTCTGCGGTGATGCCGCGCTCATGCTCCAACATGGAGAGAGCTTCAAAAAATTCATTGTTCGCTGCAGCCATTTTTCGGGTTCCTCCTAAATATCATTCTTTCTCTTTTAATCAAACAGGTCCTCGTCGTCACACAGGCGCACCGTGCTGACGGCGGAAAGCTCGAACTGCATGGGGCCGGCCGGGCCTTCGAGCGTGATGGTATTGCCTTCGCGGGAAGTCAGGAGGCCGGAGAACTCCTTAACACCGTTCTCGTTGGCCCGGTACAGCCTGACGCTGATCTTCTGGCCCCGAACGGCTTCGTAGTGCTCCGGGCGGGTCAGCTTGCGGCCCAGGCCGGGGCTGCCGACTTCCAGATAATAGCTCTGTTCAATGGGGTCCGCCTCATCCAGGATGGGGTCCAGCGCATGGGAGACATCGGCACAGGTGTCGGTGTCCATGGTGGTGCCGTCCGTTTTGTCGATGAGGACACGGAGATACCAGTCCGGCCCTTCCTTTTCAAAGACCACGTCCCACAGGCGCAGGCCCATGCCCTCCACAGTGGGGCGGACAAGCGCTTCGACTCTCTGGGCGGTATTTCCGCCAGACTGCTTCGCCATAAAAACCTCCAAACAAACAAGAAACGCGGACCTTGCGGCCCACGTTTCAGTAAAAGTTATATCGTACTATTAGAATATAGCATACTTCCGGTAATTATGCAAGGGGTTTCGTGAAATTTTGCCTTATCCTTTGCCGTACCACAGCACTTCAAGAATCAAAACCTTCTCACAATCTTCTTATGCATCATAGGTTTCCACTTCTGTTTTTGTATCTCCACACTTGGTACAGACATAATAATAAGTCACCTTGATAAAATCTCTTCCAATCGGCATATTCCGGAATTCCTCCCGGACAACCTTATCAAGATCATAATTATGCTTGCAGGTATCAGGTATAATCGGTTCCGGGGATACATCACATGCTTTTTGTTCTGCCGCTTCAATCAAACGGAACATTTCGCTCGACTGCTGCGCCACATGCTGATTTACATACGCTTCCACTTGCGTAAAATCATAGCTGGAAGTTCTTGAAGTTTCAACAAGTTCTTCTGCCTTTTCTTTTCCCAGAACCAGCTCCAGCATACTGTCAATCCGTTTCTGGGTCTCTGTTTCAAAATATTGATCGATTCTGGAGGTGTCAAACGCCGCAAAAGCCGTTGCACCAACAGATATAACCAGTAAAAGGCTTAATAGCACCGCTGTCAATCGTTTCATAGTTTGCATCTCCTTTCTCTTACCCATATTAATATCACTTATACGTGGTCACAATATATTCTGCACCGCAATTTGTGCAGACATAATACTCCGTAGTAACCGTATATGTTCTACCCGTCTTCGGGTCCGTTTCCGATACACTTGTAGCATACTTAAAGCTATACAAATGGCTGCATACATCCGGTATAATCGGTTCCGGAGATAAATCATGCGGAGCGATATTTCCTTCTGCAAAAGAAATCACGCCCATCGTACATACCATAGCCAAGGTCAATAGGAACATCATCAAACGCTTCATAGCATTTCCATCCTTTCATCTTGTCTTGTGGTTCGGTCAAAGTGCACTTTTTATAGTAAAAGTATAACATCCCCTTTTTTTGATGTCAATATTTTTCTTTCATGTGAAATATCTTTTGTGCATTCATACAATTATCGAGTTTCTAGTCGTTCTAAATAAGCAAAAATCCTTACAGACTAATCACAGACTGTAAGGATTTAACGAATTATTTATATTGAACGATTACAGCACCCAGACACCGTTCCGGAACAGTTCCACCACACGGCCGTCACGGCACTTGCCGGTGATATGGCTGTCCTCTGCACCGATCATCACATCCTCATGGATGGTAGACTGGTTCATGCCGCGTTCTTCCAGCTGCTCTTTGGTCAGGCCGGTGCCGCCCTCGGTGGTACCGGGGTAGCTGGCACCAAAGGCGATGTGGCAGGCAGCGTTCTCATCAAACAGGGTGCTGTAGAACAGCGCGCCGCTGCGGTTGATGGGGCTGGATGCGGGCACCAGTGCCACCTCACCGATATGGCGGGCACCTTCGTCGGTATCCAGCAGCCGGCCCAGCAGGTCAGCGCCCTCCTCGGCTCCATGCTCAACGACCTTGCCATCCTTGAAGGTAACATGGAATCCCTTGATGAGCTGGCCATTGAACACATAGGGCTTGGTGCCGTAGACGATGCCGTCCACCTTATCCTTGTGGGGAGCGGTGAACACTTCCTCGGTGGGGATGTTGGGCAGGAAGAACACGCCCTTCTCGTTCTTGCTGCCGGCGCTCTCCCAGCTGGCCTTCTCGGCCAGGCCCACGGTCAGGTCAGTGCCGTTGGCGCTCTCAAAGTGGACGCTCTCCAGATCAAGGGCATTCATCTTCTCGCCCAGACCGGTCAGACGGTCCAGATGTGCCTTCCACTCGTTGACGGGGTCACCGCCGGTCACACGGCAGACATCAAAGATGAGCTGCCACAGCTTCTCGATGGCGGCACCCGTATCCAGCTCGGGGAACATCTTCTTTGCCCAAGGGGCGCTGGGCATGGCGGCAATGGACCACTGCACCCTGTCGTTCATGGTGTACTCCCGCCAGGGAGCCAT
>OLSQ01003418.1_pt1 | contig 10470 bp, 4 predicted proteins | sample 1672561 | NCBI WGS metagenome assembly OLSQ01 (sample SAMEA3136699, study PRJEB25190) | human gut metagenome | biome: human gut; feature: human-associated habitat; material: faeces | place: Austria | collected 2013 | reverse complement strand
GGTACGGACAATGAAGATGTTTGACATTATTCATGAAAATCCCATGCCGTACCCTTCCGTAACGGAAATTCAGCCGGATGAGCTGTCCGATCAAACGGATACGGCGGTCTATGTCGTCACAAGACAGGCTGGTGAAGGCGGTGACCGCAAAGCAGAAAAAGGCGACTATCTGCTGTCGGATGTGGAAACAAACAACATTAAACTTTTAGCAGGACATTATGACAAGCTGCTGCTTGTCATCAACTGCGGAAGTCCACTTGATCTTTCTGTTTTGGACGAGGTAAAAATTGATGCGGTCCTGTATTATTCGCAGGGCGGCATGGAGGGCGGCAACGCCTTCGCCGATCTGATTTCCGGAACAGTAACGCCCTCCGGCAAACTGACGGATACATGGGCAACGCATTATAACGACTACCCCAGCGCCGATACATTCAGCTATTTAAGCGGCGATCTGTCTTTCAACGATTACAAGGAAGGAATTTATATCGGTTACCGCTGGTTTGACGCAGAGCAGAAACACCTCCGCTATCCGTTCGGATTTGGACTGTCCTATACATCCTTCTCTCATACCGTGCAGGACATTTCCGTTGACGGAACCTGTGTTACCGTAAAAGCTGCGGTCTGCAATACGGGAGATACCTGCTGTGGAAAGGAGGTATTGCAGCTTTACCTTGCAAAGCCGTGCGGTCAAATTGACCATGAGCGAAAAGGACTGGTTGCTTTCGGAAAGACAAAATCCTTAAAGCCCGGAGAGAGCGAAGCATTGTCTTTCACATTTGATCTGTCGGAGCAAGGGAGCTTTGACGAAGAAGGTGCTGCCTTCATCTTGGAAAAAGGCGAATACGGCTTATTATTCGGTGATTCGTCCGCTTCTGCCGAGCCGATTGCCGTACTGACACTCAGCGACAATGTTGTGACAGAACTGGTGGAAGCGATCTGTCCGTGTAAAAAGACATTCCCTGTTTATCGGGCAGAAACGGCCGTGGCTGAATATCCGATCGAGCTGCCGCGAATCGCTATTGCAGCATCGGCATTCAAAACCACAGAGCATACCTATCAAACGCCTGCAACAAAAGAATCGCCGAAAATAAAAAGTCTGTTGGATACGCTTTCAGAAGAAGATATGGTTAGCTTATGTGTGGGCGGAGGATACAATCTCAAATGCTACAACAATGTTCCCGGCGCTGCCGGCATGACAGCTGTTAATCTCCTGAAAAAAGGAATTCCAAATATTGTTCTCTCCGACGGTCCTGCCGGGCTCAATGTGATGCAGGCGACATCGATTCAAAAGGACGGAACGCCTCGATATCCGGAAGGATTGCCGGAGGATTGGAACTGGGGATGGCTGAAGCATTTTTCCCCTCTTGTAAAAGCGAAGCCCGGAAAAGGTCGTCTGCTGTATCATTATATGACGGCGTTTCCGTGTGAAACCTTACAGGCGCAAAGCTGGAATGTACCGCTTCTGGAGGAAATCGGCAAGGCCATAGGAAACGAAATGAAAGAAATCGGCGTGACGGTTTGGCTGGCACCTGGTATGAACCTTCACCGCAATCCTCTGTGCGGGCGAAATTTTGAATATTACTCGGAGGATCCCGTTGTATCCGGTAAGATGGCGGCGGCCATCACCAGAGGCGTTCAATCCGTTCAAGGCTGCTTTGTAGCCATCAAGCATTTTTGCTGTAACAATCAGGAGGATAACCGGGATCATATGTCCTCCAACCTTTCGCAGCGTACTTTGCGGGAAATGTATCTTCGCCCGTTCCGTATTGCTGTTAAAGAAGGGACCCCCGGAACGGTGATGAGTTCTTATAATATGGTGAACGGAGTCTATACCCCCAACAGCTACGATCTGTGTACCAAGGTGCTGCGCAATGAATGGGGCTTCGAGGGCCTTGTGATGAGCGACTGGAATTCTACAGATAAGTGCTCCCACAGCGCAGCCATCAACGCAGGAAACGATCTTCTTATGCCAGGAAATAAATGGGTACGAAAAGCATTATTGGAAGCTTTGAAAAACGGAGAGCTTGATACAGCGGCTTTACGCCGGAGTGCTGGTCGGGTGCTGAAACTGATTTTCGACAGTGCGGTAGCGGATGAATTTTAGGAAGGAGGGATTGCCATGAAAATCTGTCAATATGATTATTTTGAAAAATGCTATTTGGCAAGTGTGCCCGGCAATCCTTTTGATGTGGAATGGACGATCAGCGTTATCTGCCCGAATGGAGCGATAAAGAAAATTTATGGCTTTTTCGATGGCGGCAACCGTTTTGCTTTTCGATTTATGCCGGAGCAATTAGGAGAATATCGCTATATAACCGATTGTAAGCAGCCTGAACTGAGTGGTAAATCCGGAAGTTTTTGCTGCATCCCTCCGCGAGAAGGTAATCACGGGAAAGTAAGCGTAAAGAACCGATACTGGTTTTCTTATGCAGATGGAACGCCCTACTTTGAAGCGGGTACGACCTGCTATGCATGGATTCACCAGAGCGCGGAACTGCGGCAGCAAACGCTGGAAACCCTCTCGGCAGGATATTTCAACAAGCTGCGGATGTGCGTATTTCCCAAGTGGTATGAGCATAACCACCGGCAACCGGAGTTATATCCCTTTGCTGGGAACCCGGAAAACGGCTTTGATTATGAAACGCCCAATGTTTGTTTCTTTCAGCATTTGGAAAACTGCATCAGCGCATTGGAAAGCTTGGGTATTGAGGCGGACATTATCCTGTTTCACCCCTATGAGTCTTCGGACTGGCGATTCAACTGGATGACAGAGCGGCAGGACAGGCAATATCTTCGATACATAACAGCAAGACTGTCGGCGTTTCACAATGTTTGGTGGAGCCTTGCCAATGAATATGACCTGCTTCAGACGGGGTACAAGCGGAAAAAAACCGCATGGAAACGACTGATCCAGTTCGTCCATGACTGCGATCCTTATGGGCATTTGCTCAGTATTCACCAGCTCAGCCGGATGTACGACTACCGGGATCCGAATGTGACCCACTGTTCCATCCAGCGTACAGAGCTGTATTTAACCGCGGAATATACCGACACCTGGCGGGAGAAGTACGGGAAGCCCGTTGTAATCGATGAGTGCGTCTATGAGGGCAACCTGAATGCATGGTGGGGCGGTATTACGGCGCAGGAGCTGGTAAGACGGTTCTGGGAGGCTGCGGCCCGGGGCGGATATATGAGCCATGGCGAAACTTATAGCGGCGAAAACATCTGGTGGAGCCATGGCGGCAGGCTATATGGTGAAAGCGCTCCTCGGATTCGGTTTCTCCGTGAGGTCATGGAAAAGTGTCCCAATATCCAGCTTACCAGCGAATCCGGCCTCAATAATACCGCACGGGCCATTGCCGGAACGGATGCACAGCTCGTTTATTTTGGATACTATCAGCCGCACCGTTACACCCTGCATTTGCTGGGAGGCGGAAAGTTCAAAGTAACTGTGATTGATACCTGGAATATGACAATGGAGGAGCTTTCGGAGATCTATACAGGTACGGCAGAGCTATCGCTTCCCGGGGAGCCCTATATCGCTGTGTTGGCCGTCGCAGAAGCCCCCGGAAAAGCGTCAGCCTTTACAAGAGATTCCGTATTTGAGGAAATGAGGCTGACCCCCGGCGGCAGAAAGCTGTTGAGAATTTTAAAGCGTTTATGCCCATCTTATTACTCTGGGATGCTTACGATGACCTTAAATCAGTGTAGCTCGCAGGCTGGTGGAGTTTTGGATGGAATGGCCGGAGATGGAATCCTACGGATTGTCAATCAAGGTCAATTGGTAAGAGGAATGGTTCAGCTAATTTTTGGCGCCTTGTTTCAGCGCAGAAGGGAGGAAACCTTATGAAACAGCAAGTTTTTAATCCTTATCTCCCACCCTGGGAGTTTATCCCGGACGGAGAACCCCGTGTGTTTGAGGATCGCCTGTATATCTTTGGCAGTCATGACCGGCTTGGCGGGAAATGGTATTGCGAAAACGACTATGTGGCATGGTCGGCGTCGCTGAACGATTTGTCCGACTGGCGGTATGAGGGCGTGATCTACACAAAGGAGCAAGATCACCGCAAGGGCAATCTCTACGCGCCCGATGTGATCCAAGGGGCGGACGGACGCTATTACCTCTACTACTCCAAGGACGACACCTCCGTCATTGGCGTGGCAGTTTGTGATACACCGGCCGGAACGTACGAATTTCTTGGGGAGGTCAGCTATCCCGACGGCAGGATTTTGGGCGACAGCGAGGGCGAATATTTTATGTTCGATCCATCGGTTCTCATCGATGACGGGCGAATCTGGCTCTATTCCGGCTCCAGCGCACGGAGCACCACAACGAAGCTGAAGCGCAATATGGCGGGCTGTACCGTCACGGAGCTGGAGCCGGATATGGTCACGGTCAAAACACCGCCCAAGGTGATCTTGCCCGGAACAAAGAGCTGGGGCACGGAAGCCTATTTCGAGGGGCCGTCCGTACGGAAAATCGGCAGGCTGTACTACATTGTTTATCCGGTTCGCAATGGTTCCGGTCTGCACTATGCCACTAGCGGGTATCCTGACCGGGAGTTTACTCACCGGGGACCTATCCATTCCACTTCAGACTTTGGGCTGAATGGGCATGGCCTTTGGAATCTGGCCTATCCAAGAGGAAACAATCACGGCGGAATGGCAGAACTGAATGGTCAGTGGTACATCTTTGACCACCGCATGACGAACAACAGCGCTTTTTCCCGGCAGGGTGTGGCGGAGCCGATCACGATTGCCTCTGACGGAACGATCCGGCAGGCAGAGTCCACCAGCTGCGGTCTCAACGGCGGGGCACTCCAGGACAGCGGCACATATCCTTGCTACATCGCCTGCAACCTGATGGCCCGGAAATGGTTCGGCAGGCTCCGGCATCCCCAGAACGGCCCGTTTATCAAACGAGATGGGATGGACGGAGATGAGCAGACGGACAGCTATATTTCCGGCTTGAAAAACGGATATACGGCAGGCTTTAAGTATTTTGCCTTTTCAGGAGGAATTTACGAGCTTTCCGTCTCTCTCCGCAGCAAAGGAGAAGGACGGCTGACAGTTGCCACGGGGGAAGACGATCTGGGCTTGGTTGGAGCCCTTGCCGTTACAAAAACCGATCAGTGGCGCACCGCTTCCGTCCGCTGCGTAATACCAAAAGGCAAGCAGGCGTTGTTCTTTACTTATCACGGAAATCACAGCATGGAAATGCTGCGTTTCACAATCAAAAAGATGGAGGAGTAGTATTATGGCAGGCAAACATAAACCGATCACACTTTTGAGCGGCGGATTATTTGACAAGCCCTTTATGGACTCTAAGGTCAAAACCCGCGGCATCACCACAAAAGAACGAATTTTGGGTCATCTGATTGGACCGCTGGGTCTGATCTTTGTGGTCAACACCATTGCGGCACTGGTGGAGAAATTTTTTACCCAGCAGTGCGCCGCTATGTACGGGACGCAGAACATCGCCATGATTCAAGTCATGGGAGGCCGGTATGAGGTGGTCATGACGGTGGCAAAGCTTCTGGCGGTGTTCATGGGGCTGCTTAACGGCTGGCTGATTCAGCATACCCGTTCCCGTCAGGGACGGTTCCGCCCATGGCACCTGATTTTTGGGTTTGCCACGATTATCATCGGCTGTCTTCTGTTTTTGTTCCCCGGCAGCACCTTGGGTGAGAGCTATTGGTACTATTTCTTTTTCCTGCTGATCTGCTATCATACAGTGGGAAGCACCTTCTTCTACCTGTTCCGGGACAATATCGTGTCCATTTCCACCCGCGACCCGGGCGGAAAGGCAAACCTGAAATTCATCCGCCAGCTCAGCTGGACGCTGGTTTCCGGCATCATTATCGGGATGCTGGTTTCCATGGTAGTGCTGCCCATGTGGCTGGAGCATGACATCAACGGCTATCCTACACTGATGATTATTCTGTCGCTGATCGCAATCCCCCTGCTGCTCATGGAATATTTCTACACCAAGGAGCGGGTCATTGAAGATGTTGCCGATACCGTGGGGATGGAAAAGGAAAACAATGTCCCCCTGCGGGATCAGATGAAAGCCCTGCTGAGCAATAAGTATTTTGTGATCTTCACAATCCTGATGACCGTTACCGGTATTGTGGACAACTTCAAGGGCGGCAATGTGCAGTATTTTTACATCAAATTCATGCTGGGCGGCGAGAAAAACTGGTCCATGTACTCCATTTATCAGGTGGTCACGGGAATCCCCCTTGGTCTTGGCGCAATCGCTATCTATCCGCTGGCGAAGAAGTTCGGAATTCGGAATGTGTCCATGGTAGGGTACTCCCTCGTGCTTTTGGGAAGCGTTATGGGCTGGATGTTCCCGACCAATCTGCCCGTGGCGCTGGCGGCAGGCTTCCTGCGTCAGACCGGTATGCTACCCAACTGCTACATCATTGCGACGCTTCTGTGCTACGCCTTTGACAGTGTGGAATTTAAGTCCGGCCTGCGCCTGGAAGGGCTGTTGGGGACCGCCATCATCGTGGCGATTCAGGCGGCTATATATGCCCCCTTTGCCGGCGGTTATGAGTCCTCCATTCTGAAGCTTGGATTTGTGGACGCGGTCGGCGTAGCCGCAAGCCCGGAGGTCATGAACTTTATGACCATGTCGTTCTACCTGTTTGATATTATCATGGCGGTCATGTATCTTGTGCTGCTTCCCTTTATGGATGTGGAAAAGCATCTGCCGAAAATGAACGCCGAGCTGACCCGCCGCCGGAAGGAAGCGGTGCTCGCCCGGGGCGAGGAGTGGGTCGATCCAGAGGAACTGGAGCGCCGGGAACAAGAGAAGCTGGAAGCCGAGGCCGAGGAAAACCGCATTGCCGACCTGAAGGAGCATTGCAGGAAAAAAGGCTTGGATTTTGACACAGAGAATGCGAAGTATCTGGCCAAGGTAGAAGCGAAAAAGGCAAAAAAAGCGGCAAAGGCAGGAAAATAGCGCAAGGAGACGGAAGCAATGGATTTGAAACACGCTGGATGGATTGGAACAGGGCGAAAAAATGACAAGCACAATGCCCTTCCGCCGGAGCTGTTCCGTAAGAAATTTGACTTGGAAACACTGCCCGCAAGGGCAGTGCTCCAGGCTTCCGCCATGGGGATCTATGAGGTCTGTGTCAACGGGAAAAAGGCCGGCGATTGCTATTTTGCCCCCGGCTATACCCATTACGAAAGCTATGTGCAGGTACAATCCTATAACGTGTTATCTCTCCTGAAAATCGGGGAAAACAGGCTGGACATCACTGTCGCCAACGGCTGGTGGCTGGGAAGCATTGGAAGCAAAAATAACCGCTACGGCGACTGTCGGGGACTGATTGCGGCGCTTACCCTCAGCTTTGCCGATGGAAGTGAGCAGAACATCACCACCGACGAAAGCTGGCAGGCCACCCGGGATACGCCGGAGCGGTTCTCGGATTTTTACAATGGAGAAACCATCGACCTGCGTAACACCGCAGAACAAGGCTGGCACTGGCAGCCGGTCATATCGTTGACAGGAAAGCTTCCGGCATTGAAGCCCCATTTCGGCGCACATGTCCGGGAGGACTGCCGCCTTGCACCGGTTCCCCTGAGCGGCGGGATCTATGATTTCGGGCAAAACCACGCGGGCGTGCTCCGGCTGACCGTCAAAGCGAAGCGGGGAACGACGATTACCGTCCGACATGGAGAAATTCTGGACGAGCAGGGACATCTCTTTACCAAAAATCTGCGCAAGGCGAAGCAGACCCTGACGCTTGTTTGCGGCACGGACGGCGAAAACACCTTTACTCCCCGCTTCACCTTTATGGGCTTCCGCTATGCGGAAATCACGGCGGATTCTGACTTTGAGATCATAAAGCTGGAAAGTGCTGTCCTTACAAGCGACTGCAAGTCGATTGGCACATTTTCCTGCTCAGACGAAAAGCTGAACCGGCTGTTCCAGAATATTCAGTGGGGTCAGCGCTCCAATTTCATCGACATTCCCACGGACTGCCCCCAGCGGGACGAGCGTATGGGCTGGACGGGCGACATTGCCGTCTTTGCGGAGACGGCCGCCTATAACCGGAATATCGGGGCTTTCATGGGCAAATGGCTGTGTGATCTCCGCCTGTATCAGCGTCCAAATGGCACCCTCCCGGTAACGATCCCAGAGAACAAGACCTATCAGCCCACGCCATTCAAGATTCCCATTGCCATCTGGGGAGATGCAGCTACTATGGTTCCCTGGGCTGTATACCGTGCCTATGGGGACAAGGAAGCCCTGGCGGCGCAGTACCACAGCATGAAAGCCTACACGGATGCCGAGATACGGGCGGCGGCCAGAACCGGGCGGGGGAAGCGGAAATTCCTGTGGGATAAGAATCCCTTCCAGTACGGCGACTGGTGCGCCGCCGGAGAGAGCTTTCATCAGTGGAAGAAAAAGGGCAAGTACCTTTCCACGGCATTTCTGGCCAACAGCGTAAGCATTATGCGTCAGGCGGCACAGGCATTGGAGAAAGCAGAGGACGAACGGTATTACAACCAGACCCTTGCACAGATTCAGGATGCCTTTTCTTCCCTTTGCATCCTTCCCGACGGGCATCTGACGGGGGATTTTCAGAGCAATTACGTCTGCGCTCTTTATTTTGACCTTGTACCGAAGGAAAAAAGGGCTGCGGTTGCCGCACGTCTTGTTCAGCTTGTGCGGGAAGGCAATCATACCGTCCGCACCGGCTTTGCCGGAACGCCGTATCTTTGCTTTGCTCTGGCGGACAACGGCTATGCGGAGGACGCCTACAGGGTGCTGCAAAACGAAAAATGTCCCGGCTGGCTGTACACGGTGAATGCGGGCGGCGTTTATCATCCCCGCGTCCTCGGTGACCGGGATGAAGGCGCCGGAAAGTCCGCCGACGGAGCTGGATGCCATCACGCCGCCCTTTTTCACCGCGTCGTTCAACAGCGCGAGTGCGGCGGTGGTGCCGTGCGTGCCGCAGACCTCGAGGCCCATCTCCTCCAGAATACGGGCCACGCTGTCGCCGACGGCGGGCGTGGGCGCGAGGGAGAGATCGACGATGCCGAACGGCGTATTGAGCCGGCGGCTGGCCTCCTGCGCGACGAGCTGACCCATGCGCGTGATGCGGAAGGCAGTCTTTTTCACCGTCTCGGCGACCACATCAAAGGGCTGGCCCTTTACACTTTGCAGGGCATGGTATACCACGCCGGGGCCGGAAACGCCGACGTTGATGACGCGCTCCGGCTCGCCGACGCCGTGGAACGCGCCGGCCATAAAGGGGTTGTCCTCCACAGCGTTGCAGAACACCACGAGCTTCGCGCAGCCGAAGCCTCCGCAGTCGGCGGTGCGCTCCGCCGCGGCCTTGACGGTGCGGCCCATGAGCGCCACCGCGTCCATGTTGATGCCGGCCTTGGTCGAGCCGACGTTGACGGACGAGCACACAAGGTCGGTGACGGCCAGCGCCTCGGGAATGGCGGCGATGAGCCGGCGGTCGGCGTCGGTCATGCCCTTTTGCACGAGCGCGGAAAAGCCGCCGATGAAATTGACGCCCACGGCCTTGGCGGCGCGGTCGAGCGCGACGGCAAAGGGAACGTAGTCCTCCGTCTCCGAGGCGGCGGCCACGAGCGCGATGGGCGTGACGGAGATGCGCTTGTTGACGATGGGGATGCCGAACTCGCGCTCAATGTCCTCGCCGGTTTTAACGAGCCCTTCGGCATAGCGCGTGATCTTGTCGTAGATCTTCTCACACGCCGCCTTGGCGTCGCGGTCGGCGCAGGAGAGCAGGGAAATGCCCATGGTGATGGTGCGGATGTCGAGGTGCTGGCGGTCGATCATCTGCACGGTGGACAGCACATCGTTTTTATCGAGCATGGCGCGGACCTCCTCTCAGATGCGGTGCATGGCGTTGAAGATGTCCTCCCGCTGGATGCGCACGGCAAGGCCGCGCTCGGTGCCGTAAGCGTCCAGCTTGTCGGCGATCTCCGGGAAGGATACCGTGCACGCGGAAATGTCCACCAGCAGGACCATGGTGAAGTAGCCCTGTTCGAGGATGGTCTGGCTGATGTCGAGAATGTTGATGTTGTACTCCGAGAGCAGGGCGCAGACGGAGGCGATGATGCCGACGCGGTCCCGGCCGAGAACGGTGACGATGGCTTTCATGCTGGATTCTCCTTCATTTATGATCATGTATCCCATATTATAGCAGGAAACACGCAAAGAGTAAATATTCCGAATACCGGCTTTTGCCGGTATTCGGAATATTTTTTCCATGGCTTCAGCACACCGGACAGGTCCAGCCGAAGGGATCGGGCTTCGTGCCCCACTGGATGCCGGTCAGCTCGTCGTAGAGCTTCTGCGACAGCTCGCCGATACGGTTATGGTTGATCTCATAGCATTTGTCGCCCCAGCCGAGTGCGCCGATGGGGGAGATGACGGCGGCGGTGCCGATGCACCACGCCTCCTCCAGCGCGCCG
>OLSQ01003412.1_pt1 | contig 10480 bp, 9 predicted proteins | sample 1672561 | NCBI WGS metagenome assembly OLSQ01 (sample SAMEA3136699, study PRJEB25190) | human gut metagenome | biome: human gut; feature: human-associated habitat; material: faeces | place: Austria | collected 2013 | reverse complement strand
CCGCCCACGCCGATGTCGCCTGCCGGCACATCCACGTCAGGGCCGATATGACGTCCGAGCTCCAGCATGAAAGCCTGGCAGAAGCGCATCACCTCGGCGTTTGACTTACCGCGGGGGCTGAAGTCGGAACCGCCTTTGCCGCCGCCCATAGGCAGTGTGGTGAGTGAGTTCTTGAAGGTCTGCTCAAAGGCGAGGAACTTCAGGATACCCAGGTTGACGCTCTTATGGAAGCGGATGCCGCCCTTGTAGGGACCAATGGCATTGTTGTGCTGCACACGGTAACCCATGTTGGTCTGCACTTGTCCCTTGTCATCTACCCATGTCACACGGAACTGATATACGCGGTCAGGTATGCAGAGGCGTTCTATCAAGTTGGCTTTCTCAAACTCCGGGTGCTTGTTGTACTCTTCTTCGATAGTGGTCAATACCTCTTCGACTGCCTGATGGTACTCAGGTTCATTAGGGAAGCGTCTCTTGAGATCTTCCAAGACTTTCTTTGCGTCCATAGCTAAACTTGTTATACGAATACTGTTGGTTGGTTGTCCTAATCCGCTGCAAAATTACAGAAAAAGCATTGCTTTCACAAGTATTCTGTAAGCAAATTGCAAGAAAAGCACACATTTTGTCACCACAAAGCACTTTTTACAAGCAATTCCATGCTACTGACGGCATTTGTGCAAGGCAATGGCAACGGCACCAACAGCAGCACGTGGAAAGCGGCGGAGAAACATGGGCCAAGAGATGCAGTGCAGTGCATGCGCCATCGCAGCGCGCTGCGATGCCCGACGAAGCACGCTGCACAGGCCATCGCAGCGCGCTGCAAAAAACCTTGCGGCCATCCGGGCGAGCCTCCCGACTCCCATCCGGCACCTCCCTCACTCCCCTGCAAAGGCCAGGGTGAGCAGGCTCACGTGGGCAGAGGGGTCGGCCTCGAGGATGGCCTCGGCACATTGGGCCAGGGTGGATCCCGTGGTCATCACGTCGTCCACCAGCACCACCCTGCCCCCGCGAAGTGCCTCGGGAAGGCGGGCATGATAGATGCGGGTGGTGTTCTGCGCCCTGCCCTCACCCGAGAGATGGGTCTGCGAGGTGCCCTGCTGCTGCCGGACGAGCAGTTCCATCACGGGCACACCCATGGCGCGGCCCATCCCATCGGCCAGAAGACGGGCCTGGTTGTAACCACGCTCGCGCAAGCGCCGGGCGGTAAGGGGCACAGGCACCAGCACATCGGCATATTCGTCCAGTCCGGCACGCACCGCCTCGCTGCCGGCCCACCACCCCAGGCGGTAGGCCAGAGCCGTGTCGGACTGGTACTTGATGCGCATGAGCAATTGGTGGAAAGGGGAATTGTGGCGGTAGGCCACCAGACTGAAGGCATGCTCCACAGGCACGCGCGTCCACAGGTGTCGCAGCATGTCATTGTCATCGATGCCGGGCAACCACAGGCGGGGCAGGCATGAGGCACACACGGCACACAGGCTCTGCTCGGTATATTCCAGCCTGCGCTGGCACACCGGACAGCGGCGTGGCAGCAGCAGATGGGTGATATCGTGAAGAATACTCATGGCTCTATACGCGCGTACATATTATATAATTATAGCAGGAGAATGCCTCTGCACAGACAAATATACGTTTTTTTGCCCAAACAGACACGCGTTTGCAGGAATATCGCTTTCGCGTATGCGTGAATTTCGTTAACTTTGTGCCAGGGAAGGGGCTTAGCCCTGCCCGAACAGGAGAAAACTTATCCAATAACAAACATACTAAATTAACAAGATGCTCAAACAGTTATTTTTCTCAGCGGCATTGGCTGTGGCTCTGGGGTCACAGGGCGCAATGGCGCAAGCACCTCGCTGGCAGGACCCGCAGGTGAACAGGGTGAACACCGAGAAGGCACGCAGCTCGTTCTTCGCGTATGAGTCACAGGCCCTGGCACAGAAGGGACTCAAGGAGGGAAGCAAGCGCTTTCTGTCGATGGAAGGAATGTGGAAGTTCCAGTTTGTCAAAGACCACAACCTGGCCCCGAAGAACTTCTTCATGCCCGGCTATGACGACTCGCGATGGGAGGACTTCCCCGTGCCCGGACTCTTCGAGATGAATGGACACGGCGACAAGACCTACAAGAACGTGGGCTACGCCTGGGCAACCCAGTTTGCCAACAACCCTCCCATGGTGGAGGAGAAGAACAACTACACGGGTTCCTACCGCCGTACATTCACCATCCCAGCCAGCTGGAAGGGAGAGCGCATCTATGTGCACGTGGGCTCGGCCACCAGTAACCTCGCCCTGTGGGTGAACGGCAAGGAGGTGGGCTACAGCGAGGACTCGAAGCTCGAAGCAGAGTTCGACATCACCAAGTATGTGGTGCCCGGACAGAAGGCAGTCATTGCCATGCAGGTGATGCGCTGGTGCGACGGCTCCTACGGCGAGGACCAGGACTTCTGGCGCTTCACCGGCATAGCACGCGAGGTGTATATGTACGCACGTCCCGCTGCACATGTGCAGGACCTGCACATCACCGCAGGACTCACCAACAACTATACCGACGGCACACTCAACGTGAAGGTGGATGCTCCCCAGGCCGCCGGCAAGACGCTCACGATGACCCTCACCGATGCCGACGGCAAACAGGTGTGGCAGAGCGAGCAGCAGCTCAAGGGCAAGGGCACGCACTCCGTCGATGCCCAGATAAAGGCTCCCCGCCTGTGGAGCGCCGAGACACCCTACCTGTACACGCTCATGACCACACTCTCTGACAAGGGTGGCGTAATCGAGTCAATCCCCCAGAAGGTGGGATTCCGCAGCGTGGAGCACAAGGGCAACCAGATTCTGGTCAATGGCAAAGCCGTACTCTTCAAGGGTGCCAACCGCCATGAGATAGACCCCGATGGCGGCTACGTGGTGAGCCTGGAGCGCATGACAGAGGACATAGCAATGCTCAAGAAGTTCAACTTCAACGCCGTGCGCACCTGCCATTACCCCGATGACCCACGCTGGTACGACCTTTGCGACCAGTACGGAATCTACCTCGTGGCAGAGGCCAACTTCGAGAGCCACGGCATGGGCTACGGTGACCGCCGCCTGGCACAGGACCCCCGCTACAAGCACACCATCGTGGAGCGCAACCAGAACAACGTTCTCATACAGAAGAATCACCCCAGCATCATCTTCTGGAGCCTGGGCAACGAGAGCGGCTCAGGCGATAACTTCGACGCCGCATTCGACCAGGTGAAGGCACTCGACGCATCACGTGTGGTACAGTATGAGCAGATGGGAGAGGAGGGCAAGACAGAGGTGTTCTGCCCGATGTACCGTGACCACGGCGCATGTGAGCAGTACTGCAAGGGAAGCAACCCGCGTCCCCTCATCCAGTGCGAGTATGCACACGCCATGGGAAACAGTGGCGGAGGCTTCAAGGAGTACTGGGAACTCATACGCAAGTACCCCAACTACCAGGGAGGATTCATCTGGGACTTCATCGACCAGGGCGTGCGCGGCACAAGCAAGCGCACCGGCAAGCAGATATGGAAGTACGGAGGTGATGAGGGCCGATACCCTGCAAGCGACCACAACTTCAACTGCAACGGCGTACTCTTGCCCGACCGCACCCCCAACCCACACGCTTACGAGTTCCGCCATTACCAGCAGAACTACTGGGTGAAGAGCATGGACATGCAGACGGGCATGGCTGAGGTATATAACGAGGACTTCTTCCGCACCATGGACAATGTGGAGGGACTGGTGACCATAGTGGTTGACGGCAAGCCCGTGATGACGCAGAGCGTGCCCGAGCTCACCGGTCTGAAGCCTCAGGAGACACGCCGCGTGAACATGGCCAAGCTGCCCTTCGCACAGAAGGTGCTCGACATCATACGCGAGAATGCAGGCTGCGAGGTGCTGGCCAACGTGCAGTTCCGCCTGCGCGACTCCGAGCCCCTGCTGCCCGCAGGCTACGTGGTGGCCGAGCAGCAGTTCACCCTGCAGGACTACTCATTCCCCTCTGCCGCACAGGTATTGGCGCAAGCCAAGGCCAATGAAGAGCTGACGGTGAAGGTAGATTCGCAGTTGGCATGCTACACGATGACCGCTGCCGGACTCTCGGTAACGGTGAACCGCAGCACCGGCATGATTGACTATCTGGACGTGAACGGCCGTCCCATGCTCCAGGATGAGTACAGCGTGACCCCGAACTTCTGGCGTGCTCCCACCGACAATGACTATGGAGCCGGCCTGCAGAACAACTTCGCAGCATGGAAGAACCCCGCCATGAAGACCAAGCAGGTGAGTCTGCAGAAGGTGGAAGGCGGCGTGGCCGTCACCTCCCTCATCGCTCTGCCCGGCGTCAATGGCGAGCTCACGCTCACCTACACGCTGACCAACGACGGTGCGCTCATCGTAGGACAGAAGCTCAAGGCCGACCCCGCCAAAAAGAACACCAATATGTTCCGCTTCGGCATGCAGTGGGTGATGCCCGGCGAATACGCCCAGGTGACCTACTACGGCCGCGGTCCCGTGGAGACTTACATCGATAGGGACGCCCAGCAGCTGGGCTGCTACACCCAGAAGGTGGGCGAGATGTACCACCCCTATGTGCGTCCCCAGGAGAGCGGAAACCACACCGATGTACGCAGCTGGGCTGTGACCGATGCTGCCGGACATGGTCTGAAATTCCTGGCAACAGGCAAGATGGAGTGCAGCACCCTGCCCTACCTGCCACAGGACCTCGATGACGGACCCGACAAATACGCTCATCAGAGCCACAGCGGCGACCTTGTGGAGCGTCCCTTCTCCGTACTGCAGATCCAGCAGAGGCAGTTCGGTCTGGGCGGCGTGACCAGCTGGGGCACCTGGCCCATCAATAAGTACCACCTCAACTACCTCGATTACGACTTCACCTATATCGTGAAGCCTTGCTGAGGCAAGCAGGTCATCTGACCCCAGAGGCACGATGAGCGGCCGGCAGAAAAGCAGCTCCACCGCCTACGGGGAACAATACGAGAAAGCCCGAGGGGCAGTCTGGTGTTTGTGCCGGACTGCCCCTCAGTCTGTTCCTCCATACCGGCCTCCCCGCCGACACACTCTGGCGCCTCCCGGGATGCACACCGCATGCCTGCACACACCTGCCAGCATCACCAAAGGCAGCAAGCATTTCATTCTGACAAAGGTTGTTGAGATGAGGGGAAAAGAGACCTGGGCGGAAGGAAAGAATGGAATGGAAGAAGAGAGGGAGGCGGCTGTAGAGAATGGACAGAGAAGGCAGAAAGACTGGGAGAAGAGAACTGAGACACGGGACGAAGGAAACTGGAAGGATGGGAGAAAAGGGGTTGGAATGGATGCCGAAGCAGTTGTCGGGAAACAAGCCTGCGCGGTAGATTTCCTCATGGAAGCGGGAACGGCGATGATAGCAGGAGGGACATGCGACAAACGCACTGCGCTGCAAAGCCAAACGCAGCGCGCTGCGATGAACGATGCAGTGCGCTGCGATGGACGATGCACTGCACTACGTCATTTCACCCGAGCCATTCCCATGAGGCAAGAAGGACCCAACAACCGAACCCCACAGCCGCCCATCGGTCTGCAAAGACCACGCCTCTCCTACCCGTCCATACCATCGGAACCCTGCCTCTTATCCTCCAAAAACACCTGTTGTGCCGGCTTCTCGGGACCGACCGACAGACTGTCAAAAGGAATACAAGGAACTCAAAAACAGGACGGAGCGAGCCAAGAGACCGAACGATGAAAGACGTGCGACAGGACGGAGCGGCCCAAAGGATTGAACGAAAAACGACGGATGTGGGTAGGAAACACGAATGGCAGGCTTTGCTGCGCCTGCCATTGGAATATCATACTATGCAAGTCCGCTCTTGAAAGCGGAACGAGGAAGCTTCTGCATCAGTGACGGCCGATGAGCTGAAGGAACTCCTCGCGGGTCTTGGCCTGGTTGAATGCGCCCGAGAAGTCGCTCGTGGTGGTCAGACTACCCTGCTTCTCCACACCACGCATCTGCATGCACATGTGCTGCGCCTCTATCACCACCATCACTCCAAGCGGGTGAAGCGCCTCCTGGATACACTCTCTTATCTGCTTGGTCATGCGCTCCTGGATCTGCAGGCGGCGCGCAAAGCAATCCACCACACGGGCTATCTTGCTCAGCCCCGTCACCTCGCCATTGGGGATGTAGGCCACATGCACACGTCCGTAAAAGGGGAGCATGTGGTGCTCGCAGAGCGAATAGAAGTTGATGTCACGTACGATGACCATCTGACGATACTCCTCGCTGAACTTGGCGGAGTTGAGTATCGCCACCGGGTCTTGCCTGTAGCCGCTTGTCAGGTACTGCATGGCACGTGCCACACGCAGCGGCGTCCTGAGCAGTCCCTCGCGCCCGGGGTCCTCCCCCATCAGTTCCAATATGCGGTGCACGTGGGCCGAAAGCTCCTGCTCCACCGCATCCGACTGGCATCCGGACGCAGCGGATGCACCTGCAGGACTCGCCAGTTCCTCTCCGTCAAAGTCCATCATCTCTTCGTTCATCATCGTCTGACCTATGGTTCAATATAGACTATCACCTTGCATCGCACCATGACCGCCTCGGCATATTGGCCCGACTCCTTCATCTGACGGAAGTACTCGTTGGCCTCCTCGTAGGTACGGAAGTCACCCACGCGGCATATCCAGTGTGGCGATACGAAGTGCGTATATACAGGCAGTTCGGGAAACATACCCCTGACACGCTGCCCCATGGCCATTGCCTCCATCTTGCCCTTGCGCGAGTTGTCGCCTGAATACACCTGTATGCGGTATCCGTTGACCCGCATCTTCTGCCCTGTATGTCTCACAGGAGCCACTGCGGTATCCACCGTGTCGGGACGGTGAGTGACGGTGGGCTGGATGGGCTGCGTGACCCGCTTGCCTGCCGTTGCGGAGGCTTTGGGTTGTGAGGTGCCGTTGACCAGGGCGGTGATCTTCTCGCTCTGGTACAGGGTTATCTTGCCCTGCCCCTCCACGGACCTCTGCAGCAGGTCGGTATAACGCTGCTGGGCCACGAGCGGGAAGCTGGCAAGCATGGTGAGTATGACAAGGGATATGCGCATGTCTTGTGATTTACTGTAAAAGGCCTTGCCGGCCGGCGGCATGCCGCGTGGCTGCCGCTGTACCGGCAAGGCTGATGTTGTGAGGTAGGGATTACTTCCAAGCGTCGATGATGCCCTTGAAGTCGGGAGCCTTCAGAGAAGCGCCGCCTATCAGACCGCCATCGATATCAGGCTTGGCAAACAGTTCGGGAGCGTTGCTGGCCTTGCAAGAGCCGCCATAGAGGATGCTTGTCTCGTCGGCCACAGCCTCGCCATACACCTCAGCCACACACTTGCGGATGTATGCATGGATCTCCTCAGCCTGCTCAGCGGTGGCAGTCTTGCCGGTGCCGATGGCCCAGATAGGCTCGTAGGCAATCACGATATCCTTCCACTGCTCGGCTGTGAGGTGGAATACGCTGCCTGCCAGTTCGGCCTTGCACACAGCCTCCTGCTCGTTGGCCTCGCGCTGTGCCAGGCTCTCGCCGATGCAGAAAATGACCTTCAGACCATTGGCCAGTGCCAGGTCCACCTTCTCCTTCAGTATCTCGGGAGTCTCTGCATAGTACTCACGACGCTCGCTGTGGCCCAGTATCACGTACTCAGCACCGGTGCTCTTCACCATAGCTGCGCTCACTTCACCGGTATAGGCACCGCTCTCGTGGTTGGCACAGTTCTCGGCGCTCACGGCGATCACGCTGTCTTTGAGCAGCTCGCTAACGGTAGCCAAGTGGATGAAGGGTGTGCCGATGATAACCTCGCAGTTGGGCTTCTCGGCAGCCAGAATGTCCTTCAACTCGGCGGCCAGCGCCACACCTTCCTGCAGGTTCTTGTTCATCTTCCAGTTGCCTGCTACAATCTTCTTTCTCATAATGCTTTTATTTAGAGTTTGTATTTGGTTTATGTCGTTTACGAAGCTTCCATGCCACCCACAGGCGGTCGGCCAGGGTGCACGCCAGAAGCGGGAGCACATACCTGAAGAGTATGGTGAGCAACCGCTCCATGCGCGACGGCCCCTCAAGGGCACCCCACTCTGTCTGCTCCAGCGGGCGCACTTCCTCGGTGAGGTCGGGCATCCCCGTTGAAGGCCACTTGCCTGTTATCCGTCCGTCATGCAGCAGCATAAGGCCGGGATTGGAGCGTATCATCGTCTTGAGCACGATGCCGTCGGTAAACAGGAAGGGGTATTCGGCTCCCGTCATCTCCTGCCACGTGGCAATGGTCTCCCTCCCGCTGGAGGTGAGACAATAGAATCGGTAGCCATGTTCCTGCGCATAGTCATAGGCCGAGGTGATGATGTCGAGCACCCCGTCATCGGCCTGCTCCAGATAGGGCGAAAGCAGGAGGAACACATAGGAGGTGTCCTGCATGACCTCGCCGGTGAGGTCCTCGCCGTCGGCTGTCTGCATACAGAAGTCGGCGTAGGGCGATTCTGCACTGCTCTGTGTTCCCTCCACACGTGTGTCGATGTAGGTCCACGTGCTGTCTGGATAGTCTTCGGTGGCAAACTCACGTCGCTCACCGTTTTTCTCCATGATGAAGTAGGTCTTGGTCTGCCCTTGTGCCGCGTCCCTCTCTGCCAGCTTCTCCCTCAGGTTCACCCCTATGCGGTAGGGCAGGAAGTCGATAGGCGGCAGTCCGTAGAGGCTCATTCCCGCAAAGATAAGCGAGAAGGCCCAGGTGCAGAGCGACACTGTCCACTGGTGGCGCTCGGTGATAAGACGTGTCATGAGGCGCGTCTTGCACACCAGCAGAATGGCGGCTGCGAGCAGCACCACATTCTTCCAGAACGTCTGCCAGTTGGTGAGCACCAGCGCATCACCGAAGCAGCCGCAGTCCCTCACCGGATTGGCGACGGCCAGATAGAGCGTGAGCGGAGTGAAGGCAAGCATGAAGGCCAGTGCCAGGATGCTGGTGCGGCGGCGGCGTATGCCGAACAGCAGATAGATGCCCACCGAGAACTCCAGCATGGCCAGAACCACTGACAGCACCACAGGAGTGACCCCCTGCATGAGTGCCTGCAGCCCGAAGGCCTGGGCGTAGTCCTGCAACTTGTAGGCCGTACCGAGCGGGTCGTTCAGTTTCACCGCGCCCGAGAAGGTGAATGTGACCACTACCACGAGGCGCGCCACGTTCACCGCCAGCCACAGCAGCCTACTCTTCCACCTTGTCCTCACCGAATGTCAGTTTGATCAAGCCGAATACGGCATAGTTCATCATATCCATGTAATTGGCATCGATGCCCTCTGACACGAGTGTGTCACCGCCCAGATCTTCTATCTGCTTAGTGCGCATCACCTTCATGAGGATGAGATCGGTGTAACTGCTTATGCGCATCTGCCTCCATGCCTCGCCATAGTCATGGTTCTTGCGCAGCATCAGCTCCACTGCCTCATTGGCATGCTTGTCATAGGCCGCCAGGCACTCCTCGGCGGTCATATCGTCCTGTGCCTCGACCGCACCCAGCTCGAGCTGGATGAGTCCGATGATGGCATAGTTGACGATGCCCACAAACTCAGGCTTCACACCCTCGTCCACCAGTCCCTTTCCACAGGTCTCCAGTGTGCGTATGCGGCGTGCCTTGATGTATATCTGGTCGGTCAGAGACGTGGGGCGCAGTATTCTCCACGACGCTCCATAGTCGTGCAACTTCTTTGCAAACAAGTTTCTGCATTCCGCCATCACGGTGCGGAACTGTTCCTGTGTGTCCATTATACCTTATTATATATATAAGCGTGGGGCAAAGTTACGGCTACTTTGCCACTTATGCAAATTTGCTCCCAACAAAGGAGCGTCTTCCTCGAACAGACACCGCACCATGAGGGCCAACTGGCAGCTACATGGCTTTCTCATCGCAGTATTGATGGAAAGAAATGGCACGGCAATGCCACAGGCAAGAGGAAAGGCTGAGGTTGAGGCAAAGAGGGCGGAAAGGACGCCCGCCCTGCCGCACGGACAGCCACGGGCTTGAGCTTTTGAGGGAAACGGAGAAAGCGGCGGGAGAGGCGACGGATGGAAATGGCAGAAAGAACGGAACGCGGTGCGATGGCAAATGCAGCGCGCTGCAATGGGCAACGCAGCGCGCTGCAATGGGCAACGCAGCGCGCTGAGATGACAGATGCAGCGTGATGCATTTTCCTGTCCACTTTCCCAGGCAATCCCGAGCAAAGCGCACTCATTTCTCCTCCTGCCTACTCCTCCACTCAGATCAACCAACCCTCTCATCGTCATCGGCTCTCTTCTGCGCACCTGCCAACCCACGTTTCCTCTCTCACCAGCACGTCTTACGTCCTTCTGAAACCCCTACTCCTTCCACAGCCAGCGCACTCGTTTTCCACAGCAAGCGCACTTGTCTTCCTCTACAAGGCACTTGTTTTCCTCTGCCTGCACGCTCGTCTTCAGAGGAA
>OLSQ01003408.1_pt1 | contig 10481 bp, 7 predicted proteins | sample 1672561 | NCBI WGS metagenome assembly OLSQ01 (sample SAMEA3136699, study PRJEB25190) | human gut metagenome | biome: human gut; feature: human-associated habitat; material: faeces | place: Austria | collected 2013 | reverse complement strand
CTCCGCATGCTTACGTACCATTTCATCTCGCCGTCAAATCCAGTCAACCCCGAGATTTCTTGATAACTAGGGTGCAAAGATAAAACGAAATTTTGAAATCACCAAATATTTTCGGAAAAATCATCGCTTTTTCTTTGAAATATCGGGATAAAGTGGTTGGGAGACCGTTTTTGTTTAGAATTTTGGAAGAAATGATGGGATTTTCGAAGCTATCTCGTTTTTTTGCAGTAACTTTGTGGGCAAAATAATTAAAAATCAAAAATGATGGCAATGGAGAAAAAAGGAAAGATACTGATAGTGGATGACAATGAGGATGTTCTCTTGTCGCTCAATATGCTTTTGAAACCATACGTGGAGGGTATCAGAGTTATCAATACGCCTGAACGAATCATCGGAATGATGGATTCGTTCATGCCTGATGTCATCATGCTCGATATGAACTTCCATCGGGATGCCATCAGTGGCGAAGAGGGGTATGAATGGCTGAAGAAGATTCTGGCGCATAACCCTAAGAGCGTGGTGCTGTTTATCACGGCTTACGTGGATACGGAGAAGGCGGTGAGGGCTATCAAGGCGGGAGCCATCGACTTTATTCCGAAACCATGGGATAGGAATAAACTGCTCGATACGGTGAAGAGTGCCGTGGAATTGAGCAGGGAAAGGAAGCTGGATTCTTCGGATTCGCAGGAAAAGGAATCGGAGCAGAATATGTATCAGAATCTGAATATGAATCAATGTTCTGATTCCAAGTCTGTTGTATCTTCTCAAGATGTGTTTGCGAGAATGATTGGCGAATGCCCTGCCATGAAGGAACTGAAAGCGCAGATGATGCGTGTGGCGGCTACGGATGCCAACGTATTGATTACTGGAGAGAATGGTACGGGAAAGGATGTGGTGGCGCATGCCTTGCATCTGCTTTCAGACAGGGCAAGAAAGCCGTTTGTGAATATCGACTTGGGTTGCATTCCTGAGAATCTTTTCGAGAGCGAACTTTTCGGATACGAGAAGGGGGCGTTTACGGATGCCAGGAATGCAAAGGAAGGACGAATAGAAACGGCGGATGGTGGTACTCTCTTTCTGGATGAGATTGGAAATCTGAACCTGCCGATGCAGCAGAAACTCCTAACGGTGATAGAGAAGCGTGAAACTCAGCGCATTGGTTCCAACAAGGTGAGCCATGTGGATGTGAGGATTCTGGCGGCTACGAATGCTAATTTGCGTGAGAAGGTGGGAGAAGGAACATTCCGGCAGGACCTCTTCTATCGGTTGAATACCATTGAACTGCATCTTCCGCCGCTGCGTGAACGTGGAGAGGATATCGTTCTGCTGGCAGAATATTTTCTGAAGATTTATTCGGGAAAATATAGTGTGGGTGATGTGGTGCTGGGTGCATCTGCCAAACAGAAACTTCTGAAACATACCTGGCCGGGGAATGTAAGAGAGCTGCAGCATTGCATCGAGAGGGCAATCGTATTAAGTGATAAGACGGAACTGACTGCCGAGGATATCAGATTGGAGGATTCTGTGGTGGCATCGGGGACTTCTTCAGGTTCCATAAAGGTTGATTCGCTCAATCTTCAGACCTTGGAGCGTGAAGCCATCAAACGTGCCATTTCCTTGAGCAATGGAAATCTTACACAGGCCGCAGAGTTGCTGGGTATTACCCGTTTCGCCCTTTACAGGAAAATCGACAAACTCGGGGTTTAAAGCTTTTGCCCTTTCAGGGCGTAGGGATATATCTTGTTAAAACCCAGGGTGTTGCCCTGGGCTAGGAGTTTCTGCCCTTACAGGGCGTGTGGGGATTTAAGCAGTTTTTTTGTAGAAAAAACGGAAATTTTTGAAACTATGTCAATCGTCAATAACTTATTCAATCATAAGAGCAATGAGCGGATGCGCCAACTGATTGAGGCTATCCGCACCCGTGACTTCTCGCTTCAGTATTCGTTGGATCATCTGAGGGGAGAAGAGCGGAATCTTGCAGAGCAGATTAACGAAGTGGTGAATGAATTTCGGGAAACCACTTTGCAACAGGAGGCGAAATACCAGTATTTCGGAACAATGCTCGATACCATCAACGCCTTTCTCATTGTGGCGGATGAACAGGGGAAGGTGCATTGGATGAATCGGGCTGCCGTGGATGGACTCTGCGGTTTTTCGATTCAGCACTTGCAGGATTTGCAGGTGCTGGATGAGACGCTGCCGGAATTGATGAAGCAGCTGAAGCCGGGATTGCAGAAACTGGTACAGTTGGAGACCAAGACCAGCGAGGGGGCTGCTGGCAAGAAGGCTTTGGATGCCGGAAATCAGAATGCGGGGAAGGCTGACTTTGTATTGAGCGTGGTCAACTTCTTTAATAAAGGCTTTGCCTATCGCCTCTATACCTTGCAGAATGTGCAACCGGTGATTCAGAAGAATGAGACGGATGCGCAGCAGCAGCTGGTGAGGGTATTGACCCACGAAATCATGAACTCGCTGACTCCTATCATCTCTTTGGCTGATACGCTATGTGAAGGGGTGGAGCAGGATACGCTGGAGCATGATGATCTGCTGATGGCATTGCAAGCCATCAATCGAAGGAGCAATGGCTTGCTGCAGTTTGTGGAGAACTATCGTAAGTTGCAACGCATATCAAAACCTCAGTTTGAGGATGTAAGGATTGGTGATCTGGTGGCTGATTTGCAGCATCTTTATCCGGATTCGATATTCCATTATGAGATAGAAAACGAAGACCAGAGGTTGCTGATGGATCGTTCGCAGATAGAACAGGTACTGATTAATCTGCTGAAGAATGCGCAGGAAGCCGTGGAGAATCGAGTGAATGATGAGGCTGCTGATCTTTCTGATGAGGCTGCATCTGCTCAAAATCAGATTCCTTATGTCTGTCTTACCACTCATCTTTCGAGCAACAAGCGCGATTTCATCATTTCCATTACTGATAATGGTAAGGGAATCCTGCCAGAGGTGATGGAGCGCATTTTTGTGCCGTTCTTTACTACCAAGACGAACGGTTCGGGCATCGGGTTGAGTATCTGCAAGCAGATAGTAACCTTACATGGTGGAACCATCACCGCCTCTTCGAAACCAGGCGATAAAACCACCTTTAGCGTGGTGCTTCCTGCCTGATAGAGACGGATGCCTATCATATTGAGGATGTGCGCACCGTGCGAAATCGCACACGTTTCGTGCGGTTTCGCACGGTTTCGCACGCTTTTTAAATATCCGGAATTTCTTATCTTCCTGATAATCATATCTTTATCTTTGTGGCATAGCTTTTGTGTTAGTTTTTGCAAAAGAAATCATCATGAAGAAAAAGAATTATCTATTCATAGTATGGGCGCTTGCAGCCATGAATGTTCAAGCCGACACGCTGCAGCTCGACCTGAAAGCTACCATTGCGATGGCGCAGCGGCAGTCGCCATCGGTGCAGAGTGCCCGCAATACTTTTCTGTCTGCTTACTGGGCTTATCGGTATCATCAGGCTAACTATCTGCCTTCGCTTTCCCTCTCATCTTCACCTTATATTAATAAGGAGGTGAACAAGATAACCCAGTCGGATGGTACGGCCCTCTTTCTGAAGCAAGATCAGTTGAGTGCCGACCTTACTCTGAAAATCAACCAGAATATCTCCCTGACGGGTGGTAGCCTTTTTGTGAAGAGTTCGCTCAACCGCTTGGATGAGTTGCACAACAAGATAACAGCCTATAGTAGTCAACCCTTTATCGTGGGTTATGAGCAGAGTCTTTTTGGCTATAACTCGCTGAAATGGAATCGACGGATAGAACCTATCCGGTTCCGGGAATCCAAAAAGCGATATGCCGAAACGTTGGAGATTGTTTCGGCAAAAGCTTGTGAACATTTCTTTGGTCTGGCTTCGGCGCAAGCAGAATGGGAGATGGCAAAACAGAACTTTGCTTCTGCTGATACGCTTTATCAGATGGCGAAGGGGCGATATGAGAATGGAACGATTTCGGAAAACGAGATGCTACAGCTGGAAATCAACCGTTTGAACGAGGAGACCAATGTGATGGATGCCCAGGTGGCTTTGCGGGAGAAGATGCAGACCATCCGATCGTTTCTGGGATTGGAACAATCGCAGGATATCAGTCTGGTGATGCCGGAAGAGGTGCCTGCCTTTGAGGTTCCTCTGCAGCGGGCGATAGATTGGGCTTTGTTGAATAGTCCGGACCCCGATTATTACCGTCGTATCCAGAAGGAGAGCGAAAGCCGGTTGGCGCAGGCTCGTGCCAACGCCGGATTGAAGGCGGATCTCTATATGCAGTTTGGACTCTCGCAGACGGGAGTAGATATCGGTGCTGCCTATCGCAGTCCGATGAGCCAGCAATCGGCACGCATCACCATCGCCCTTCCTATATTGGATTGGGGACGGGGAAAGGGTAGGATAAGAGAAGCCAAATCGCAGCTGGCGCTTACCCAGACGCAGGTGGAGCAAGGCATGAGGGATTTCTACCAGAACGTAGAAAAACTGGTGTTGCAGTTTAATATGCAAGCCCGAAAGGTGCATGTGGCATCGCTTACCGACCAGCGTGCCGAGAAGCGGCATGTGGTGGCGCGCCGGCTCTACATCATGGGGCGCAACTCGATACTCGACCTGAATGTAGCCATCAGCGAGAAAGATGCTGCCCGGCGTAATTACATCTCGACCATGCAGACCTATTGGAGTCTTTACTATACGCTCCGAAGCATGACGGGATTCGATTTCGAACACAATAAAGAACTGAAGGAAGAACTTCCTATAGAATAATGAATAACAGCAAAATAATATGGATATAAAGAAACAACCGAAACCGTGGTATATCCGCTACCGATATCCTATCCTGTCGGGTGCAGCAGGCATTGCCATCCTGGTCTATGCCCTTTTCCTGATCGTTACTTCGGGCACCCGAAGGGTGGATATGGATAGCGTAGTGATAGCCGAAGTAAAGAAGGCTCCTTTCTGGGAGTATGTAGATGTAGAAGGACTGGTGTATCCCTTCAAGACCATCCAGGTGAATGCGATGGAGAATGGATTCGTGGAACGGGTGGTGGCTGAAGAAGGAGCCATGCTGCAGCAGGGCGATACCATCCTGGTGCTTCAGAATCCGGAACTCTATCATTCTATCGATGATGAGCAGGATGCATGGAGCAGCAAGCTTCGCAACTGTCAGGAACAGGAAATTGAGATGACGCAGAAGACCATCAACCTGCGCCAGCAAGCCTTGGATGCCCAGCATCAGATGGCGAGCTTGAAGAAATCGCTCAAGCAGAGCCGGGAGGAATATCGTATGGGCATCAAGAGTAAGGCGGAACTGGAAGTGGCTGAGGAAGATTACGAATATCAGCGGCAGAAGGTGCTCTTGCAGATGCAAAACCTGAAGCATGATTCCGTATCTACCCGATTGAAGCGCGAGATGATTGCTGCCAACCGGATGGAAGCCAACAAGAAATTATCGAGAATGAAGGGCCGTACCCAGCAGTTGGTGGTTCGGGCTCCCGTAAGCGGACAACTGAGTTATTTGGGGGTAACCCAAGGTCAGCAGGTTTCGTCCGGGGCGAGCATCGGACAGATTAAGGTGATGAGCCAGTTTAAATTGCAGATTTCGCTGGCTGAGTATTACATCGACCGCGTTATCGCCGGACTTCCTGCCCATATCGAGTACGATGGTCATCAGTTTCCACTTCGCGTATCGCGGGTGATTCCTGAGGTGAAAGACCATCAGTTTGTCTGCGAATTAACTTTCAGCGGCAAGACTCCCGCCAATATCCGTTTGGGCAAGAGTTATCGGGTGCTGTTGGAATTGGGCAAGCCGGAGCAAGCCTTGGTGATTCCGAATGGTGATTTCTTCCAAATGACCAATGGATATTGGATATTCCGGGTATCTGACGATGGCAAGAAGGCGCAGCGGGTGAATATCAATGTTGGCAGACAGAATCCGCAGCAATTTGAAATCACTTCCGGCTTGAAGCCGGGCGACAAGATTATCGTAAGCGGATATACTCAAATTGCCAGCGAAAAAGAGATAGATTTGAGATAGACTTTTATCTTGGATTATCAAAAATCATCATCCATCATAGATAATAAAATTCAATCTTTCACGTAAATAAATTATATAAAGACTTAAAAATATGAACATGTTATTACACAACCTGAAGGTTGCCCTGCGCAACATTCTCAAGTACAAGGTGCAGACGCTGGGCAGCATCCTGTCGCTTGCCATCGGTATGGTGACGCTTGCCACGGTGCATTCGTTTCTGCAGAATTTCCGTATGGCTTCCATTAACCATGAACCTTATTATGACAGGGTTTATAACCTCCGATTCGATTCCATCCAAAAACGTCAATCGGATCATTCAATTCGTATCAATGGTGATATCGTAAGGGCGGTGAAGGCGAATGGAGGACCTCGTTGCATAGAGCAGGGACCTTATGCTCCTAATGGTATGCTTACAGGCGGCTGGGCTGAGTTTACCCTAAACGGCAATACAAGGCGAAAGACGCCGTTGGATGCAGTTCCCCTTGATCGAAATTATCCCAACTTTGTTGGTATCCGTTCTGCCATTACGGGCGAAAAGATTAAGGTGCTGGGGCCGCATGATGCCATTATCAACGAAAAGCAGGCAAAGCAAATCTTTGGTGACAAGAATCCTGTGGGTGCAAGCATTCGTTTGACTAAGAACTATGGAAATTATCAGTTGAGATTGGTGGATGTCTATCAAGGCTTATCATTGACTGAGCTAGACATGAGCAGTTCTGCTCTCTTTTACTCGCCATGTGAGTTGGAAGATATGGATTCTGATCAATTTAATGCTGGGAATTTGTATGTGGTGTTGAAAGAGGGATGTACGCCACAACAGTTGAAAGCAGAGGTGAACGGCAGGTTGAAACCATTGGGGCTGAAGGTAAAAACAGAAAAGCTGAAAGATCGATTGAACGAAGAGTATTCAACCGTTGCTATTGCCCGTTCCATCACTTATCTGATTGGTTCGTTGATTCTGCTGGCTGCCATCATCGGTTTCCTGAGAATGCAGACGCAGCTGTTCTGGATGCGCAGACGTGAAATTTCGCTTCGAATTACCAATGGCGCCACACGCCTCCAACTCTTCTCGATGTTTGCTACCGAGGTGGTGATGATAGTGTTGGTGGCTTATTTTGTAGCAGTATTGATGGGATCCTGGATTTGTGATTATCTGGCAAGGCCTCAGTTTGCAGAAATCACCTCCGAGTTAGGAACTATCAGTCATCTGTATCTCTATAGTCTGGCGATTGGGTTGGTGGTTATGATGCTATGTCTCGCCATCATCTGGATTGTGCTGAGTCGCATTTGCAAGCGTACGCAAGCACTCGAATCAGGAATGAGAAGAAGCCATAACCATTGGTTCCGCAATACGATGCTGGGTGTGCAGGTGATGATCAGTATGTTCTTTCTGGGTGTTACTTTCTGCCTCCTGTGCTGGGTGAGTAAGATGGCTGATTTCAATCATATACCTGATGACGAGCGTGCATACAAGCAGAGTCTGTTTCTGCAGACAAATGCGGCAGAAAATGGTCAGCGCCTCAGAGACAAGCTCATCCATTTACCGCAGGTAGAACGATGGATTCCTTATAGCTGGGGATTTTGGAAAGTTAACGAGTTAGCAGAGAACGAGGAGTTCAGTAAGGCGGTTTGGCAAGGTGATCCTTATGTTAGCTATGGTAATGTGACGAATTATTGCTTTAGGATTACATCAGATACCTCCTATCTCGATTTCTTCAAGATCAAGGTGAATTGGAAGCCGAAGGCAAATAGGAAGAAATGCATCCTGGTGAATGAGGAGTTGTATAAGCATATGCGTCAATATCATGTTGCTCCTAATGATATATTGACCGTAGATGAGATGGATTCCTATCAGATAGCCGGAACGTTTCAGTCGATACCTTATGAAGGGAGTATGAAAACTGATATATACTCATTCATAGTCATTGACCCCAAAGAGGCTTATGGTGCCACACATTATATTCTTGTGGCAAAGCCGGGTGAATATAAGGAGATGCAGATTGCTGTAGATAGAATGATACAGAAATTGGAGCCTGCTGTGGTAAAACCGATGTCATCCAATCTGCGTGACTATATGGCAAGGAGCATGTTTGCGTTGGAAATACTGCAAAATATTGCGTGGATCCTGGCTATCGTGAGTCTGGCTATCTGCCTGATAAGCATCTTCAGTACGGTGATGCTGGATACGCAGACTCGCAAGAAGGAAGTAGCTATCCGCAAGGTGAATGGTGCCCTGACAAAGGATATTACCAAACTCTTCGGAAGAACCTATCTGGTGATTACGCTCATCGCCATGGTGTTTGCGGTGGTAGCCGTGTTGCTGTTCCATATCGTTCTGAGTCAGACTTTCGATATGGTAGAAATCAATCCTGCCTTCCCTATCATCCTGAGTATAGTGATAGTGATAGGCTTCATTGCTGCTATCATCGCCTGCCAGGTACGCAAGATCATGAAGGTGGATCCTTCGGAGATTCTGGCAAAGGAATAAAATGCGTCATTTGAAAGTATATAAGTATAATATGAATTTAAAGAAACGATAAAGATTATGATTCAATTAGATAATATCAAGAAAGTATTTCAGACAGAAGAAGTGGAGACTTGGGCTTTGCGTAATATCAGTTTGCAGGTGAAGGAAGGCGAGTTTGTTGCCATCATGGGACCTTCGGGATGTGGCAAATCTACATTACTTAATATAATAGGTCTGCTGAATAATCCTACAAGCGGCAGCTATCTGCTCGACGGCAAGGATGTGAGCACGCTGAAGGAGAGCGAGCGTACCCTGATAAGAAGGGGTATGATAGGTTTTGTGTTCCAGAGTTTCAACCTGATAGATGAGTTGAATGTGGTAGAGAATATCGAGTTGCCGCTTCTGTATATGGGAGTATCCGGCAAGGAACGCCGTAAGCGTGCCGAGGATGTGATGGAGCGCGTGGCGATATCCCATCGTGCCAAGCATTTCCCGTCGCAGCTTTCGGGTGGTCAGCAGCAGCGCACCGCCATCGCCCGTGCCATCCTGCCGCATCCTAAGCTGATACTTGCCGATGAGCCTACGGGAAATCTGGATTCCAAGAATGGCAAGGAGGTGATGGAACTGCTTTCTGAGCTGCACAAGGAGGGCACTACCATCGTGATGGTAACCCACTCGCTGCATGATGCCAATTATGCCGATAGAATCATCAATATGTTTGATGGTGAGATTGTGAATCAGGTGGAGATGTAGGATTTTATGATATGAAAATCGCCCGATAGCATATTCTCTCATGCTATCGGGCGATTTACTTCTATATCTCTTCATCGATAAATCGGATGATTTCATCCTGCTGGTCGGGATGATACCAGTGGATTTCTGCATCTCTCTTAAACCAGGTGAGCTGCTTGCGCATGTATTCACGGCTATGCGACTGTATCTGGCGGATGGCTTCATCCTTATCTATCTCTCCATCGAAATAGGCAAACATTTCCTTGTAGCCCACGGTTCTCAAGGCAGTGAGCCCCTTGTGTGGATATACGCTGCGGGCTTCTGCCTCCAGACCTTCCTCCATCATCATCAGCACACGCTGGTTGATTCGGTCGTACAGTTCGGCACGGTCGCGGTTCAGGCCTATCTTGATGATGCGGAAAGGACGCTGCTTCTTTTCGGCTACTCGGAAAGAAGTGTAGGTCTTGCCAGTCTGGTGACAGATTTCCAGGGCATGCACCACGCGGCGGGGATTCTTCTTATCTACTATCGCCCAATGCTCCGGGTCCATCTTGTGGAGTTCTTCTACCAGCGCTTCCAAGCCTTCGTCTTCCAGGCGCTGTTTCATCCAGGTACGGATGTCGTCACGCACGGTAGGAATATCGTCGATACCCTTGCATACGGCATCGATATACATCATGCTGCCGCCTGTAAGCAGCGCCACATCGTGATTCTTGAAGACGTCTTCTTCCAGGAGATTCATCACATCGGCCTCGTATTGGGCTGCGCTGTAATAATCTTCGATGTGGTGGTTTCCTACGAAATAATGCTTCACCCGCTGCTGCTGTTCGGCAGTAGGTGCTGCGGTTCCGATAGGGAGTTCGGCGAAGATCTGGCGGGAGTCGGCATTGATAATAGGGATAGAGAGATGCTCTGCCAGAGAAAGGCAGAGCTCGGTCTTACCTACACCGGTAGGACCGAGCACTACAATTAAAGTTTTCATTATCGGATGATGCCTCGCTGAGAACTCTCTACGAAGTCGATGATGTACTGGATTTCCTTAGTCACCTCAAGATTCTTCTTGATTTCCTCGATACCTTCCTTCAGAATGCCCTTGCTGTAGAGCAGGCGATAAGCCTCGTGGATGTTCTGGATGGTCTCGTTGCTGAAACCACGGCGACGCAAACCGATGAGGTTGATGCTGCAATAGCGGGTAGGCTCCTTGCCGGCAATGATGTAAGGAGGAATATCCTGAGAGAAACGGCAACCGC
>OLSQ01003406.1_pt1 | contig 10483 bp, 8 predicted proteins | sample 1672561 | NCBI WGS metagenome assembly OLSQ01 (sample SAMEA3136699, study PRJEB25190) | human gut metagenome | biome: human gut; feature: human-associated habitat; material: faeces | place: Austria | collected 2013 | reverse complement strand
TCTTCATCAACCAGCTGCGTATGAAGATCGGCGTCATGTACGGCAACCCCGAGACGACCACCGGCGGCAACGCGCTGAAGTTCTACGCGTCCGTCCGGATCGACATCCGCCGCACCGAGGCCATCAAGAACGGCTCTGAGGTCATCGGCAACCGCACGCGCGCGAAGATCGTCAAGAACAAGTGCGCGCCCCCCTTCAAAGAGGCATATTTCGATATCATGTACGGCGAAGGCATCTCCAAGTGGGGCGAAATGGTCGACCTTGCCGTGCAGCTCGAGCTCATCAACAAGAGCGGCAGCTGGTTCTCCATCGGCGATGAGCGCATCGGCCAGGGCCGCGATTCTGCCAAGCAGTATCTGATCGACCATCCCGACGTCGCCGACCGCATCGAGCAGGAGATCCGCGACAACATGTGGAAGCTGCAGGGCAAGAACGCCAAGCCGCCCGCGTCTGCCGCGGCCAAGCCCGTCAGCGTCTCTGCCGACGATTTTAACGACGACTGATGCGTCTGCTCTCGATCCAGGAGCTGCCGCAGTCCGGGCGTGTGAAGCTCGTCTTCGACGACGAGACCGTCCTCAAGACGCAGCCCTATCTGCTCGCGGACTTCGGTCTCTACAGTGGGATGGAGCTGTCGGAGGAGGACTATCAGGCACTGCTGGCCGCGGCCGGGAAGGCTTCGGCCAGGGCGCGGGCCGTGCGGATCGTCGCGGCGGCCGGTGTGTCCGAACGGGAGCTGCAGAAGCGGCTGGTGCAGAAGGGCGAAGAGGCGGCCGACGCGAAAGAGGCCGTCGGCTGGCTCAAGGAGCTGCATCTGCTTGACGACGGCGAGACGGCGCGGCAGCTCGTTGCCAGTGCCGCCGCCAAAGGCTATGGCAAAAGCCGCATCAAAAATATCCTGTATGAGAAGGGGATCCCCCAGGAATTCTGGGACGACGCGCTCGCCGACCTCCCGGAGATGGACGATGCCATCGACCGTTTTCTGGCCCGCCGCTGGCAGGGGAAGGACCCGGACGACAAAGAAGTGAAACGAACTGTGGACGCGCTCATTCGCCGCGGCCACAGCTGGAAGGATATCCAGGCGGGTCTGCGGCGCTACCGCGCAGATCTGGAGCTGGAGGAAAACACGGAGGACTACATACCATGACCCACACGATAGGCATGATCTCGCTTGGCTGCGCCAAAAATCAGGTCAATGCCGAGCATATGCTCTGGCTGCTGCGGCAGGCAGGGTATGAGATCAGCCCCGACCCCGACGGTGCGGAGCTCGTTATCGTCAACACCTGCGGCTTTATCGAGTCCGCAAAGACCGAGGCTATCGACAACATTCTCGCCATGGCGCAGCTCAAGGCGGAGGGCCGGATCCAGAAGATCCTGGTCACCGGCTGTCTTGCGCAGCGCTATCAGGAGGAGATCCTGCAGGAAATGCCGGAGGTCGACGGCGTGCTTGGCACCGGCTCCTACTTTGACGTTGCCAACGCGGTCGGGCAGGTGCTGAGCGGCAAACGCTACAAGCGCTTCGACGATATCAATGCAGACCAGTCGGAGGATGGCCGTATCCTGACCACGCCGGAGTATTATGCCTATCTGAAGATCGCCGAGGGCTGCGACAACCACTGTGCCTACTGCATCATCCCGAAGCTGCGCGGCAAGCTGCGCAGCCGCCCGATCGAGGAGCTCGTCAAGGAGGCGGAGCAGCTTGCGGCCGACGGCGTCAAGGAGCTGATCGTCGTCGCGCAGGATACCAGCCGCTACGGTCTCGATCTCTACGGCGAGCGGAAGCTCGCGGAGCTGCTGCGGCAGCTGTGCCGGATCGACGGGCTTGTCTGGATCCGCGTGCACTATCTCTATCCGGATGAGATGTCACAGGAGCTGATTGACGTGCTGGCGAACGAGCCGAAGATCGTCAAGTATCTGGATATCCCGATCCAGCACATCAACGACGATATCCTCCGCCGCATGAACCGCCGCGGCAACGGCGAATACGTCAAGGAGCTGTTCACCAAGCTCCGCCGCGAGATCCCAGGCCTTGTGCTCCGCACGAGCCTTATCACCGGCCTTCCCGGCGAGGGCGAGGCGGAATTTGCCCAGCTCTGTGACTTTTTGAAGGAATACAAGCTCGAGCGCGTCGGTGCGTTTGCGTTCTCCCCGGAGGAGGGCACGCGCGCGGCAGAGATGGAATATCCTGATACCGAGATCGCCCGGCAACGCGCGGACATGGTCGCCGAGATCCAGTCCCGCATCATGGACGATTACAACGAATCGTGCATCGGCAAGACCATGCAGGTCCTGTGCGAGGGCTACGATCCCGATGAAGAGAGCTATTACGGCCGGACCTTTGCCGACTCGCCGGATATCGACGGGAAGATCTGGTTCACGGCGGAAAAACATATCAAGACCGGTGACTTTGCCGACGTCCGTGTGGTGGACGCCTATGACGGTGAGCTTGTCGGTGTGCTGGAGGAAGAATACAATGACGACTGCAAGTAAAATTACCCTTGTCCGTGTGGTGCTGATCCCGGTGTATATGGTCCTGATGCTTTTGTCGGCCGGTGGGGCGGAATGGCTGCGCTGGGCGGCTGTGGCTGTGTTCATCATCGCCAGCGTCTCCGACTTCCTGGACGGCTATATCGCCCGGCATTACAATCAGGTCAGCGACTTCGGCAAATTCCTCGATCCGCTGGCAGATAAGCTGCTCGTGACGGCCTGCATGATGATTTTCGTCGGCTGGGGCCGGATGCCGTCCTGGCTGGTGTTCATCGTCATCGCGCGGGAATTTGCCATCAGCGGCCTGCGCATGGTCGCTGCCAACAACGGTACGGTCATCGCCGCCGGCTGGAGCGGCAAGATCAAGACCTCCTGCACCATGGTCGGTCTGATCGCCATGATGGTCCTTCCGAATGTGCCGGTCCTCGATACGGTCGTGAACGTGGTCATCCTTGTCACGACGGTGTATTCCGGCGTAGAATACTTCGTCAAGAACTGGCATTGCCTTGGTCTCGGTAAGAAAGCTTGACTTTTTCGTATTCCAATGATATGATTTCCCAAGAAAAATGAATATCGCGTTGACCGAAAAGAGTACCGCATATCCGCTTTTTCAGAGAGCTTCCGCCGTCGGCTGCAAACGGGAGCAAAAGCTTCTGCGGGAACGTGCGTTCGTGAGCGAGGGGAGACCCCGTCTGGGCTTACGTCAAAGCCTGAGTGAGAAATCAGAGTGGAACCGCGAGTTTAATGACCCGCCTCTTGAGAAAAAGAGGCGGGTTTTATTGTGATTTGGAGGAGCTGTCTTTGCATCTGTTGGAGGATATCCGGGCATACAAAAGAAACGACCCTGCCGCGCGCTCGGCAATCGAGGTCGTGCTGCTGTACAACGGCCTGCACGCGACGATCGATTACCGCATCGCGCACTGGTTTTACCGGCATCGCTGCTTTTTTATCGCGCGCGCGATCTCGCAGTGGTCGAAAATGTGGACCGGAATTGAAATACACCCCGGCGCGCAGATCGGCCGCCGTCTGGTCATTGACCACGGCGCCGGGATCGTGATCGGCGAGACGACCCAGATCGGCGACGACTGTCTGCTCTATCAGGGCGTGACGCTCGGCGGCACCGGCAAGGACGTCGGCAAGCGCCATCCGACGCTCGGCAACAACGTCATGGTCGGCTCCGGCGCAAAGGTGCTCGGGCCGTTTCAGGTCGGCGACAACGCGCGCATTGCGGCCAATTCTGTCGTCCTGCGCGAGGTGCCGCCCGGCGCGACCGTCGTCGGCGTCCCCGGCCGGATTGTCCGGCTGTGCGGCGACAAGCTCGACCACATCCACACCCCGGACCCGGTCATGCTGGAAATCGAAGAACTCAAGCGCCGCATGGCGCTGCTGGAACAACAGATCAATGACGTCCAAAAGGAGAATTGATATGTACCTGTACAACTCTGCGACCCATAAAAAAGAAGAATTCATCCCCAACGACCCGAAGCTGGTCAAAATGTACACCTGCGGCCCCACGGTCTATCATTTTGCCCATATCGGCAACCTCCGCAGCTATATCATGGAGGATGTGCTGGAAAAGTATCTGCGTTACGCCGGGTATCCGGTCAAGCGCGTCATGAACATCACCGACGTCGGCCATCTGACCTCCGATGCCGATGAGGGCGAGGACAAGATGCTCAAGGGCGCCCGCCGCGAGCACAAGACCGTCATGGAGATCGCCAAGTTCTATACCGATGCCTTCTTTGACGACTGCCGCAAGCTCAACATCAAGCGGCCGGATGTTGTCCAGCCCGCGACCGGCTGCATCGACGAGTATATCAAGATCATCACGAAGCTGCTCGATACTGGCTATGCCTATATCGAGGGCGGCAACGTCTACTTTGATACCTCCAAGCTCGAAAAATACTACATTTTCAACGAGCACAAGGAAGAAGACCTCGCCGTCGGCGTCCGCGAGGGCGTGGAAGAGGACACGAACAAGCGCAACAAGAACGACTTTGTGCTCTGGTTCACCAAGTCCAAGTTTGAGGACCAGGCGCTCAAGTGGGATTCGCCCTGGGGCGTCGGCTATCCCGGCTGGCACATCGAGTGCTCCGGCATTTCCCTCAAGTATCTGGGCGAGGATCTGGATATCCACTGCGGCGGCATCGACAATGCGTTCCCGCACCACACCAACGAGATCGCGCAGTCGGAAAGCTACATCGGCCACCACTGGTGCAACTACTGGATGCATGTCATGCACCTGAATACGGCCAGCGGCAAAATGTCCAAATCCAAGGGCGAGTTCCTGACGGTCTCGCTGCTGGAGCAGAAGGGCTATGACCCGCTGTGCTACCGCCTGTTCTGCCTGCAGAGCCATTACCGCCGCAATCTGGTCTTCTCGTGGGAAAACCTCGACAACGCAGCCGGGACCTACCAGAAGCTCCTGACCAAGATCGCCGCCCTGAAGCCAGGCGACGGCGAGATCGACGAGGCCGCCGTCGCGGCCCTGCGTGAGAAATTCAACGCCGCTCTCGGCAACGACCTCAATACCTCGCTGGCCATCACCGCGCTCTACGACGTGCTCAAGTACAAGACGAACGACGCCACCAAGCTGTTCGTGCTGGACGATTTCGACAAGGTCCTGAGTTTGGACCTCTGCAGCAAGGCTGCGGAGATCCGCAAACGCAATGCAGCAGAAAAGCCGGCAGCTGGTGCGTATTCCATCTTCTGCGAGGATGGCAGCGACGATCCCGCCGTCACTGCGCAGATCCAGGCGCGCTACGACGCGAAAAAGGCCAAAAACTTCGCCGAGGCCGACCGCATCCGCGACGAACTCAAAGCCCAGGGCATCGAGATCACCGACATCCCCGGCGGCGCCAAGTGGAAGCATATCTGAAATATACGCAACCCCGGAGCTCCTGCTCCGGGGTTGCGCGTCAAAAGAACAAAAGTTGAACTTGTGGGAGAAATCAGCGAAATGAAAATATGTCAGGTAACAAGTAACGAAGAAAAACAGAGGATAACACGGCAGGTTCTGGAGGCGCTTCCAGAATGGTTTGGTATCCCGGAAGCAAGGGAGAACTATATTTCAGAAAGCCGCGATCAATTGTTTTTCTGCGCCTATGCTGCGGACAAGCCTGTGGGCTTTTTATATCTGAAAGAAACGGGAAAAGCGACGGTCGAGCTATATGTGATGGGCGTACTGAAGGAATATCATCGGCAGGGGATTGGGCGGGAATTGTTCCGCAGCGCCAGAAAAGCGGCAAGCGAAGCCGGATATTCCTTTATGCAGGTAAAAACGGTACAGATGGGAAAATATGAGGAATACGACGATACAAATCGCTTCTATCTTTCCCTCGGATTCCAGGAATTTGAGGTCTTCCCAACATTATGGGACGCATGGAACCCCTGTCAGATCTATATCATGACAATATAATTATGCCATCCGCTCCGCGTGTCCTTTTCCGCTTACTTTTTCGGCTTCCGGTCAAAGAACGGGGACTTTCCGCTGACGCTGAGGGGAATGCCGAGGACGAGCGTGACGGAGGCGCCGAGCAGACCGAGGCTCCGGGCGGCACGGCCGACGGAGAACATCACGCGGTTGTCGACCCGGGCGTCTGCCGCCGCGGCGGCAGCCGAACCGATGGCGATGCCGACGTCCATAGCGTCCCACGCGCAGAGGCCATTCTTTTCTGCACAGTCGGCGCAGTCGGCAAAATGACAGTACTGACAGCCGCCGTTCAGCCCGCGGCGCTGTTCCTCCATGCCAAAGAGGACAACGGCATCCGCGTAGTCCACATTGTCGGCGTCACGGGCAAAGAAGGCGTAGTCCAGCCGCCCGGCAAGCTCGCGCATATGTGCGGCCAGTCGGTCCTTGTCTTCGCCGGTCACGACGCAGGTGACAAGACCGTCCATGCCCCGCGTCTTGGGCGCGGTGCGGGCGGCTGCGCACATGCGCGCGGCCGTATCCAGAACGGCGCGGGTCTGCATATCTTCCGAAGAATAGATCATGGGGAAACAACTCCTTTTATCGTAATCTGTCTTCAGTATAGTGCTTCCCACGGAAACTGTCAATGAAACGCGGCGGCTTCCTTGCAACAGGGCGGGAATTGTGGTAGACTAAGCGAAGAAATGCAAAGGAGTTCTGCCCATGAAGCTGATGGTTCTCGATGGAAACAGCGTGATCAACCGCGCCTACTACGGCGTGCGGGCGCTCACGACGAAAGACGGCTTTTTTACAAACGCGATCTACGGTTTTCTGAATATTCTCGAAAAGCTCCGGACGGAGGAGCAGCCCGACGCCCTGTGCGTGACGTTCGACCTCAAGGCGCCGACGTTCCGCCATCTGGCCTATGACGGCTACAAGGCGACGCGTCACCCGATGCCGGATGAGCTTGCCATGCAGCTGCCGATGATGAAGGACATTCTGCGCGCCATGCGCATCCCCATCTTTGAATGCGAGGGCTGGGAAGCCGACGACGTGATCGGCACGATCGGCAAGCAGTGCGGCAGGGCGAACTGGGACTGCGTGATCGTCACCGGCGATCGGGACTCTCTGCAGCTGATCGACGAGCATGTGACGGTCAAGCTGGTGTCCTCCAAGCTTTCGCAGTCCGTCGCGGTCAACTATGACCCTGCCCGCTTCCGTGAGGAATACGGCTTTGACCCCATCCATCTGATCGATCTTAAAGCCCTGATGGGCGACAGCTCCGATAACATCCCGGGCGTCGCGGGCGTCGGCCCGAAGACGGCGACGCAGCTGCTGCTGGACTATGGCACGCTGGACGGGATCTATGCGCATCTGGACGCGATCAAGGACAAGCTCCGCGCAAAGCTCGAGCAGGGCAGGGAAAGCGCCTACATGTCCTATGATCTGGCGACGATCCGCTGCGAAGCGCCGATCGATTTTTCTCCGGAGGATTGCCGTGTGCAGCAGCCGGACAACGATACGCTCTATCAGCTCTTTACCCGGCTTGAATTTACCCGGCAGATCGCCCGCTACGGCCTGCATGCCCCGCAGGAAACTGTGGAGGCAGGGGCGTTTGCGGGTACCTGCACCAGTGAGACGGTGACGGATGCCGCCCGGGCGGCAGAATTGGCCGCAGCGTTCCAAAAAGAACATTATGTAAACATTATTACTGAACCGGATCTTTCTGGGATCGCTGTTGAGACCGGGGAAAGCGGATACTATTTTTCTGACTTTGCGCTGAGTGATGACTTTATGTTAACTATATTCGGCGCCTCCGTCAAAAAGGTCACGCATGACTGCAAGCCGCTGATGCGCCGTCTGCTGGAACAGGGATACCCGGCGGAGGGCTTCATCTTCGACACCGCGCTGGCCGCCTATGATCTTGACGCGACGCGGGGCAGCTACGACCTGGACAGCGTTGTGCAGCAGCACCTGGGCTTTGCCATCGGCCGCGCGGACAGCGAGCAGGTCGGAAAAGACGCCGCGCGCGTCTGCTCCCGCCTGGCGGAAGCCGCGGCCGTCGGCGCGCTCTATGAAGCTCTGCCGGAAAAGCTCACGAAGAACGGCATGGAGAAGCTCTATTACGAGATCGAGCTGCCGCTCTGCCGCGTGCTCGCTGAAATGGAAGCCGCGGGCGTCAAGGCGGACCAGATGGCGCTCATCTCCTTCGGCAATATGCTCCAGAGCCGGATCGAGGCTGCGGAGCAGACGATCTTCGGCTATGCCGGGAAGAAATTCAACATCAACTCCACCAAGCAGCTCGGGCAGATCCTCTTTGACGAGCTCGGCCTGCCTGCGGGCAAGAAGACGAAAAGCGGCTACTCCACAAACGCGGACGTGCTGGAAAAGCTCCGTGGCAAGCACCCGATCATCGACGCCATCCTCGATTTCCGTGCCATGACCAAGCTCAAGAGCACGTATGCTGACGGCCTCGTCAAGCAGATTGCGGACGACGGCCGCATCCACACGACCTTCCAGAACATGGTCACGGCGACGGGCCGACTGTCTTCCACCGACCCGAACCTGCAGAACATCCCCGTCCGCACGGAGCTCGGCAGCGAGATCCGCAAGATGTTCGTGCCGAGCGACGGCTGCGTCTTTGTCGACGCGGACTACAGCCAGATCGAGCTGCGCGTGCTGGCCCATATCGCGGACGATCAGACCATGCAGGAGGCATTCCGCTCCGGTACCGATATCCATACGGCGACAGCCGCGCAGGTCTTCGGTGTGGAGCCGGAGCAGGTCACGCCGCTGATGCGCCGTCACGCCAAGGCCGTCAACTTCGGCATCGTCTACGGCATCTCGGAATTCTCGCTGGCAGACGATATCGGCGTCACGCGCAAGGAGGCGCGGCAGTATATCGACAATTATCTGGCCCACTATGCGGGCGTCCGGACCTATATGCACGATATCGTCGAGCAGGCAAAGCAGGACGGCTATGTCACGACCCTCTTCGGCCGCCGGCGCGAGCTGCCGGAGCTCAAGAGCAGCAATTTCAATATCCGCTCCTTCGGCGAGCGCGTTGCGCTCAACACGCCGATCCAGGGGACGGCCGCGGATATCATCAAGCTCGCCATGCTGCGCGTCGACGCGGCGCTCAAAAAGCAGAAGCTCAAGGCCCGGCTCGTCCTGCAGGTCCACGATGAGCTGATCGTGGAATGCCCGGTGAAGGAAGCGGAGCAGGTAAAGAAGATCGTGACGGCCGAGATGGAAAACGTCGCGCAACTGCGCGTGCCGCTGCTGGCGGAGGCGAAGGTCGGCGCGAGCTGGTATGAGGCAAAGTGATGGAAGTGACGATCGTTCCCATGCGGCAGGAACACACGGCGCAGATCGCCGCGCTGGAAGCCGCCTGTTTTTCAGATCCCTGGCCGGAATCGATTTTGCAGAAGGAACTGGAAAATCCGCTGAGCCTCTGGCTCTGCGCAATGGACGGCGACACTGTTGCCGGTTACGTCGGCAGCCAGACCGTGCTGGGCGAGGCGGATATGATGAACCTCGCTGTCAGCCCGGCTTACCGGCGGCAGGGGCTTGGCCGTGCGCTCGTGCTGGCGCTGTGTGAGTCGCTGCGGCAGAAGATGCAGGCGACGGTCCTGACCTTGGAGGTCCGGGACTCAAACGCGCCTGCCGCCGCGCTCTATGCCTCGCTCGGCATGGAGGGAGTGCTCACCGAAACGCGCCGCTACAACGAAGCGCTCAAAACCCTCGGCATCAACGTGAACTTTGCCCCCGTGTGCGACGTTTCGACCAATCCCGACAACTTCATCAGTCTGCTCTACTACTTCGGAATGCTCACCATCAGCGGCACGTATAAGGGAAAGGCAAGGCTCACCATCCCCAACATGGTGGTGCAGGAACAGCTCTATACCTATCTGCTGAATACTTACGACGATGCCGACCTGAGTTTCAGCAGTTACGAAAAGAGCGAACTTTCCTCGGCTCTGGCTTACGACGGCGACTGGCAATCCTACTTCGGCTACATTGCCGACTGCCTGCACCGCTATGCCTCGCAGCGCGACAAGCAGAAAGGCGAGTCCTTCGTCCACGGCTTCACCCTTGCCATGACTGCGCAGAACCGTTTCTACCGTCCCGTCTCCGAGCAGGACACGCAGGAAGGTTATGTAGATATTTTCCTCTGCCCGATGCTGGAAATCTACTCCGACATGAAGCACAGCTACATCGTAGAACTGAAATATGCCAAGTATAAGGATTCCGAAACCCGTGTGGAGGAACTTCGCCGGGAAGCCATCGCCCAGGCCGACCGCTATGCCGATACGGAAACGGTGAAGCGTGGCATCGGCGCCACCCGGTTGCATAAGATTGTGGTGGTGTATAAAGGTATGGAAATGCGTATCTGCGAGGAAGTAGGTTGATTGGCTACAAAAGTTTGTCATTCAGCTTTCATAAAACATGGTGGTACGGGAACATTGGCTTGCCATGCAAACGTTTCCGTAAGCTTGCTGCTACTTTTCTCTTGCGTTAATCGGTTTGCCCTTTCTTTTCCGGCTATATTTGTGAAGTGATAACTTTGAATACTTCATATTATGAAAA
>OLSQ01003402.1_pt1 | contig 10486 bp, 8 predicted proteins | sample 1672561 | NCBI WGS metagenome assembly OLSQ01 (sample SAMEA3136699, study PRJEB25190) | human gut metagenome | biome: human gut; feature: human-associated habitat; material: faeces | place: Austria | collected 2013 | reverse complement strand
CGCAGCAGGAAATTTATCATCGTCAGGCTGAAGATATCCGAACCCCACAGCGCGAGCAGAAAGACCACAAGCCCTTTTGCGAGATTGTTTGAGTTCGTTCTCCTGACGAAGCCTATTGCTTTGTAGATCAGATAAGCAACGATTATTATATCAAGGAAGTCTGATATGCCCATCGTTGAAAGATAGTTCACAGACCTGCTCAATCCATTGCTGAATACTTCCATATATGCTTCCCCATACAGATGTGCTGAACACGGCTTATATAATGTATCACTGTATTATAAAGCAAATTCTAAAAAAAGGCAACAACAATAAGCATTTCACTGTAACAATTCTCTTAAGACAGAGCAGCATTTTTTCACACACATCTCATCCGTGAACGGCGAAAAGCTCGCTCTTATCGTCCCGGTCTCGAGCGTCCCGGCGCTCCTGTGTGCATACGGCGCGCAGTGCAGCCCGCTGCGCACGCATATCCCGCGCTCGGAGAGCTGCTGCGCAAGAGTCTCGCAGTCGCCGCGAAGCGGCCTGAACGACAGTACACCGCTCTGCGTCCCCGGCGCACCGCGGAAAATTTCAAGTCCAGCGCAGCCGTTGAGTCCGTCAAGCATAGTATCCAGCATGCGTCCCTCATGCGCCGCGATCGATTTTAAACCGCGTGAGCGCACATAGCTTATGCCCTCCGAAAGCCCCGCAATACCTGGGACGTTGTGCGTCCCGGCCTCCATCCTGTCGGGCAGGTACTCGGGCATGAGCTGCGGTATGCTGTCAGACCCCGAGCCGCCGCTGAGCAGCGGTTCGCCCTCGACGCCGCAGATGAGTATCCCCGTGCCCTGCGGTCCGAAAAGCGCCTTATGCCCAGGCATGGCAATAAACGCCGCGCCGAGCGCCTGATAGTCTACCTCCAGCACACCAGCCGACTGTGAGGCGTCGAGGATGAACGGCACTCCCGCGCGCCTGCACATATCCGCTATCTCATATACCGGCAGGATAAACCCGAACACGTTCGACACATGTGTACATACCACAAGCTCCGCCGCCGGGATTTTATCCCGGAAGGCCTTGAGTATCCCATTCCTGTCAAAAGGAGCCGAGGACGCAACAGCAATGTCTGCGCCGAGCTGCGCGAGCGGGCGCGTCACGGAATTGTGCTCATAGCCCGACACGAGCACCCGCGTCCCTTTATGCGCAAGCGACCTTATCGCAATGTTGAGCGCATGCGTCGCATTCATCGTGAACACTATACGCTCAGGCTCCGGGACGTTAAAGAGCTCCGATGCGTTTTCACGGCAGCGGAAAACTATCTCCGCTGCCGTCATCGCCGGTACATGCCCTCCGCGTCCGGGGCTTGCGGCGCGGCGCATCGCATCCGTCATCGCGCGCCCCACGGCCTCGGGCTTTATCATGGTCGTTGCCGCGTTGTCAAGATAGATCACTTAGCCGCACCTCCGTATATTCACCGTTCTCCTCGCGTTTGAAGAGCTTCCCGTTTAACATATTGTTCTTTTTCAGAATGGTTGCCGCCTCGCCCAGATGCCGGTAAAGGCTGACGGCGTATCCGCAGCCGCTGCCGCTCAGTCCCTGAGGGGCTTTGACCACAACGCAGCTTATCCCCTTGCGTTCGAGCAGCGCCGCCGACCGCTGCGCATCGGTCAGCGAGCGGCACATTATCAGGTACTGCATACTTTATTCTCCATTCCGCCGCAAGCGGCACTTAATTAAAACCATATTGAAAAGCACCGCGCAGCCATTTGCTGTGCGGTGCTTTTCATGTCTATAGGATCAGCGCACAGAATCATTACATCTTATGCGCTCATACGGCGTTTGTTCAATTCACTCTTTACTCTATCAGCGCCACGGCGTGTGCCGCGATGCCGAGCCCTTCTCCGGTGAAGCCCAGCTTCTCCTCGGTCGTTGCCTTGACGCTCACGCGGTCAAGCTCCGTGCCCATCGCCTGTGCGAGTATCCCGCGCATCTGCTGTATATACGGCGCAAGCTTCGGTCGCTGCGCGATAACGGTGCAGTCGATGTTTCCGACCGTATAGCCGTGCTCGCGGATAACGCGCGTCACCTCGCGCAGCAGCTCTATGCTGTCCGCGCCGAGAAAACGGTCGTCATTGTCCGGGAAAAGCTTGCCGATATCGCCAAGTGCAGCGGCGCCGAGCAGCGCGTCCATCAGTGCATGGGTAAGCACATCCGCGTCCGAATGGCCGAGCAGCCCCTTTTCATACGGTATCTCGACCCCGCCGAGGATCAGCTTCCGCCCTTCGACGAGCTTATGCACATCATACCCATGCCCTATTCGCATTCCAGTCTCCTCTGTTCTTTATGATCGCTTCGGCAGCGACCATGTCGTTCGGCGTTGTGATCTTGATGTTGTCCACGTCCCCCATGACAGTGTGGGTCTTTATGCCCATGATGTCCATGGCGGAGCAATCGTCGGTTATCTGCATCGCGTCCTTTGCGGCCTTTGTCAGCGCGCCCTTTATGAGGTCGGCGTCAAAGACCTGCGGCGTCTGCACGCGGACAGTCCTGCTGCGGTCTACCGTACCGGTGACGTTGCCGTCGTCGTCCACGGCTTTCAGCGTGTCGGTGCTCGGGATGACCGGGATGGAGGACATATGCACGCTCGCGTCATAAATGACGCGGTTGATGACATCCTGCGTGACGAGCGGGCGCGCGCCGTCGTGTATTGCAACGAGCTTCGCTCCCTTTTTCACCTCGGACACTCCGGCCAGCGCAGACTCCATGCGTGTGCTGCCGCCTATGACCACCTTGCTGACCTTGCTCAGCCCGCAGTTATGGCAGAGATCGGCAACCTCCTCAAGCTTGTCCTTACGCGTGACGATGATTATCTCCTCGATCAGAGGATTATCCTGAAACGCGAGTACCGTCCTCACCAGAACCGGCATAGGGCCGAGCTTCATAAATACTTTGTCCGTACCCATGCGCTGGGAGCTGCCCGCCGCGACTATGACTGCCGAGCATTTCGGCGTCTCGTCCTTCTTCCTGAAAAGTGCCTTGAGGTTCATTTGCCTCCGTCCTTTCGTTTGAAAGTTTAGCCTTTGAGCTGTCTCTTTCTGTAGAAATTCATCATGCCGTCCTGCAGGTCGTCAAGGTGCATGAGCATCTTGCCCGCGCCATATGCCGCGCAGGAGACCGCATCGTCCACAACGACGGTCCTGATGCCTGTGCTGCGCTCAATGAGCCTGTCTATACCGTAGATAAGGCTGCCGCCGCCGGACATGATTATTCCGTTCTTATCCAAGTCGCCGACGAGCTGGGGCGGCGTTCTCTCAAGCACGGTGTGTATCGCTTCGAGTATGCGGTTCATCGGGTCGACGAACGCTTCGATAAGCTCGGTTGAGCTGACCTGCACGGTCTTGGGCAGACCGTTTGAAAGGTCGCGTCCCTTTATCTCCTCAAAGCCGACGTCCGGGCGGCGGATAACGCAGCCGATGCTGCGCTTGAGCTCCTCGGCAGTGCTCAGGCCGATGAGCAGCTCATACTTCTGCTTTATGAAGCGGACTATCGCCTCATCAAAGCTCGAGCCCGCGACCTTTATCGATTCGCACTCCACGACGCCGCCGGCAGAAACTATCGCGACCTCAGTCGTGCCGCCGCCGATGTCGATGATCATATGGCCGTCCGCCTTGGAGATATCGACGCCCGCGCCCATAGCCGTCGCGACGGCGGTCTCAAGCAGATAAACCTTTCTCGCACCGGCCTCGATCGCCGCGTCAATGACCGCGCGCTCCTCAACGCCCGTGATGGAGCTCGGCACGCAGGCGAGCACACAGGGCTTGAAAAGACTGAAAGAGGTGATACGGCTGACAAGCTCGCGCAGCATCTGCGCGGTTATCTCATAGTCGGAAATAACACCGGCGTTGATGGGGTGGATAGCGACGATGTTCGCCGGGGTGCGGCCGAGCATCTTCTGCGCATCCTGCCCTATTTTAAGTATCTTCCCGCTGAACTTGTCCACCGCGACAACGGTCGGCTCTCTTGCCACGACGCCCTTGCCCTGCTCGAACAGCAGCGTGGAGGATGTACCCATATCAACGGCAATGTCTCTCTCAAACAGGTTCATTTGCTTTCTCCTATCCGTTTATTATTCCCGGTGCATCGCGGCTGCCGCAGCGTACACGGCCTTGCAGCCAGCCTTGCGCAGCACTCCGGCGCATTCTGCCAGAGTCGAGCCGGTGGTGACTATATCGTCCACCAGCAGCACCGTTTTATTCTCCGCCGCCTCACGGTCACAGCAGGCATACACGCCTGCTGCGTTCTTCTTTCTCGCCCGCGCGTTTCCGGTGCGGGACTGCGGCGGGTTATCCCTGGTCTTTGCAAGCAGCCTTACGCATGGTATGCCGAGCTTTCTGCCCAGCGCCGCGGCAATTATCTCTGCCTGATCGTAGCCGCGCTTGCGAAGCCTTTTGCGGCTCAAAGGTACCCATGTGATAATATCGCAGGAAATTTGTGTTTCGTCAATAGATTTTGCAATAAAATCCGCATAAATGTGTCCGTACGCCGTGATCCCGCTGAATTTATAGCGCAGCAGGGACTGTCTCACGCTGCCCTCGTAGTAGAGCGGCGCGACGCACAGCTCAGTGTTTTTCACGCCGCGCATGTATTCCGCCTCCGGAACATACGGAAGTCTTTTCCTGCATGCGGCGCACACCTCGCCCTCGTCCCGGTTCACAAGCTTTCGGCAGAACGGGCAGCGCGGCGGGTACAGCAGGTCGAGGAGCCTGTCTATAACGCGCATCACTCGGCCCCACATAGTCGGCGCAGCCTCACGCGCAGCGCCGTGTAGCGGCGCGACTGCCGGTAGTTATCGATCATCTGATAGGCGGTCTGATCGTCGCCGACGATTATCAGCAGCTTCTTCGCGCGCGTCACCGCCGTATAGAGCACATCGCGCGTCATGAGCATCTTCAAGCCCTGGCCGAGCGCCAGTATAACGGCTCTGTATTCACTGCCCTGCGCCTTATGTACCGTCACCGCCCATGCGTGCTCAAGCTCAATGAGCGCATCGAAGCCGTAGCTTGCGGTCTTTCCGTCAAAGCAGACGGTCAGCGTCTCCTCGTCCATATCGATGGACTTTATCGTCCCGACGTCCCCGTTGAACATCCCGGTGCCGGTCTCCGTACCGTTCTCGCTCTTCCAGAGGATGTCGTAATTGTTCCGTATCTGCATGACCCTGTCTCCCTCGCGGAAAACAGCGTCGCCAAAAAGCTTTTCCTTCTTCTCGGGAGAGCGTGGGTTCAGCACCTCCTGGAGCTTCTTGTTGAGGTTCACCGTGCCCATCTCGCCCTTGCGCGTGGGAGAGAGCACCTGAATGTCCTGCGGCGGGATGTTCATCTTCCCCGGCAGACGCACGGCGCAAAGCTCCGTGATCGTCTCAACAGCGCTGCCCGCCTGCAGGCGCTTGAGCCGGAAAAAGTCTCCGGAGTTCTCGGCAAGGTCCGGGTGCTCGCCGCGGTTTATCATGTGCGCGTTGCGGATTATCCTGCTGTCCCCGGTCTGGCGGAATATCTCAGTCAGGCGCACCGTCGCCACGACCTGGCTGCGGATGAGCGCCGAGAACACATTGCCCGGTCCGACCGACGGGAGCTGGTCGGCATCGCCCACCATGATGAGCCTTGCATCCGGCGGCAGTGCGCGCAGCAGCGCATCCATCAGGCAGATATCCACCATCGAGCACTCGTCAAGTATCACCGCGTCACAGTCGAGCCTGTCGCTCTCGTCCTTTGTGAACACGACGCGGTCATTGTCCTCATCGAATTTTGCGCCCAGCATGCGGTGTACTGTTGCGGCGTCGCGCCCGGTGAGCTCCGTCATTCGCTTTGCCGCGCGCCCCGTCGGCGCGCACAAGAGCGTCTTTATTCCGATCTCGTCGAACATCGCGAGTATCGCGCGGATAGACGTCGTCTTGCCTGTGCCGGGGCCTCCGGTTATGACCAGCAGTTGGTTTTTAAGCGCCAGCTCCAGCGTCTGCCGCTGCATCGGCGCGTAGCTTATCCCCTGCTGCGCTTCAAGCTTTGTGAGGAGCTTCGCGATATTCGCCTTGTCCCGGAACGTGCGGCGGCACATACGCGCGAAGTTCTCCGCGGCGTTCGTTTCCGCCTCATACAGCTCCGGCAGGTAGCATGCGCGGCACCCGGCTATCTCCTCGTACTTCATATCGCCCGATTCGATAAGCCCGCCGATGCACTCATCCACATCCTCAGGCTCCACACCTATAAGCTCCGCCGTCGCCGCGGCAAGCTTCTCGCGCGGGATGAAGCAGTGGCCGTTCCCGGTGTTGTGCGCCAGCTCGAAGAGCAGCGCCGCGTCGATGCGCTTGCTGCTGCCGCCCTCCATGCCGAGCTCCAGCGCCATCGTGTCGGCCTCGGCAAAGGTACCGCCGATGAGCGCGCTGCACAGCACATAGGGGTTCTCCTTGAGCGTCTCCATGGCTTCTTCACCGTAGAACCTGTGCATACGCATCGCAAGCACAGGGCGCAGCCCGAAAGAGCACACGAACTCCATCAGCATCCTGACCCCCGCCTGCTGTCTGAAGCTTGCGGATATCTGCTTTGCTTTGGCCGCGCTTATCCCCTTTATCGCCGCGAGCTCGTCGGGCGAGGTGAGCATCACATCAAGCGCCCTGTCGCCGAAGCGGTCGACTATCAGCGCCGCCGTCGCGGGGCCTATGCCTTTCACTGAGCCTCCCGCAAGGAAGTCATATATCGCGCTCGCACTCGTCGGCAGGATGCGCTGGGCAAACTCCGCCTTAAACTGCCGCCCGTGTACGCTGTGCGTCATCCACTGGCCGCTGACGATCATCGACTCGCCCGCCGCGGCATACGGGAAGCAGCCGACGACAGTCACGTTCTCACCGCTGCTGTCCCTCAGGCGCAGCACCGTGTAGCCGTTTTCTTCATTTTTGTAAATAACCGCCTCTACGGTCCCGGACAGTTCAAGCAGATCGGTTTCCTGATCCATCGCCATTCCTCGCAGTCCTGATCATTTGTGATTTACTTCTGAAGTTGTTTCGCTTTTTCGAGCAGGGGCTTGAGGAACTGCCCGGTGTAGCTGCGCTCGCACTCGGCGCACTCCTCCGGTGTTCCTGAGAACACCAGCTCTCCGCCCATATCGCCGCCCTCGGGGCCGAGGTCGATTATCCTGTCAGCGACCTTGATGACGTCAAGGTTATGCTCAATAACGACGACCGTGTTCCCCGCCTCGACGAATTTGTCCAGAATGTTTATGAGCCGGTGTACATCGGCGATGTGCAGGCCGGTCGTCGGCTCATCCAGCACGTATACGGTCGAGCCGGTGCTGCGCTTTGAAAGCTCGGCCGCAAGCTTCACGCGCTGTGCCTCGCCGCCCGAGAGCGTCGTGCTCGACTGGCCGAGCTTCACATAGCCGAGGCCGACGTCGTAGAGCGTCTTTATCTTGTTGAGTATCTTAGGCTGATTTTCAAAGAAGGTGCAGGCTTCCTCGACGGTCATGTCCAGTACGTCCGCAATGTTCTTGCCCTTGTACTTCACCTCGAGCGTCTCGCGGTTATAGCGCTTGCCGCCGCAGACGTCGCACGGGACATACACATCCGGAAGGAAGTGCATCTCCACCTTTATGAGTCCGTCGCCCGAGCAGGCCTCGCAGCGCCCGCCCTTGACGTTGAAGGAGAAGCGCCCCTGACCGTAGCCGCGCAGCTTCGCGTCCTGCGTCGAAGCAAACAGGTCGCGTATATCGTTGAACACGCCGGTATAAGTCGCGGGGTTCGAGCGCGGTGTGCGGCCTATCGGGCTCTGGTCAAGCGCGATGACCTTGTCGACATTCTCCATGCCCTCGATCCCGGCGCACTTGCCGGGGCGCACCTTGACGCGGTTCTTCTCCGCGGCAAGGGATTTATACAGTATCTCGTTTATAAGCGAGGACTTACCGCTGCCGGACACGCCCGTCACAACAACGAGCTCGCCCAGCGGTATCTCAACGTCTATATTCTTGAGGTTATTCTCACACGCGCCGCGGATGATAAGACTTTTGCCGTTTCCCGCTCTGCGCTTATCCGGCACGGGGATGAACTTTTTTCCGCTCAGATACTGTCCGGTTATCGACTCAGGGCAGGCGCAGATATCCTCCGCAGTCCCGGCCGCGACTATCCTGCCGCCGTTGACGCCCGCTCCGGGGCCGACGTCAACTATCCAGTCCGCCGCGCGCATCGTGTCCTCGTCATGCTCGACGACGATGAGCGTGTTGCCGAGGTCGCGCAGCTGCTTGAGCGTCGCTAAAAGCTTCTCATTATCGCGCTGATGCAGACCGATGCTCGGCTCATCAAGGATATACAGCACGCCCATCAGGCTCGAGCCGATCTGCGTCGCAAGCCTTATCCTCTGGCTCTCGCCGCCCGAGAGCGTCGCCGCCGAGCGGGACAGTGAAAGATAGCCCAGCCCGACGCTGACGAGGAAGCCGAGCCTCGCCTTTATCTCCTTGATGATGCGCTCGGCGATCATCGCGTCTTTTTCGTTGAGTTCAAGCCCGTCTATGAATTCCAGCGCCTTGAATATCGAAAGCTCCGTAAACTCGGCGATGTTCATCCCGCCGACCGTGACGGCGAGCGCGGTCTTTTTGAGCCTGCGCCCATTGCACTCCGGGCAATTCACCTCGGACATGCACTCCTCGATATCCGCGCGCATCGCGGGACTCTGTGTCTCCCGGTAGCGGCGCTCAAGGTTATTGACGATGCCCTCGAACTCGCGCTTTATAACGCCGAAGCCCTCGTTCTTTTCGTATCTCAGCTGGAGCGCCTCACCCTTCGTGCCGTAGAGGATCGCGTCTATCGCCTCCTTCGGCAGCTCCTTTATCGGGTCTGTGAGCTTGAAGTGGTAGCGCTTTGCAAGCGCGTCAAAGTACATTCTCGATATCGAGTCCCCGCGCACATTGTTCCAGCCCGAGGCCGTGAGTCCCCCGTCCATTATGCTGAGGTTCGGGTTCGGCATGATAAGCTCCGGGTCGATGAGCATCTGCACGCCGAGACCCGTACACTTGGGACACGCGCCGTGCGGGCTGTTGAAGGAAAACAGCCGCGGCGTCAGCTCCTCAATGGATATGCCGCAGTCGTCACAGGCGTAGTTCTGCGAGAACGTGAGCTGCTCCCCACCGCCCGGCAGATCGACGTACATCAGCCCGCCCGCAAGTGAGAGCGCCGTCTCGGCAGAGTCAGTGAGCCTGCGGGTAATGTCCGGCTTTATCACGAGCCTGTCGACGATTATCTCTATGTTGTGCTTCTTGTTCTTTTCAAGCTTTATCTCTTCCGCAAGGTCGTATACCGCCCCATCCACGCGCGCGCGGACATAACCGGACTTCTTCGCGTCCTCGAGCACCTTGACATGCTCGCCCTTTTTTGAGCGTATCACGGGCGCGAGTATCTGTATCTTCGTCCCCTGCGGCAGCTCCATTATCCTGTCGACTATCTGGTCGATCGTCTGCTGCTTTATCTCCTTTCCGCACTTCGGGCAATGCGGCACGCCCACGCGCGCCCAGAGCAGACGGAGATAATCGTATACCTCCGTGACCGTGCCGACCGTGGAGCGCGGGTTTTTCGAGGTAGTTTTCTGGTCGATGGATATTGCCGGGGAAAGCCCGTCGATATAATCGACATCGGGCTTGTCCATCTGGCCGAGGAACATACGCGCGTATGAACTCAGGCTCTCGACATAGCGGCGCTGACCTTCGGCGTATATCGTGTCAAACGCAAGGCTGGACTTGCCGCTGCCGGAAAGCCCGGTGACAACGACAAGCTTATCTCTCGGTATCTCAACGTCGATATTCTTGAGGTTATTCTCCCTTGCGCCCTTTATATAAATGCTGTTATGAAGCATGGTGTTTCTACGCTCCTTGCAGGTGATGCCTGTTCCCCGCTGCGTTACACTGCTGCAGCAGGAATCTATTTATTATACCCCAATCCGTGTCCTATTTCAACCACTGCTTTGTCTTTTGGTTACATCTTAACTTTCTGAAGAAGATGCATATTGACAGTGCAGTTGACAAATGCTACCATCAATACGGAGTACATTCCTAATGCTGAAAGGAGATCACTATGGAAAAGACTACCAAATACGCTGGAACTCAGACCGAGAAGAACCTTGAGGCCGCATTCGCCGGCGAATCTCAGGCACGCAATAAATACACCTATTTTGCAAGTGTTGCGAAGAAGGAGGGCTATGAGCAGATAGCCGCGCTCTTCCTCAAGACCGCCGAGAATGAAAAGGAGCACGCCAAGCTCTGGTTCAAGGAGCTTGCCGGCATCGGCAATACCGCCGAGAATCTGGTCTCCGCCGCCGAGGGCGAGAACTATGAGTGGACGGATATGTATGACGGCTTTGCCAAGACTGCCGATGAAGAGGGCTTCCACGAGCTCGCGCAGAAGTTCCGCCTCATCGCCGCCGTTGAGAAGCACCATGAGGAGCGCTACCGCGCACTGCTGCACAATGTCGAGACG
>OLSQ01003387.1_pt1 | contig 10515 bp, 5 predicted proteins | sample 1672561 | NCBI WGS metagenome assembly OLSQ01 (sample SAMEA3136699, study PRJEB25190) | human gut metagenome | biome: human gut; feature: human-associated habitat; material: faeces | place: Austria | collected 2013 | reverse complement strand
CCACACCATCACCTCGGCCGGTGAGAGCGAGGGTGCCATGAACGCGGGCAACATCCTGAAGCCTGCCCTCTCCCGCGGCGAGATCCAGGTCATCGGTGCCACCACCTTCAACGAGTACCGCAAGTATATCGAGAAGGACCAGGCGCTGGAGCGCCGGTTCCAGCCCGTGCGGGTGGAGGAACCCAGCGTTGCTGATACGCTGGCCGTGATGGGCGGCATCAAGCATTACTACGAGGAGCACCACCATGTGCAGGTGCCCGCCGATGTGCTGAACGCCACCGTGACCCTGAGCGAGCGGTATATCACCGACCGCTATCTGCCCGACAAGGCCATCGACCTGCTGGACGAGGCCTGTGCCTGCTGTAATCTGGCCCACCCGGTCATCTCCGAGTACCTGACCATGCAGAAGGAACTGGAGGCCCTCAAGCAGGAAGAGGCCGACATGGAAAACGCCGATGTGAACGAGCCCATCGATTACGAGCGTGTGGCAGAGCGCAAGACCCGGATGGCACAGCTGGAGCGGGAATTGCCCGCCAAGCAGGCTGCAGCCGGGGAGATCCAGGTGACCATGGACGATGTGGCCAAGGTCATTGAGCTGTGGACGGGCATCCCGGCGGTGAAGATCCGGGAGACCGAGTATGCAAAGCTCGCCAGCCTTGAGACCGAGCTGAAAAAGAAGATCATCGGTCAGGACGATGCCGTGCATCTGGTGGCCCAGGCGGTCAAGCGCAGCCGCGCCGACCTTTCGGGCCGCCGCCGTCCGGCCAGCTTCATCTTTGTGGGCCCCACCGGCGTGGGCAAGACGGAGCTGGTGAAGCAGCTGGCAAACCAGCTCTTTGACGGCCCCGACCCCCTGATCCGGCTGGATATGAGCGAGTATATGGAAAAGTACGCGGTGTCCCGCATGATCGGTTCCCCTCCGGGCTATGTGGGCTACGAGGAGGCGGGTCAGCTGACCGAAAAGGTCCGCCGCCGCCCGTACAGCGTGGTGCTGTTCGATGAGATCGAAAAGGCCCACCCCGATGTGATGAATATCCTGCTGCAGATCCTGGACGAGGGCAAGATCAACGATGCCCAGGGCCGCACCGTGGATTTCTCCAACACCGTCATCTGTATGACCTCCAATGCGGGCAGCAGCGACCAGACCACTGCAAGTCTGGGCTTCAACCGCAGCGAGGAGGAGCGGAACGAGGAGAAGAGCCGCAAGGCACTGAGCCAGTTCCTCCGCCCCGAGTTTTTGGGCCGCGTGGATGAGGTCATCACCTTCAAGCCGCTGAGCGAGGAGACCCTGCAGGGCATTGCCGCCCTGATGCTGGACGAGTACAAGCCCAGTATGGAGGCCAAGGGCATTGCCTACAGCTATACCCCGGCGGCACTGGCAGCGCTGGTGCACAAGAGCCAGGGCGGCAAGTTTGGTGCCCGCGACCTGCGCCGGACCATCCGCAAGGCTGTGGAGGACCCCGCCGCTGAAAAGATCATCGACGGCACCCTTGTTTCCGGCTCCACCCTGACCGTGGATGCTGAGAACGATGAGATCGTGCTGAAATAAAGAGCAAACAGAAAGCCGCTGCACAGCGTAACAACTGTGCAGCGGCTTTTGTGGTGTATAAAACCTCTCAGCCGCCTGCGGCGGCAGCTCCCCTGATAGGGGAGCCAAGCCCTGTGGGAGAGGTTACTCCACGCTGACCGGCTCCTCCGGCTTGTTGGTGGTACGGGCGCTCGTGCGGCCCTCGGGAATGATCTCGCCTGCGGCGGTCAGGCTGAGCTTGGCCAGGGTCGGGCCCACCAGCTCGTACACCAGCACCGAGAAGAGCACCACGTTGCGCACCATGTGGCCGTCGGAAAGCTCGGCAGCTTCGGCGGCCATACCCAGTGCCACACCGGCCTGCGGCAGCAGGGTGATGCCCAGATACTTCTGGATCTTCTCACTGCAGCGGGTGGCCTTGCAGCTGACATAGGAGCCGGAGATCTTGCCCAGAGAGCGGGAAGCGATATAGACGGCACCAATGAGCAGGACCATGGGGTTTGCGAGGATGTTCAGATCCAGCTCCGCGCCGGACAGCACGAAGAACAGGATGTTCACCGGGCTTACCCAGCGGTCCAGGCGGTCCATCAGCTCATCGGAAGTGGGGCAGATGTTGCAGAACACGGTGCCGGTCATCATGCAGACCAGCAGCAGCGAGAAGCTGCAGTGGATGGGGCCGACCTCAAAGCTGACCATGGAAAGGCCCACCGTCAGCAGCACAAAGGCCACCGAAAGGCTCATGCGCTTGGAGCGGGAGTGGAAGTAGATCTCCAGCTGGTTGAGCAGCAGACCGGCCAGCGCGCCCAGACCCAGGCTGAGTACGATCTCCACCAAAGGCTCCAGAAGGATGCTGATGGGGTCGATGCGGCCCTGTTCCAGCGCGTTTGCAATGCCGAAAGAGGCCGAGAAGAGCACCAGACCCACGGCATCGTCAATGGCGACCACCATCAGCAGCAGGCGGGTCAGGGGACCGCTTGCCTTGTACTGCTTGACCACCATCAGGGTGGCGGCAGGGGCTGTGGCAGAGGCGATGGCACCCAGCGTGATGGCCGATGCCATTGAGATGACATCCGGCCGGGCAAAGTGCAGGGCCACCAGAGCGATATCCACCAGCACGGTGGTGATAACGGCCTGCAGGATGCCCACAGTGATCGCCTGCCTGCCCATGCTCTCCAACACGCTGAGCCGGAACTCGTTGCCGATGACAAAGGCGATGAAGCCCAGTGCCACCTGTGTGATGATGCCGTAGCTCTCGACCTGTGCAAGGCTCCCGAAGCCAAAGCCCCAGCCGCTCAGGCCCAGCCGACCCAGAAAGAAGGGGCCCAGCAGAAGCCCCGCCACCAGATAAGAGGTGACAGCCGGCAGACGGACCGCTTTCGCTGCACGGGATGCCAACAGGCCTGCAATGAGCGAAAGAGACATGCAGATGAGCAATTGCTCCATAAAATAAGATCCTCCTGAGAAATTAAGATACGTTAAAAAGTATATCTTATCTGAGGAGGAAAAGCAACATTTGTTAATTGAATTTAAAAATCCTCTGTGCAATGCGGTAACAGCCCAGCACGAGCTTGTCGCCCTTGGGGATCTTCAGGTTGGTCACGCCGCCAAAGCCGTAGCGGATGGAGCGGTAGACCCCGGCACTGGTGTGTGCCTTGAGGTAGGCCCACAGTTCGTTCTCCTTCTGCTTGGCGGCGGCACTGCCGTCCAGCAGAAGGAAGATGTCGCTGATGGCCATCATCATGGAGAGGTAGTGCAGCATATAGCTGCGCAGCTTCTTCTGGTCCTTGAGGGCATCCAGGTCCTGGCAGTCGATCATGTGGCGGGTCACCCGCAGCTGCTGGTCCACCCGCTTGACCATCACACTTTCGTTCACGCTCTGGTCGGCCCGGCCGATGAAGTAGCGGTACAGGTCCAGATCCATATAATACATGCTCTTGACAAAGGGCAGGGGCTGGTAGACAAAGATGTTGTCCACATAGAAGGTGTGCTTGGGCAGCACCATGCCGCAGTCCCGTAGCACCTGCGTGCGGTACATCACCGAGTGCATCAGCAGGTTCTGGTCGGGCCGGAAGTGGCCGACATGCGTCCAGCTGAACAGCCGGTTCTGGGGGAACACGTTGGTGTAGCGCACGGTATGGCTGGTGTTGTCCTCCACGTGCTCGTAGACATAGTTGCAGATCATCAGGTCAGGCGCGGTGCCCCGGGCAGTCAGCGTGTTCAGCTTGGCCAGCACGGTCCTGAGGGCGGCTTCGTCCAGCCAGTCGTCGCTGTCCACTACCTTGTAATACAGGCCGGTGGCGTTGCGGATGCCCTGATTCACGCCCTCGCCGTGGCCGCCGTTCTCCTGATGGATGGCCTTGACGATGGTGGGGTATTTGGCGGCGTATTCGTCGCAGATGGCAGGGGTCTCGTCCTTGACCGAGCCGTCATCCACCAGAATGATCTCTGCCCGCTCGCCGGCAGACAGCAGCGTCTCGATGCAGTGGCGCATATAAGCCGCCGAGTTGTAGCAGGGCACGGCAAAGGTAATGAGTTTCTGGTCCATATTCTAAATTGCTCCTTTAAATTCGATTTGCAGTTTCGGCGCACCGGGGGCCGCCGGATGGAGATATGTGTTCTTATTATAGCATTTTCAATCCTGAAAAGCTATGCCCGCCCCCAGATATCCCGGATTTTTCGCACCGTTCGGTGCAATGTGGTGTTTTTCTGTGCGCGCAGACACGGTTTTGTGGTATACTGGTAGCGTTTTGAGCACTCCGCGCACTGCGCGTTCACTGATTATAACGGAGGAAACCATGGAAACCCCGCACAGCATCCTGAAAAAATTTTTTGGCTACGACAGCTTCCGCCCCGGGCAGGAGCAGATCGTGCAGCGCCTGCTGGCCGGGCAGGACGTGCTGGCCGTGATGCCCACCGGTGCCGGTAAGTCCATCTGTTATCAGGTGCCCGCCCTGCTGCTGCCGGGCATCACGCTGGTGGTGTCGCCGCTGGTGAGCCTGATGAAGGATCAGGTGGGAGCTCTTGTGCAGGCCGGTGTGGCAGCGGCTTTTCTGAACAACAGCCTCACCGACAACCAGAAAGCCCTGATGCTGCACCGCGCCCGCGAGGGCTGGTATAAGATCATCTATGTGGCCCCGGAGCGGCTGGAAATGCCAGGCTTCCAGCGCTTTGTGCAGGAGCAGCAGATCAGCATGGTCACGGTGGACGAGGCCCACTGCATCAGCCAGTGGGGGCAGGACTTCCGCCCCAGCTATCTCCGTATCAAGGAGTTCGTGGACAGCCTGCCGAATCGCCCGGTGGTGGGCGCGTTCACGGCCACGGCGACGGCCCGGGTGCGGGATGACATCCGCAGCCACCTCGAGCTCCATCAGCCCTATGAGGTGACGACCGGCTTCGACCGGCCCAACCTGTACTTCGGCGTGGTTCGCCCCCGGGACAAAGACGCCTGGCTCCTGGAATTTGTCAAAGAGCAGGGGGAAAAGAGCGGCATTGTCTACTGCGCCACCCGGAAAAATGTGGAGTCCGTGTGCCAGCTGCTCCAGGACCGGGGCTTTTCCGCCACCCGCTATCACGCGGGGCTGCCGGATCAGGAGCGGCAGGAAAACCAGGAGGACTTCGTCTATGACCGGCGCCGGATCATGGTGGCCACCAATGCCTTTGGCATGGGAATCGACAAATCCAACGTGGGCTATGTGGTACACTACAATATGCCTAAGAACCTGGAGAGCTACTACCAGGAGGCGGGCCGGGCGGGCCGGGACGGAGAACCGGCGGATTGCATCCTGCTCTACGCGCCGAAGGATGTGCAAACGGCAAAGTTTCTCATCCTGAACGCGGGTGAAAATGAGGAGACGTCCCCGGAAGAGCGCACCCGTCTTCAGACCCGGGATCTGGAGCGGCTGGACCAGATGGTGGGCTACTGCAAGACCACCGCCTGCCTCCGGCAATACCTGCTGGACTACTTCGGGGAGCATCTGGCGGAGCCCTGCGGCAATTGCAGCAGCTGCCAGGGAAATTTCGTGGAGCGGGACATCACCGTAGAGGCCCAGAAGATTCTCTCCGGGGTGGCCCGGGTGGAACGGATGTACCCCTATGGCCTGGGGGTGGCCCAGGTGATCCACATGCTTCGGGGCAGCCGGAACCAGCGGGTTTTGAGCCTGAAGCTGGACACCCTGCCCACCTATGGCATCCTCCGGGAGGTGCCACGGGAGCAGGTGCAGGCCTATGTGGACTGCCTGGTGGAGCGGGGATATCTGGTGGTCACAAAGACGGAGTTTCCCGTGGTGCATCTCACGGCTCAGGCCCGGCAGGTGCTATTTCAGGGGGAGCGGGTGCTGGCGTCCTTCCCGGCTCCCACCCAGCAGGCCCCGGTACTGCCCAGGACAGAGGCGGCGGAGCCGGTGGGCCCACTCATGGGCGAGCTGAAGGCTCTGCGCACCCGGCTGGCCCAGGCCGAAGGGGTACCTGCCTATATCATCTTCTCCAACGCCACCCTGGCCGATATGGCGGTGAAGCTGCCTACCACCATGGAGGGGCTTCTGGAGGTCTCCGGCGTGGGCTCAGTGAAGGCGGCCCGCTATGGCGCGGCTTTTTTGGATGTGATCCGGGAGTACCTGGAAATTTAGCCTGGGGGACGGGAGAGCCTATGGCACAGCGGACCAAAAAACGAATCCAAGAGACCTTCCTTGCCATGCTGGAGCAGGAGTCTTTGGATAAAATCACCGTCAAGGACCTGGTGGACCGGTGCGGTATGAACCGCAATACGTTTTATTACTATTATCAGGATTTGTACGCCCTTTTGGAGGAACTGCTCCAGGAGGAGGCGGAAAAGATTATAGAGGCCCACCACGCCTTCGACCTCTGGCAGGAGGGCTTCCTGGACGCCATTGCCTTTGTGCTGGAACACCGGCGGGCGGCCTATCATGTATTCAACTCCAACGCCAGGGCCTATGTAACCCGGTATTTCCTGCGCCTGGGGGACTTCATCCTGACCGATGTGGTCCGGGAGCTGTCTGCCGGCCTGCCGGTGTCCCTGGAGGATCGGCGCATTTTGGTGGATTTCTACAAGCACGCTCTGGTGGGGGTGGTCTCCGACTGGCTGGAGCAGGGGATGAAGGAGGATTTGTCCGCCGTCATCCGCCGCATCGGCGTCCTGCTGGAGGGCAATATCCGCCGGGCTCTGGAAAACAGCATAGCCAATGGATAGGCTCAGATTTTGAAGTATATTGTATGCTGCCTTGCAGGTAATGGGACTGCAGGGCAGCTGTTTTACTTTGGGACAGTTTTGGGAACTGTCCCAAATTTGGGCACTTTGGCTTTGTGCCTATTTTTTGGAGGCAGCAGGTTTGTTATGCTATGGGGGCAAACCGAAATCCAGAAAGGATGATTCTATGAGAAAGTTTGGAAACGCGGTGGTAAAGCATCGGGTGCTCATTCTGGTGCTTGCCCTGCTGCTCCTGATTCCCTCGGTCCTGGGGATGGCTGCCACCCGCATTAACTATGATATGCTGGACTACCTGCCCGGCGACATGGAGACGGTGCAGGGGCAGAACATTCTCCTGGAGGACTTTGGCAAGGGGGCCTTTTCCTTTGTCATTGTAGAGGGAATGCCAGACCGGGATGTGGCGGCCCTGCGGGAGAAAATCAGCGGGGTGGACCATGTGGAGTCAGTTCTGTGGTATGACAGCATTTTGGACCTGTCCGTCCCGAAGGAGATGCTGCCGGATGAAATTTACGGCGTGTTCAATGCCGGAGATGCCACCATGATGGCAGTATTTTTCGACACGGCCACTTCCGCAGACGAGACCATGGAGGCGGTGACGCAAATCCGGACCTTGGCGGGGAAGCAGTGCTTCGTCTCGGGCCTGTCGGCCATGGTGACGGACCTGCGGAACCTGAGCGAGGGGGAGGAGGCCACCTATGTGGCCCTGGCAGTGGCCTGTGCGTGCCTGGTAATGGTGCTTCTTCTGGACTCCTGGTTGGCCCCTTTTGTGTTCTTGGCCTCCATTGGCGTGGCCATTCTCCTGAATATGGGCAGCAACTACTTCCTGGGTGAAATCTCTTACATCACCAAGGCCCTGGCGGCGGTGCTGCAGCTGGCGGTTACCATGGACTATTCCATTTTTCTGTGGCACAGCTACTGCGAGCAGCTGGCCACCCAGGAGGACCATAAAAAGGCCATGGCGGAGGCCATTGCCCGGACCATCACCTCCGTAACCGGAAGCTCCATCACCACCATCGCCGGCTTTATAGCCCTGTGCTTTATGAGCTACACCATGGGCCGGGACCTGGGGATCGTCATGGCCAAGGGCGTGGTGCTGGGGGTTCTGGGCAGCGTGACCATTCTGCCGGCCATGATTCTTCTGCTGGATAAGCCCTTGCAAAAGACCCGGCACAGGGCGCTGCTTCCCAACCTCCATCAGCTCTCCCGGGGTATTGTGAAGCATGCCTGGGTGTTCCTGGTGATCTTCGCTGTGCTGCTGGTTCCGGCCGCAGTGGGTTACAGTCGGACTCCGGTGTTTTACGATTTCACCAAGATTTTTTCCAGTGAGGGAATGGACCCATCGGATATGCCCTTCCTGGAGGCTAACGAGAAGTTGACGGAAGAATTCGGCGTGGCCTCCACCCATATGATCCTGGCTGACACCAATCTGGAGCCTAAGCAAGCCAGGCAAATGCTCCAGGAGGTAGGGAACCTAGACGGTGTGGAGCAGGCTCTGGGCCTGGACTCTTTGGTGGGCAGCGCCATTCCCCAGGAGCTGCTGCCTCAGGAGGTGGTGGAAATTTTGAAGGGCGACCGGTATCAGCTGATGCTGGTGAACTCCTCCTACCAAGTCTCCACCGAGGAATGCAACCGGCAGATTGATGCAATCAATGCCATTTTAAAGCGGTACGATCCAAGCGCCATGCTCATTGGCGAGGCTCCCTGTACTAAGGATCTAATTGAGGTGACGGATCACGACTTTTCCGTGGTGAGCGCCATTTCCATTGTGGCCATTTTTGTCATCATCGCCCTGGTGCTGAAGAGCGTTTCCCTGCCGGTGATTCTGGTGGCAGTGATTGAATTTGCCGTATTTGTGAATTTGGGGATTCCCTACTACACCGGAAATGCCCTGTGCTTCATCACCCCCATATGCATCAGCACCATTCAGCTGGGCGCGACTGTGGATTATGCCATTTTGATGACCACCCGGTATAAGGGGGAGCGGGCCGCCGGACGGAGCAAGCAGGAGGCGGTGACCATCGCCTTGGAGACTTCCCTGCCCTCCATTCTGGCCAGCGCCCTGGGCTTTTTTGCCGCCACCTTCGGCGTGGGTCTGTACTCCAATGTGAGCCTCATCAGCTCCATGTGTAACCTGATGGCCCGGGGGGCCCTGATCAGTATGCTGGCCGTGGCCTTGATTCTTCCGGCGCTGCTGTTGCTGCTGGACAAAGTCATTTGCGCCACAAGCGCCGGTTTCCGCTTGAGAAAGGAGAGTTCTGTATGAAATGTAAGAGAATGTTGGCCCTGCTTCTGACAACGGCTTTGATTTTGGTTACCTGCACCGGGGCCTTTGCTGCCCCGCCGGAGGGCGAGGAACGGAAGGAAGAGACCGTGTATGTGATTGCAGACGCCAGTGGAACCCCCTCTTCCATCTTGGTGAGCACCTGGCTGCAAAACCCCACGGGAGCCGGGACGCTCTCCGACCGCAGCAGCCTATCGGATCTGGAGGTTCTGAAGGGCAACGCCACGTACTCCCTGGACAAAGATGGCGCCCTTCTCTGGCAGGCTGGCGGTGAGGATGTGTATTACCGGGGCAGCGCAGAGGAGCCGCTACCGGTGGAGCTGACCCTGTCCTACTTCCTGGACGGAAGTCCCATCTCTGCTCAGGACCTGGCGGGGAAGTCGGGGCGGGTGACCATCCGGTTTACGTATAAAAACACCACCCGGCAGACGGTAACCCTGGGGGACCGAACCGAGGAGATCCCCATTCCCTTCCTGGTATTAAGCGGCCTGATGTTGGATGGCAAGGATTTTTCCAATGTAGAGGCAGAGAGCGGCCAGGTGATCAGCGACGGGGACCGTTTCTTTGTGGCCGGATTTGCAATTCCTGGTCTGCAGGAGGATCTGGGGGAGGCCGGGAAGGAGCTGGACCTGCCAGAGACCTTTGCCGTCACGGCAGATACTACGAATTTCCACCTGGATACCACCCTCACGCTGGTGGTGACGGACCTGCTCCAGGGGCTGGATTTGGACGGCCTGGATTCCTTGGAGGAACTGACCGGCTCCTTGGATGCTCTGGATGAGGGGGCTAGAGAGCTGATGGATGGTTCCAGCGCCCTCTATGAGGGCCTGGAGACCCTTCTGGACTCCACGGGGACTCTCCAGGCAGGTACCCAGGAGCTGTACAGCGGCTCCGGCACCCTGTATGCAGGCCTGCGGGAGCTGCAGGGGAGCTGCCCGGCGTTGACCCAGGGCATTGACCAGCTGGCCGGTGGCGCCGGCGCTCTCCGGCAGGGCCTGGGTGATCTCTCCGGCGGGGCCGGGGAGCTCCAGTCCGGCATTGGCCAGGTGGATGCGGGGGCGGCGGCCCTTCAGGCGGGGCTCTCGGAGCTGCAGGAGAAGAGCGGCAGCCTGGCAGCAGGTGTCAGTCAATTGCAGCAGGGAGCGGGGAGCCTTTCCAGCGGCCTGGAGAGCCTCCAGGAGAAATCCGGCCAGCTCCAGGGCGGCGCAAGTCAGCTCAGTGAAGGCGCGGCTCAGGTGAACGCCGGGGCGGCGGAGCTTTCTCAGGGTGCAGCCTCCCTGGAAGGAGGCGCGGCCTCTTTGGAGGTCGCTTTGGAGACCCTGACCCAGGGGGCGGAAAGCCTGGTGGGCGGCTACCCCCAGGTGACCCAGGGAGCGACTAGCCTTCTGGAGGGGGCGCAGGCTTTGGAAGCCGGCGCGGCCCAGGTTCAGGCGGGAATGGAATCTGCAGCGGCCGGGCTGGCCTCCAGCGCGGCGGCCAGTGAGC
>OLSQ01003386.1_pt1 | contig 10518 bp, 5 predicted proteins | sample 1672561 | NCBI WGS metagenome assembly OLSQ01 (sample SAMEA3136699, study PRJEB25190) | human gut metagenome | biome: human gut; feature: human-associated habitat; material: faeces | place: Austria | collected 2013 | reverse complement strand
GAGCAAAGGACTGAAAATCCTTGTGTCCCCGGTTCGATTCCTGGTGGTACCACTTCTTTATGAGACTGAATCTTCGTAACAGGATTCAGTCTTTTTTTATGCCCTTTTTTATAATACTTCATTTTACACTTATGAAAACGTTTGCGTATGAAAAATGCGCCAGGATGTTTTATAATAGCTATTTTTTCACTACTTTTGCATTGTAAAATTCAAAAACAAACCAAAAAATAAATCTAACAAACATTCATTAAAATGAAAAAAGCTTATTTGTTATTGTTGGCTGGAATGTTGTCTACGGCAGTATTTGCCGGCAGCAAACAGACGGTTAAGATTGATGGTCAGGTCATAGAAAAGACTGTCTCAGAGATTACCTTCGATGGCGACAATGTCGTTCTTCAGTATTCAGATAATACATCTGATAGAGGGGACATGTCGCTCGTAACCCTTTCTTTCACTTATCAAACTACCGGCATCAGCCAGGTAGAAGGCATTAAGCAGGCATTGCAAGGTAAGGTTTATAACCTTCAGGGCCAGTGTGTAGGTTCTTCCCCTAAGGGCTTATCTAAGGGTGTTTATATTATTAATGGTAAGAAAGTAATCATCAAATAAAATAAGGAGGATTGAACAATGAAGAAAATGGTATTTACTTTGGCACTCCTCCTGATGAGCTTGAGTGCAGCTGTGGCTCAGACAGGGACATTTAAGATTACCCATGCCGTGGCTCGTAACAGCAAGGTGAACCAGATGTATGTTACCACCAAGTCGGGTGATGTGAAGTATTATAATACTGCAGACTTGACAAGTGTGAAGTTCGAAGGTGATAAGGCAATCATCGCACCTAAATCAGGCTCAGAGAATGATGAGTATGATGCTTCTGTTCAGCAAATCAGTTTCGCAAAGAAAGTAGAGCAGGGCGAAAGTGGTGATATTGACAATCCTGCAGGTGTGATTCAGATTACTGAGGCAAAGGGCTGGCAGGAGTCTGCCTACCTGAAGTGGGCTCCATTCGAGGGTGCTTCTTCTTATAATGTATATGTAGATGACAAGAAGATTGATGCTCAGCTGGTTCGTCAGTATGCTTCTTACTATCGTGCTGATGTTCTCGGTTTGAAGGCTGGTACTTATTCAGTAAAGGTTGTTCCTGTCAATGCTGAAGGTACAGAGATTGATGGTGCCAATACAGCTTCTAACTTGGTAGTAAAAAGCTACAACCGTGAGGGCTTTGCTCATTTCAAGTATGATGGTGTAGGTGCTTATAATAATGATGGTACTTTGAAGGCTGGTGCTAAGGTGCTGTATATTACAGCCAAGACCGCTAAGACAGTTTCTACAACCGTCAATACAGGTAAGTCAGAGACTATTACTGGTCTTCAGTCTATTATTGATGCTTATTCTAAAGGTAAGGATAAAACTCCTATCGCATTCCGTATCATTGGTAAGGTTAGTCTTTCTGATTTGGATCACATTTCAAGTTCTGCAGAAGGTTTGCAGGTTAAGGGAGCTACTATGAATATGACATTCGAAGGTGTCGGTGATGATGCTACCGTATATGGCTTCGGTTTCTTGCTTAGAGAGGCAGTGAGTGTAGAGTTCCGCAACTTTGCTATCATGCGTTGCCTGGATGATGCTATGTCTCTTGATACCAAAAACTCTAATGTGTGGATTCACAATATGGATCTCTTCTATGGTAAGAAGGGTAGTGCTGCCGACCAGGCTAAAGGTGATGGTACTGTAGATATCAAGGGTGATTCTAAGTATGTTACTGTAGCTTACAACCGCTTCTGGGATAATGGTAAGGCTTCTATGTGTGGTATGACGAGTGAGTCTGGGGAAAACTGGATAACCTATCACCACAACTGGTTCGACCATTCAGACTCTCGTATGGCTCGCATTCGTACCATGAGTGTTCACATGTACAACAACTACTATCAGCATAATGATGTTTATGGTATTGGTGCAACAAAGGGTTCAAGTGTATTCATGGAGTCTAATTACTTTGATGCTGTTAAGCGTCCTATCATGAGCTCTAAGCAAGGAACTGATGCTATGGGTGATGGTACTTTCTCTGGTGAGGATGGTGGTCTGATTAAAGCGTACGGCAATGTATTTGCCAACAAGCCTGATAACTTCAGCTATATCACATACGCAAACAATAATACAAGTTTTGATGCTTACGAGGTTTCTGCCCCAAGTGAGCAGGTTCCTTCAAGCGTAAAGACTTTGGTAGGTGGTACTTCTTACAACAATTTCGATACCAACCCAAGCCTCATGTATGCATACGCTGCAGATAAGGCAGAAGATGTTCCTTCTATCGTAGAAGGCTTCTATGGTGCAGGTCGTTTGAATCATGGTGACATTGATTTCGCTATTCCTGATGAAACAGTCGTAACAAATGGTCACCAGCAGCCATTGCCTGCTTTGGCAAGCCTTCTCGACTCTTATACTTCTGGTGTTGTCAAGGTGTTCGGTGAGAGCAATGCTGCTGGCGAAGGTGGCACTACCGGAGGTGGCGAGACTGGTGGTTCTGGCGAAGGTGGTAGTACTGGTGGCTCTACCGGTGGTACAACAGAAGGTGGCAGTACTGTAACTCCTATCGAGGGTACTGTTTTGGTAACATTCACAGATTCTAAGCCTTCAAGTAGCATAGTAACAGTTTCAGGTAACTATGCTACAAATAAGGGAACTGCTACTATTGACGGCACTTCATATTCTACTTGTGTAAAGATGGAGTCTGCAACTAATATCTCAGTAACTGTTGATAAGAAAGTCACAATGACCCTTTATTTCAGTTCTGCAGATAGCAAGACGAACGCCAAAATTGATGGAAAGAAGCCTGCTGAAGTAAATGCAGTTATTGATTCAACAGCTAAGACAATGACTGTAACATTGGATGCAGGTTCTCATACTATTACAAAGCAGGATACATGCAACCTCTTCGGTATTAAACTTGTACCTGTAAAAGAGTAAAGGTATAGAACTGATTTAAAGATTCCTGCCTCTTTAATGACAAAACGGACAAAAGCTAGATAAAGATTTGCTTTTGTCCGTTTTTTCTTTATTTTTGTCTTAAATCTATCTGCTGTTTTCTTCTTTTTTTCCTACTTTTGCAACAGAAAACAATTTTAAACGTAAAACGCAACCTAAAAGTAAAATAATGAAGAATATTTTAGGAAAAGCCATATTGCTGGCTACAGCACTCTTGTTTTCTATCACGGGCACGAGTTGCAGCAATGATGATAATACCTCTCCCGAAAAGGAGAAGACATACGATATGAGTGGCTTCGCCAAGGGTGCCGATGTAAGTTGGCTCACAGAGATGGAGAAGGATGGTGTGAAATTCTATAATCAGAATGGCAAGGCAACAGAATGCATGAAACTCCTTCGCGAAGAGGGAACCAATTCCATCCGTCTGCGTGTCTGGGTAAATCCGGAAGGTGGCTGGTGTGGCAAGGATGATGTCATCGCCAAGGCTTGGCGTGCTCAGCAGCTCGGCTTCCGTCTGATGATTGACTTCCACTATTCTGATACCTGGGCTGACCCGGGCAACCAGAAAGTTCCTGCTGCATGGCAGGGCTATACTGCCGAAAAGATGAAACAGGCTGTGGCTGATCATACCAAGGATGTGTTGACAGCCTTGAAGGATAGAGGTGTAACCAACGTAGAGTGGGTGCAGGTGGGTAATGAAACCCGCGACGGAATGCTCTTCAACAGCGATGAGGCCGTAACCGGTCAGGTATCTAAGAATGCAGCCAATTTTGCAGCTTATATCAACGCCGGATATAATGCTGTTAAGGCGGTTTATCCACAAGCTAAAGTCATCGTGCACGTGGATGAGGGTAATAACCTCGGCCGTTATACCTGGCTCTTTGGTGAATTGAAGAAGAAGGGTGGAAAATGGGATGTCATCGGTATGTCACTTTATCCAGAAGATAACAATTGGCAGGATTTAACCACCAATTGTCTGAATAATATTAAGACTTTATCAGAACAGTACAACTGCAATGTCATCATCTCTGAAATCGGTATGTGGTGGGGCTCTGACCAGGCTGCGCCAATGATGAAGAAGATGGTGGATGGCTGCAAGGCAATCTCTTCCTGCGAGGGTATCTTCTATTGGGAACCAGAAGTTTACAACAACTGGAAACCAGCCAACTATACCACTCTGGGTTGGGATGCATATACTAAGGGAGCGTTCGACAACAGCGGCAAACCAACTGCCGTATTCGATGCATATAAATAAGAATATTAAATAGCAATATGATCAAGAGAAGCATTACTTTCATGACTCTTGCCCTGGCACTCACTACGCTGTGCCAGGCGCAGAGCAGAAAGGTTATCAACCTGCCTTCATGGGACTTCTCCCGTGATGGCAAGGCGTGGCAGCAGGTAGCTGTTCCGCATGATTGGGCTATCTCGGGACCTTTTGATAAGAAATGGGACCTGCAGATGGTGGCCATCGAGCAGAATGGCGAAACCGAAAAGACCGAGAAGTCGGGCCGTTCGGGTGCGCTGCCTTGGATAGGTGAGGGTATGTATAAGATGAACTGGACGGCTCCTAAGGGCTATAAGCGTGCCGTACTCGTCTTCGACGGTGCCATGAGTCAGCCTGTTGTCAGCGTCAATGGCAAGGAGGCAGGCAAGTGGGCTTACGGCTACAATGCCTTCCGCATCGACATCACACCTTTCATCCAGTTTGGTAAGAGTAATCTCATCGAGGTACATCTTAATAATGTAGAGGAGAGCAGTCGTTGGTATCCGGGAGGCGGTCTTTACCGTCCGGTTTCCGTAGAACTCTATGGCAACGAAAACTTCTCTACCTGGGATACCTTCGTGCGTACCCTGAAGGCTGATAAGCAGGAAGCTGAAGTAGAAGTAAATGCGCTGCTGGAAGGAAAGACTGGTAAGTCGGGCAAGACCGTCATCGCCCTGTTTGATGAGGCTGGCAAGAAGGTTGCCGAGCAGACCGTCACAGGTGCCAATCCTGAAATCAAGACTACTCTGAAGGTAGCGAATCCTCAACTCTGGTCTCCGGAATCTCCTTATCTCTATCAGGTAAAGCTTATCCGATATGAAGGAAAGAAGGTGGCTGATGTTCAGACCCTGAAGACCGGTATCCGCACCATCGCCGTATCAAAGGATTATGGTTTCCAACTCAATGGCGTTACCCGTAAACTGAAAGGTGTCTGTCTGCACCACGACCTCGGTCCATTGGGAGCAGCAGAGAACAAGGCTGCCCTTATCCGCCAGATCAAGATGATGAAGCAGATGGGTTGCGACGCTATCCGTACTGCCCACAACATGCCTTCTACCATGCAGATGGAACTCTGCGATTCTCTCGGCATGATGGTGATGGCAGAGAGTTTCGATATGTGGATTTATCCTAAATGCAAGAATGGCTATGCCAAGTTCTTCAAGGAGTGGAGTGATAAGGATATCACCAATCTGGTAAAGCACCACCGCAACCATCCTTGCATTGTGATGTGGAGCATCGGTAACGAGATTCCTGAGCAGTGGAGCCAGGAGGGTGTGCAGATTGCCAAACGTCTGCAGGACCTCTGTCATCTGTATGACCCTTCCCGTCCTGTTACCCAGGGCATGGATAGGGCAGAAGATGCCTTGAAGAGCGGCTTTGCCCAGACCATGGATGTACCGGGCTTCAATTATCGCGTACATAAGTATTATAAGAATATTGAGCAGTTGCCTCAGGGTTTCCTCCTCGGTTCAGAAACCGCCTCTACGGTCAGCTCCCGTGGCGTATACAAGTTCCCGGTAGTGGTAAGTGATAAGGCTACCTATCCTGATGGTCAGTGCTCAAGCTATGATACCGAATACTGTTCCTGGAGCAATCTTCCTGATGATGACTGGAAGATGCAGGATGACTACAGTTGGGTAATCGGTGAGTTTGTATGGACCGGTTACGACTATCTGGGCGAGCCGACTCCTTACGATACCTACTGGCCAAGCCGCAGCAGTTACTTCGGCATCTGCGACCTTGCCGGACTCCCAAAGGACCGCTACTATATGTATCGTGCCCGCTGGAACGAGCAGCAGCATACCACCCATCTTCTTCCTCACTGGAACTGGAAGGGCAGGGAAGGACAGGTTACCCCTGTATATTGCTATACCGATGGTGTGGAAGGCGAACTCTTCGTGAATGGCAAGAGCCAGGGCAGGGTTCGCAAGGACAAGTCAAGCCGCCTCGACCGCTATCGCCTCCGCTGGAACAATGTAAAGTATGAACCGGGTGAGATTCGCGTGGTAACTTACAACCAGTATGGCGATAAGGTTGGCGAGGACGTGAAGCGTACTGCCGGCGAGCCTGCACAGATGAAGTTCAGCGTAGAAACACCTGATCATGAGCCTATTGCCTGCATGGTAGAAGGCTGTACCGATGAGCACAATGTGCTGCTGAATGCCGATGGAAACGATCTTGCCTTCATCACCGTGAGTCTGCAGGATAAGGACGGCAATGAATGTCCGCTTGCCGATGACGAACTGACCTTCGAGGTGAGTGGTGCCGGCACTTTCAAGGCAGCCTGCAACGGCGATGCCACATCGCTCGAACCGTTCACCCAGCCACAGATGAAACTCTTCTCCGGCAAACTCGTAGTCATTGTACAGAGTAGCAAGCAGAAGGGTGACATCATCCTGAAGGTAAAAGACAGCAAGCGAAATCTCGAAAAGTCGATTACGCTCCAGGCAATATAAGATAACAAAGACCGATTTCAGTTGGTTATAAAGTATATAGTTTATATCGGATCCTCTGGGAATAGCAGCGGCTATTTTCCCAGGGGATTCTTTTTTTTTATGAATTTTTTCCGATATTTTTTGGCGTTATCATGAATATTGTGTAAATTTGCCACATGAAAAAGTCAAAAGAACCTATAAACCGCATCAGCATGGCAATTGCTATGCTCTTTATTTCGCTCGCCATCCATGCGCAGCGTTTCGTTAACACCTCCCTTGAAGGTGCTCAGACAGTTTGTGCCATTACCCAGGACAGTGATGGAATGATATGGCTCGGAACCGACAATGGTCTTTACAGCTATGATGGTTATCATGGCTACCGCCATTTTCAGGAACATACATTCAGCAATACGCGTGTCAATGCGCTCGGTTTCGAGGGCAGAATGCTCTATCTGGCTACCGGCAACGGCATCCTGAAATTCGATACGCAATCTTATCAATATGCCGAAACACCTGCCATGAAGGCTTTTGCTGATGAGACGAAGCGCAAGCAGCTGAAGGAACTCCGTGTGCTCGATATCAAGGGTGGCAAGACTGACTTCGGTGGCGATGTCTATGCCTTGCTCTCTACTCCGCGAGGTTTGCTCGTAGGTTCGCTCGCTGGTCTGCATCTCGGCAGCAGACTGATTCCGCTCCGTGCCGGAGAACAGCCGCTGGTTAATGCGCTCGCCTATGATGCCAAGCGCCGATGCTACTGGATTGGTACCGAGGGTGCTCTCTATTGTGCCGACCTGCAGCTCAGGAACTTCTCACAGATTCCAGCTCTGAACGGCAATTCCATCAAATGTCTTTCTACAGATGCTGCCGGCAATCTCTATATCGGAACAGATAACGGACTCTATCAGATGGCACTCTCCAATGCCATCACCCATTATATCCACGATTCCCGCGATGATGCTTCTATTCCTAACAACATCGTCTGGGCTTGCTTTGTAGATAAATGGCAGAATGTATGGGTGGGTACTGACAATGGACTCTCCCGTCTCACTACCCATACCTATTACCGCTATGTATCGCTCGATAAGATTACGATGTCGGGTGAGGGCAACTGTCTCCATGCCATGCTCCAGACCCGTAACGGCGAATGGTGGATGGGCGGTACCAACGGTCTGATTCGTTTCACCCGGAATGCTGATGGTTATCAGAATGTGGCATGGTACAAGCAGAACAGCTCTGCCTTCCCGCTGAGTCATAACCGTGTACGCAAGATTTATGAGGACCATGACGGCGATGTATGGATCTGTACCGACCATGGCATCAACTTCTATGACCGCAGTTCTCATCAGATGCGCAACTTCATCGTCTACGATAAGAGTGGCAAGTATTCTACTGCCTGGGCTTACGATATTCTCCAGGACAAGAAGGGCAGGATATGGATGGGTTCTTATCAGGGTGGTGTCTTCGTGATGGATAAGGCGGCTCTTCTGAGCGGCAAGACCATAGCTGACTGGCATTACTCTGACAAGGGAAAGAATGCGCTCTCTGGTCTGCATGTAGGTCAGATGGTGATGGATGGAAAGGGTAGGATTTGGGTTTCTACCTATACCCGTCTCGACTGCATCAATCCGAACGATATGAAGGTGGTGCAGGTAGCTAACTCAGATGTTGTCAACTATCTGATGGCAGACAGCAAGGGCAATATCTGGATGGGTGATAACAGTTCGGTAACCTGTTATTATGCAGCCGGTTCTGTGCTGGGTAACAGCTTTTCTTCCAAGACATGGCAGATTGGTGGCAAGGTAAGTACCATGTGCGATGTGGAAGGCAAGATATGGGTGGTATCGGGCAATGAATGCTGCGTAATCAATCCACAGGGCGAGAGCCAGCGCTTCATGATTCCTTCTGTTGTGCCGCTCAACATCTGTTACAGCAGACAGACTCATGAGGTAATGATGGGCGGCAATGACGGCTATGTGGCAATCAGTTCCGATGTAGCACAGAAGCCTAAGCAGTTTACCCGCCTGATGCTGGCAGGAATCATCGTGAACGGAGAGGCTCGTGAGGAGCGTGGAGAAATCCTGAAACTGAAGAGTGATGAGAACAACTTCACCCTGCAGCTCACCGACCTTCCTTTTGCTGATCATCCTTCAGCCGTTTATGCTTACAAACTCGAAGGCAGCGATCACGACTGGCATTATCTGAACTCCGGCAATATCGATATCACCTACAATGGTTTGTCTTATGGCGATTATCATCTTACGGTTCATGCCGTGGATGGTGAAGGCAAGATAGCCGCCGAGGTTTATTCGCTCGACATCTCCGTCCTGCCGCCTTGGTATCTCTCCTGGTGGTGCAAGCTCTTCTATATCACGGCACTCATCGTGTTTGTGGCATGGCTGGTAAGCTGGTATTTTCTGCGCAAGGAACTGGCTGATGCCCAGAAGCAGAAGGCTGAGGTGTTGGAGCAGGTACAGATGCGTATGGACTTCTTCAACCGTCTGACGGAAGATTTGAAGGCTGCCGTAGCTCATCATTCATTTGATGAGGTGACTGCTCTGATGGTCCGCTACCTGAACGTGAAGATACCTGAGGTGTCATCAGCTGTTGCCACTGGGTTATCCGCTTCGCCTGTATCTGAGCCTGAGTCATCATCCTCAGAACCAGTTCCTGCACGCTCTGAGTCTTCTGAAGAGGAAAAGAAGACGGTAGATGTCAGCGGGTTGGATGCGGCAGACAAGCGTCTGCTCGAAGAAATCAATGAGGCGATAGAGAAGCACATGATTGATTCTGACTTCAATGTTTCGATGTTGCAGGATGTGATAGGCATAGGTGGCAAACAGCTGTATCGCAAGACGAAGGCGATAACGGGCCGTACGCCTGTAGAGTATATCCGTGAGATGCGTATGAGCCGTGCTGCTGAGCTCCTGAGCCAGGGTAAGTTCAGTGTTTCCGAGGTGATGTATACCGTTGGTTTTTCCAACAGCAGTTATTTCTCCAAATGCTTCTCCAAGGAGTATGGCATGACTCCTACGGAATATATGAAGGTGAAGAGGTAAATAAATGATGTGCTTCCGTTTGCCTATAGATATGGCTGCGTGGGGTTAAGAATATGACAGCATTGGGTTACGGATACGACTCCGTCAGGTTACGGATACGACTCCGTAGGCTAATGGAGACGTATCCTTCGGCTTGTCGAGATATCTGCGTCAGCTGACTGAGCCACTTGCGTCAGCTGATTGAGCCACTTGAGTCAGCTGATTGATCTACTTGAGTCAGCTGATAAAATATGTTCCGATGCAGTAAAAAATGCGTCCCGATGTAGCATTTGCTACGTCCCGACGCAGCAAAAGATACGTCCGGACGTAGTACAAGCTACGTCCGGACGTAATTTCAGCTTTATGAAAACGGCTGCATAGAAACAAAAAAAAGTGTGTATTGAACTTGTTTTTGCAAACAGTAATCGGATGTGACAAAAAATCGACAATTAACTAAATTTATGAACATATATGCTAAAAAACATAGAAATTTCATATCAAACATTTAAATTTTAATCGATTATCTTGGGCAAATAAGAAAATATTCGTAATTTTGCACCGATTTAAGTTAAATAGGTATTTCCATGCGTGCATATTAGTGAAAGAATGTATAAATGGAGGGGCGAAGTGTTGCCCTGAGTGCTTTCGGCTTTTACCAAACGAGAAAAAAATGAGAAAAAAATAATAATTATTAATTAAAACTACATTTATCATAGCATATTTTTTTACGGAAAAACAAGGAAAAACGAGGTTTTTTTAATTGAAAAAAATTGAAGAAAGCATCTTGAAAAAAAAC
>OLSQ01003382.1_pt1 | contig 10533 bp, 8 predicted proteins | sample 1672561 | NCBI WGS metagenome assembly OLSQ01 (sample SAMEA3136699, study PRJEB25190) | human gut metagenome | biome: human gut; feature: human-associated habitat; material: faeces | place: Austria | collected 2013 | reverse complement strand
ACCGGGCTGTCATTCACTACCGCTCGCTCGGCTGCGGCTTCGCCTTGCCTACCCCCTACACGGGGGAGGCAAACACGTGCGGAATCTGCGCTTTGCATTATCCGCTTGATTCAACTGTATTTTAATTTCATACGGCTGCGGCGTTATCACCGCATTATACTTCCGTACATAATCTAACCGAAAAAGCTTTTCAGAGGTTTTATAAAAACCTCACCGCCACGCGATTGACATTGTGCCCCTCCCGTGCTATAATACCATCGAAAAACTGTCACATTCTCCGTCCGTCTCCGTCAAAATCACGACAGACGGCAGTCCGGACGACAATTTCATCTGGAAAGGTATCATAAATGAGTAAAAAAGAACCCCGTAACCCGAGACTCGGTGTAGTCGGCGGTCAGGCGGTCCTCGAGGGCGTAATGATGCGCCACGGCGAGCGGTATTCCGTCTCGGTGCGCAAGGAGGACGGCAGCATAACTACCGAAAACCGCACCTTTGTCTCGGTGCGAAAGAAGATAAAGCTGCTAAATATCCCGCTGCTGCGCGGTGCGGTCAACTTTATCGAAATGCTGATTTTGAGCTACAAAACGCTCTCCATCTCCGCCGATGCCTACGGCCTAACCGAGGAGGAAGAGGAGTCCAAGTTCGAGCGGTGGCTGCGCGAGCATTTCGGAAAGGGACTTGTCGATGTCGTAATGGCGATCTCGATGGTGCTCGGGCTTGCGCTCGGTGTGGGAATATTCTTTTTTCTCCCCAGTCTGCTGACAAAGGCGACCGACAACGCGCTCGGAGGCTCGCTCGGCTGGGCAAAGAACCTCATCGAGGGTCTTATAAAAATAGTTATTTTTATTGCATATCTGTGGCTTGTGTCGCTGATGCCCGATATACGCCGGACCTTTGAGTACCACGGCGCGGAGCATAAGTCGATCTTCTGCTATGAGGCGGGAGTTGAGCTGACCCCCGCAAACGCAGCGAAATATAAGCGTTTTCACCCGCGCTGCGGCACGAGCTTTATGTTCGTAATGATAGCGATATCAATCCTCATTAATTCTCTGCCGTTCGTTCCGTGGGACAATGTGCTGCTGCGTATGCTTGTCAAGCTCGCGCTGCTGCCGTTTGTCGTCGGTCTCGGATATGAGTTTCTGATGTACGCGGGTAAGCATGACAATACGCTCGTCCGCATCCTCTCGACCCCGGGTCTGTGGATGCAGCGCATTACGACGCGCGAGCCGGATGAAGAGCAGCTTGCTGTCGCAATAGAGGCGCTGATGAGCTGCATGCCCGATGAATTTCCCGAGCATGCCGCAAAGCAGAAAGCTGCCGAGGAGGCTGAAGCTGCCGATAATGATAATGCCGAATCGTGCGATGCTGCCGGAGAGACCGCAGCGCAGGTATCGGATAATAACGGCGGTACAGATGCATGCTGTTCGGATGCCGGAGATACCGAGGCTCGGTACGGCTCGGATGGCGGTTCTGAGTCTGAGAAAGAGGCTTCCGACGGAGTGATACCGGGCGTAAATGCCGACGGAAATGACATGAATGCCGCGGAAGGATCGGATGCATGACGCGGCATGAGGAACGACTGCTGCGAGAGCATTTCGGTGACGGAGAAAAATATGGTGAGGCGGCGCGCAGACTCAGGTCGGGCGAGCCGCTTGCCTATATTCTCGGAGAGTGGTATTTTTGGCGGTATACCTTTGTCGTAACGCCGGATGTGCTCGTTCCGCAGCCGGATACCGAGATACTTGTCGAGCGCGCGATAAAGCTGCTGCCGAACTGCGGCAGGCTGCTCGATCTCTGCACCGGCAGCGGGTGCATCGCCTGCTCGGTGCTTGCAGATCGACCGGATGCGAGCGGAGCCGCCGTTGATATATCGGAGGCGGCTGTGGAGATCGCACGCAAAAATGCTTTCCTGCTCGGGCTTTGTGAGCGGCTGAGCATTGTCGTCGGTGATGTTCTTTCGGAGGACTGTCCAAGCGGTCTGTCGGGCGAAACGGGCTGCTATGACCTGATAGTCTCAAACCCGCCGTATATCCGCAGCGGTGTTATACCGACTCTGTCTCCGCAGGTCCGTGCCGAGCCGCATATCGCGCTCGACGGCGGGGAGAGCGGATTGCGCTTTTATGATGGAATTATCGCAAAATATCCGGCGCTGTTGACACCGAGCGGCAGAATGCTGCTCGAGATAGGCTACGATCAGGCGGAGTGCGTGCGTGAGCTCGCCGTAAGGGCAGGGCTGCACTGCGATATTATCCGCGATTACGGCGGAAACGACCGCGTTGCCGAGCTGTACCGCGAATGATACGGCACCGCAAAGCGGCTTGAACAAAACCTGATATTTCATTGCCGTACCATCTCTGTTTTTTTATAATAATACTATTTAATGTGTTATATTAGCAGAAGCATTATACGCTTTTGCGTCGAAAAGTCAAGAATAATGCTGAGACGGCGGAGGCGGTAAAAACAAGCAGCCCGGTGCGGCGGAATATCCGTCTGCATCGGGCTGCACGTATTTATGCTTAACATTCGTGAGCTAATATTTGCCGCGCTGCGGCAATCGCTTTAGCCGTGACGGTTATTTTGCCGCTGCGTCGAGCTGTGCCTGCTTGCGCGGCGGGATCGGCTTTTCGGGTATCTCGCCTGCGCGGTCGAGCGCTATCTTTGTGAGCAGCGGACCGACAAGCTCATATACGAGGACGGCGAAGAGCGCGATATTTCTGACGATGATACCGCTCTCGCCGAGCGACATTGCGGTAAGCGACATACCGAGCGAAACACCCGCCTGCGGGAGCAGCGTTATGCCGAGGTACTTCTGTACCTGAGGCTCGCAGTGCATGAAGCGCGAGGAGATGCTTGCGCCGCCTATCTTGCCTACCGAGCGGAAGATGATATAGACTATCCCGACCATAATTATCGCGGGATCCTTAAATACGTCGAGGCGGAGTCCCGAGCCGCTGAGAACGAAGAACAGCACCATGATAGGACCGGTCCAACGGTCCATGCGGTCCATCAGCTCCTCCGAGAAGTCGCAGAGGTTGCAGAATACTGTTCCGGTCGCCATGCAGACGAGCAGCGAGGAGAAGCCGACGGTCACGGGACCGAGCTTGAACTCGAGCATAGAGAGTGCGACGGCGAGGAAAACGAAGGTAACCGAGATGCTCATACGCTTGCTGCGCGAATGGAAGAACTGCTCGCAGAAATTATAGATAAGTCCGATGGCGACACCGAGTGCGAGCGAAGCGACGACCTCAACAAGAGGGTTGACGAGCACCGAAAAGATATCTATCTCGCCCTTTTCGAGTGCCTTGGCGATGCCGAACGAGATAGCAAAAACGATAAGTCCCACGATATCGTCGAGCGCGACTATGGGAAGCAGCAGTCGAGTCAGAGGACCGTCAGCCTTGTACTGCTTGACGACCATCAGCGTCGCGGCGGGAGCCGTTGCGGTCGCGACAGCTCCGAGGGTGAGAACGCAGGAGAGAGGAAGCTTGTCGGGAATAATTAGGTGAACGACGTAGAGCGCGATGTCGACGGCGATAGTAGCGACAAGCGCTTGAAACACGGCGATAACGGTTGCTTTTTTGCCCGTTTTTTTCAGCTCGCTAATGCGGAATTCGTTGCCCATCGCAAATGCGATAAAGCCGAGTGCGGCATCTGATATTATGGAATAGTTTGCCACATCCTCATTAGAGATGAAGCCGAGCCCCGGGACGCCGAGCCTGCCGAGCACATACGGACCGACGAGCACTCCGGCGACGAGGTATGCCGTTACTGCGGGAAGATTCCACAGCTTTGTCAGTCGTGACATCAGCAGTCCCGCGAGCATGGCGATTGAGAGTGACAGTAATATTTGCATGGCTTGCCTCTTTCGGTAGTTGATAGTTTGTATGGTTCGGCAATGCATAAGTACCACCGAACAAAATAATATTATATCACCCGCGCGGCTGCATTGCAATATCGAACGGCAAAAAAACGGACAAATATCGTAAAATTCTTCGCAAATTATTGCTCGGAGAGTATGGCGGCAGGGCTGCGCTGCGGCATATATTCGGATGCGGCGCATTGCCACTTGCGGCAGACGAAAAGCTATGATATAATTGTACGAGATAATATGAGTATTTCGGTCGTATCGCGGCATGCTCGGAGAGCGGCTGCGATTTTGGGGGTATAGGGTTGAAGAAAAAACAGATAACGGGATTTTTGCCGCTGTGCAGGGCGGAGGCGCTCGAGCGCGGATGGGAGCAGCCGGACTTTGTCTATGTTACCGGCGATGCATATGTTGACCATCCGAGCTTCGGCGTATCCATCATTTCGCGCGTGCTCGCGGCGGAGGGCTTCTCGGTGTGCATCATCGCGCAGCCGGACTACCACTCGGCGGAGGCTTTTCGTGAGTACGGCAGACCGAGACTCGGCTTTCTCGTATCATCGGGAAATCTCGATTCGATGGTCGCAAACTATACCGTCGCAAAGCGCCGCCGCAGCTACGACTACTATTCTCCCGGCGGAAAGCCCGGACTGCGCCCCGACCGCGCCGTAATCGTATACTGCAATCGCATCCGCGAGGCGTACGGCGATGTGCCGATAATCATCGGCGGACTTGAGGCATCGCTTCGCCGATGTGCCCATTATGATTACTGGGACGACCGTGTGCGCAACAGCATCCTTGTCGATTCCGGAGCGGATCTGCTGACCTACGGAATGGGCGAGAACATCATGATAAGACTCGCAAAGCTGCTCGACAGAGGCATTCCGATATCCAAGATACGTGATCTGCGCGGTACCGTTTATCTTGCTTCGGCGGACGAGCGGCTGCATTATGAGTCGGTAGGCGGATGGAGCATAGACGAGCTGCGTACCGACCGTGCGCTGTATGCAGAGGCGTTTGTAACTCAGTACCGTGAGAACAACCACATACGCGGCAGGGCGGTAACCGAGCGCTACGGCGACCGCATCCTTGTGCAGAATCCGCCTATGCCCCCGCTCGAGCGCGAGGAGCTGGACCGCGTTTACGCACTGCCTTATGAGAGGACATATCATCCGAGCTATGAGGCTGTTGGCGGCATTCCCGCCATTCGCGAGGTGCGCTTCTCCATCACGCATAATCGCGGCTGCTTCGGCGGCTGTGCTTTCTGCGCCATTGCCTACCATCAGGGCAGAGCGGTGCGATCGCGCAGTATTGACAGCGTTGTCCGCGAAGCGGAGCTGCTGACAAAGCTCCCGGATTTCAAGGGCTATATTCACGACGTCGGAGGTCCTACGGCAAATTTCCGCGGTCCCGCATGCGAGCGGCAGCTCGAGCACGGTGTCTGCCCGAATCGCCGCTGCCTTACGCCGACTCCGTGCCCGAACCTCATCGCCGATCACAGCGAATATATCGAGCTGCTGCAGCGTGTGGAGAGTATACCCGGCATAAAAAAGGTGTTTATCCGTTCGGGCATTCGATATGATTATATGCTTGCGGATAAGAGCGATGCATTCTTTCGCCGTCTTGTTGAAAAGCACGTCAGCGGTCAGCTCAAGGTTGCTCCCGAGCACTGCTCCGACCATGTTCTTGCGCTGATGGGCAAGCCGCCTATCGGGGTGTTCGAGCGCTTCAGTGAGAGATATTTTTCTCTCTGCTCAAGGGCGGGACTTGACCAGTATCTTGTTCCGTATCTTATGTCGAGCCATCCGGGCAGCACGCTTCGCGACGCTGTCGAGCTTGCCGTATATCTGCATAATAACGGCTGTACGCCCGAGCAGGTGCAGGATTTCTATCCCACACCGGGCACAGCCTCTACGGTCATGTATTATACGGGTATCGACCCCATGACAGGGAAAAAGGTGCCCATCACCGACGATCCGCACGAGAAGAAGCTGCAGCGCGCGCTGCTCCAGTCCTATCGCCCCGAGAATGCGCCGCTCGTGCGCGAGGCGTTGCGCCGAGTCGGCAGAGAGGATCTTATCGGCTACGGCAGAGAGTGCCTCGTCAGACCGGAAAACGGCGGCGGACATGACGGTGCGCAAAACGGACGCGGCGGTCGTAACGGACGTGGAGGCTCGCCGAATGACGGCGGTCGGTATGGACGCGGGAATTCGCCGCGCGGCGACAGCCGAAACGCGCGCGGAAGCTCACCGCGCGGTAACGGTCGTGACGGTCGCGGTAGCTCATCGCACGGCAGCAGTCGAAACGAGCATGGAAATTCTCCGCGCAGCGGCGGTCGAAATGAGCGCGAAAGCTCACCGCGCAGCGGCAATCGAAACACACGCGGGAATTCGCCCCGCGGCGGTATCCGGAACGAACGCGGAGGCTCGCAGTACGGCGCGAAAAAGAATGTACATAAAAAACGCTGATAAAACAGTAAAAGAGCGCAGCTGTCTGTCGATCGCTGCGCTCTTTTTCGATAGGATATCTGTACTTTACAGAGAGGGACGCTGCCGGTCACGATAAAAGCTTGCTTTGAAGGGGGCTGCTTTCCCTGAGGAGAGGCTGAATTTTTCATGGCGAATATAGCTTTTTGCCGTGTTTTTTTTCGGGCGCGCCCACCGAGGCAGAACCGGAGAAAAGCTGCCGTTTTCCTGTTTTAAAAATAATCTGCAAAGTGAACAACTACACTGTGTTAAAAAAGGACTCCGTGCAGAGCCGAATGCTCTGCGGAATCCTTTTTTCTTTACTCTTTTGTGAGTATACGGCAGGAAGCGGGTGACGTTGCGGATTTCGGCTTGCCGCGTCGCCTTATACAGCCGCCGGCATTCGGTTTTCCGCGCGTTGCTTATTATCATTGCCGCGCCGCCATCGGCATTTTGTGCGCTATGCCGTCTTATCGCAGACTCAGTCCTCTGCGCGGTGGACTATCTTCGGGCGTTTTTTATGCTTGATAACGTCCTCGTCGATTATGACCTTTTCTATGCTTCGGTCGGAGGGAACATCGTACATAACGTCGATCATAGCCTCCTCCGTGATAGCACGGAGTCCGCGCGCGCCGGTCGCGCGTTCGATAGCAAGCTCGGCAACCGCGTCGAGCGCGCCGTCGGTAAACTCGACCTTGCAGCCGTCAAGCTCAAAGAGACGCTCGTACTGCTTGATTATCGAGTTTTTCGGCTCGCGCAGAATGCGGACGAGCGCCGCGCGGTCGAGGTCCTCGAGACCTACGAGCACGGGCAGTCTGCCGACGAGCTCGGGTATGAGCCCGTATTTAACGATATCGTGCGGGGTGATATCCGCGTAGATATCCGAGAGGTTCTTTTCGGTCTTGGAGCGCACCTCGCCGGCAAAGCCCATAGTCTGCTTGCCGCGCCGCGTCTCGACCTGCTCGGATATGCCGTCGAAGGAGCCGCCGCAGATAAAGAGGATATTCTCGGTGTTTATCTGAATGAACTCCTGATTCGGGTGCTTTCTGCCGCCCTGCGGAGGAACGTTGGAAACGGTACCCTCAAGTATCTTGAGCAGCGCCTGCTGAACACCCTCGCCCGAAACGTCGCGGGTGATGGAGCGGTTCTCGCTGCGGCGGGATATCTTATCTATTTCGTCGATATAGATTATTCCGCGCTCCGCACGTTCGATGTCGAAATCCGCCGCCTGAATAAGGCGCAGCAGTATATTTTCAACATCCTCGCCGACGTAGCCCGCCTCTGTGAGGGTGGTAGCATCGGCTATCGCAAAGGGAACGCGCAGCGTCTTCGCGAGCGTCTGAGCAAGATAGGTCTTACCTACACCGGTAGGACCGAGCAGCAGGACATTACTCTTTTGCAGCTCGACCTCGGGCTTTTCCTGCGCAGGCTCGGATTTCTTTTTGCCCTTGCCGGAGGTCTGCTTCGGCATCTGGAGGATCCTCTTATAGTGGTTGTATACCGCGACCGAGAGGACCTTTTTAGCCTTATCCTGGCCGATGACGTACTCATCGAGCGACGCCTTTATCTCCGCAGGACGGGGAAGTGTCTCAAAGGTCAGCGGCTGTGCCTCGGGCGCCTCTGCCGCAGGGGTGCGGCGGTCGCCGCCGAGCTGCTCGTCGATTATCTCGTTGCAGATATCAATGCAGTGGTCGCAGATAAGCAGTCCCGTGGGCGAGGGAATCATGAAGTTGACATGATTCTCGTCTCTGCCGCAGAACGAGCAGGTAGGGCGGTCCACTCCGCCGTTTCTGTTATTTGCCATCTGAAAAATGTGTCCTTTCTGTGCAGGCGGGCAGCCTTACGCGCGCTTTTCGTATACCTTGTCGATGAGACCGTACTCGGCAGCCTCTGCCGCAGTCATGAAGTTGTCGCGCTCGGTGTCACGCTCGATTATTTCAAGCGGCTTTCCGGTATTGGAGGCGAGAATACGGTTCAGGCGCTCGCGGGTATGGAGGATGTGGTCTGCGTGGATCTTGATGTCCGATGCCTGACCCTGCATTCCGCCGAGCGGCTGATGGATCATTATCTCGCTGTTCGGAAGTGCGAAGCGCTTACCTTTTGTGCCGGAGGAGAGCAGGAACGCGCCCATGCTCGCCGCCATGCCGATGCAGATGGTGGAAACGTCACACTTGATATAGTTCATGGTGTCGTATATTGCAAGACCTGCGCTGACCGAGCCGCCGGGGCTGTTGATGTAGAGGCTGATGTCCTTGTCGGGGTCCTGTGCCTCGAGAAAGAGCAGCTGAGCCACTACGAGCGATGCGGTCACGTCGTTTACCTCGTCTGCGAGGAATACTATGCGATCGTTGAGCAGGCGGGAGTATATGTCGTATGCTCTCTCACCTCTGCCGGTCTGTTCGATTACGGTTGGTACAAGTGCCATAACAGTTTTTCCTTTCATATACCTTTGCCGAGGTGTCGCCTCGGTGCATAAGAGCACAGCAAGAAAACGGTGCCCGCATCTCACTGTGCTCTCGGAAACATATTTTTTATGTGCTCGGGCTCTTATAGAATTGTAGACCCGGACGGGGCAGAATATTCATCAGCCGTAAAATCGGCATATCTGCCGTCCCGCTACATTTCCCCGATTACTTATTCTCTTCCTTTGCCTCGGCAGCAGCCTCTGCTTCCTTCTCTGCCTTGGTCTTTCTGGTTCTCTTAGGCTTGGGTGCCTCCTCGGCCTCAGCCTCGCCATCAGCCTTTTCCTTCTTGACTGCGGTCTTGGCTGCGGTCTTGGTGGATTTCTTGGCGGGAGCCTTCTTAGCGGGCTTCTTCTCCTCAGCCTCTGCCTCGTCTGCCGTCTTTTCGGTGATAGCGGCGTGAGCCTTTACGAAGTCAATAGCCTTGCGCAGAACAATGTCGGTTGTAAGGTTGTCTGCGGAGAGTGCCTCCTTGACCTTCTCTATCTCCATCGAGTACTGATCTGCCAGCTTCTTGTACTCTGCCTCGATATCGTCGGCGGTAGCCTCGAGCTTCTCGAGCAGAGCGATCTTCTCGAGTGCGAGTCTGGTCTTGACCTGACGCTCACCCATCGGGCGGAGCTGTGCGCGCATATCGTCGAGCGATGCGTTCATGTACTTGAGGTATGTAGCAAGGTCGAGACCCTGGCTGCGGAGCTGATAGTCGCGCTCGCGAACGATGTTTTCTACCTCGTCGTCGATCATGCACTCCGGAACCTCTGCATTGAAGTTTTCGAGCATGCCGTCGATGAGCTTGCCCTCGAGAGCGTTGTCTGCGCTGTTCTCGTATCTCTCCTCGAGCTTCTTGCGAACATCTGCCTTATACTCGTCGAGTGTGTTGAAATCGGATACGTCAACTGCAAAATCGTCGTCAAGCTCGGGGAGCTCGGTGAACTGGATCGCGTGGAGCTTGCACTTGAATACGGCGGGCTTGCCTGCGAGCTCTGCATGACCGTAATCCTCGGGGAAGGTCACGTTTACATCGAACTCGTCGCCTATGCTATGACCGACAACCTGCTCCTCGAAGCCGGGGATGAAGGTGCCGGAGCCGAGCTTGAGCGAGTAGTCCTCGCCCTTGCCGCCGTCGAACTGCTTATCGTCAACATAGCCGTCAAAGTCGATCTTTACGGTGTCGCCCATCTCTGCCGCGCGGTCGGTAACGTCGACAAGACGTGCGTTTCTTTCTCTTACGCGCTGGATCTCGGCGTCTACCATCTCGTCGGTGACGGGGGTGACGATCTTATCTGCCTTGATGCCCTTGTAGTCCTTGACCTCGACCTCGGGCTTTACGAATGCGGTAGCCTTGAGCTCAACGTCGCCGTCGCCTACCGAGACGATCTCGAACTCGGGGCGGCTGACGAGCTCGGCACCGGACTCCTTAGCTGCATCCTCGTAAGCCTCGGGCAGCAGGTTATTGATGGCATCCTCATAGAATACGCCCTTGCCATACATCTTTTCGATGATGCTGCGGGGAGCCTTGCCCTTACGGAAGCGCCATGCGAGCGGCTCTCTTCTTGAATACCTTGCCGAGCTCGGCATCAAACTTTGCCTTGTCGATAGAAAATTCGATCTCAACCTTACCGTTGTCGACCTTTGTTACTTTCCTGAATCCCATGTTTTTTTGTTTCCTCCGATGAGAACATATTTATCGATAGTAAATCATTATCGTATCTATTTTAGCCGCTTTTGACTGTAAAGTCAATAG
>OLSQ01003376.1_pt1 | contig 10540 bp, 10 predicted proteins | sample 1672561 | NCBI WGS metagenome assembly OLSQ01 (sample SAMEA3136699, study PRJEB25190) | human gut metagenome | biome: human gut; feature: human-associated habitat; material: faeces | place: Austria | collected 2013 | reverse complement strand
TCTACGTCTTTGATGACCGGGTCGTACTCAATTTCAACTTCACGGATGATGCCAAAACGGTCACCCGTGAGGAAGTGTTGGGTTCGAGTGCTGTGGACAATGCTCCACCACAAAAATCCCAAGTCGTTTGACTTGGGATTTTTTGCGTGGGCGGTGCAGGACGAGAACAGGGCGGCGGCACGAAGTGCCGTAAGCAATCAGCCCAGTGGGCTGTTGCTTAGCCTGCGGTTCCTAGAGAATTAGGAACATCTACCGGGATGACTGCGGTTCAGTCTCTATCATTCGCACAACGTAAGTCAGAGCAAAATAAAATAGTGATCGCAAAGGCAGGGTATCATCGTGGCGATGGTATCCTGCCTTTTGTTTTGATATGTTTTATCAGTAGATCACAGCATCCGTTGCAGTATAGCCTTCGAGAGAATTCTCCTTGACCTGAATACAAATATAAGTGATTTCAGAATTGCTTGCAGCAAAGAACTGACGTTTTGCCACGGGAGAAATCTTCAGCCAGTCGCCTGCTGCAAGGCTGATTTCTTCGCCATCGATAACGACCTTGCCTTTGCCGGAAAGAACACCGTAGATTTCCTCATTTGCCTTGTGGGAGTGGACAAACGGAACATTTGCTCCCGCAGGAAGCGTATTCAAGCTGATCTCCGCACCAGTCAGGGCGAGCTTTTCATGAAGCTCCGTCCGATTTTCTTTTCCAACTGTCATTTTTGTGTAGCTTGCCATTGTAAGCACCTCCATTTTGATTCGCAATCTTTCATTGCCTGAGCTAAGTATAGAAGCTCGCACATTCAAAAACAAGTACGCACTTTTTTGTAACTGTACACTCAAAAATGAATGTGCTATACTATATACAGAGGTGACTGATATGCGTACAAAAGAAGAACTGCCGGAATGTCCGGTTGCAACAGCAGTATCCCTGATTGGCGGAAAATGGAAACTCTTGCTTCTGCGCAATCTGAAAGAGCGTCCATGGAGATTCAATGAGTTGCAAAGAAGCATCGACGGGATCTCGCAGAAAGTTTTGACCGAGAGCTTAAGACAGATGATTGATGATGGGCTTGCCTACCGCCGTGATTATCACGAGAATCCTCCCAAAGTAGAATATGGGTTGACCGATCTCGGAACGGAAATGTTACCAATCGTCAATGCACTTGCAGACTTTGGCAATTACTATAAATCAGTCGTTGATCGGTCATGATCAATCTTATGAAGCAGGGTTTGGGGCACCGCACGCCCCAACAAGAAAGCTGTCCCATGGGGCAAGAAATTTTCAAGAATTGAAAATTTGTGGCCACGGGACGGCTCTTGTCCTCTACGTTTTCCTGAAAGGATTGAAAGAGCCAAGATGATTCAAAAACACGAACTGCCTATTTTAGAGTACGATTCCAACTCGGAAGAAGTCATAAGGCCAAATCATGGTGCAGAACAGCTGAAACTTCCCGAAAAATGCGTCTATGCCTTTCTTGGAGAAGCGGTTGATGATTATGCTTTCGAGGCAGAAGCCACCGTTGCTGAAACTTTTGAAACCATAACCCGGAACTATCCTGTTTACATCGTAAAGCAGGATGGCATGGAATTTTGCCTTTGCGCTGCCCCGCTGGGCGCACCTGCGGCAGCACAACTGATGGACTTCCTCATCTCCTGCGGTTGTAAGAAAATCATTTCGACTGGTTCTTGCGGTGTTCTGACCGATTTGGCCGAAAACGAATTTCTCATTCCGGTAAAGGCGTTACGAGACGAGGGAACCTCTTATCATTATCTTCCGGCATCCCGCTATATAGAGCTTAACAAAAATATCCGGGATGCCATCGAGCATACTCTTCTTGTGCAGAACATTCCGTTCCAGGAGTGTGTTACATGGACAACGGACGGGTTCTTCCGGGAAACACAGGATATGGTGCGGTATCGCGGAGCAGAAGGATGTACAACCGTTGAGATGGAGTGTGCCGCATTGGCTGCTTGCGCCCGGAAGCGAGGTGCTTCTTTCGGGCAGATTCTCTACACTGCCGACTCTCTTGCGAATATTTATGCTCATGATGAGAGAGATTGGGGAAAGGGTTCTTTGCGGAAAGCGCTGGAACTCTGTATCGCTGTGCTGCAAACGATTTGAAAGTTCGGCTGCCGTGGACAATGCGCCACCACAAACAAACCTTTTATCATTTGAAAGAAAAAGCTTATTTTTTATTTGCAATTTGTTCAAAATCCACACAAAGAAACTCCATTTTTATCCGGTACAATAAGGGTGCAGTCAGGGAGGACCGCTCCGAGAGAGCTCCTCCCAAAAACCTGCAAACGCAGGCAAGAATGATCGCCGCAAACGCGGCCCCTTTAAAACACTGTCCCCCACCTATGCGAGGCAATAGCCAGAGGCGGCGGACAGACTACCAAACCCCTCCTGACAGCCGCAAATGTTTAGGAGTTCACCATACAGACAGGCAGCACCGCTTTCTCCTCCTTTCCACGGTGGCTGCCTGTCTTTTTGTTTTCCCGTTATTGAAACAAAGCGCAAAAAAGGCACGGAACAGTTTGCTCCGTGCCTTTTGGTGTTTTGGGGAAAAGGTCAGCGCAGGTCGCGCAGGCGGTCGGCGGGAAGATGGGCTTTCAGGGCTTCCCATCCGGCGTCGAGGCTGTCGTTCCATAAGTAAGCCTGCGTCTGATGGACGTAGAGGTAGATGGCATTCTCTGTCCGGTAGGCCAGGTGGATGTGGTGCCAGTCGCACTGGCGGGAGGGGGCAGCTTTGTCCTGCTCACCGGCCATCCAGATGGAAAGGCCGGTTTCGTCCAGCTGGAGCCGGTAGAACGGCTTGGCGGCTTTATCGAGGCCCAGCTTCTGGATAAAGATTTTGATGCCGTGGGCACAGTTCCAGAAATAGACGGCGGGCAGACCCAGCGCCACGAGGGCCAGCACACCGGCCAGCAGTCCGGCTTCATGCCGGGTGTTCAACTGGGTGAGGCAGACCCCGGCAAAGACCAACAGAATGGCCGTAAAGACCAGCGGACGTTTCCAGATGCGGTTATGCTGAAGCAGGTCGAACCAGCGGAAACGGCGGAACGATGCCGCGTCCATGGTGACCGAGACGGTAATGGGCTGTGACATGCAAACACACTCCTTTTTAGGCATAGTAACATATTATTTCGGAAGAAGCAAGCAAAAACTTGCGCAATTGCCATAAAATGTGGTAGAATAAAGCGATTCAAAGCGAAAAATGGCCCACGGCCAGAGGAGGAAACGCCATGCACCGAGAGATGACCCTGAAACAGCGGATCGGCCTGTGTCTGGCGGCCTTTTTCATGGCGCTGGCGGCCCAGATCTTTCTGAGCTTTTACCAGTCCGGCACCGTGCTGCGGGAACTGGACGACCAGATGGGCAACTTCAACGCCATCAGTCGGTTCCAGAACGGCGTGCAGCAGAGCCTGAACGCGTTGGAAAGTTACCGCTGGGAGTATGGCGACGCGGGGGAACTGCTGGATCAGCTGCATTCCTCCAGTTCGGTGATGAGTGCCTGGCTCTGGCGGATCGAGGGCGACCTTGGTACCGTGAGCGAGGAGCAGTATCTGCTTTACAGCGCCGTCTGCACCACCTACGACAGCTATAAGGAGCTGCTGGACCAACTGGAAGAAGAGGTCAGTATGGGGCGCGACGCGGCCGCTGCCCAGCTCTATTATGACAAAGTCTCGCCCTGCGGCGGGTATCTGCGCCAGTATACCCAGCAGCTGCTCAACAAGGCCATCACCGACGGGCAGGAGGACTATACCACCGTTTCGGCCCTGAGCGACCGGGTCAAGTGGGCACAGACCATCGTGGTGGCGCTCTGCCTGGCGCTGGGCAGCCTGATGGCCCGGGAGGTCATGCATCTGCTGACCCCGGTGCAGCAGATGATCGGCGCCTCCAGAGACATCAGCCAGGGCAGCTATGACACGCCGGATGTGCCGGTGCCCCGGCAGGATGAGATGGGCCAGCTGGCCGATGCATTCAACCGGATGAAACACTCCATGGCCGAGCAGGTGAATACCCTGCGGGAGAAAAATGAGATCGAGCGGGAGCTCCACCGCCAGAAGACCGAAGCACTCGAGATGCAGAACCGGATGGAGCGGAGCCGCCTGCAGCAGCTGCGCAGCCAGATCGACCCGCATTTCCTTTTCAACACCCTCAACGTCATTTTGCAGACGGCAGGCACAGAAAAGGCCTACCGCACCCAGGCCCTCATCACGGCACTGGCCCATCTGCTGCGGTACAGCCTCATGAGCAACGACGAGCAGGTGCCCCTCTCCCGGGAGGTGCGGATCGTGGATGAATATTACTCGATCTACCATGTCCGATTTGGCGACCGCATCCGGATGGAATGGCGCATCTCGGATTCGCTGGACCTGACGGAGACCATGGTACCCTCGTTTATTTTGCAGCCCATTGTGGAAAACGCGTTCAAGCACGGCATCTCCCCCAAGGAGGAGGGCGGCGTGGTCCGTATCCGGGTCAATCCTTTGCGGGAGAAAGGGCTGCTTTACATCAGCGTGTGTGACAACGGCGTGGGCATTGAGCGGGCCCGGCTGGAACAGCTGAAAAACGCGCTGGCAAAGCCCGGGGAGCGCTGGGAACATATTGGGGTGTACAATGTCGCGGCCCGGCTGCGGCTGCTGGACGAGCGCAGCCATCTGGAGATCTGCTCGCACCCCGGGCGGGGCACGGCCATCCGGCTGTACCTGCCCCTGATCGAGCCGGAAGAGGAGGACTTGGACGATGATCCGACTGTTGATTGCTGACGACGAGAAGCTGGAGCGGGAAGCGCTGGCCGATATGGTGAGCCGCCGCTTTGAGCATGAGGTGGTGCTGGAACTGGCGGAGAACGGCCGCAAGGCAGCGGACACGGCCGTGCTCTGGAGAGCCGACCTCATCCTGATGGACATTGAGATGCCGGGCATGAGTGGGCTGGACGCGGCCCGGGCCGTTCTGGCCCAGCGGCCCGCCTGCCGGGTCATCTTTGTCACGGCCTACAGCCTGTTCCAGTACGCCCACGAGGCCGTGCATCTGGGAGCCTGCGATTACCTCCTCAAGCCTGTGGACCCCGACGAGCTGGAAGCCTCCATCCGGCGGGCCATGCGGCAGATCGAGGCGGAGCGGAAGCTGGAAGAACTGGCCCGAACGACCGAGCTGTCCCCGGAGCCGGAAACGCCTGAAGTCCCGGAAAACCCGGAAGAAGACGCTCCGGAGGCAGAGTCCCCTGAGGGCGAAAACAGCCAGACCGCTATGGTCATGACGCAGGTGCGGCGGTATCTCGAAGATAACTATATGTTCGATCTCTCGCTGGACAGCGTGGGCGAAATTTTGCACATCAGTCCGGCGTACCTCTCGGCCCAATTCAAAAAATACCAAAAGATGAACTTCTTGGACTGCCTGACGGAGCTGCGGATCAACGCGGCCAAGGAGCTGCTGGCCGATCCGTTCCGTTCCTCGGCGGAGGTGGCCTCCATGGTAGGCTACGAGGACGCCAGCTACTTCGCCCGGGCGTTCAAGAAACGCACCGGCATGACCCCCACCCAGTACCGCCGTCAGGCCGGCCAGAAGGCAAAGGCCGACCCGGAGGCCGGGCTGTGAGCGGGCGGATGATTTCCCGCCGCAGTGTGCTGGCGCTGGCCGCCTGTACGGCGCTGGGCGCTGTGGGCTGCAGCAAGACGGAAGAGTACACCGGCCCGGAGCTCATCCTGCGCTACGCCGAGAACCAGCCCGAGGATTATCCCACCACTCAGGCCGCTCTGGCCTTCGCCGACCTTGTGGCCGAGCGGACGGAGGGGAGGGTCAAAGTCGTGGTCTACAGCGGCGGGGAGCTGGGGGCCGAGCAGAGCGTCATCGAGCAGATGCAGTATGGCGGCATCGACTTTGCCCGCGTCTCCCTGAGCCAGCTGTCCGAGTATCAGCCGGCCCTGAGCGTATTGCAGCTTCCTTTTCTCTATACCGATGCGCCCCAGATGTGGCGGGTGCTGGACGGTGAGATCGGCGATGAATTCCTCTCCGGCCTCGGCGCGATGGACCTCGTGGGCCTGTCGTGGTTCGACGCCGGTGTCCGCAGCTTCTACACCCGCGAAAAGGTGGAGACGCTGGCGGACCTCGCGGGGCTGACGCTCCGGGTGCAGGAGTCGGACATGATGAGCGAGATGATACTGGACCTCGGCGCAAAGCCCGCGCAGGTGGTCTACAGCCGGGTCTATGCAGCCCTGCACAACGCCGAGATAGACGGCGCGGAAAACAACTGGCCCAGCTATGAGGCCATGGGCCACTACGAGGTGGCCCCCTATTTCTTAAAGGATGAGCACGCCCGTGTGCCGGAGCTGCAGCTGGCCAGCGAGGCCGCGATGGAAAAGCTGGCAGAGCTGGACGAACGCTTCCCGGACATCATCCGCACCTGCGGAAAGGAGAGCGCTCTGACCGAACGCCGCCTCTGGGCGGAGCGGGAGGCCAGCGCCGAGAAGCATATGCGGGAATGGGGCGTGGAGGTGACGACCCTCTCCGCCGCCGAGAAAGCCCGCTTCCGGGCAGCAGTCGAGCCTATGTACGCGGCTTTTGAGGAGCAGAGCCGCCTCATCCAGCGCATCCGCGAAGCCTGAAAAAACGCAAGAGATATTACATTGTATTCATCTTGTTGGGCAGTATGCTGAACAAACTGCGTTGTGGCTTGTAAGGAATGCACAAAAGTGTTTCTCACATTTTTTTGAAAAACAGGACATTTTTCATAAGCCCTTGTTCTGACTAAAAATTTTTGCTAAAGTGTGTACAGTAAATGAACGGACGGTGTGCGACCCGTGCAGAGCACACCGCCCTGAATGAGGAAAATCTAAGGAGGATTTTATCATGAAGAAGATTTCTCGTCGTAGCTTTCTGGCAGCAGCCGGTGTTTCCGCCGCTGCTCTGGCACTGACCGCCTGCGGTGGCTCCGGCAACAGCACTGCTGCTTCTACCGCTACCTCTGCTGCAGCTTCCACCGCTCCCGCCGGTGATGCCGCAGCTGCTGCTTCCGACCCGAAGGTGACTTTGGTCTACGCCGAGGTCAACCCGCTGGATACCATCGTCGGCCAGACCGGTTCTCACTTCAAGGAGAAGGTCGAGGAGCTGACCGGCGGCTCCGTCGTCGTCGATGTGCAGGCTTCCGGCGTTCTGGGCTCTGAGAACGACGTTCTGGACGCTATCCTCGGCGGCTCCACCTCCATCGACATCAGCCGTATCTCCGCTTTCGCACTGACCAGCTACGGCTGCAACAAGTCCAAGCTGCTGTCCATCCCCTTTACCTTTGAGAACCGCGCACACTTCTGGAACTTTGCCAACAGCGATCTGGCACCGGAGTTCCTGAACGAGCCCCAGGAGCTGGGCCTGCCCGTCCGTGGTATCTTCTACGGCGAGGAGGGCTTCCGTCACTTCTTCACGGTCAAGCCCGTGGCTGGCATTGAGGACTTCAAGGGCCTGAAGCTGCGCGTGTCCAACGACCCCGTCATGAACGGCATGGTCGAGGGTCTGGGCGCTAACCCCACCGTCGTTTCCTTCGGTGAGCTGTACAGCGCACTGCAGACCGGCGTTGTGGATGGCGCTGAGCAGCCCATCGCAAACTACAAGTCCAACGCGTTCCCCGAGGTTGCAAACAACCTGATCCTCGACGGCCACACTCTGGGCGCCATCCAGGCTGTCATCACCGACAACGCTTGGGGCAAGCTGACCGAGAACCAGCAGGCTGCCATCATGGAGGCCGGTGCGGATACCCAGGCATTCAACGCGGAGCTGTCTGAGACCGCTGAGAACAAGGTCCTGGACGAGCTGAAAGCTTCCGGCTGCAATGTTGTGGATGTGCCCGATAAGGCACCCTGGCAGGAGGCCTGCGCTAAGGTCATCAGCGAGAACACCTCTGACCAGGCGGAGCTGTATCAGCAGCTGCTGGACATGAAAGGCTAAGCTTGTAAAGTAAGCCTCTTGTTCTGAAATCGTACATGAGCCCGGCGGGGGACTACGGGAATACGCCCGCAGACCTGCCGGGTTTTTATATGGAGGAAAGACTATGCCGAAAATCTTTACCACATTGGATAAGATCAAACCGGCGTACGACATCACCTACAAAGTGGTTCTGTTTATCTGCAAGCTGCTGCTGATCGCGGATATCATCATTACCACCATGTCGGTCATTGGTCGTTACGTCCCGTTCATCCCGGACCCCGCCTGGTCCGAGGAGGTCGTGTTGACCTGCATGAGCTATATGGCCGTTCTGAGCGCGGCTCTGGCCATCCGCCGCGGCGCGCACATCCGTATGACCGCGTTTGACGTCTACCTGCCCAAGATGGTGGTCAAGGTGCTGGACATTCTGGCCGATCTGGCTGTCTGTGTCCTGGGCATCATCATGCTGGTGGTGGGCTGGAACTACGCCACCACCCTGGGCGGCCGCGGCTTCTATGTCTCCATGCCCTGGCTGAGCCGTTTCTGGATGTATTTCCCCGTGCCTCTGGCCGGTGTGGCTATGATCATCTTTGAGATCGAGGCCATCTACAACCACATCAAGAGCATTTTTGTAAAGGAGGAAGTGTAATATGACAGCCCAGACACTGGCAATCATTGTCCTTCTTGTCAGCTTCTTTGTAATGATCTTCCTGCGTTTCCCCATCGCTTATGCCGTTGGTCTGTCCAGCGTGTTCTGTATGCTGGTGCAGGGCCAGGCCCTGACGGATGTTTGCCGCCTGATGGTCAAAGGCATTTCCTCCTTCAGCCTGATGGCTGTGCCGTTCTTCATCACCATGGGCGTGCTCATGGGCTCCGGCGGCATCTCCGAAAAGCTGATCGCGCTGGCGGATGCCTGCGTCGGCTGGATGCGCGGCGGCATGGCCATGGTCAACATCGTGGCTTCCTACTTCTTCGGCGGTATTTCCGGTTCCGCTTCGGCTGATACCGCTTCCATCGGCTCCATCATGATCCCCATGATGGTCGATCAGGGCTACGATGCCGACTTCTCCACCGCTGTTACCATTACGTCCTCCTGCGAGGGCCTGCTGGTTCCCCCGAGCCACAACATGGTCATCTACGCCACCACTGCCGGCGGCATTTCCGTGGGCAGCCTGTTCCTGGCTGGCTACCTGCCCGGCGCTCTGCTGGCCATCGTCCTGATGATCGGCTCCTACATCATCTCGGTCAAGGAGAATTACCCCAAGGGCTCTCCGTTCAGCATCAAGGGCTTTATCAAACAGCTGGGCACCTCCATCTGGGCACTGGCAGCCGTTGTGATCGTCGTGTTCGGCGTGGTCGGCGGCGTGTTCACTGCAACCGAGTCCGCGGCTATCGCCGTTATCTACTCCCTGTTTGTGTCCGTGTTTATCTACAAGGGCCTGGATTGGAAAGGCGTCTGGCACGCTCTGGACGAGTGCGTCAATACCCTGTCCATCGTCCTGATCCTGATCGCTACCTCCGCTGTCTTCGGCAACTGCCTGACTATGCTGCATGTGCCGGATCTGGCTGCCAATGCCATCACCAGCGTGACCGAAAACCCCTACATCATCGCACTGCTGATCGACCTGATCATCCTGGTGCTGGGCTGCATCATGGATATGGCTCCCATCATCCTGATCGCTACCCCCATCCTGCTGCCCATTGCACAGTCCATCGGCATCGACCCCATCCAGTTCGGTATCATCGTGGTCCTGAACTGCGGCATCGGTCTGCTGACTCCCCCTGTCGGCGCGGTTCTGTTCATCGGCTCTGCCGTGGCAAAGCGCCCCATGGAGAAAGTCGTCAAGGCAACCCTGCCGTTCTATCTGTGCATGTTCATTGCACTGCTGCTACTGACCTTTGTGCCTGACATCAGCCTGGCGATCCCCAAGCTGCTGGGCGGCTACGTCAGCCCCATCACCAACCCGCTGGGTCCGGTGTTCATCCACTAACCAAACAACCCACAATCTTCTCCGAATTGGAAACCTTGCGAAGCAAAGCCCCCGCCGACCGGCGGGGGCTTTGTGCGTTTCTTATAAGATCGTTTGCAACTGCCTGGTGGTGAGGCGGGGCAGTTTTTCCGGCGTGCTGTTTTTTTGTAGCAAACAACAGAGCGCCTTGGCGGCCAGCCGCGGGGCGGGGAGGGAGAGCCCCGGCCAGAATGCATGGTTCGTGCGGGTAAAGGCGTGGATGCCCTCGGCGCGGGCCAAAAGCACCAGCTGGGTGTGCCCCCGCAAGAGAGGGAAAAGCGCCACCCGCATCTCCGCCGTGCCGAACAAAAATTCCAGCTCTTCCGTGGTGAGAAGGACAATGTCTGCCCGGGGGAGCAGCTGCCGGGTGACCTCCCGCAGGGCCGCTGTTCCCTCCGGCTGGGGCCAGAGGGCAGGCTCCAGGCAGGGCACAAAGCAGGTCAGGGCCCCGGTATCCCGGGCGGCGGTGAGGGCCGCTAAATGGGCGTACCGCAGTGGGCTGTCGCATAGGCCGGAGGAGGCAAAGAGCAGGGCGTCCCCGGGCTGGAAGAGCCCCGGCTCCAGCTGCTCCGGGGCAAACTGCAGCCCGGCGGTGCGCATGCGGTAAGAGAGA
>OLSQ01003368.1_pt1 | contig 10562 bp, 9 predicted proteins | sample 1672561 | NCBI WGS metagenome assembly OLSQ01 (sample SAMEA3136699, study PRJEB25190) | human gut metagenome | biome: human gut; feature: human-associated habitat; material: faeces | place: Austria | collected 2013 | reverse complement strand
GAAGTACATGAGGAAAGTCCGGGCTCCATAGGGCAAGGATAGCGGGTAACGCCCGCCAGGGGTGACCCTCGGACAAGTGCAACAGAAATATACCGCCGAGCAATCGGTAAGGGTGGAAAAGTGAGGTAAGAGCTCACTCGTCGCATGGAGACATGTTGATGCTGTAAACTCTATCCGGAGCAACGCCGTGGGAGGACATGTGATTGGCCCGATCGTCCTCGGGAGGCGGCTTGAGCCTGCCGGCAACGGCAGGATTAGATAGATGGTCGTTTAAGACAGAACCCGGCTTACAGACTCGCTCAATATACGGAAAAAACCGCCGTGTCAGGCGGTTTTTTTCTTATTCCCACTTTGCCCAGACATCCGGCGCGTAGCCGACGGTCGCCTGCTTGCCGTTGCGGACGATCGGCGTTTTGATGAGCCACGGGCATTCAAATAACTTTTCAAGCTTTGCGTCGTTTGATGCAAGGTATTGAATAAGCGGATAGTCCACGTCGTTTTGATTTATCATATTATCAAGACCGACGGCATTTTTAACGGAGTTCAGCTCTCCCCTGCTCATGCCGAATTTCATGATATCAACGAACTGATATTTTATTCTGCGCTCTTTAAAATAGCGCTCGGCCTTTTTCGTGTCAAAGCATTTGCTTTTGCCGAAGATTTGAATATTCACAGCGCCTTCTCCATAACTTTAAGAATATTATTCCTGAAAATATCACAAACAAGCTGCTCGGAATAATTGTGCCTGAGCAGCGTTTCGTATATTTTGCCGAGATCCTGAACGCCGCTTATGCCGCGCGGCGTTTCTTCAATACCGTCAAGGTCACAGCCGAGGAATACAGACCTTTCGCCGCCGAGGGACATAAAGTGATCGATATGCGCAAAAACAGCGTCAATATCGCGTCCGAGGCCGAGAAATTCGGGATATAGGTTGATCCCTGCTCCGCCGCCCCGGCGAACCAATGCCGCAAACTGCTCGTCACTGAGATTGCGCGGAACGTTGCAGACTGCTTTTGAGTTTGAATGCCCTGCAATAACGGGGCGCGTGCTTATCTCGAGCGTATCCCAGAATCCGCGTTCGGATATATGAGACATATCGAGCATTATTCCAAGCTCCTGCGCTCGCATAACAAACTGCCGGCCTTTATTCGTAAGCCCGGTACCTCCGTCCATGGCAGCACCGCAGAGCAAATTATCATGGTTCCATGTAAGATGAACAATGCGCACGCCGTGGTCATATGCAGAGTCTATGTCAGATATCTGCTCAGCACCCTCTATTGAAATAAGCGCTGCAATCTTACCATCGTTCTCCGCCGCAACTATATCCTGAAAATTCAGGCACAGCTTTGCTATGTCTGAATTTTTTTCTATCTGACGCAGGAAAAACGCAATCGACCTGTCTGCAAAGGCGACGGGATCAGGATCGTCAACGGCGCAGATCGCGAATACCTGACCTGCCGGAGCGTATGCCGCGAGCCGTTCGAGATCAAGCTGCATTTTATTGCGGCGCAATATCTCGCCCTTTTCAAGTGCGTGCGTGGCTGTATCGCAGTGACAATCAAAAACAGGAACGCTCATTATACCTCTGAAATAAGCGGCAGAATCATGGGACTGCGCTTGGTGGTCTTATAAAGATAAGACGAAACGTTGCTCTTTATCCTGCTTTTTATCGCGGACCAATCTTTAACTCCGCTCTCTTCACATGCAAGAACGGTTTCCTTTGTAACGCGCTTTAGCTCCTCAAGCATGTCTTCTGATTCCTTAACATAGACAAAGCCGCGAGTGAGTATTTCCGGATCGGACAGCATTGCATTATCCCAGGAGGAAAGCGTGACAACGATGACGACCATGCCGTCCTCGGCAAGTCTGTGCCTGTCGCGCATTACGACGCTGCCGACGTCGCCAACGCCCATGCCGTCAACCATAACGGCGCCGGACTGGACCGAGCCGTTGAGCTTGACGCTTTTCTTTGAAATCTCAATTATCTTGCCGTTTTCGGCAATGACAACATTTTTCGGATCAACGCCCATAAGGCGGCCAAGCTCGGCATGCTTTACGAGCATGCGGTATTCGCCGTGAACGGGGATAAAAAATTTCGGGCGAACCAGCGCCAGCATCATCTTCTGCTCCTCCTGAGAGGCGTGACCGGAAACGTGAAGCGCGGTGTTGCGGTCATAAATGACCTCGGCGCCCTTGTGGAACAGCTCGTCGATGACCTTGCTGATCATGTTTTCATTGCCCGGAATTGCGGATGCGGATATTATGACCCTGTCGCCGGGGGCAATGTTTATCTGCCTGTGCTCCGAAAAAGCCATGCGATACAGAGCGGACATAGTCTCGCCCTGCGAGCCGGTCGAGATTATTACGACCTTATCCTTGGGCAGCTTATTGATCTGAGCAAGGTCAACAAGCACGTTTTCCGGCGCGTTGAGATATCCCAAAACTGTTGCGACACGAAGAATGTTTTCCATACTGCGCCCGGTGATCGCAACCTTGCGCTTATATTTTGCGGCAACGTCGATTATTTGCTGCAATCTGTGAACATTAGACGCAAATGTCGTTATGATAATACGCTGATCGCAGTTTTTAAACAGCTTATCGAAAGTTTCGCCGACCTTGCGCTCGGATGCGGACAGACCCGGCTTTTCCACGTTTGTAGAGTCGCTAAGCAGTGCGAGTACACCCTCGTTTCCAAGCTGGCCGAAGCGTGGCAGATCGATAACCTTGCCCTGAACCGGCGTAAGGTCTATCTTAAAGTCGCCTGTGTGCACGATCGTTCCGATAGGCGTTTTTATCGCAAGAGCAACAGCGTCTGCAATGCTGTGGTTAACTGCAATAAACTCAACGCTGAAGCAGCCAAGGCGGAATACATCGCCGGCTTTTTTGGTGAATATCTGCGTATTGTACAGCAGATCGTGCTCTTCGAGCTTGAGCTCAATAAGCGCCGCAGTGAGCGGAGTCGCGTATATGGGAACGTTCAGGTCATGAATAACGTAAGGCACTGCGCCGATGTGATCCTCGTGCCCGTGGGTTATAACAATGCCGCGCACCTTTTCGGCGTTGGCTTTGAGATAAGAAATGTCGGGAATAACAATATCAATGCCGTACATATCCTCGTCCGGAAAGCCAAGTCCGCAGTCAACAACGATTATATCCGTGCCAAATTCAATGGCTGTCATATTCTTGCCGATCTCTCCAAGACCGCCAAGGGGAATGATTTTAAGCTTATGAGTCATATATTAACCTCCATTTGAGTGATTATTTCCGAAAACGCAAAGTAAAGGGACCCTCACGACAACTGCCCCGATACGCAGCGTGCCGTGAAGCTTTCCCCCTCTAATATTCGGTATGTAGTAATTTTTATCGTACAGGAATTATAACCTGTTTATCACATTTCAATTCTGCCCTCGAGGGCGCGAAGAAGTGTAGCATCATCGGCAAACTCAAGATTTGAACCGACAGGGATACCGTATGCAAGACGCGTCACCTTAACGTCAAACGGCTTCAAAAGGCGCGAAATATACATGGCGGTAGCCTCGCCCTCCGTGTCGGGGTTTGTTGCCATGATTATCTCTTTGATCTCGCTGTTATCGGCAGCGACGCGATGTATAAGCTCGCTTATGCGAATATCGTCGGGACCGACATGACTTATGGGCGAAAGAACACCGTGCAGAACATGATACACGCCATTATACTCATGGCTGCGCTCGATTGACAATACGTCGCGAGGCTCGGAGACAACGCATACGATGCTTTTGTCGCGCTTGGTGCTTGAGCAAACAGAACACACCTCACCCTCGGTAAGGTTCTGGCATATTTTGCAGCAGCATACATTCTTCCTTGCTTCCAAAATCGCGTTTGCAAAGCTTTCACCCTCGCCCTCCGGCAACGAAAGAACGTGGAACGCAAGTCTCTGCGCGCTTTTGCGGCCGATACCGGGGAGAGATGCAAATTTATCTATCAGGTTTTCAAGTGAAGCAGGGAAAAACGGCATTTATATTATCTCCAATAAGTGTTTATGCGTTTCTGATCGCATCAATTTGTGCTTTCCTGTCCGGCTTTCCGAAAACGGCGCTTCCGGCAACAAGAACAGTGGCTCCGGCATCTTTTACGAGCTTTGCCGTCACGGGATCAACGCCGCCATCAACCTCCAGCTCGCAGGCAAGCTCCCTTATATCTATCTCATGTCTAAGCTCGGCTATCTTAGGCAGCTGATCATGCATAAAGCTCTGCCCACCGAAGCCCGGTTCTACCGTCATGACCAGAGCCATATCGAGTCGATCTATAAACGGGTACAGTACGCTCGCAGGCGTTCTCGGCTTGAGCGCAAGGCCGGCCTTTTTCCCGTTTTCCTTAATGATATCAATAGCATCAGATATGTTCTGATAAGAGTCTGCCTCGACATGGAACATGACAAGATCGGCGCCGGCATCGCAAAAAGCCTTTGCGTATCTGACAGGCTTATCGATCATCAGATGAACGTCGAGAAACATCTCGGTCATTTTCCGCACAGACTTCAAAACGGGAATGCCGATTGAAATGTTAGGGACAAAAAATCCGTCCATAACATCAAAATGAACATATTCCGCACCGGCAGAACGTATATCTTCAATCTCGGCACCGAGCTTCGTGAAATCGGCAGAGAGGATCGAGGGCGCAATCTTTATCATATCAATAACCTCGGAAAAGCAGGCGGCATAAAATGTTGCAGCGGTAAAGTGCGCACAGCCGCTTTTATATACGGGGGCGCTGCGGTGCCCCCGGTCTGCGCACAATTATAAACATTATACAGCAATTTTGTATGAATTACAAGAGCTACAAAGTAAAATAGCAGAGGGAAACCGTGATTTCCTTCTGCTATTAATATTATTTACTATTCGGGGAGCTTACAGACATCGATCCACTCGATGGCATTTGAGTATTTATACAGCTCATCAAGATCAAGCTCAATTGCGCTGTTTGCGCTTCCGACCGCCGGGAACACGGTTTCAAAGCGCTTGAGGCTTTCGTCAAGATAAACGTCGATACCATCGTTTATGCCAAATGGGCACACGCCGCCAACAGGATGGCCGACTATACTAAGAACCTCTTCGGGTGCGAGCATTTTGGCCTTCATGTGGAATTTATCCTTGAACTTGTGGTTGTCGATCCTTGCGTCGCCTGCTGCGAGGATCAGGATACAGCTATCATCCTTTTTGAAAGAGAGTGTCTTTGCAATCCTTGCGCCTTCAACACCGAGCGCAAGCGCTGCAAGCTCGACCGTTGCACTTGAAACATCGAACTCACGCACTCTGTCTTCCATTCCGAACTGTCTGAAATATGCTCTGCCTTTTTCTATGGACATGCCGATCCACCTTACTTGAGAATAATTTTGTTGAAGTTTTTCTTGCCGCGCTTCAGAACTACGCCGGCTTTGAGGTCGTCTGTCGTGAAACTGCGGCCGATATCGCTTACCTTCTCGTCATTTGCGGAAATGCCGCCCTGCTGGATATTGCGGCGAGCTTCCGACTTTGAAGAGCAAAGGCCGGTGAGAACGAGCGCGCTCATGATATCAATAGCGCCGTCTGCAAGATCTGTTTCCGAAAGCTCGGTCGTCGGCATTTCGCCGGACGCACCGCAGCCGAACAGAGCCTTTGCCGAAGCCTCGGCCTTCTTTGCCTCTTCTTCGCCGTGAACAAGTGAGGTAAGCTCGAATGCAAGAATTTCTTTTGCTTTGTTAAGCTGAGAGCCTTCCCAGCTGTCCATCTTGTTGATCTGCTCGAGCGGCAGGAAGGTCAGCATACGCAGGCACTTGAGAACGTCGGCATCGTCAACATTGCGCCAGTACTGATAGAAATCGTAGGGCGAGGTCTTGTTGGGATCAAGCCATACAGCGCCGGCCGCGGTTTTGCCCATCTTTTTGCCCTCGGAGTTGAGCAGAAGCGTGATGGTCATTGCGTGAGCATCCTTGCCGAGCTTGCGGCGAATAAGCTCTGTGCCGCCGAGCATATTCGACCACTGATCGTCGCCGCCAAACTGCATATTGCAGCCGTAGTGCTGGAACATGTAGTAGAAGTCGTAGCTCTGCATGATCATGTAGTTGAACTCGAGGAACGACAGGCCTTTCTCCATGCGCTGTTTGTAGCACTCGGCACGGAGCATGTTGTTAACGGAGAAGCAGGCACCCACTTCACGCAGCAGCTCCACGTAGTTCAGGTTCAGCAGCCAGTCGGCGTTGTTCAGCATCAGAGCCTTGCCTTCAGAGAAGTCAATGAAATGTTCCATCTGCTTTTTGAAGCAGGCAGCATTGTGTGCAATGTCCTCCTTGGTGAGCATCTTGCGCATGTCGGTACGGCCGGAGGGGTCGCCGATCATGGTGGTGCCGCCGCCGATCAGGGCGATGGGGCGGTTGCCGGCCATCTGCAGCCGCTTCATCAGGGTCAGGGCCATAAAATGGCCGGCGGTCAGGCTGTCAGCGGTGCAGTCAAAGCCGATGTAGAATGTGGCCTTGCCGTTGTTGATGAGGTCAATGATCTCTTCGTCGGTGATCTGCGCCACCAGGCCGCGGGCTTTGAGTTCTTCGTACAAAGTCATAGAAAAATCCTCCTGTTTCTGGGGCAGAGGGAAAAGAAAACGCCCTCTGCCAAACGTGAAATTTGGCAGAGGGCGAGAAAAATCGCGGTACCACCTCTGTTTGCCGCTCCCTCACGGAAACGGCCTCACGAGTGCACTCCTCAGAGACGGAGGACACTCCTGCGTTTGTAACGCTCGCACGCGGCACAGCCTACTGGAAAATTCGTTCAGCCTGCAGCTCCGGGAGGTATTTCGCCTGCTATTCTGCACGCCCCTTGCACCAACCGGGGCCTCTCTGGGCAGAACCGTTCAGGGTACTTATTCCCGTCATCGCTTTTCACAAGGGTTAGTTTATCACACGAAAAGCGGGTTGTCAACGCCCATTCCGGGTCTGTTCCAGCATTTCGCGGGCATTGGCACGAGAAAGCTCCGTCACGTGGTCGCCGGAGATGAGATGCGCCAGTGCATCCACGCGGCCGTCTTCATCCAGCGGATGGATCTCGGTATAGGTCCGCTCATTGGCGATGTTTTTCTGGATCAGCAGGTGGCAGTCCGCCAGGGCCGCGATCTGCGCCGTGTGGGTGATGCACAGAATCTGATGTCCCTCTGCACTCTGGCGCAGTACCTCACCAATGCGGCTGGCTGCTTTGCCCGAAACGCCGCTGTCGATCTCATCGTAAATGACGGTCGGCACAGCGTCTTTGTCTGCCATGGCGTTTTTGATGGCCAGCGTGATGCGGCTCAGCTCACCACCCGAGGCGATTTTCGCCAGCGGTTTGGGCGCTTCACCGGGGTTTGTGGAGATATAAAACTCGATGCTGTCCTGCCCGTGGCTGGCCAGAGGCCCGCGGGCGTGGTGCAGAGTCATCCGCACACCGGGCATGTTCAGGAAGTCCAGTGTCCCAGAGATTCGTTTGTTCAGCTCTTCAAAGGCTTTCAGGCGGGTCTGCGTCAATGTCTCTGCCTTTTCCCGGGCCAGAACGTACAGCCGATGCTGCTCTGCCTGCAGATGTTCTACCCGCTCCTGGGAAGACTGAATCAGTTCCAGCTCCTCCCGGGCTTTCTGCCCGAACGCGATGATATCCTCGACCGTATCACCATACTTCCGTTTGAGTTTATAAATGAGATCAATGCGCTGCTCGATCTCATCCAGTTCGGCGTCATTGGTCTCATAGGCGTCCAGACGGCCGATCAGGTCTGCGGCAGCGTCTTTTGCATTGTAGTAAAGATCCAGCAGCTGCCCGGCACTGGTCGAGAGCTCGCCGTCCAGCTGGGCGGCCGCGTCCACGGCATTGGAGGCCTCCCCCAGCAGATCGACAGCACCCGGGGTCTCATCGTCACCGGAGAGCAGCGCATAGCATTGCGCGATGCGGTCCCGGATGGTAGAAGCATTGGACAGCACCTTGCGGCGGCTTTCCAGCGTCTGCTCTTCCCCGGCGGTCAGCGCAGCATCTTCGATCTCCTGCACCTGATAGCTCAACAGGTCGATACGGCGCTGTTTTTCACTCTCGTCCGTAATCTGAGCGTCCAGTTCCCGCTTGATCTTGACCAGCTCCCGATAAACGGCATAATACTCCTGATACTCGGTACGATTCTGGGCATAGGCGTCCAGAATGCTCTCGTGGTGGGCCGGGTTCAACAGTCCAACGGAATCGTGCTGGCCGTTGATGTTGATGAGCCCGCCGCACAACTCCCGCAGGATCGCTGCGGTGGCAGGCATCCCGTTGATGCGGCAGGTGCTCTTTCCCTCAGCGGTGATCTCACGGCTCAGGAGCAGTGCTTCAGAGCGCTCATACCCGGCTTTTTCCAGACTGTCCAGCACAGCAGGCGGAACATTTTCAAATGCCGCCCGGATCACTGCCTTTGTAGCACCGGTACGCACCAGATCTTTGGAGGTACGGTTGCCAAGAATGGCGTTGATGGAATCAATGAGAATGGATTTGCCCGCGCCCGTCTCGCCCGTAAGGACGTTGAGACCTTTTTCAAAATGGACATTGGCCTTTTGGATGACGGCCACATTTTCAATTTGCAGGCTGCTTAACATGCTTTGTTCTCCTGCCCTACCCTTTTCTTGTTAGTGCTGCCCGATGTGGTGGGTCAGCTCATTGCAGATGGTTTTGGCATCCCGTTCGGAACGCGCCACAATGAGGAACGTATCATCACCGGAAAGGGTACCGACAACATTCTTCCACTTGAGCGCGTCAAACACCTCACAGGCAGCATTTGCCATGCCGGAGTAGCATTTTACCAGCACTACATGGCCGGCATAGTCTACCCCCAGCACCGACTCGTGAAAGATCGTTTCAAAGCGGCCCTGCATTTTAGGGTTCAGACTCTCATTGTGGCTGGAAACGTAGCGGTAGCCATCACTGGTGGCTGCTTTGACCAGGCAAAGCTCCCGGATATCCCGGGAGATGGTAGCCTGCGTGACAGCAAAGCCCTCTTCCCGCAGGTGCTCCAGCAATACCTCCTGCCGGCTGATGGGATGCTCCTGAATCAGCCGCAGAATCGTCTGCTGACGCTCGGCTTTCCCTTTGGCGTCTCCGGAAGTGGTTCGGTTCATACGCAATCCCTCTTTCGTTATCGTCTGCTCCGCAGTTTCTGGTCAATGGCCTGGAACTGGTCGGCGTTTCCAAATGTGATGAGCTGTACGATCTGGTTGGACAGGCGGATCTCGGCCGTTGCACCTGCCCGCATCGGGTAGCCGGAGACCCCGTCACAGCTGAGGAAGACCTCATCATCTGCCACCTGCCCGACACAAATGTTGATCTTGCGCTCCTGTGCGAATACCATAGCGGGGCTGGCAAGGCTGTGGGGGCAGATGGGCGTTACCACAATGCCCTTGGTCCGGGAGTCCAGGATAGGCCCGCCTGCGGCCAGCGAATAGGCTGTGGAACCTGTGGGCGTGGCCACAATGACACCGTCGCCCCGGTAATGTTCTACCAGAATATCATCGCAGTAAATGCTGAAATCAATAGCCTGCTGCAAACGGCCCTTGGTCACGACAACATCGTTCAGGGCGTGGCCTTTCCAGTTGTCTTCTCCCAGCACCCGCGCATAGAGCAGCATCCGGCTGTCCAGCGAGTACTCGCCCCTGGCAACCGCCGCCAGCTTTGTTTCCATTTCGTCCACCTCACAGGTGGCCAGAAAGCCGCAGCGGCCCAGGTTGACGCCGAGGATGGGCTTTTTGTACTCCAGTGTGAGGTTGGCTTCGTGCAGGATGGTGCCGTCGCCGCCAATGGTCAGGATGATGTCTGCCTGCTGCAGGCACTCTTTTTCCGGCAGGTAAGAAACGCCCATGGTGTTGCAGCTGGCCTGCAGTTCTTCCCGCATCAGGACATGGGAGCCATGGTTGAGCAGGATCTGCGCGGCACGCACGGCAATGACATCCGCCAACTGTTTGTCAGGGTTCGGGGAGATCATAACGGTCATACGGCGTTTCCTCCTGCCAGTTTATTTGTCCAGCGTGGAATGGCTTGCAGCAACCACCTGCTCGGCCACAGAATCATCCAGAACGCCGGGCTGCTCACTCTTCTGTACAAACATCAAGTACTCAATGTTGCCCTCAGGGCCCTTGACGGGGCTGAAATCCAGCCCGCATACTTTGAACCCGTTGGCGGCTGCGTAGCCCATGGCATTGTGCAGCACTTCGCGGTGGGTAGCCGGGTCACGCACGACACCGTTCTTGCCAACTTTCTCGCGGCCAGCCTCAAACTGAGGCTTGACCAGGCAGACACCCATGGCGTCCGGCGTAGTGATCGCCTGTGCCACCGGGAAAATATGATGCAGCGAGATAAACGAGACATCCACGCTGAAAAACTCAATGGGCTCTTCCAGCATCTCAGGGGTAACATTGCGGATGTTCGTCCGCTCCATATTCACCACCCGCTCGTCGGTGCGCAGGCTCCAGGCCAGCTGGCCGTAGCCAACATCCACCGCGTAGACCTTGACCGCACCGTTCTGCAGCATACAATCGGTAAAGCCGCCGGTGGATGCACCAATGTCCATAC
>OLSQ01003362.1_pt1 | contig 10572 bp, 9 predicted proteins | sample 1672561 | NCBI WGS metagenome assembly OLSQ01 (sample SAMEA3136699, study PRJEB25190) | human gut metagenome | biome: human gut; feature: human-associated habitat; material: faeces | place: Austria | collected 2013 | reverse complement strand
GCAGAGTGTCCTTATAGGATCTGAGTATCCTGTAATGGACACTCTGCTTTTTTATTTCCTGAAAAGTTCATACAGCAAGGCGTTCCGGGGCGTAGCTGAGTGCTACGCCTTTTCTCGTTTCCATGATAATGTCGGTCTCCGGGATCTTCCTGCGATCCGCACATCAAAGGCGCCGATGCAGATATTCCAGTCCTTGTTATGCCTTGTTCTCTTGTTCGGCCTGCTGCTTTGCTTTCCGCTCGGCGTACTCTCGCTGCCCATCCTCGCTCTCAACGAACGCTTGGATTTCCGGGAGCAGAACGCAGGCAAGAGCCTTTACCTCGTGATAGGGAATCCCCATGCCGCAGTCATTTCCACGAAAAATGTCAAAACTTCGCTGGGTGTAACGCCCGCGGAACATGATGCAGCGTGTTACGCAAACACATATTCCCGTTTTTTTACAGAAAATCAGCAAAAAAGTGAATCAAAAAGAATGTAAAAAAGCATTTTGTTGACATTCGTTACATGATACGGTAAAATGCGTAACAAAACATGAAACGGGAGGATTTGTATGAATTTTTATGAGCAGACAAGCAGCTGCGTATCCCGGCTGTCCCCCACAGAGCAGAACCTGTTTAACTACATTATCAAAAACCTGCATATCGTGAAGGATATGAGCATCCGTGACCTCTCGGAAAAATGTTTTGTCTCCACGACATCGATTTTCCGTCTGGTGAAGAAGCTCGGTTATCAGGGCTACGCTGAGTTTTCTCAGGCGCTCCGTGATACAAAGGAAGAATCGCGAAAGATCCATATGCCGAGCATCGTCTCCGCCGACAATTACCGCGACAGCTATCTGAAAAATGTGATTGAGGCGGTAAAGGTCATTACGGACGAAAAAATCAATAAATTCAACGCTATCATGAACCGAAACCCCAATATTTTCATTCTCGCCGAGGGGCTCAGCCATGAGGTCGGGCGGTATTTTTACCGGCTATTGACCATGATGGGGTTCAACACGGAGATGCCGGACGAGGAGTATGAGTTTGTCTCCGTTCTGCACCGCATCAAGCGGGATGACGTCTTGCTTGTTCTCTCCTATACCGGAAACAACCGCAGCGTCATACAGAAGATCGAGCGCATTTTCGCCATCGCCACGCCGACCATCGTTTCACTCACACGTGCCGACAACAATACGATCCAGAATATGAGCGATTTGAATTTCTATGTTTTTGCCGATGAGATCGACTGTCAGGGTGCGGATGTTACGTCGCGATGCGGCATGATTGCCATAATGGAAACGCTCCTGTACAAGCGTCTTTCCGCTGATTCCAGTACAATTATTGTTTGATCTCCGTGCTGTGTTACGCAATTTGTAACACAGCACTTTTCTTTTTCCGGTGTTACATTCGTCCAGCAAAATAGAGACAGCCGGAAAAATCCATGGTACGATGCGGGTGTAGCTTGTACAAGAAACGGCAATATAAGCCCGCGAATTTATGAATTATTTCAGAAAGGAACGAAAAATGGCGAAGAGAATTGAAAGCACCCCGAAAGCTGACGGCTTCAGAATGCCCGGTGAGTTTGAAGAACAGAAACAGATCTGGATGCTCTGGCCGGAACGCCCCGACAACTGGCGAAACGGTGCGAAGCCCGCGCAGAAGGTCTTTACCGAGGTCGCGAAGGCCATTGCTCAGTTCGAGCCAGTGACGGTTTGCGTCAGCCCCGCGCAGTATCAGTATGCGCGCTACATGCTCCCCACCGAGGTCCGCGTTGTGGAAATGACGAGCAACGACGCCTGGATCCGCGACTGCGGCCCGACGTTCGTTGTCAACGACAAGGGTGATGTCCGCGCCATTGACTGGGAATTCAACTCCTGGGGCGGTCTGGTTGACGGCCTGTATTTCCCGTGGGATCAGGACAATCTCGTTGCGCAGAAAGTCTGCGAGATCGAGGGCGTCGACTCCTACCGCACCCCCGACTTTGTGCTCGAAGGCGGTTCCATCCATGTTGACGGCGAAGGCACCCTGCTCACGACCGAGATGTGCCTGCTCTCCGAAGGCCGCAACCCCGATATGACCAAGGAAGAGATCGAGGCGAAGCTCATGGAATACCTCAATCTCGAAAAGATCATCTGGATCAAGGACGGCATCGATCCTTACGAGACCAATGGCCATATCGACGACGTCGCCTGCTTCATCCGTCCGGGCGAAGTTGCCTGCATCTGGACTGAGGATGAGAATCATCCGTTCTACCAGCAGGCACAGGACGCTTACAAGACGCTCTGCGAGGCGACCGATGCCAAGGGCCGCAAGCTCAAGGTCCACAAGCTGTGCCTGACCAAGGAGCCCTGCTATCTCAAGGGCGCAGACACCATCGAGTGCATCGAGGGCACGATCCCGCGTGAAGAGGGCGAGGTCTCCATCGCTTCCTACATGAACTTCCTGATCGTCAACGGCGGTATCATCCTTCCGCAGTACGGCGACGAGAACGACCAGCTGGCCGTTGACACGCTCCAGAAGATCTATGACGAGGTCTGGGGCGAGGGCGTCTACAAGTGCGTTGGCGTTCAGTCCGAGCAGGTCGTCTTCGGCGGCGGCAATATCCACTGCATTACGCAGCAGGAGCCGTCGGCTTAATCGTCTGGCTTCCTGAGGCACGGCACCTTCCCGTTCATTCGTCGCTTGCGTACCGAAGTACGCGGCGCTCCTCTTTCACGGGAATCTGCCGCACCTCAGAAACCCAGCCGGTCAAGCGAACAGGGCTACCTGATTGATTGGTTGGGTTTTCTTTGGGCACTCCGTTGCCTCCACATCGGAGTGCCCTTTTTCTTTGATTGAATACGCGTCTGATCTGGGATTTATTGCGGGTTAGGCCAATTGTTCGCTTGAATTTCCCAGGTCAGACGCGTATTCAATTGCTGATAGTTTCCGGTTGCGAGCGCGACCGTTTTGATCGGAGTATCTATGTACCAGCGTATCGTTATCTACACGCGCCTGTTCCGCGAGCGTTGGTCCAACAATTGCATCCTCTCTTCTCTTTGGGATGGCACCTGCACCGGTGACGCGGCCTGCAACCCTACCTTGGGCTGCGCCTTCGGTACAGATGCCATCCTTTTTGCTGTAGGGGGAGCGTGCCATGGTAGGTAAAAAGTTCTCCCTGTTCGAGGTCATCCTCTCGGTTATCTGCGTTGTCTTTACCATCGAGGCGGCTGCTCCGGCGTCTGCCATGGGTAACGTGCAGTTCTTCTGGTGGATCTTCCTCATCATTACGTTTTTGCTTCCCTATGGCCTGGTGGTGGCCGAGCTCGGTACGGCGTTCGATTCCGAGGGCGGCCTGTACGACTGGGTGCGCCTGGGCTTGGGCGACCGTTGGGGCGCCCGTTGCTCCTGGTGCTATTGGGTCAACTTTCCGCTGTGGGTGGCAAGCATCGCTTGCATGTTTCCCAGTGTCATCAATGCGGTATGGGGCATCGAATTTTCGCTTGGGGTCCGAATTGCCATCGAGCTTGCCTTTGTGTGGGGCGTCACGGTCATGGCGATGCACCCGGTGGCCGAGGCCGATTGGGTCATGGACGGCGGTGCCGTCATCAAGGTGCTCATTACCGCCGTGGTGGGAATCGTCGGCATCTGGTTTGCCTGCAATAACGGCTTTGCCAACGACATGTCGTTTAAGACCTTCATTCCAGATTTGGGCGACACCAATTCGTTGACGTACCTATCGATCATCCTGTTCAACTTTATGGGCTTCGAAGTGGTCGCGACCTTTGCCAGCACGATGAAAAACCCGTCGCGCGATATCCCCAAGGCGGTTATTGCCGGTGGCGTTGCCATTGCGGCGATCTACATTATTTGCGGTATCGGCATTGGAGCCGCGGTTCCCACCGAGCAGCTTTCGCTCGATTCGGGCATTGTGGACGCGGTCGCCGCCATGTTGGGGCGCAGCCATCCGCTGACGATGGTCGTGGGCGTGGCCTTTTTGGTGACGCTGTTCGCCAACATGATCTGCTGGAGCTTTGGCGTTAACAACGTGGCGAGCTATGCCGCGCGCCATGGCAATATGCCGCGTCCTTTTGCGCTGGTGTCCAAGAAGACTGGCATGCCCAATGGCTCGGCAATCATTAACGGTTGTTTTGCCAGCCTGGTACTACTGCTTCAGATTCCGCTGGGCGAGGGCTCCGACGTCTTTTGGGTTTTCTTCTCGATGAACGTCGTCTTCCTGCTTATGAGCTATATCCCGATGTTCCCAGCGTTTTGGCGCCTGCGCAAATATGACGATCGCCCGCGCGTGTTCCGCGCGCCCTTCGAGGGCAAGGTGCTTGCGGTGGCGCTTGCGATTCCCGTGGTGGAGCTTGTGCTTTCGATTGTCGCTACGATTGTGCCGCTCAACGGCTCGCCCGCCGAAATGGCAAAGTTGCCCATTCTCATGGGTGTGGTGATCGCCGTGTTGCTGGGCGAGGTTTCGCGCCTCGTATCGCGCCGCGGCCGCAGCGTCGACAATCCCGGCGTTGGTGCAAGAAGGACAGGTTTCTTTGCACCAAAACGTTTCTTTGCACCAAAACAGTAGCTCCGCGAGCTGCGCGGCGCTTGCCGCATCTTGGATTATTGTTCGCGGTGCTCGGGATTGGAAGCGAGCTTAGGCGCAAAGTAGGGGACGTGGCCCAGGTAAGGGCAGCTGTCGTTGCGCTCATCAACGATGCAGGGAACGTCATCGTAGGTCATGGTCGAACCGATCTTGGCGATGGCCTTGGCGGCGGGCGCGACAATAATCTTGAGCGGTGCAATCGGCGCCATGGCATCTCCTTTCGATCTTGGTATTCGTTCGATGTCTTACCATAACTGTAATGCGGAATCAAGCTGGTTGTGTGCGGAATGAGGGTAGTATGAGCTTCGCATTCTTTATCTACACGATTCTTGTCATGGGCGTTGGATTGGTGACGGCATCAACTGCACTCGTAATATGGCTCATGACTCGTCGACGCGATTGTTTGGTGGCGGCCGCGGGCTTCCTTCTCTATATCTTCGATATGTCGGTGATCTTCTTTGATGAGTACAACCGGCTCAAATATGACTATGTGGTGACGTTTAATGAGCCGCTTCAACATCCGTTACTGCGCTGCGCGCTGGGCGTGGCGATTCTTGCGTGCGTATGGCTTTGGGTAACGTTTCGCTTACACGATGAGGTGACCGTTAAGCGCGTTGCCGCATATGTCGTACCGATCGCCGTGCTTCAGCTTGCCCTGGTGCCTCGTACTGGCTTTGCGGGCCAGGTTCAGCAATATCTTTTTTGGCTTACGCGCGATTTGGGAATGGCATTCTGCTTGGTATATGCTTACGCTCGCTATCGCAAGACGGAGAATAGGGCTGAGCGGCTCGATCTTGAGCGCACTCGGACGTTCTTTCGCATAGCCTGCGTGCTTACCGTGATGGTGGTTATCGAGGATACCTATATGATCCTATTCTGCACGCCTGACGTTGACAACGTGATGGTGAGCGCCTTTTTATGGTATCTGGGCGAGCGGAATATCTCAGAGAATTTATTGTTTGTGGCTGCAGCCGTTCAGCTATTTAAACAGTTCAGCCATATCTTACGTGTGTTCTCGCGTCACCCTCGTGCCGATGAAGAGGTAGCGACAGAGCGCCGTGATGCACGGGAGGACCTTGTCTCGCGTGTTGTGATTTTCTCGGACGAGCATGGGCTTTCAAAGCGTGAACAGGAAGTGCTTACACTCGTATTGCGTGGACTCGATGTCCAAAATATTGCTAACGAACTTGTGATTAGTCCGGGTACCGTCAAGGCTCACCTGCATCGCATCTATGTAAAGAGCGAAGTCAAGGCGCGTGACGACTTGATTGAGACATTCTGGCGCTCGTAAGGCTGGAGTGGTTCGGCTGACGGCGTATCGCAGACCACTTGGCGTAATGAAGCGACAATAAACTTTGACAATAAAATACCTGCTCAGACGTGTAAACCTTCTTAAGCCGTCCGTTCGCTCGCTTCCATCTTGGCAGCTTGTGCAGGAGGTGCGTCAATGGGTGTTGACACGGGGCGTAGGGCGCTGGACAGACACCCGACCGCTCGTAGGCACGTGTCATGTAGGGAGCGACAAATGCTCCCTCACCGATTGGGCGCGTCGTATCGTGGCGCTCATCCATTGTCCTGTAACGTCTGAGGAGGCTCATATGGACAAAGCGGATTTAGTCATCAAAAGTAATGCTGTGTTCACTGGTGACGGGCTGGCCCCGTTCAAGGGCGGCGTTGCCGTCGCAGGTGACAGGATTGTTGCGTGCGGCGAGGATAAGTACCTCGACGCTTTTATCGGGCCCGATACCGAGGTGCGCGACTATGGCGATAAGCTCGTCATGCCTGGCATCATCGACTCACACACTCACTATGCCCAGGGCGCCTTTGTGTCCGATCCCGATTTCGCCGTCAATCTCATCGATTGCACAAGCTTTGAGCAGTGTATGGAACGCGTGCAGGCGTTTGCCGAAGACCACCCGAACAACGAGTGGATCGTGGGCTATCAGGTTATCCAGTTCCAGTGGGACGTGCCCGAGATGCCTACGGCGGCAATGATCGATGAGTACATTTCGGACCGTCCGGTCTTTTTGCAGCAGGTTGACGTGCACACGTTTAGTGCCAACACCTGCGCAATCGAGAAAATCGGCATTACTGCTGAAACGCCAGACCCATCAGGCGGCAAGATTCTAAGGGATGAAGCTGGCAACCCCACTGGGGTCTTCTCGAACAACGCGGGATCCCTTTTCTTGGATGAGGTATACAATCCTGCCCCCGAGGTGGCTAGTGCTTCCTTTGCCAAGACCGCGCATCGTGCCAACGCTCTCGGTATTACGACAGTCGGCATGGTAAACCCCACTTTTGTGAGCATGGATAACCCCTATAAATTCCTCGCGGAGCTTAACCGCAAGGGCGAACTTCCGTTGCGCGTGTTCATGTACACAGACCTTTTTGAGGACGAGGCCATGACGCTCGAGGAGATTCGGGCGAAATACGACTTCCCGGGCACGCAAGTCGAGTGGCATGGCTTTAAGCAGTTCATTGACGGTGTGTGTTCCGATCATACTGCTTGGATGCTCGAGCCCTATGCTAATGCTCCCGAGACCTGTGGCGAGCCGGCTGAGGAACCTGAGCGTGTGCGCAAAGCCATCCTTAAAGCGCTTGAGTGGGGTGTCGACACGCGCATCCATGCCATAGGCGATCGTTCCGTACGCTTTATCCTGGACTGCTTCGAGGAGGGCGAGAAGCGTTACGGTCTTATGGGCTGTCGTCACTCCATGGAGCACAACGAGACTGTTCAACCTGAGGATTTGCCGCGCTATGCGGAGCTCGGCGTCTGTCCGGCCATGCAGCCGTGGCATATGCTGCTTGATATGGCAGACTTGGCAAAGGACGACGCCGTTGGTCCCGAGCGCGCGGCGCTCTCGTGGCCAATTCATAGCCTGCTCGCGAGCGGTGCCTGCGTGCATCTGGGCTCCGACTTCCCGGTCGTGGGGCTTGAGCCTATGGAGGAAGTCTATGGAGCGGTCTACCGCATGCTCGAGGATGGATCTAATCCTGAGGGTTGGTTCCCCGAGGAGCGAATCACTATGGCCGAGGCCCTGCGCGCATACACCTACGGCAGCGCCTACGCTATGCATGCTGAGGACCGCATCGGCACACTCGCCTGCGGCAAGCAAGCCGACATTTGCGTACTCGACCGCAATCTCTTTACCTGCGAGCCGGCAGAGGTGCTCGAGGCTACCGCGGCCCTTACGATGATCGCCGGCAAGGTGGTCTTTGAGGCCTAGCGCCATCGTTTGGTTGGGCGGCTTGGCGCCAGTTGTCAGCCGCCTGACATCCATTCAGCACTACTCTCTCAAGGAAAGGGGAGAACAATGACAGAAGAAGTAACCGCTGCCGTGGAGGAGGAGCGCGAGCTCGCCTCCCAACCGATTCCCGGTCTGGTGCGTAAGTACACCATCGTCACCGGCCAGGGCATGCTCGCCCAGATCATCATGGTGGTCCTCGAGGGCCTCGTGATGGGTTGGGGCCTGGGTGCCCACGGCCTGGCCTGCGTCTCGATCATCATGTCGGTCGAGTACATCAACCTGGCCTTTGGCAACCTGTTTGGCACCGGCGTGCCCGCCGTGGTGGGCAACCTTTTGGGTGCCGGCGACATTAAGGGCGCAAGCAAGGCTTTTAGCCAGGGCTTTTGGCTCACCACGATTGTGAGTGTGCTGCTTGCTGTGGTGATGGCCGTGTTTACCGAGCCCATCTGCGCATTCTTTGGCGCCACGCCCGACATCATGGCCGATACCGTTGCCGGCGTGCGCACCTTCGCCGTGCTGCTGCCGCTCACGGTCATTGGCCAGATGGTCACCGCTGTGATGCGTGTGGACGAGAAGGTTCAGGTCCAGGCCAACCTCATGACCGTTTCGGCCATCGTTGCCATCTGCTGGCTCGCGCTTTCTACGTTTGTGCTCAAGTTTGGCGTTATGGGCGCCGGCGTGTACTACGGGCTTTCCATCGGTATCTGGGCCATCGGTATCTTCTGGTTCATCGGGGGCAAAAAGTCCCAGCTCCAGATTAGCCTGGCCGACCTTAAGCTCGACCTCGCCGTCTGCGGCCAGATCCTCAAGATCGGCTTCCCGTTCTTCCTGGTCCAGGGCGCAACCTTTATCTTTAACACCGTTGCCAACTCGCTTTTGGGCTCGCTCGGCGGCGACATGGGCTCGCTCTACATCGCAGCCTTTGGCGTGATCAACGGCTACATCCTCTACATCACCATGATGGTTGCCCAGTGCTTCTCCTATGGCCTGCAGCCCATCGCTGCCTTCAACGCCGGCGCAAAGGCTTGGGCGCGCCTTAAGGAGACGCTCTCTTGCACGCTTAAGTACCAGGTTGTGACGCTGGCGCTGGTCACCGTCGCGCTCTGGCTTGCCGCCACTCCGGTGTGCGCCTTCTTTGCCGGCAGCGATCCTGCGCTCGTTGAGGTTGCCGCCAACGCCACGCGTACCGTCATCCTGGCTGTTGCCCTGGGCTATCTTGCCATGACCATGTCGATATATTTCCAGGCGGTCGAGAAGGTTGGTGTTGCCACGTTTACCGGCCTGCTTCGCTATGTGATCTGCTCGGTGCCGCTTATGTACCTCCTCGGCAACATGATGGGTGTTGAGGGCGTGTGGATCGCCCTGGTGGTGGCCGACGCCATTACCGGCATCATCTCCATTGCGCTCGCCGCGCACGAGTCCAAGCGCCTTGCCACGCTCTAGGCTCGGACATGGCTGGCGTACGATAGTCGAACAAGTTAACTCGCCTGCAAGCCACCACAATGGGGACAGCCCCCATTGTGGTGGCTTTTGTTATTTAGGGTCTGAGATTTCGGCTCTATAAATAATGCTTTTGAACTAGGCTACTATAAGATTGTGGTAAACGCTAATATAAGATTATGGCGAATGAAACTATCCGATTATGGTAACAGCGCAATAAGGGGCGTTGATATGGCTGAGTTCATTAACAGGGATTTGCATGAGTTGCTCATTCGCATGGCAGGCTGGTTTCCTGTTGTGTCGTTGACAGGGCCTAGGCAGAGCGGTAAGTCTACGCTGGTTCGGCATACCTTTCCCGACTATTCCTACGTCACGCTTGAGGACCCTCAAACGAGGCGCGCGGCCTTGGAGGATCCGGTGAGTTTTATCCGCAACCGAAAGGGCGGACTCATCATCGATGAGGCGCAATACGCCCCGGATTTGTTTTCAATGATCCAGGTTGTTTCGGATGAGCGGGGAGACGCCGGTCAATACATCCTTACAGGCTCGCAAAACTTTTTGATGATGAAAAGCATCGGGCAGTCTCTTGCCGGGCGAGTCGGGATCTTGAAATTGCTGCCATTATCGTTTCGAGAAGCGGAGAGGGGCCAGCAGGGGCAGCTGGAAGTGGATTTGTTCGCGCTCGAAGGGGGATACCCTCGCCTGCGTTCCGCCGGAATGCCGTCCTCGGTTTATTTTCCCAGCTATATCGATACCTATGTTGAGCGCGATGTTGTGGGCTTGCTTGATGTGCGCAATAAGGCGGAGTTTCATAAGTTTCTGTCCATAATTGCTCAGAGCGTCGGTGCCCTCATCAATATATCCTCGCTTTCTCGAGATACGGGCGTGAGCGTATCGACCATTAAAAGCTGGTTGTCCATCCTGGAGCAGAGCTACCTGACGTTTTCGCTGCAGCCCTATTATGCAAATGCCAAGAAGCGTCTAACTAAAACGCCCAAGCTCTATTTTTACGACACGGGGCTGCTCTGCTACTTGCTCAAAATTGGATCACTGGAGCAACTATTGGAGAGCCCTTATCTGGGGGCCGTTTTCGAAAACCTCATCGTTTCCGAAACGGCGAAGAGCCATCTCAACGTGGGCGAGAATCCCGAGCTGTATTTCTATAGGGACGACAGCAAGCGTGAAATCGATTTGCTCGACTGTACAAACTCAGGGAGTCCCAAGGCTATCGAAATAAAATCATCCAGAACGTATCACGATAAGTACGCCCGCCATCTACAGACTGTATGCGATGAGATCGACATTGCAAAAGATGCGCGCT
>OLSQ01003360.1_pt1 | contig 10575 bp, 11 predicted proteins | sample 1672561 | NCBI WGS metagenome assembly OLSQ01 (sample SAMEA3136699, study PRJEB25190) | human gut metagenome | biome: human gut; feature: human-associated habitat; material: faeces | place: Austria | collected 2013 | reverse complement strand
AACATATCTCAGGGATGCTCTGTCTATTAATTTCCTACAGTAAATTTACCCGAACAATCCCTGATCCTCTCTTGCGGTATTCCGGCTCCCATCTAACGCTCCATTTTCCAGAAATAAGCGCTGTACGGAGGCAGTTCACTTCCTCCACCAAAATCATGGCTCTGTCCCGTGATCAGGTCAACAGCCGTACCGCATCCTGCATCAAAATGCGCCGTAAACGGTTCCCCATCTGCATTGATCGCTACCAGTACTCTTTCTCCATCCACCTTTCTTTCAAAGATGCACTGTCTGTTTGTCAGCAGCACAGATCTGAAATCCCCGTAATTCAATGCAGCAGAATGCTTCTTTGCCTCTGCCAATCTGGAGATCCACTCTGACAGCTCATTAAATACCGGGGCATCAAAGCACCTGCGCAGTGCAGGATCCCCTTCACTCTTGTCTGCCTTCTCCCCCCATTCACTTCCATAATAGACACAGGGGATTCCCGGCATACCAAAGCAGAGTGCATAGATCAGTGGCAGATGCTTATCATTCTGCAGAATACTCGCCACTCTTGTCACATCATGATTATCTACAAAGGAAAGCAGATGTTTTCCCTTATAAAGGGTCCAGTTTTCCGGACCGAACTGTCTTAAAAGAGAATGAATGATCTCAAACATATTCATGCTGTTAAAGCTGGAGTACAATCCCTTATAACATTCATAATTGGTAGCAGAATGCAGCATGGCATCATTCATCAGTCTGTTATAATCTCCATGCAGCATCTCCCCAAGCAGGAAGAAATCCTGTTTCTGGCTGTCGGTAAAGCTGCGCAGCCTTCTGACAAAATTCTCATCCAGGCAATATGCCACATCCAGCCGAAGTCCGTCAATATCAAAGGTATCGATCCAGTACTTCACTGCGTCCAGGATATGCTCCACTACTTCATTATTCTGCAGGTTCAGCTTCACAAGATCATAATTGCCTTCCCAGCCCTCATACCAAAGTCCGTCATTATAACCTGAATTACCCGAAAGATTGATGTGAAACCAGTTCAGATAAGGAGAATTCTCCCTGTTTTTAATAACGTCCTGAAACTGATAGAACCCCCTTCCCACGTGATTGAATACGCCATCCAGCACAACCCTGATCCCATTTTCATGCAGCTTGTCGCACACTTCCTTAAAGTCCTCATTAGTTCCAAGCCTGACATCAATTTTCTTATAATCCCTTGTATTGTAGCCATGCGTATCAGACTCAAAAACAGGTGAAAAATAAATGGCATTGATCCCCAGTCTTTTCATATGAGGAATCCACTCTTCCACCTTTTTGATCCTGTGTGTCAGCACTCCGTCATTTTCAAAGGGTGCTCCGCAAAATCCCAAAGGATAAATCTGATAAAATACACTTTCATAAGCCCACATAATTCTGCCTCCATTTTATTTTATATATTTTGTTTCAGCCTGCTCTTGTCACGATACATCATAGCATCCGCACGTTCGCGGATTTTTTCAATTCCATCGTCAGTCACTTCCGCTATTGCATAACCGCATGCGATTTCTGCACGAATCGGAATAATCTTTTTATTATTCAAAAATACCAGTTCCCCATGCATTTTCTGAATCAGACGGTCAATCTGACATTTTGATGCATTCGATATCACACAGCAAAACTCATCGCCTCCAATACGATAGCATTTGCCATGCTTTTCAAAAATATTCTCTATAATCTGCGCCGTTTGAATAATATAATCATCTCCGGCACTATGTCCATGCTCATCATTACACTTTTTTAAATTGTTCAGATCAAATGTCACAATCATGGTATCCGTTATATCTGGTTCACTTTTCACATAATAATTGTATGCATTTCGATTATAAAGACCTGTCATAGTATCATTTAATGCAAACTGTTCAAGCTCCTTTGCTCTGCGACCTCTTTTCAACACGGAAAGTGTCTTGCTTGCAGACTCCACTCCAAGAATCGCAATAAATATCAGAAATGAAATTCTCCCCCAGATTCCCGTATTTCCGCCGACTTTATAATAATTGAACAGATCTGCGATGGATGCTATAATGACAAGCACCAATGCCATGATACAGGTCCGCAATCGCCGGTCTACCTGTTTCTTTACAATTTTAATTACAATTGCACAGGTAAGATAAATCAATCCCCCTACAATGAGAATATGTGTCAGGATCAGACTCTGTCTAAATTCCCAGATTCCAGTAAAATGCAGAACACAGCTGATTGCACACACAATCATGCTGGTATCACAGAGTATACGCCAGATTTTTTTATCGCCCAGATCCAGGAAGCATCGTACAAACATAACAAACAGTACTGGCATGACCATCAACAAAATAAAAGCAGCAAATGTGGATGCATAGAGATTGACCATAAGCAGTACTGCAATATCCGTCTCATTTGCCGTCCATAAACCAAGAAATATGGAGAAAAGTCCTAGATACATCAATGTAGCATCAATGTCTCCGCTTTTATGTACGAGCCACCAGTACGCCAACATGTAAATTCCTACAATCAGGATAATAAAACTGATGATGACCGTAGGCAGTGATTTTCTCATAATCCCTGTATAAATTTCACGTCCATTTCCTACATAATATGTAAGTGATGCATTTGCAGTCTCCGGATAGCAAGGAGAAATCTTCACCGTAAGATGCGTTGTATTCACGGGCAGAAGGACAAAATTCCATACATTGCCGGTCGTATGTCCCCATTTTCCTGCGGTCTCTTTCAGACTATATATTTTCTGACCGTCAACATAAGCATCCACATACTGATGAGAAGTAAAAAAAGCTACTGTCGTACGCTTCTTCAGTCTCTCATCAAGCGTAAGTTCTACTACAGATCCTCCGTCTGCCATTTTTTCCACCGAATCCGGTTCTACTTTCTGTAGATGTTCAAATGATACTTTATCATGATTGCATATAGTTGCTAAAATAATTAACAACATAGCAATTCCAAGAAAAGCACCAAGCATTATATTTGCACTTCGTTCTTTCCACATTTTCATTTTCAACCCCAACTTCTCTTCTGTCTGCAAACCACTTTAATACAATATTATAAAGCTTTCGTACTAATCGGTCAATGTTTTAGACATTCGAAATTCATGCAAAGGTGAAATTGTACTACTTTCAACAGTAATAATATCCATCAACTGTTTTTATTCTCATCCCTTATCACAATAATATCGTTCATACGCAGAATCGTATCCTTCTGCGGCAGTATGGAAAGATCCTCGCGAAGGATCAAAAAGACCGTAAGCTGGTTCGCCTCCTCGATATCTTCTACTGTCATTCCCGCATATCGCTTATCCACAAATACTTCAGCAATCTCCTTAATATCTTCATTCTTCAAACTTGAAAGATTGCTTTTCCGCTGATACTGTTCTACAAAACCTGCACTGATGATACCAGTTGGGATGGCAACCACCCCAACCCCAAGATAAGCAATACCAATTGCCATCACTCTGCCAAGGGTTGTAATTGGATAAATATCTCCATATCCAACGGTAAGAAGTGTAGACATGCTCCACCAGATTCCACTGAATGCATTGCGAAATACAGCTGGCTGCGCATCATGTTCTACGCTGTACATGCACAAGCTGCTGGCAAGCATAAGAATCAGAACAATAAACACCGAAGAAATAATCTGATTTCTTTTCTCATACAAGACCGTTGTAATCACATTAAAGGAATCATATTTTGCATTGAGGCGAAACAAATGAAAAATACGGGCCACACGCAACATACGAAATATCACAAATCCGGAAAGGAAAAATACCGGAACAATTGTAAAAAAATCCACGATGCCATCAAATGATACAAGAAAACGGAGTTTTGAACGCCCCTTGCTTTTGTCCGGATACAAATACTCAGCCGTCCATATACGAAGAATATACTCCACACAAAAAATAAATATAGTAATGTATTCCACACTTTTAAATACAGTTGTCAAAAATGCCAGCTCGTCAAACGTCTGTAAAAAAGTCACCAGTATATTGGCAACAATTGTCACTGTAATGAAAATATCAAACATCCGACTGATTGGATTGCTTTTGTCTCCTATCTGTATAATATTAAATATTTTCTCTTTTAATTTCATTTTTCTTCATCTTCTTGGAAATCCACCCATAAAAAAACAGTTACTCTACACAAAATAAAGACCATCCGCTACCGCACAAAAGCTCCGCTATGCCTACGCAATGAAAAAAAGAGTCGTGGGTAATACAGCTTTGCTGCACTCATTTCTGAACGAATGGTCTTTTTATTATAACATATGTATAACACAAAAAAAACAGGCACTTGGAATTTCTTCCTTGTGCCTGTTCGAATGATATCAAAAATACCATTTGTCAAGAAACCAGATGATTATTTAACAACCTTAACTGTTCCCTTGAATCCAGCTTTCTTAAGGTTAGCTTTGAAAACCTTAAGCTGCTTTTTAGACATATTAGTAACCTTAATGGTCATCTTCTTTGTGTCTACGCCCTTGAAAGCAGTCTTGCTAACAACAACAGCCTTCTTTGAATTGATAACAATAGTCTTTACAGACTTAGCACCTGTAAAAGCTTTTGCGCCAATTTTCTCGATAGTTGCTGGAAGAGTTACCTTTGTAGCCTTTGTTGCCTTCTTGAAAGTACCTTCACAAATTTTAGTTACTTTGTAAGAAATACCATCAACTGTAATCTTAGAAGCTACTGCAACACTCTTTGCATTAGTCTTTGCTAAAGCCTTAACTGTAATTGTTCCATCTGCATGTGTATTAACTGTACCTTTGTCAGTCTTTACATCGTTCTCCTTTACTGGAGCTGGAGCAACAGTTGCAGAACCAGTTGCAGCATATGCTGTGCAAACAGATCCAAGCATCATTGTTGCAGCTAAGATACCTACCAAAGCCTTTTTCATTAACTTCTTCATTGGAATCATCCTCCTTTCCCTAGTTATTGTTTTATGTGAACCCTATTGGGGGAACACCATATGTAAGAGAGCTTATTCAGCTCCATACCCATAATAATCAGACTTACCATAGTAACCTTTACCATAGTAGCCCTTTCCATAATAACTGCCATACTTATGGTAATAACCACCAGCAGCACCTTTTGCACGACTAAGTGCAATACCAACAACCGGACAACCGGCTCTCTCTAACTGGCGAATCGAATTTCTCACCATTGCCTTAGGTGTTTCTCCTGCACGGACAACCAATAATGCACCATCACACAAAGAACCGATTTTTTCTCCATCTGATACCAGATTAAGAGGGGGTGCATCTACAAAAGTATATCGATAGTTTTCTTCTAAAATTTTAAATGTTTCCGCAAGCTTCTGTCCTTCCAAAAGCATGGAAGGATTCACAACGTTTGCTGTATTTGGAAGAACATCTCCTTCTCCTATATCTGTTCGAAGTACATACTTTTCAAGTGTATCATCACTTGCAAGATAGTCAGACATTCCTGCGATTTTCTCTACACCTTCCTGTTTGATCTGATATTTATCTGCCATAACACTCTTTCGCAAATCCATATCAACCAGGATACTCTTAACACCTGCCTCTGCCATCTGACGCCATAACTGTATGGTAATAAAACTTTTTCCTTCATCCGGCACACTGGAAATCACCATGATTTTCTTTACTTCTCTACCAAGAAAGCTGACATTCACACGCAAACGATTCAGAGCTTCTTCAATAGCATAAGGCAATTTCGGCATGTTTTCAATTTTTGCACTATTTATCGGTGTAAACTGCATTATTTTCTCTTCCTCTTTTTCTTATCTTTTTTAATATTTTTCTCTACTTCATCAGAAATCTCTTCGATAGTTCCTTCCGGAATCACAGTTAACGGCATAACACCAAATGCCTTTTCCACATCTTCTGCCGTATTCAAACTGTCATCCATAAGCATACGAATAATAAAATATGCTGCTCCAAGTAACATTGCCAATACAGCTCCAAGAATTGTATTCTTTGCCATATTCGGTGAGCTCTTCTGGTCTGGAACAACCGCATATTCAGCAATCGTAGGCTTTGCATTCTCGGATGCGTTCATTACTTTAGGAATATAAGTAACAGCGGTGTCTACCAGTTCATTTACAATCTTCTGTGCCATCTTTGGATCCTCATCCTCTACAGAGACCGCCAACAATCTGGAATCACCCACAACGGAAATGCTCACCTTTTCCATCAGTTCCTCGTACTCCATATTCAAATTCAGGTTATCGATCACCTCATTAAAAACAGGTCGAATCTTAATTAATTCGGTATAGTCCTGTGACAATGAAGTACCAATATTGAAATCAGATAAATCTAATACACTTCCACTGGATGCGGAAATCATATACATTTTCGCTGTAGCTGTATATTTTGGTGTTATTAGAAAATATGTAAAAGAGCCAAAAATCAATGCCCCAACCACAAACATCAATATTAACCATTTCATTTTTGCCCGGAGCAAATAAAAAATTTCCAGAAGATCAATTTCTGTCTCCTCGTTTCTGTCCTGTTCTAACAGTTGCTTTTCGTCATTCATTCACTAATTCCCTTTCTTTTGCACCAACGGATATAACTCCTTCATGGCAGATTCTAACGAATCTTTATCCATATAGAATTCCCAGTGTTTTTCTCCATCATGAAGTTTTTCACCTATCCTGCTCTCTCCATCGATGATAATAATGCCTTTATCACTATACCCCTGCATGTTCTGTAATATAGTGGTAAGTTCATTCATATTAATATTTTCTGTCGCATATGGGCGCAATCTGTCATACAATTCAATTGCAGCATTAACATCCTCTGCATTTTTTTCTTTCATTTTGTTCATGAAAGCTTTCATAAAAATCTGCTGCCTGCGCATACGTTCTGTATTCCGATCATCATCCATCGCATAGCGTGTCTGAATCAGAAGTTCGGCCTGATGATCCGTAAGTGTTAAAGTAGTTCCCTTTTTCATCTCCGGATCTAAGCTTGTCATATCGTCTTCTAACGTCACGGTCACTCCGCCGACCTCATGGTTTAAAAGACTCATAGCTTCCATCTGTAAGGCATAATAACCATCAATTGGAACTCCGCCTAACATCTTCGATACTGTATTTACTGTATTTTCACAACTGGCTGTCTTATCTTTTCCATACCAGTGTGCAGTACATAACTGCATTTTGGCACTTGCATTTGCAGTTCCATCTGCCAGAAGCATCGGAACCTCTGTAATTGTATCACGATTCAACTGTAGAATTCCATAACTTTTTTCCTGCTCATCGATAACTACCAGCATCAATGCATCAGCCATAGATCCCTGATATTCGTCATCCGTTGCTTCCTCGTTACCACTTTTATCTGTTCCAAGAAACAAATAGGTCTTTACCGGATGATCCAGGGTATACTTTTTCTTATTTATTTTTATTGTCACATCTTTCTGCTCAAATTCTTTCCATACCTGTTCCGTCCCCGTTTCAGATGCGACTTCATTTTTTGAACTATTATGATCTATTTGCCGAACAATAAAGTAAACTGCAAAAATCACTAGAACAACAACCGCAATCTCTATGATTGCACGTATTGCTTTACTTTTTTCTCTCATTGCAGTTCCTCCTCATTGTATAAATCTACCATTGCACTCTTGTCTATTATAGCAGTTGAGGTTGATTTTACAATACTTTAATTGCAATCTTGTTTCTTTTTCCTTTATAAATATCTTTTTTTCGTATTTTTTTGACATAATGCACAATTTTTTTAATTTCGCGTATGGCAGAGATCCTTCTGCCTGAATGTTATACTCTCTTGTAATCATTTTTCTCTCCTTTATTTACTATTCAAGACCTTTCTTTTTATATAAAAATCCATGATTATGTTAGCATGATATCTGAGAAAAAAATACCTCTATTATTGGTTGTCATATGTAGTAAAAATTTGGTATATTACTTACAAAGATTATACAAAAGAAGGAGCGACCATTATGTTTCGTCTTATTTTAGATATTGCAGAAATCAACATTGACCAGTTAAAATTTCCCAAAATCCCGGGCATTGGCATGATCAAACGCCTGCCAGACAGTCAGAAATTCGCGATGCTGGTCAACGTCATCAACACGCAAAAGGCACAGTTTCTTCCGAAATTAGAGGAAGAGGCAAACAAACGCTGGGGCTATATCCGTATCTCGGATCTTAAGGCACAAATGCCTTCCGATGGAAGCTGTTATATCCGCCTGTCCATCGATGTTACGGATGCCGATTATGATAAAGCCATCGATGCCATCCTCCCAAATATTTTTCAACCAAAGGATGCCGCTGCTGTCCTCGGCGAAGATTATCAGGGACCAGTCAGTACACCGGATGTCATCTCCTATATGCACGAAACTCCTTCCGCTGCGCGAAAGGAGTTCTATCTCGTGAAAACATTAAGTTATGAAAAACAGAATATTGCGAATGCGATTTCTACCGGTGCCCAAAGTCAGGGTACCATCCTCCGTATCAGCAATATCCGTTTCTTTTTGAAGCAATCCTAGCTTTGCTTTTTGATATATGATTGCAATATCCTCCAGCACACGAAATCCCCATAATATATTTGCATCAAAATGAATAGAATAAATATGGTATTTTGTCTCTCCTTATGACACAAAGGCACGTGCAAAAGCACGTGCCTTTCATATTTTATCTATGTTCTATGCATTGCAGAGTTCGGTTACAACTTCGTTGATCACCTTTCCATCTGCCTTTCCTTTCAGTTCAGCCATAACAGCTTTCATGATCTGTCCCTTATTTTTGGTAGCGATCACATCCGCATATTTTTCCGTCAGAATGGCCTTTACCTCATCCTTTGAAAGCATCTTTGGTGCATACTCACTGATGATGTCATAACGCTTCTGATATTCTTCGATCAGATCGGTACGATCCTTTGGACAGGAATCAATCTGCTCCTTTACGGTTTTTAATTCTTTCATAATGGTACTGTTTACCATATCTTCCGGAATATCATCACGGGTTCCCGCATCAATTGCATTTTTCTTCACTGCGGATACCAGTGAGGAAATCGCATCTTTTCTCTCTTTGTCGTGTGCCTTCATGGCCGCCATCATATCTTTACGTAATTGTTCGATCTGCATGATTTATGCCTCCTACTCATTTATGTTTAATTATGATTGATCAGATTACTACATGCATCGTTGATCACTTGTAACCTTTTAATCCTATTATACCCCTGTTTTATTATTGCGCAAGGGCATCAAATAATTTTATAATCTCATCCAGCGCGTCCGGGCACGCTGCAATTTTTTTCTTTGTCTCTTCATCAGGCGGTGCCTGATCCGGCACCATCACAACTTTGCATCCGGCATCATACGCAGAACTCACACCATTTGGTGAATCTTCTACTGCCATACACTCTGCCGGTGCCAGATGCAGCTGCTCACAGGCATAGAGGTAAATATCCGGTGCCGGCTTTCCATGCTCCACCATCGTTGCACAGATAATTTCATCAAAATAATCATACAAGCCCAATTTTTTTAAATATTTTTCGGTTCTCTGTGTATCCGTCGCTGTCGCGATTGCCCGCTTAATCTTTTTCTCTTTTAAAAAGTCAAGCAATACAAATACACCCGGTTTGATTTCGATTCCATTTTCATCAAGACATTCTTCCATAATTTCTTTCCGGTATCTGCGGATTGCTGCATAATCCAGATCCGGATCTTCAAACATATCTTTCAGATGCTGCGGTGCATAAGGCTGTCCCAGTGAACGCATCGACAGCGCCTGTTCATCACTCATTTCATATCCAAAATGTGCCAATGCTTTCGGCCAGAAGATACGATAATATTTTTCTGTATCAATCAAAGTTCCATCCATGTCAAAAATAACTGCTTTTATCATAAATTTCTCCATCTTTCCTTGAATGTCAGTTTATTTTTTAGGATAACTTATTTTTTGGAAAGATGCAATCCCATACACAAAATGAGAACGGCCACCATACTTTGTAATTTAAAAATACAGTGACCGTTCTACTCTTCTTCAGTATTCAATTTTTTATATCCTTTCTGGTTTATTTTATGGTTCTCAGCTCGTAAATATTTCATTTACTTAGAGAGTTTACTATATATTCTCTATGTAAAGGGGTAACTTAAAGACTCATTCCGCAGATAAAATATATTCCCTGATATATTTTATTTCTTTAAATTACAATTGTGGTAATCTCTTCCGATTCATCCTTCAAATATAAATGCATATTATATATATTACCTTTCTTTTCGATCATCCTTCTGATAATTATTAAGATTATTCTCATTTCATTGGAAAGGTCTCTCTTGCTGGGAACTCTTATGCATTACCACGCTTATATTGAAGGGTCCTGTGTTCGTTTGTCATCCCATTGGACTGTACCTCCGTTTCTCATTCAATCCCTGCTTACTCCAATCTTCGTTCATCTATTGTTCCAAATCAGCTTCCTCTCACCTATTGGTATGTTCCGGAAGTCTTGTGTAATTAGGTCTTGTTTGTTTTGTTGATTGTATATTACCATATGTGTTTTATATTGTCAACTATTTTGCGAAATATTTTTATTTTTTCTTTTTATTATTTATCTGTA
>OLSQ01003359.1_pt1 | contig 10576 bp, 7 predicted proteins | sample 1672561 | NCBI WGS metagenome assembly OLSQ01 (sample SAMEA3136699, study PRJEB25190) | human gut metagenome | biome: human gut; feature: human-associated habitat; material: faeces | place: Austria | collected 2013 | reverse complement strand
TCAGTATTCGGTCATCCATCGCCTCTATGCTATCCTCGAAATAAAAATTCCGCGCAGTGAGTCTGCTCGGCGTTGTCAGCTCCTGACCATCCAGCCGGTCGAGGAAGATGCGCCAGCGGTCATCCTCGGAAATCTCAGCCTCCTGAAATGTCTGCTCTGCTGCGTTTGCTACGTCTTGCATTGCGTAGACCTTCCAACCGTCCATGATGTTGAGCGCAGAAAGCGTCCGCGCGTCAAAGTCCAGCTCATACGCACCGGCGATACACCCTGTGTTCTCCATGCGCTCTGCGGCTGCCGCATCGAACTGCTCCTGCGTGATCTTCTCACCGTGTGGAAATATGGCTGTAAATTTTGTGCCCGCGTTTTCGTCGGACAGATAGTTCCGCAGGTGGGCTGCCGCCTGCAACAGCTCCACGGATTCTGGCACAGAAAAATACATACTCTCGCCATTTTCGGTCACTCGAAATACCGCCTGTCGCGGCTCCTGCAAAATATCCTGACCGCTCATCGCGGCACCTCCGGTTTCTTCTGCGGCTTGCGCACAGGTTCATCCTGCTCGCAATCGCTGATGTACTCCTGCACGGCGGCAGGAACGACCTTTTCGTAGAGTCGCTGCGCTGCCTTTTGCAGCTCCGCTTCCAGCGTCGAGTCGCGCTTGGCAATATATCGCCGGAGGGCACGGAGCTTTTCTTCCTCGAATGTGATTTGAATATTTGCCTGTTTCATAAACTTCTCCATTCTACAAAAAGCAGGCACACGGTTTTTGCCATGTGCCTGCTGTGCGTATTTGTTTTATACTGTCCAATGCTGTGCGCCGGTGAGCTGGTCGAGGATCAGCGAACCGACTGTGACCGCATCCTCGATCGTCAGGTAATGCGGCGCGCTCTCATCCAGCAGCAGCCGTCCGGACGCTGGAAATTCCTCGTCCGCAAACCAGACCTTCAGCCATACGGGATAGCGCGGCGCGAAATCAAATCGCGCACAGAAGTCTGCGTTTGACGGCAGGATCTCTGCGCCGAGCGATCTGCATCGCCGTTCCAGTTCCTCCGGCGGCAGGATGCCGAGGTCGCGCCGGACGATCAGCTCCGCGTTACGGTCAAGACCGCCGCCGCGCACCAGACCGTCCTTGTATTGGGAAAATGTGATTGTCCGGCCGGTCAGCGGCGCACCGTCCGCCAGATCCAGATAGTGCAGCAGTGTCAGCGCGTGCCATTTGGAAAGCGGCGGCTGAATCGTGCAGTCCGACAGCCGGACAGTCACGGTCTGCCCAAGTGTTTTCAATGAAAACGAACCGTCTGCATACTGCGCGCCAGCCTTTTCCGCAATATCTTCCGGTATGTGCTGGGCCAGCCGCTCCTGTGCGACGGCAAGCATAGCTTCAAATTGACGGTTTTCCATACACTCACCTCTGTCCCTATCTTACCATGCTGTTGGGCAGTTTTCAATTGCGCTGTCAGTACGACATACCGCCCTGCACCTGCTCGTCCGGCATCGGCGCGGCGACGATTTTGCCATCCACGCGCATGAACATTTCCGGCTGTCGGAATTGCTCGGCAAACCGCTCGGCAAGCTCGTGCGGCAGGTCTGTGAAATCCGATTCGCCGAGTCCGACGATAAAGAAATTTCCCGCGACGATGTCATAGATATCACCGTCCACATCGCGCAGCGCACGGTTGAGCGGAAGCCCATCCAGCTTTCCAGACTCGCAGCAAACCAATGCCACCGGTTCCTCGTAGGGATACACGGCTTGGATATATCCGCCGACGAGCGCCTGCATACTTTGCAGATCATCGCCGATCTGCGCTTCATACGGAGCCTTGCCCGGCTCCACCATCAAGACGTTCAAGTTTTCCTCTCCTTTTCTGTTTGTGATTCTCTCCGGATGTGCTATACTGGGCTTACCGGAGGTGATTTTGTGCAGCGGCTTATTTTTCATGTGGACGTCAACAGCGCGTTTCTATCCTGGGAAGCTGCGCGGCGCGTGGCGGACGGTGAGCCCGACCTTCGCCTCATTCCTTCTGCCATCGGCGGCGACCGCGACAAGCGCACCGGCGTGATCCTTGCCAAATCCATCCCCGCAAAAAAGTTCGGCGTTACAACCGGAGAACCTGTCGCGATGGCGCTGCGTAAATGCCCGCAGCTCGTTCTGGCCAAGCCGGACTTTGCTCTTTACACCAGAAACTCCAAAGCGTTTATCGCCATCTGCCGCCGCTTCGCGCCGGTCGTGGAGCAGGTGTCCATCGACGAATGCTTTCTCGACATGACCGGCACGGGACTTCTCTACCCAGACCCCGTCGCCATTGCGCATATCATCAAGGATACGATCTTCTCCGAGCTGGGCTTTACGGTCAACATCGGTGTGTCTTCCAACAAGCTCCTGGCAAAGATTGCCGGGGACTTTCAGAAGCCCAACCGGGTCCACAGTCTCTTTCCCGAGGAGATTCCCGGGAAGCTGTGGCCGCTCCCAGTGCGAGATCTGTTTTTGGTTGGACCAGCTACGGAACGGAAGTTGCGCCGCATGGGGATTGGCACCATTGGGGAGCTGGCCCATGCGCCGGTAGATCAGCTCCGCCGGGCGCTGGGAAAGCAGGGGGAGACCATCTGGCATTTTGCCAACGGCCGCAATGCCGACCCAGTGCGCCAGGACCCAACAGAAAACAAGGGTTATGGCAACTCCGTGACCTTGCCCAGAGACGTGACAGACCTGCGTACGGCCCATCAGGTGCTCCTGAGTCTGTGTGAGACGGTGGGGATGCGGATGCGGCGGGACCGCAAAAGTGGCAGCTGCATCACAGTGTCGCTGCGGACGCCGGAATTTCAGGACATTACCCATCAGCGGCAGATGGCCGGGATGACAGATATCACCCAGGAACTCTATGAAGCTGCCTGCCAGGTTTTTGATGAGGTCTGGGATCGCAAAACACCGTTGCGGCAAATAGGCGTTCAGGTTACCAAACTGTCCGGGGAGCGGTATTGTCAGTTCGATCTCTTCTCTCCGGTGGATCCGGTACAGTATGAGCGGAGGGCCAAGCTGGATGCGGCAGTGGATGCACTTCGGGCACAATTTGGTGAGGACGTGATCCGCCGGGCCCGGTTTTTGGGAGCAGAGCTGGACCATATGGCAGGCGGCCTATCCAGAGAGCGGCGGACTGGGGTGACCAAGGAAGTATGAACTTGTGAATGATGCGGAAACAATTTAACTCAATGCTAGGGCGCTCTGTAAGAAAATTTACGCTGACGAGCATAAAATTAGGAGAATTTCACGGATTGGCCTTGAAATTTTCAAGAAATATGGTATAATAAAAACACGGGTACATTTTCTGCAAAAATAGCTTTGCTGTAAGGTAAAGCTGTAAAACAAGGAGGGCACGCATATGAAAAAACTCTGCACACTTTTTTTGGTGTTGGCTCTGTTGGTTTCTGTCTCTGCCCCGCTTTCTGCGGCTGCCCCGGAAGAGGCTGTTGTGATTTCCGATTTGGAAACTGCAGCCGCCTATGCGTACCTGGATTTGGAGACGGCCTCGCCGGAGCTGGCGGACACCATTCTCGCAGCACGGAACACGATCATCTACCACTCCACATGGGTTGCCGATGGCTACAAGGCTCAAATTGTGGACGTCGCCACTGGTGAAGTGCTGGAGGAGGTTCCCACCTTCTCGGAGCTGTTCCCCGGATGGGACATTCCTGTGGAAACCCCGGCTGAAGAGGCAGCCGACCTTACGCCCCAGGCTACGGAGGAGTTCCCCTGTACCGTCTACCTGAGCCGCCCCAGAGATGGCGTGCTCACAAAGCCGTTTCTCACACTTCCCACCTTGGGCAAGAGCCTGTATACCTATGCGACCTATCTGCAGAACAGCGCAACCTATAATCTGGGTTACGCCAACGGATCCACAGGCAAGTCCTTGGGCTATGCCTCCCAGATTCCCCTTGGCGCCGGATATCGCCTGGAGAGTCCCGGCTACATCCAGTGTAGCGTCCGCGCCAGCACGTACAGCACGCCGGGAAACGCCAGACTGGTGATTGTCCGGTAAAGGCGATTCGTTTTGACTTTGTCACAGTGTAGACCTCCGGCTAACGCTTAGGTAGGTCCGCACCCCCGGCAGAGAATGCGACCCGTATGGCATATCCCGCCCTGCCGGGCCTCCGGCAGGGCAATTGAAAATGAACTGGGGGTTGGATGTATGAAGAGAGGACATGGTTTTATTTGGGCGAAGGCGCTTGTGATACTCTGTGGGGTTCTCCTGTTAGTCGGCTGTGACCGGAGAACGGAGGCCAGCATGCCGGAGCGGCTGACCGAAGTAATACTGGAAACGCCGATGTCATTTGCAACCCGATTTTATCCTATGGATGGGATGACCTGCTTGGACATTACGGCAGGGGAGAACGGCTACCTGCTGCTGGCTCAGGAGAACGACGTCATGCAGGAGATTGCCTTAGATGCTTCCTTCCAAGTGCTGTCCCGGCAGAGTGCCGCGCCGGAGGCCAAGGCCCTGCTGCGGGAGGGAAAGGCGTGCTTCACTTATGAGGGTCAGGCGGAAACCGGATTTTCGGTGCGCCAAAACGGGGAGGAAAAATTTACGGTACAAGGTGAGCCGAATTGTCAAATGGCCGCCGTGGGCCAGACGCTGTACCTGGTGACAGCGGGGCAGTTGTATGTAGATGGACAGCAGGTATCTCTACCGGAGAACTGGTCCGCAACGGGACTGCTGAAGCTGAAAGGCCAAATGCTGGTAGCGCTGGCCTCTCATGAGGGGGAGGTTGAGATCTCGTTCCTCTATCCGGTTTCTCCCAACCTGCGGGAAGTGGCTGCGCCGGAGGAGGGAACATCATTTTCCGGTTTGGCGGGATTGTGCAGTTGGGACGACTCCTATGGCTACCTTCTCCGGGAAAACCAGATATGCCGGACGGATGGGGAGGAGTTAATTGTGTACATAGATCTGACTCAGCAGAATCTAGATGGGGCACAGCTTCTTCGAATCCTTCCCTTAACAGGTGGAAAGCTGCTGCTTCTATGGTCGGATGGCTTCACAGTCTGCACGCCTACATTGGAGTAATGCGTTCGGCTGGGGTTTTGCTTGCTGTAGAATGACTAGTTTGGTATGCTACCCCCGCAAGAGACAGAGAAAAAGCAAAACTGTCTTTTGCGGGGGTGATGCCATACCAAAAATAAACGTAGCTCTGAAGATGGTTGGGATTCCAATAAGATAAACATAAGATGCGAGTAGGTCATATACCAGGAGGGGTATTTTATGTATAAAAATTGCAATCACAATCAGGCGCCTGAAAAAACTTATTCTAGAATGTTTTTTTGGTACATTAAAAACACAAGTACATATACAGGGAAGCAGATGTCGGATGTTGTAGCGTGTGCAATTTGTGGCCAAGAAATTCAACGACCAATAGAGTACTATCCTTGCATGTATATTGGTTTTATGCTGCTGTCGATTGCGACATGCGCAGGCATAGAGATAATATATAATATTATTACGTCTCCAATTATAGCTGTAACTTTTCTTTTAATATTAGAGCGTATATTACTATTTATACTAATGGATATACCGTCTGCAATAATTTTAACATTTGGGAAATGGAGGTCATTACCGCCATATTTGGAGAAGTCTATCAGGCGGACGGAGCTATTAAGAAGAGAAGGATACGCCAGGTTGTGGAAGGCAGTTTTATCGTTTATTGTAGGGGGAGTGATAGGGGCGCTTCTATTTTTCCAATAAAAAGTGCGCAGGTGGACACCATATACGGAGTATGAAACTGAAATGGTTAGCAAGTAGGTTGCTTCCAGAGACACGAATATAAGGAAATTCCCAGTGGCCGGGCTTGATCATGAGCTGGGCCACTGGGGAGTTTTTTAATATTTCAAAAAATTAACCGCCGGGCTGCAGGAATCAAGTTGGCGAAGGAATACAAAAGTCAGGTTGACAATATATGGAAAAGGTGGTAGAGTTCAAGGAGAAGAGATGGTTTCAGGGAAAAACATATGGGGCAGGAAAGGAAAGCTGGGATCATCGGAAGAAAAAGAAAGAAAAGGGGAAGAGAGAAATGAGGAAAACGGGGTTGCGGATTTTGGCGTGGATCTTGGCAGTGCTTATGACGGTGCAGGTGGCGCCTGTGGAGGTACGGGCGGAGGAGGCCGTGGGAGGCCAGGCGGCGGAGGTTTCCGGGGGAGCGCTCACGGAGGAAGTGGCCCCAGGAGAAGCGGGGAGCCGTGTGCTGGGAGAGGTGACGGAGAACCGGGAGGAGGAAGAGAAGCACTTCCGGATGGAGGACGGGAGCTTCGTAGGGGTGAACTACGGGGTGCCGGTGCACTATGCCCAGGGGGAAGAGTGGAAGGACATTGACAACACGCTGGTGGTCCAGGAAAACGGGATGCGGACGGCGGCGCAGGAGGAAGGGACGGAGGCGCCCCGGTATGTGGCGGTGAACGGAGAGGAGAGCCGTGGGTTTGCGGGGAATTTGGGGAGCGGATTTCTGTTTTCGGCCAACACGGGGGAAGAGGGGATGGAGTTTTCCCTGGTAAGCCCGGAGGAGGAAGAGACAGTTCCGGCCACGGAAGCCGAGACGGTTCCGGAGACGGAAGCAGCTACAGAAGGGGCGACGATTCCGGAGACGGGAGCAGCTACAGAAGGGGCGATGATTCCGGAGACGGAAGCGGCTACGGAAGCTGCGACGATTCCGGAAAGGGAAGCAGCCACAGAAGGAGCAACGGATCCAGAGACGGAAGGAGCGACCGAGGCGGCGACAATTCCGGAGACGGAAGCGGCCACAGAAGGGGGGACGGCTCCGGAGGCCGCGACCGAGGCGGCAACCGTCGGGGAGACAGAGGGCGTGGAGCCGGGAGTGCTTCCGGAGGCGGAAACGGCCTGGGAGGCAGCGGAGCAGGAGGCTTTGACGGAGGAGCCGGTGGGCGAAAGGGAAGAGGTGGCCACGGAGCCGGAGACAGACCCGGTTACCGGGCTGGAGGAGGCCCAGGAAGCCACAGAGACGGCGCAAGTGGAGGCCCCGGAGGAAACGGTACCGGAAACCATTGCGCCCACCACGGAAGCTACAAAGCCGGAGGAGACGGAATCCCAGCCGGACTATAACCGGGAGGCGGTGGCTCAGATTTCTTACCCAGATCGGAAGGAAGCGGCTCCCACCGGTTTTGCCGGTCTGGTTGCCTCGGTGCAGAATCTGTTCCGGGGAGAGGCCGGCGAGGAGGAAGCGTCTCTGAGCCAGCAGATTACCCCCACCCGTCTTCGGACCCAGGTGGTGTATGAGGAGGTCTACCCCGGTGTGGACTTCCAGTATGAGCTGTACAGCTACCACATCAAGGAGACCATTCTGGTGAAGGAGCCTCTGTCCAGCGGCTACGCCTTTTCCTTCCGCCTGAAACTCCAGGGGCTCACTCCGGAGCTGCTGGAGGATGGCTCTGTCGCCTTAAACAAGGAAACCGGAGAGAGGGTATACTGGATTCCGGCCCCCTACATGGAGGATGGACAGGGCGCCTGTTCCGAGGCAGTGGAATACCGCCTGACCCAGGAAGAGGAGGGGAGCTGGATTCTGACGGTGACGGCAGACCGGACCTGGATGGAGGCGGAGGACCGGGTTTACCCGGTGGCCATAGACCCCACCCTCATTGACCAGACCAAGTCCACAGACTTCGAGGGGACGGTCTGCACCACCGGTATGAACTATGTCATTAAAGATGAAAAGTTTGCCTGTGGGTATCACGGAGATTACGGACAGATGGAAGTCTTCTTCCGCCTGAATCAGTACCCGGATATTCCGGAGGGACATACGCTGGTGCGGGCCTATGCAGGGTTGTATCAGAATGACTGGCGCTCGGGCGTGGATAACAAGTATGATGGCAGCGCGATTTTGTATATGCAGGCCAACACGGAGAACAAGACGCTGGACAGCAATCTGCGGTGGGGAACAAAACCGAAGTACGGCCCGGTGCTGGACTATGTAGAGGCCAGCTATCATACGATTAATACCATTCATTTATGGGATATCACACCGGCAGCGAAGGAGTGGTATGCAGATCAGAGTAGCAATTACGGTTTGGCGCTGACCTCCAACGCAACGTCCAGCAACAAATGCCGGGCGTGGTTCTCCTGTCACAACGTATATTTCGTGGTGGGCTATCGGAGCACCAACGGCATAGAGCCTTATTATACATACCAAACCTATGGGGTAGGCAACGGCGGCACGGCATACCTGTCGGATTACACGGGACAGCTGACGGTGTGCAAGGAGCTGGCGTCCTACGCCTCCACGGTGAACCCCTTCAGCCTGGAGCTGGTGTACAACAGCAGCTATGCCATGAAGTATGGGGAGGAGAATTACGATGCAGGTGGTCAACAGGGCCTGGGGATGCACCTTGGTGCCGGGGTACACCTGAATGTGATGCAAAGGGTGGAGAAGGTGGAGCTGCAAAGCGACATCGAGCCGGACCAGAAGAAGACATACCTGAAGTATACAGACGGAGACGGGACAGCCCACTATTTCTCCCAGGACGAGGAGAAAAAGGACGGTCTTTACTATGACGAGGATGGCTTGGGACTGAAAATAGACGAATATCTTCCCAATTACTATCGGATGACAGATGATAAAAACAACGCGCTGGTATTTGTCAACGGGCATCTGCTGCATATGGAAGACGCCAACGGGAATCTGATTCGGCTTTACTATGTGTACAGCGATGGCACCAGCGCCAGCAACGGTTATCCCAGCAGCAGCGGGAGCCGAATCACCCGGATTGTGCAGAAGAATCAGGGCTGCTCGGAAATCACGGTGGCAACGCTGAACTATGACAGCGCCAAGTATCTGACCAGCGTGAAGGATGGTGCGGGGCGGACCTACACCCTGGGTTACAAGGACAAGAAGCTGGTGAGCATCAGCCGGGATGGGACGCTGCTGGCACAGTATGGCATGTGCAAGGAGAACTCCACATCACCGGACACGCGGATGCGGTATGTGTATGACGCGGAGGCCCACTATGGGGTGCAGTTCCAGTACAAGGACGGCCAGGTGCGATGGGTCCAGGAGATCACAGAAGCAACCTCATACACAAGCACAGCCCAAACGGGAGCGCTGATAGAGATGAACCACCGGGTGAAGGGGCAGACGAAGTACCGGGACTACGGAAACGACCGGCGATACAACACCAGCGACGACCTTCTGACGTATTACACCTTTGACTACGCCGGCCGGACGGTGAATGCGTACACCACGGATAACGGGGGGAAGCTGTTGGGAGCCCGCAACGCAGTGTACAGCGGCGTGGGGACCCCGGACCGCCGGAACAACCGGACGCTGAAGACGGCGACAGTGGGCGTATCGGCCATGAACGAGCTGCGGAACCACGGGTTTGAGAAGAGCAGCCCGGCGTGGACGCTGACAGGAGCGAAGGGAACGGATAGCAACATTGTAATGAAAGCCATGACAGGAAGCGAGCTGGTGCGGACAGGACAGAACGCCTGTAAAGGGTGGATTCGCCCGGGAAAGAGCAACACCATATCTGTCACCCGGAGCAGCGAGCCGCTGGCAGGAGGGAAGGCATACACGTTTTCAGCCTATGTGAACACGTCCCAGTGCACGTCTTTCAGCGGCGAGGGTGTGTACCTGCAGGTGACGGGGAATGGAATCAATCAAAAGGGCGAGTATTGGGATTACCAGCAAAAGAGCGACTACCTGAATTATCAGAGTAGCAAAGAGGTAGACGGGGGCTGGGTGCGGTTGAGCGTGACGTTTATCCCGCCGGAAAAAGGGACATACACGGTGGGGATCTATAACAACGGAGCAGGGCCGTACTTCTATGTGGATGATGTGCAGCTGGAACGAGGCGAGGCGCCATCCAATGTGAATTTGGTGGAAAATGGAGATTTGCAGTACTGGGGCGTGGACTGGACGGAAGGGCCTGCATCCAAGTACTACAAAGGTGTTGGGTTATTTGAGGAAGGAGAATATGCGCATAGCATTCGCATCATAGGAGACGCATATACGGAGAGCTGCGGGTATCAGGAGATTCCGATATACCAGACCGGGAAGAGCTATGTGCTGTCCGGGTGGGCAAAAGCGGACGCGGTGCCAGATAACGAGGAGAAGGCAGAAGGAGAGGATGCGGCAGCCCAGGATAAGTACAAGCAGTTTGGCCTACGAGCGGAGCTGACCTATAGCGACAACAGCAAGGAGTATCACTATGTGCCCTTCAACCCGGATGTGAGGGAGTGGCAGTATGCCTCCCTGGCCATTGTGCCAAAGAAAGCCAACACCCAGGTGAAGAGCATCCGTGTGATCTGCGCCTACGAACGGAACGGGAATGTGGCCTATTTTGACAACCTGTCCCTGACCCAGGAAGTGGCGCAGACGATGAAGTACGACAAGGACGGGAAGCTGGTGTCGGTGAAGTCCACAGGGAACGAGGAGGAGAGCAGCGAGTATGAAAACGGGAACCTGAAGGAGCTGGTAACCGGGGGGAACGGGACGTATCACTACGACTATGACGACAAGCACAACCTGAAATCTGTGACGAATGACTATGTAAAGGATACCTTGACCCATGACGGGATGGGAAATG
>OLSQ01003357.1_pt1 | contig 10590 bp, 8 predicted proteins | sample 1672561 | NCBI WGS metagenome assembly OLSQ01 (sample SAMEA3136699, study PRJEB25190) | human gut metagenome | biome: human gut; feature: human-associated habitat; material: faeces | place: Austria | collected 2013 | reverse complement strand
CGACGGGCGGCGGCACACCTTCCCCAACCCCTATCACCATGCTAAGACACCTGACACTTCTGCTCGCCACCGTCATGACGGTGTGCCTGAGTTCGCGCGCCGCCATTTCCGACACGCTGCTGATCGAGTCAAAACACCTGGATACGCCGATGAAAGTCACCGTGGTCGTACCGGAGGCATCCAAGGCCGACCCGGCCCTGCGGTTTCCCTCCGTCTATCTGCTCAACGGCTTCGGAGGCGACTACCGCGCCTGGGGCCGTCTGCGACCGGACATGGGCGACCTGGCCGACCGCTACGGCATGGTGATCGTGATGCCCGACGGCCGCGACAGCTGGTACTGGGACTCGCGTCCGGGCATGGAGATGGAATCATTCTTCGTCGAGGATCTCGTCCCGACGATCGACCGCAAACTGCCCACGGTGGCCGCACCCTCGAAACGCGCCATCTCGGGTCTGAGCATGGGCGGCCACGGGGCCCTGTGGCTCGGCATCCGGCACAGCGACATATGGGGCTCGGCCGCCAGCATGTCGGGCGGTGTCGACATCCGTCCCTTCGCCGGGCGCTGGAAGATGAAGACCCTCATCGGCGACAAGGAATCCAATCCGCAGGCCTGGGAGGATCACACCGTCATCAACCTGGTGCCGACGCTGCAGCCGGGCCAGCTCAACATCCTCTTCGACTGCGGCACCGACGATTTCTTCGCCGAAGTCAACGAGAACCTGCACCGCGCGCTGCTCAAGGCCAAAATCCCGCACGACTATATCTCACGCCCCGGCAACCACTCGGGCAAGTACTGGGCCAACTCCGTGCTCTACCATCTGCTCTTCTTCAACGAGATCTTCAACCGCTGATCAGCAATGATTCTCAAATCGATAGCGCTCACCAACTTCAAGAACATAGCCTCGGCCGACCTTGAGTTCTCGCCCAAAGTCAACTGCCTGCTGGGCGACAACGGCATGGGCAAGAGCAATCTGCTCGACGCTATCCACTATCTGAGTTTCACAAAAAGCTACGGACGCCTGTCCGACACGATGCTCATACGCCGCGGCGAGGATTTCGCCATACTGAAGGGCATATACGAGCGGGGCGACGACAGCGAGGAGATCACGGCCGGACTGCGCCGCGACCGCCGGAAGTCGTTCCGCCGCGGAGGCAAGGAGTACCAGAAAATATCGGCTCACATCGGACTGATTCCGGCCGTGATGGTGGCTCCGGCCGACCTGGCGCTGGTCACCGAAAGCGGCGAGGAACGCCGCCGCTTCGCCGACATGATCATATCGCAGGGCGACAGCGTGTATCTCGACGCCCTGATGCGCTACAACCGGCTGCTCGAACAGCGCAACCGCATGCTGCGCGACGGCATAGCCGACGCAGCCCTGCTTGAGTCGGTAGACATGATGATGGACGACCGTGCGGCCGTGATAGTCGCGGCGCGCAAGGCATTCGTCGACCGCCTCCGCGAGATCTTCGACCGCTACTACCGTCTGATCGCAGGCGACGCCGAGACCGTGGACATGACCTACATGGCGTCGGCCGCCGGACACGCCTCGCTGCTCGACGCGCTCTGCCACGCCCGCGAGCGCGACCGCATCATGCGCCACACCACCGTCGGTCCGCACCGCGACGACATCGCCTTCACACTCGACGGGATGCCCGTGCGCGCCACAGCATCGCAGGGACAGACAAAGACGCTCACCATAGCCCTGCGCCTGGCCCAGTACGAGTTCCTGGCCGAGGCGACGGGGCTGAAACCACTGCTGCTGCTCGACGATATCTTCGACAAACTCGACGCCCGCCGCGTGGAGCGGATCGTGGCTACGGTATCCTCAGCAGGATTCGGCCAGATATTCATAACCGACACCAACCGCAAGCATCTCGACGAAATCATGGACTCGTGCGGTCCCGACTACCGCATGTGGCATGTGGCCGACGGTGCCTATACTCCTCTCGTGACGCGATGAAGAAGACCGAAGCGATGTCGGTGACCGATATACTCAACCTGTACATCAACGATGCCGGGCGCCGCGACGTCTTCGACCGGCGCAAGATCGAGTTCCTGTGGGCCGACGTCGTCGGGCAAGCCATCAACCGCGCCACCCTGCGGCGATATGTCGACGGCGACGTGCTTCACGTCTATCTGTCGTCGGCCCCGCTAAAAAGCGAACTGGCCTTCATGGCCGAAGCCATCGTCAAGGCACTTAACGACGCCGTAGGATCGCAGATCATCAATAAATTAGCCATACACTGACCGCCATATGCCACAACCTCATCTCGCCGACCCCGGCTTTGACTTCCTCCACACCACCGACGTGCAGCTGCGCTTCGGCGACATCGACCTTTTCGGCCACGTCAACAACAACGTATACCTGCAGCTTTTCGACATCGCCAAGTACGACTATTTCCGCCAGGTGATGGGACCGGATTTCGACATCCGCACCCTGGCCATGGTTGTGGTCAACATCAACTGCAACTTTCTGGCACCTGCGTTTCTCGACGAGCACCTGCGCGTGCTGACGGCCTGCGCCTCCGTGGGCGAGAAATCGCTGCGGCTGCTCCAGCGGGTGGTCAACTCCGACACCGGCCAGGTGAAATGCCAGGCGACGACTGTCATGGCCACTTTCGACCCCGCCACCATGAGCTCGGCTCCGATCGACGGTTCAGCACGCGCCGCCCTGGCGGCCTATGAGCGTCGCGAACTGTAAGCCGGATGCTCATCGCCGTGCCGGCGGCATGACTTGTCCGAAGAAGCTGATTTTACGCCCTGTTTCAGAAATTTGCGTTAAATTATCTTAACAAAGCCAAGCATTCCGTTTTTTGTTTCTAACTTGCAGTGATGTTTGAATCACTGGCACAAGGCTTCGACTGGACTTGGTTGCGCAACACCATTTTCATCATTTACGCCGTTACAACCATCGCGATTATTGTCGTGGTTCTGTCAGAAAACAGAAATCCCGTCAAATCGCTGGCATGGGTGACGGTGCTGCTCCTGCTGCCCCTACTCGGGATCATCCTCTACATCTTCTTCGGCCGCAACATCCAGAACACGCGCAAGATGTCGCGCCGCAACCGGCGGCTGCTCAAGAAGCGCGAGCATCAGACTCCGGCCGACTACCGCTCGCTGTCGCTCGAGCCGGAATCGGTACAGCAGATCCGCCTGGCCCACTCGCTCACGGGCGCCGCTTTCTACACCGGCAACAGCGTGGACGTGTTCACCAACGGGGCCGACAAGTTCGCCGCGCTAAAGGCCGACCTGCGCGCAGCGCGGCACTTCATCAACATCGAATACTACATCTTCGAGAACGACCGCATCGGCAACGAGATCGCCTCGATACTCATCGAACGCGCACGTGCGGGGGTGACCGTCCGCGTGATCTACGACCACGTAGGGTCGTTCTCGGTCAAGAGCCGCTTCTTCAAGAACATGAAGAAAGCCGGCATACAGATCTTCCCGTTCTTCGAGGTGACCTTCCCGCAACTCGGCACACGCATCAACTGGCGCAACCACCGCAAGATATGCATCATCGACGGCAAGGTCGGATACCTCGGAGGCATGAACATAGCCGACCGCTACATCGACGGCGGCCGGTTCAACTGCTGGCGCGATACCCACGTGCGCGTCCGCGGTCCGGTCATAGCCGCGCTGCAGCACTCGTTCGTGCTCGACTGGCACTTCATGGGGCAGCCGCTCATCACCGACCCCGTCGGGCCGGACATGGCCGCGGACGGCAACGTGGCCGCACAACTGCTCACCTCGGGTCCCACGTCGCAGTGGAGCAACATCGCCTTCATGTTTCACAAGGCGATCGCCAACGCCAAGCGCCGCATCTACATACAGACGCCCTACTTCCTGCCGACCGACGCCCTGCTCAAGGACCTTATCACGGCCGCGCTTGCCCGCGTCGACGTGCGCATCATGATCCCGCGCCACTCCGACTCGGTGCTGCTCAACTACGCGTCGTCGTCGTACATCACCGAGTGCCTGCGCGCCGGAGTCAAGATCTATTTCTACGAACCGGGCATGCTCCACTCGAAGACCATCATCATCGACGACGAGTTCGTGACCATCGGCTCGACCAATTTCGACTTCCGCTCGTTCGAACATAACTTCGAGGGCAACCTGTTCTTTTATTCACGTGAATTCAACGAGCGCATGCTCGCCGTCTACCGCGACGACCTGACACAGTGTACGCGCGTGACGCCCTCGGGCTGGCGCAGGCGACCGCTGGTACGGCGCGCCCTGGAGTCGGTCGTGCGTCTGCTCAGTCCAATATTATAGTATAACAATCATCGGGCCGCCCGCACGGCCCCAAAACGACAACCTGACAACCAATGGCAACAGACATAGCCCAGAACCGCGAACGGTTCTGCCAGATTCTCCGCGAGACGGGCGTCGACAATATCGACAACGTCATCGCATACCTCGACGAACTCAAATTTTTCGAAGCACCGGCCTCGGCGCGCAACCATTTCAACTTCCCCGGCGGACTGGCGCTGCACTCGCTCAACGTCTACGACATGGCCATGAAGCTGCGCGAAAGCGTAGTGGCCCTGCGGCCTGACTCGGCCGAACTGCTCGCTCCCGAATCCATCGCCATAGCCGCCCTGCTCCACGATGTGTGCAAGGCCGACATCTACCGCCGCACTCTGCGCCGGCAGAAGAATGAAATCGGCGTGTGGGAAGACATCGAGGGCTACGAGGTCGACTACTCGGCTCTCCCTGTCGGCCACGGCGAGAAATCCGTCATAATGCTGCTGCGCGCAGGACTCGACCTCGAGGACGACGAGCTGATGGCCATCCGCTGGCACATGGGCCCGTGGGACCTTCCGGCCCAAAGCATCGAAATGGACAAATCCTACCGGAAAGCCCAGCAAAAGTCGCCTTTGGTGCCTCTGATCCACACAGCCGACACCCTCGCCGCTCAAATCATTGAACACGACGCATTTAACATCTGACAACGTCGGATAGCGACTTCCGTAAGCAAGTCGGCGGATCAAAAAAAACAGGTACAAGAATAAAAAAATCGGCAAAAGCCCTTGCAGATTCAAAAATAATGCCTACCTTTGCATCGCAAACGCAAAAAAGCGGTGCACCAACGCGAAAATAGCTCAGTTGGTAGAGCACGACCTTGCCAAGGTCGGGGTCGCGGGTTCGAGTCCCGTTTTTCGCTCAAACGATCCGTCAAAAACCTGTCCGGGTGGTGGAATTGGTAGACACGCTACTTTGAGGGGGTAGTGGCAGAAATGCTGTGTGAGTTCGAATCTCATCTCGGACACCTTGAAAGAATCCCAAGTAATTGAAATTCAATTACTTGGGATTCTTTTTTTTTATATTTCCGTCAACGTTACGCCCCCACCCCACGACGCAGGCGAGGACGCGGCGCATAGTAATAAACCTGTGTTTCCCGGGCTGCCCGATGTCAGACGGAGATGGCAACCCGACTCATGGGGCTTCGCAGGCGTCTATATTGATTCATGCGGGTCGGTACCGAACGCGCCGACACCTGTGGCAAGAGATCTGAGGGCGCAGCATAGGCCGGAGCCGGAGGCCGCAAAGGGCGCCTCGGCGCAGGCGGGGATGCCTGCTTTCGGGTCAGCGGCTTTCCCTGTAAACTCAGCTCTTAAACCAGAAGCACGACAGCTCAGGCTCTCACTGTGTATATTTGATTTATAATATTTTAACATACTGTTAATCATTTTTAACATGGGGGGTAAATCGGGACTTTCTGTTTACCTTTGCACGCAGAAAAGCGCGCTTAGATTATATCATATCTTATCAAACATTATTACTCACATCTTTTACTTAAATCGATCATGAGCAAATTTTCTCAGAAGATCTGTCTCTCTCTTCTATGCCTCGCAGGCGTAACAGGCGCAAACGCACAGAACTACGCCTGGCCTTCGGCATGGGAAGGTGTCATGCTCCAGGGATTCTACTGGGATTCGTACAGCGACACCCGATGGACAAATCTCACGGCCCAGGCCGACGAACTCAGCCAATACTTCAAGCTTATATGGGTACCCAACAGCGCCAAGGCCGGTGACGGCAATCAGATGGGGTATATGCCCCAGTACTGGTTCACGAACCACAATTCGTCATTCGGCTCCGAGTCAGAACTGCGCGAGATGATATCGACGTACAAGTCCAAAGGCACAGGCATCATAGCAGACGTGGTCATAAACCACCGCAACGGCGTACATGACTGGGCGGACTTCCCCACGGAAGAATGGAACGGACGCACCTGGCACATAGGACTGGACGGCATCTGCCGCAACGACAACCTCAACGGATCGGGACATGGCACACCGACCGGAGCGTACGACACCGGCGAACAATTCGACGGCTGCCGAGATCTCGATCATACGAATGCCAACGTACAGGACAACTGCAAGAATTACTGCAAATTCCTGCTCGACGACCTCGGCTACTCGGGCTTCCGCTACGATATGGTCAAGGGCTACAGCGGCCAGTACACCCGCATGTACAATGAATACAGCAAGCCGACATACAGCGTAGGGGAATGCTTCGACGGCAGCTACGACGTGGTCAAAGCCTGGATCGACGCCACCGGCAAGCAGTCGGCCGCTTTCGATTTTCCATTCAAGTATGCCGTGAACGAGGCATTCAGCACAGGCGACATGACGAAGCTCGTGTGGTATGCGGGATACACGACTCCGCAGCCTGCAGGCATGATACACTATGAGTATCAGCAATATGCCGTGACATTCATCGACAACCACGACACTTATCGCGAGGACTGGAACAAGTTCAACGGCAACGTGGTGGCCGCGAATGCATTCATGCTCTGCTCGCCGGGCACGCCCTGCGTGTTCCTGCCCCACTACAAGCAGAACAAGGCTGCGATACAGCGCCTTATCAACATACGTAATTCGGTAGGAATCTCCAACACCAGCACAGTGAACGTGCTCCAGACCGACAACAGCTGCTACATGGCCGAGGTGAAGGGTTCGAAAGGATCCCTGGTCGTAAAGATCGGCCCCGCCATGGTGTCGCCGCAGGGCTACAGCAACGATGACATCGTAGCATCGGGCAACGACTACTGCATATGGACGAAGACCTCTATCGAGGGAGGCACCACCGGCGGCAACATCACCGGCACGGCTGCGCCGGACCGCCTGTTCCTGATGGGACACCTGCCCCAGGGTGCATGGAAGACCAATGTAGGCGTGGCCATGACCAAGAGCGGCGATACGTTCACCGCGCGCAATGTCACCATAACCGATGCCGGCGAAGGCAAGAATCTCGGCTTCTTCTCGTTCGTGACGACTCTCGGCTCGACGGGCAGCTCGGACGAGTGGGACGGCGTGATCAACAGCAGCGACCGCTTCGGCGCCGTGTCGAAGGACGCTCCGGTCACCATAGGCTCACCTGTGCCGATGAAGGCTTTCTATGCAGGCGTGGACGCCTCGTCGGCCTATTCGTGGGCAATAGCTCCGGGCGACTATGATATCACGGCCGATTTCAAGAACATGACCGTTACCGTGGCCGCGGCCGGACAGGGCGGCGATGATCCCGTTCCCGGCGCCGATCTCTACGTCGTAGGCTACGCCTATGGCATTACTCCTCCGACCGACTATAAGATGGAACAGAAAGATGGCGTCTACACCATCATCATGGATGACCTATCGTCCGGCTTTGCCATCGCGGGCGAAGGACTCAAGCCTTTCTACACCGCTGCCGGACAGGTGAGCCTCAATACCGATCACGTGCTCGACAGCCAGGAAATGCAGCTCATGACACTTCCCTCCGACAACCGGAATGTGAAGATTGAATTCACTCCCGCCAACAAGACCATGCGCCTAACCAGGATGGAAGGCGTCGACGAAATCGGCGTAGCTGAATCGGGCATCGCCCCTGTCTACTACAACCTGCAGGGTATCCGCGTAGAGAATCCGACCCACGGCACATACATCGTGGTCCGCGGCTCAACAGTAACCAAAGAATATATATTCTGATCCTAACCGGACCCCGTGCGGCTGAAAGGGGCCGCACGGGGTCAAATTCATCCGTCTGTTTTTTTTATACCACACATCATATGAAGAACACTCTACTTAAATTCACGGCAGCGCTGCTATTCATGCTCATGATACCGGCTGCCGCATCGGCAGATCCGATCAAGATCTATCTGCTGAAATCAACCGCATGGTCTGCCTACAACCTGTATGCATGGAACAATGCCAAGAAAGAACTGAACGGCGGCTGGCCGGGCACCAGAATGACGGCAACCGAAAAAATCGACGATGCCGAGTACTACGTATGGACCGCACCCGAGAACGAGACCACGATCAACATAATCTTCAACAACGGTAGCCAACAGACCGGCGACATCACCGGCATCACCTCCACTCGCTACTACAGGCACAACGGGGGCACGAACTTCACCACTTTCAACCCGCTCGTGCTCGGCAATCCGTCCATCAGCCAGAACGGCAATACCATAACCATAAGGCCCTCCGCCGACGGCGGCAACGTGTACTACACCACTGACGGCACAGAACCCGGCAAGGAGAGCGCGGTATATACCGAGCCGTTCACTCTCGATGCCGACGCCACTGTAAAGGCCATACAGATGAAGGAAACAGCCAGGTCGGAAGTCGTCAGCCTCGACTTCACATGGGCCTATTATGCGGATCTGACCGTTGAAGCCGGACTATATTATATTTCGACCGAAGGCGATGTGCCTGAAATATGCAGCACCGACCTCCCGTACATACCCGCCGAGGGCCAGCCCAAAGTCAGCGGACAACCCGCCGCACTCTACATAATGGGCAATCTGCTCGACAGTGAAGGCAACAAGCATCACTGGCAGACCAACTATAAGGTCGAGGGCAAGTGCTACGGCTCGTGCTTCGTGTTCGAAAATGTAACGCTGGGCCTGGTGGACAATGATCCGAACGCCTATTTCACCTTTGTCACTGCAATCGGCTCAACCGGCAACAGTAATGAATGGGACTATATCATCAACAAGAAAGACAGATTCGGCGCCAATTCCAAAGACGCGCCCATCAGCGAGGACAATGCCGTGAATCTCACAAAATTCAACGGAGGTGGCAATGCATCGAGCGCCAACTCCTGGAAAATCGCGGCAGGCACCTACACCTTCATTGTCGACTTCCGGACCAACAAAGTGACTGCGACCCGAAAGGCGGCGCCCGAGTTTGCGGCCATGACTCCGGCAGCTACAGAAAACATGAAAGCCTCGGCGGGCACGCTCTACAGCGCCATCACGACGGGCGCCAACAATGCCATCCGCTGCGGTGAGGTCATCGTAACCGGTATTGCGGCCGGCGGCGAGGGAGCATACATTGTAAGGAACGGCAAAGCGGAGAGTGTCAGCCCCGTAGCCGTAGGCCTGTTTGACACGGAAAACAATCTGCTCTCGGATCAGACCCGCCTGGTGGCTTCAGCCGGCACTGACGCAGCACGATATTCGGCCGGCGACGTCACAGGCGTACTCGCCGACGGTGAAATCACCCTCAGACCTGAAGATTTCGGCGAAAACACTATCGTCAACATCAACTGGGAAGCCGACAACACTCAGGGCCTGACGTTTACCGGCAATTTCGCGCTTGTAAACGCCACGACGTCGGTTACCATCTATGCTGTAGTTCCCAGGACCTGGAGCGGCATACACTATTCGATCACATCATCGGTCAATCCCGAACTTAATGCCGAAGGCGATTTCACCGAGACCGAGGGCAAATATCTGGTATTAAATGTACCGTCGCATCTCATTCATTCGACCGTGGTGCTGAGCAATACCACTCCGGGAATCATCGCCCTGGCCGATGCGGCGGATGCTGATGATGAAGATCCTGGAAATGTAATTCCCGACAGTTTTACCTATCCGCTCACGGGCAAAAGCATGTACTTCGACCGCGACGGCGCACACTGGCTCGAATTACCCTATGATCCGTCAGGCATTGAATCTGAAGTATACGTAGAAGATGAACCAGTCGAATATTACAACCTCCAAGGTATCAAGGTTGTCAACCCTTCGAACGGCCTCTTCATCCGTCGATGCGGCAATAAGGTTAATAAAATAAGTATGAACTAATATTTTTACGTCAGGATGCCGTGAGGCATCTGTGACTCAGGTCTTCTTAATAGAGTTTCAACTGCATCTTTTACGTATCCGCGGACTGGCCGGTAATCCGGCCGGTCCGCTGCTTTTTTCCGTATTCCGACTTACGGCGGCATATTTCACACCACAGCATATGCGGACCGATGCGGCTGTGGCCGTAATAATAAATATAGGCTGCACCAAATGATGGCATTCAGTATAAATTTAATATCTATTATATGTCGGACATAAGGAATTAACACGGCGAATTTGTTGTATTGATGTAGTTGACGTCCGGGCAACCGGACAGGCGACTGCATATCTCTCTGCCTTTGTATGGAGTAGTGATACTGGATGCAGGGGTTCTCATAAATAAATAGTTGAAACGTCGGGCGACGTTTCCGGCGCGTGTCGGGAACGTCGCTTTGCATCACAACCGCTGCGGGCGGAGGGCGGCGGCGACGGCAGCGGTGTAGGCGTCGAGGGTGCGGGCCTTGAGGATGCGGCG
>OLSQ01003353.1_pt1 | contig 10593 bp, 10 predicted proteins | sample 1672561 | NCBI WGS metagenome assembly OLSQ01 (sample SAMEA3136699, study PRJEB25190) | human gut metagenome | biome: human gut; feature: human-associated habitat; material: faeces | place: Austria | collected 2013 | reverse complement strand
CATCGGAAGAAATCCGGTAAAGGGGGTTGCACGTATTTTTAATAGTGCAGTTATGCCATATGGTGATGAGTTTATCGGAGTGTTCCGTGGCGAGCAGGTAAACGGTATCCCATATATTTATCTTGGAAGAAGTAAAGATGCAATTCACTGGAATTTCGAAGAGAACAAGATTCCTTTCGTAGATGAGAATGGTGAGCCATTCATGCCGGTATATGCATATGATCCTAGATTAGTAAAAGTAGAAGACACATATTACATTATCTGGTGTCAGGATTTCTACGGAGCAGCAATCGGTATGGCAAAGACACAGGATTTCAAGACATTCACAAGAATTGAGAATCCATTCCTCCCATTCAACCGTAATGCAGTACTGTTCCCAAGAAAGATCAATGGAAACTTTATGATGCTTTCCCGTCCATCCGATAGTGGACATACACCATTCGGTGATATCTTCGTAAGTGAGAGCCCGGATCTGGTATACTGGGGCAAGCACAGACACGTAATGGGCAAAGGCTCAGAGTGGTGGGAGTCTCTTAAGATTGGTGGCGGAGCTGCTCCAATTGAGACATCCGAAGGCTGGTTACTGTTCTACCACGGTGTTAGTGGAACATGTAACGGATATGTTTACTCTATTGGTGGAGCAATCCTCGATATTGATAATCCATCAATTGTTAAATATCGTTGTGAGAACTTCCTTCTCACTCCGGAAGAGTGGTATGAGGAGCGTGGATTCGTACCGAATGTATGCTTCCCATGTGCAACCATTCACGATAGTGAGTCTGGCAAGATTGCAATTTACTACGGAGCTGCAGACAGCTATGTAGGTCTTGCATTCACAAAGTTAGACGAGATCGTAGATTATATTAAGTCAAACAGTGTCGTCTCAGAAACAGATACTGAGATCGGCAGAAGATAATTAGTTTCTTTTTCTTTAACTTCCTGCAGGCAGCCTGGCTGCCTGTCGGGAACCCTCCCTTTGAATTATTGAGAACATTGGCAATCTCCCTTGCCAATGTTTTCTTAAGTTTAAGGAATTTGTGTATACATTAGCCGACGGACAGTGTGTACAGGAGAAGAGAAAAGAATACGGAAAGAGGTAAGGTATGGAGTATAAAATCAATCGGGAAAATGGAATTACCAATCGTGGGAATTTAACACGGCTGAAAAAGTTGATGAAACGTGCACAAAAAGGAGAGACAATCACACTGGGATTTTTGGGTGGATCGATCACACAGGGGTGCTTGGCAAGTCAGCCAAATCTGTGTTACGCTTATCGTGTGTATTCATGGTGGTGTAAGACGTTTCCACAATCAAAATTTGTATATATCAATGCGGGAATCGGAGGAACCAATTCACAGTTTGGTGTGGCTCGTGTTGAGGATGATCTGCTTAGTTCCCATCCGGATTTTGTGATCACAGAGTTTTCAGTGAATGATCTTAGTACAGAACATTTCTGTGAAACCTATGAAGGTGTGGTTCGACGAATCTATCTGGCAGATGAGAAACCGGCAGTGTTACTTGTACATAATGTATACTATGACAGTGGTTCGAATGCACAGGTGCAGCATGCAAAAATAGGACGTCATTATCAGCTTCCTTGTGTCAGTATGCAAAGTACCATTTATCCGGAGATTTTATCCGGACAGATTGAAAACCGCATGATAACGGAAGATGATCTGCATCCAAATGATCTGGGACATGAGCTGGTAGCATCCGTGATTACTTATTTTCTGGAAAAAGTACTTGCAGAAGTCAATCAGTCAGAACCGCCGGAACAGAATTTTCCAAGACCACTGACGCTCAATACTTATGAAAAATCTGTGCGCTACCAGAATTATAATTGCAAGCCGCGTATGGATGGATTTATTTCAGATCAGGAGCCGCAGGGAAATATTACAGATGTTTTTAAGCGTGGCTGGTATGCAAGTGACAAAGGTGATAAATTAAAATTTACAATTGAAGCCACGGGAATTTCCGTTCAGTACCGGAAGGCTGTCACCTGTGGTGCACCGGTGGCACGTATTGTGATTGATGGAGATGAGTCAAAGGCGCGTCTGCTGGATGGTAATTTTCCAGGCGGATGGGGAAATATGCTGGAATTGGAGACAATTACAGAGCATGGACCATTGAGAGAACATACCATAGAAATTGAAATTGTAGAAGAAGCAGAGGAAAAGAAAAATGCATTTTATCTTGTTTCACTGCTTGCAACAAAGTAAATGTAGAGAATGATTGGAGCGTAAAATGAGCAAAGAAATTTTATTTTTAAATCCTGTATTTACCCACAATATCTGGGGAGGAACAAAACTTCGTGAAGAATATGGTTATGATATTCAGGGCGATGATATTGGCGAGTGCTGGGGAATTGCGGCACATGACAATGGTGACTGTACCATTAAAAACGGAACTTATGCAGGCAAGACACTTGCAACACTCTGGAAAGAGCATCGTGAAGTGTTCGGAGGAATTGATGGTCAGCGTTTTCCACTTCTTGTTAAGATTATTGATGCAAAAGATGATTTAAGTATTCAGGTACATCCGGATGATACATATGCTGCAGAGCATGAGAATGGCTCTTTTGGAAAGATGGAATGCTGGTATATTCTGGACTGCCCGGAGAATGCAACACTTGTCATTGGACATAATGCAAAGACAAAAGAAGAGTTAGAAGATATGGTAAATAACAAACGCTGGTCAGATCTGATCCGTGAGATCCCTGTAAAGAAGGGGGATTTCATCCAGATTGATCCGGGTACTGTTCATGCAATCAAAGGTGGCCTGACCATTTTGGAGACACAGCAGAACAGTGATATTACTTATCGTGTATATGATTATGATCGCCTCAGCAATGGACAGCCACGTCAGCTGCATGTAAAGCAGAGTCTTGATGTGATTACTGTTCCTGCAAAACCGGTGGAAGACAGTGTGATTCATGTTGGCGAAGGCAAAAAGAATGAGATGCAGCAACTGATCGAGTGCCAGTACTATAAAGTATTCAAACTCGATGTAGATGGAACCGCAGCTGTTTCTGAGAATGCGCCATTTTTAATTATGAGTGTGGTAGAAGGAAACGGAACCATCGACGGACAGGAGATCAAGAAAGGTTCTCATTTTATTATTCCGGCCGGATATGGCGAAGCAAAATTTGAAGGGAATATGGAGATTATTGCGTCAACAGTCGCATAAAAAATGATAATTTATGAAAGAGGTAAACATAATGAATATATTTTTAGACACACCGGAACTGTCTTATACAGGCCGCGTGGATATGCGGAACCCGAAAAAGCCGGAATTTGTATTTCCGGCGACATCGTTGCAGTTTCGTTTTCATGGAAAGGCTGCAACTTTGACGGTGAGCAATCGCCGCGCATACTGGCAGAACAGTGTTGGTGCAATTATTGATGGTCAGCAAAAGTGCTTTCCGCTTAATGATGCAGGGGAGACAGTGTTGCAATTGCTGGATGAAGCGGAAGATGCAGATCATGAGATTATGATTTTTAAGCGTATGGACAGTTGTCATGAGATGGTTCTTGAAGCGTTGGAACTGTCTCATGGAAGCGTATTGCTTCCGCCACCGGAAAAGCCGAATCGTCGTATTGAGGTATATGGAGACTCGGTTTCTGCTGGGGAAGTTTCTGAAGCTGTGGACTATGTGGGAAAAGAAGATCCGGAACATAACGGAGAATATTCGAACAGCTGGTATTCTTACAGCTGGATGACCGCCAGAAAACTTGGAGCACAGATCCATGACATCGCACAGGGAGGAATCGCTCTGCTCGATCATACGGGATGGTTCAATGAACCAGACTATATTGGAATGGAGACGGCATGGGACAAGGTTCATTATAATCCACAATTTGGCCCGGCGAGCAACTGGGATTTTTCTTTGTATCGTCCGCAGCTTGTAATTGTTGCGCTCGGTCAGAATGACAATCATCCGGAAGATTATATGAAAGAAGATCCAGATGGTGCAAAGGCGCAGAATTGGAAAAAGCATTATGAAGCTTTTTTGCGTAAGTTGCGCAGCACATATCCGCAGGCACATATTGTCTGTATTACGACTTTGTTGTGGCATGATGCCAACTGGGATGCTGCAATCGAGGAAGTATGCAGCAGCCTCCAGGATGAAAAGATTACCCATCATCTCTTTACGCGAAATGGTAAAGGTACACCGGGACATCAGAGAATCCCGGAGGCTGAAGAGATGTCGGATGAACTTTGTGCATATATCGAAAGCCTCAATATTCAGTGGTAATCATTTACGCAGATGCATAGAATATAGAAATATTGAAAGCGTGTGTAGTGATGTATGAGTTATAAAAGTCTGGTAAAATGCATTGGATATAAAATATTGTTTTTGTTTCTGGTATTTATGCTGGGATGGCTTTTGGGAATGATTGTGAATTTCTTTCAAGGAAAGGATCATATGATAGAAACTTTGTCGACAGTGGCGGAGGAGAAAAAGCAGATTGCAATTACATTTGATGACGGACCAAACCCGGACTATACAATGAAATTATTGAAGGGACTAAAGAAACGTGGTGTAAAAGCCACGTTTTTTGTATTGGGTGAAGAAGTAGAGCGTTACCCGGATATACTAAAAGCGACATATGACGATGGTCATATGATAGGCGTACATTCTTATCAGCATGTAAATTTTGGACAGATCGGCGATGCGGCAGCACTGGAACAGGTGGAAAAAACACAGCAGGCAATCTATGATGTGACAGGTGAATACACCGGGTATATCCGGCCACCATACGGCTGCTGGAAAAAAGAACTGGATCAGGAGTTGCCAATGATCGAAGTGCTGTGGGACATTGACCCGTTAGACTGGGCAACAAAAGATGCCGATACAGTTGTGCAGAGGGTATTGCAAAAAATCCCGGATGGGAGTATTATTTTGCTCCACGATGCATCTGAATCCTCGGTTTCGGCAGCATTTACAATTATTGATACGCTGCAGAAACAGGGCTATGAATTTGTTACTGTGGAAGAACTGATACTGGAGTAAAACAGTATTTGTTATTAAAGAAATTACGTGTTAGAATAGGAGGGTATAAAGTTCAAAAGGAAAGAGGATAAAAATGGAAAAAAAGGTGATTCGGCAGGATTATTTGACCGGAGAGAGAGCACTTTTTATGTCAAAAAATCTTGCAATATATGATAGTGTTTTTGCCGAAGGGGAGTCACCGCTGAAAGAAAGCGAAAATATAGAACTGCATGACTGCCTGTTTCGGTGGAAATATCCGCTTTGGTACTGCAAGCATGTACGTGCAGAGAAGTGTACATGGTTTGACATGGCCAGGGCAGGGGTATGGTATACCAATGATATCGAAGTGAGAGATACGATTATTGAAGCACCGAAGAATTTCAGACGATGCGATGGAGTCAGACTTACCAATGTAAATTTCCCGGACGCGCAGGAAACTATGTGGAACTGCAGCAATGTAGAAATGGATCATGTGGTCGTAAAGGGTGATTATTTTGCGATGAACTGTAAAAATATGAAACTGGATCATTTTGAACTGGTCGGTAATTATTCGTTTGATGGTGCATGTAATACGGAAATCCATAATGCGCGGATGCTTTCCAAGGATGCCTTCTGGAATACGGATCATGTGACCGTATATGATTCTTTCATATCCGGAGAATATCTCGGATGGAATGCGAAGAACCTGACTTTGGTAAACTGCACCATTGAAAGTTTGCAGGGAATGTGCTATATTGACAACCTCGTAATGAAAAACTGTAAATTGATCAATACAACGCTTGCGTTTGAGTTTTCCACTGTGGATGCGGAAATTACGAGTAATATCAACAGCGTGATGAACCCATCTGGAGGAACGATTACAGCGGATCATATCGGGGAACTTATTTTGGAAAAGGACAAAATAGATCCGCAGAAAACAAAAATTATCTGCAAAAATTAATTACATCAGGGGACCTGAAAGGAGAAGAACATATGAAGAAAAGTCACAGAAAAGACGTTATTATTGCCAGAATTATTTTTGCGGCAATGTGTATTGCATTGATTGCAATCATTATCGGAGTGGTGTCGCTGATCAACAGCCATCGTGGGGGAAACAAGGTGGACACACAGACACAGCAGACGGAGAGCATGGAACCGGGAACTTTAAATCCGGAACTTCCGCCAGTCTCTGATGATGCGCAGGGTACAGAAAATGATACCGTTTATGTATGGACAACCACAGGAGTGAATCTGCGAAGTGAGCCGAATACAGACTGTCAGATCGTATCCGTATTGGATGCCGAGGCACAGTTGGAAGTGCTGAGCGATGAGGGCGAGTGGCTGAAGGTTTCTTATAATGGAACCGAAGGTTATGTAAGTTCTGAATTTGTGACCGGGGACGAGCCGGAAGATATCCCGATGGAATAGAAGAAAGGAACCGCAGAGTACGCAGCCGCATATGCTATATTGATGAGAACTTGGAGCGTGCCTGTGGATTATAGCGGTGATTTGTATCCAAAAATTCCGTTTTATATGACATACCCGATGCAGAATATGTATCTGACGGAGATGGAATATGAAAAGGATATCGAGCGAATGAAAAATTACTATCCGGAAAAGACAAAAGATATCATGAAACTTGTGGAAGAACGTCTGGATGAACTTGCCTATGAGGGAAGCAGAATTTATGATGAAGAACCGGATCGGATGATGATCCAGATGGAAATTGACCGGCTGTATCAGAAACTGTTAGAGCAGCAGGGGGAGCAGAGTCAGGCGGTTCCATCCTATTTCGAGATGGTACCGATGGCACTTGCGGGACAACAGCACAGACCACCGCACCAGGATTGTAGAGACGACTGGCTTTGCAGTATGGTAGGGGTACTGTTTGGAACAGAGTTGTATCGCAGACGTTGCCATCATCGCCGTTGCAGACGCTGGTGGTAATAAATACAATAGAGACAGTGCAAGGCGTGCCTTGCACTGTAAAGGAAAGACAGATCAATGAATAAGAAAGTAATTAAACCGATTGTGCTTGTAGCACTTTTTTTCGTGGCAATTATTATATTTAGCATAACAACAAATAAAGATAACCGTGATATGACTACGACGATGGCAAAGGCAACACTGCCGGTGATGTATTTCCAGCAGGGAGATAATCAAATCAATGAATTGCATGGATATGTCAATAAGATGGATGTCACACAGATGCGGGATTCCATTACACCTGTGGACGATACACGTATTCTTCCGGTTATTGTTCATACGTATGGGAAAAAAATCGATGCCATGCGCTATGAGATACGCAGCATGGACGGGGAGAGACTTGTTGCAAAAAGCAACGTTACCGACTATAAAACTTCCGGGAACAAAGTGACAGCAGATCTTATGATTCAGAATATTCTGGATGAGGATCAGGAGTATACGCTGGTGGTGATTTTGGAAGCAGAAGGGCAGGAAATTTATTACTACACGAGACTGATGCAGACAAATGACAGCTATGCCAAGGAGTGCGTGGATTTTGCGTTGCAGTTTCATGACTATACGTTCCGGGATGACGCGGATACTTTTATTCCAAAGTATATGGATGCGGCGACCGGAGATGCAACGACGCTTCACTATGTGGATCTGACCTGTACTTTAAAACAGATTACTTGGGCAGATTTAAAACCGAAGCAGATCGGTGATACGGTTGCTTCCATTAAAGAGATCAATACTTCCTATAATGTTATTACGATTTCTTATGTGGCATCTTATGTGAATGGAAAAGGCGAGACGGAATATTATGATGTAGAAGAATATTACCGTCTTCGCATGACCAGCAGTCGCATGTACGTCCTGAATTTTGAGCGTACAACGAATCAGATTTTCCGTGGAGAAAATAATTTTATTTCCGATGGAAACAGCATACAGCTTGGAATAAGAGATGGACAGATTGAATATGCTATGAATGAGACAGGCACTGTAGTCGCATTTGTTCAGGAAGGCGAACTGTGGTGTTTTGACCGCATCAATAAGAAGATTGTGCAGGTATTCAGTTTCCGCGATTCGGAAGGCACGGATATCCGGGATGACTGGAATCAGCATGATATCAAAATTGTGCGTGTAGATGAGGCAGGCAGTGTGGACTTTGTTGTCTATGGATACATGAACCGTGGGGATCATGAAGGACAGGTCGGCACAGCCGTATATCATTATGACGGATTGGTACAGACGATGGAGGAGGAAGTATTTATTCCATCGACGCAGTCTTACGAGATTCTGAAAGCCGAGATGGGGCAGTTGATGTATGTCAATGATAAAGGAAACTTGTATCTGTTCATGGATGAAAAACTGTATCGCATCAACTTGACGACACTCAAAGAAAAAGTCATTGTTGAGGGACTGAAGGAAAGCTGTTATCAGACATCACAGTCCAATCAGTATCTTGCATGGGTAGATGCAGATAAGGAATATTCAAGTACGACGATACATCTGATAAATTTACAGGACGAGTCGATATATGACATCACAGAGAGCGATAATCTGTATTTGCAGCCGCTTGGATTTATCAATAATGATTTCATCTATGGCGCGGCAAAGAAGAATAATGTAAATGTGGGAGCTGCCGGAAATACAGTCTTCCCAATGAATTATTTGAAGATTATGTCAACTTCGCAGGACAGTCATGAGATTGTAAAGACGTACAAGCCTAAATCCGGAAAAGTGGAATCCATCAGCGTGCAGGATTATACCATTACCATCCAGCTTATGAAAAAAACGGGTGGACGCTATGCAAGTGCGGGCGTGGATTCAATTATGAATCGTGCGGCGGACACGGAGACAAAAATCTCAGTAGGACAGACTGCTACAGATATCAAGCAGACACAGTATCAGCTGGTAATGAAAGCAACATTGAAGGCTTCGAGCATTAAAATGATCACATCCAAATCGGTATTGCTGGAAAAACCAAGGATACTGACCTTCGATCAAAATGACAAGAACGAACGCTTTTATGTATATGAAAAAGGCGATGTGGTACTTGCGACGGATAACATTTCGGATGCGATTGTCTGTGCAAACGAAAATCTTGGTGTGGTTGTGGACAGTCAGCAGCAGTATATATGGATGAGGGCCCGCAAATCTGCACGGAATGCATTTGCGAATATAAAGGTAAATGATGCAGACAAGAGTGCATCATCTGTCGTACAAGCGGTCAGTGCAATGCTTGCATATCATGGAAATGATGTCGGCGTAAAGACGTTGATTGATGCCGGTGCAACACCAAAACAGGTAATAGAAGACGAAATAAAGGATGCTGTGGTGCTGGATGTATCCGGCTGCAGTGTGGACGAAATTATCTTTTATGTGAGTGAGGGAAGTCCGGTATTTGCGATGACAGGAAACAACAGTGCAGTTCTTGTAACCGGATATTCTGCAAGTCATATTTATTATTATGACCCGGCAACACATACAACAAAATCGAAAAGTTTCGATGAAGCAGATCAATGGTTTTCGGATGCAGGAAATATATTCTTCACATATCTGGGAAGATAACTATTGTAAAAATGACCAATTCAACCAGAGGTTTTATACGGGATTCGTGAAACTTTAACAGAAATACAGTTGATACCTTGCAAATATTTTGGAAGTGATATATATTTCTTTTGTGTGTTATACATGTAGGAAAGGGAGAGCGTATGAGTAAGAAAAATGTAATTGTTTCTAATGTGGCAAAGGAACATGAGAATCCAATTGCTGAACTTGTTCAGGTTGCATGTAAGTTTGACAGTGATATTACATTAGAAAGTGATAATCGACGCATCAATGCAAAAAGCATTATGGGAATTATGGCTTTCAATCCATCAGACGGAATGTCTGTTGATATCGTGACAGAAGGATCTGATGAGCAGGAAGCACTAGTTGCAATTGAAAAGTTTTTGGTTTGTGAGTAATTGTTCGTTTAGGAGGAAAGCATTATGCAGAACAAAAAAGTAAACAAGTCAAGTACAGATGTAAAATTAACAAAGGCTCCAGACGTAAAGGCTGAAGTAAAAGAGTCTGTAAAAGAGGCAGCAAAAAAAGTTGAAAATGCAACAAAGAAGGCAGAAGCTGCTGCAGAAACTACGGTAAAGAAGGCTGAGGCTGCTGCTGAGACAACAGCAAAGAAGGTAGAGGCAAAAGCCGAGACCGCAGCAAAGAAAGTAGAAAAAGCAAAGACAACTGCTAAGAAGGCTGTAAAGAAAGCAGTTAAGGAGCCGGCAAAGACAGAGCTTATCGTCGAGTTTCAGGGAAATGCAGCAAGTATTGCAAATCTTGAGGACAAGGTTAAAGCACAGTTTGTTGCAGAGGGCCATAGAGCAGGATGCATCAAGACATTAAATATTTACATAAAACCAGAAGATTACAAAGCATACTATGTGATCAATGACAAGTTCACAGGATCCGTTGATTTATTCTAATATCATACTTGGATAAATAAAAGAAAGCATCGACTAGAATCGAAAGATTTTAATCGATGCTTTTTGGCTATATAGGAAATACTTTTGAAATTCAACTATTGGATTTCAAGATACAGCAAAAGCAAGTTTGTAATAAAAAAGAAACCATAAACGGTTTCTTGAAAGAGCGGGTGATGGGAA